>WNFG01003657.1_pt1 | contig 12879 bp, 10 predicted proteins | sample 5400431 | NCBI WGS metagenome assembly WNFG01 (sample SAMN13153346, study PRJNA577476) | soil metagenome | isolation source: 120 cm saprolite under Douglas fir tree site 2 hole 3 replicate 2 | place: USA:California | collected 2015-04-18
CATCCTGGACGAAGCTACTGCCAATATCGACAGCTTTACAGAATTACTGGTGCAGCAAGGCCTGCGGCGCTTATTGCGCGGACGTACGGCAATCGTCATTGCTCACCGCCTCTCGACCATTAAAGGCACCGATACCATCGTTGTATTGCAAGCGGGCCGCATCGTGGAGCAGGGCACGCACGCAGAACTCCTCCAGCATGATGGAGTGTATGCGTCGCTGTATGCGATGGGGTTCAGGCATACGGCTTAAGCCTAAAGCAGCCGCCCCTTCAGTCACAAGACACCCGGCTGATCAGGCTACTGTCAAGGGTGAAATTTGGGGAATATTCGCACTATGCCAGTACTCTGCCCCATCAGTTGCTCTGAGCGCATAGAGAATGCTGTTCCCCCGACCATCGTTGCTTGCCAGGTAGTCGACGCCATCGACGACGACTGATGGAAGAAAGTCGACACTTTGACTCGTTCCCAGCGGTTTGTGCCAGAGAATGCCTCCGTTATCGCTGCGTAGAGCGTAGGCTCCGTCGATATTAATGTACAGCGCCCCATTCATTGCCAGGGCTGGATTGTAGGTGGGATAGATGAATCTGTGGCGCCAGAGCACTGTGCCATTATTCATATTGAGCGCGTACAGATATTGGTCTCGTGAACTGACGTAGGCTACGTTGTTGAGGAATGCTGTTCCCACGTAGTCACCCATCAGTTTGTACCAGCGCAGTGAGCCATTTTGAGTGTTGATGACATAGAGAGCACTTGTTTCAGGCTGATCGACTGAACCCTGTGTCCCAACAAAGAGCATCTGGTTGGAGACGGCCAGTGGACCACCTGGGGTCATGAATGCGTGGGGAGGATAGCGCCAAAGAATTGATCCATCTTGAGCATTGATGGCGTAAACAGCGCCTTCTGTACAGCCATAGACGACCCCATCAGCCACTGCCAGGAGTATAAGTTCTCCTTCTTGAGAAAGGTTAATGTGGGTTTCTTTCCAAAGTACCTCGCCATCCTGCGCGCGCACTGCATAGAGACCAGAGTACACGACACCATTATTCACCAGTGGGATTGCATCGTCACCGAAAGGCATAGAGACAATCCAACAATCCGTCTGGGTGCGCCAACGTAGCGAGCTATCACTGGCATTGAATGCATAGAGGTACCCGGTCTCACCACCACCAGATGCGCAAACGTAAACGATTCCATCGACGACTGTAGGTGTCCCGAACATCACAAACGGTGGTGGAAGACATGGTATAGGCCTGGTGCATCGAGCGCCCCCTGTGATGCTTACATGGATACACCATCGCAGTCTGCCTGTCTGTGCGCTGAGAGCGTAGAGGTTGCCACCTCCACCAAAGTAGATGGAGCGCTGTGTCGATGATGGGGATAAGGTGGTAACCGAAGGAGAAAGAGCGCTCCCTCTGCAGTTGCTAAGTACAACATTCTGAGGCTGCGGAGTCCCATTGCCTGGCGTGGCCGTATGCCGGTTGCTTAATGTAGTAGCCGAATGCTGACTGCCGGATGGGGTCGTACTGGAGCCACAACTACTGAAAAGAGTGATGAGCAGCGAAAAGAGAGCGACCATGAGGAGAAGGTGTTTGGTTCGATATGACATAGCGATATTCCTTTCATGCATCTGTGCATCATTTTCAAATCAGCCAGACTTAGACGAGTATGTTCCAGAAGCCAGGGTATAGCCAGGCGCGCCGACGACATAGGCCCATCGTACAAACCTGCCAGGAGTGGGAGTGCCATTGCTGACAGAAAAAGCACATTGTGGTTTTTGAATCGTCATCGTTGGTAGGCCAATCCAGCGATCAGCACCTCCTTGTTCCCCCCCTCCTCCGCCAAGATCGCAGGCGTAAACAGACATGTAAAGCAGCTGGCCGCGAGCAGCAGGTGGAGCATCGACAATCACCTGCGAAGCTTGTGGCTGGAGGGATAGCAATCGCCCCGATGGTACTTGCGTTTGTACTAAGACATGCAAGGTCGGCCAGTGCCCATCAAGAGGACCGGTTGCAGGAAAAACATGGACGACGCCATCCTGCCCAAGCGCGACTTTTTGAAACGCTGCTCGTGCTGTTAGTGCCAGGTGTCCACTGCTGGTAATCGCTATGTATTGACGCACTGTGATGGCGTGGGCGGCTGGCAACTGGAATGTCCCCGTCTCTGGAGAACTATTACAGGCAAATGCAGCCAGGTCGTGCTGGAGTTTCGTATCATACGGGCTCTCCCCACCTGTCATCACGATCTTGAGAGGAGCTTGACATGGATCATTCCTCGGCGTTCCAGGATTATCCCACGTCCCCTGTAGCAGAAAGGTGGTTGGGGAATGATTGGTGAGCGACAGGTCTGCCACCAGCATTTCGCTCAGAAAGTAGGGACCAGGCGTGATCCGCATAGTTATCTCCAGCCCAGCGGCCTGCGCGCGTAGCGTTACGGGTGTGCCAATTGCCCCACCGGAAGGAACTTTCTTTGGGTGACCACCTGTTGATGGAAGCGAAGGTCTCAAGAGCAGCAGAGTAGTGCCAAGAAGTGCTGCGATGACCAGGGCGGCAACGAGGGCCTGGGCAAGACGGTGCCCACGTGTGGAAGGGCGAACCGGAGTGAGTAGAGCATCTTCCCTTTCCGACCTGAAGGGAGGTAATGCTCCTGGGTATATATCCTCATCGGAGTATTGCAGCAAAGATGCTGTGTTTTGTGCTGCAAGGCGCTCCTGAAAACGGGCCAGGGCTATTGCTGGCTCTGCATGTGTATTGGGCGCGGGGTCCAGTCTTGACAGAAGATTAAACACCTGGTGGCGATCCCTTGTCAAAGCACGTTCTTCAGCGGCACAGCGAGCACATACTGCCAGGTGAGCCGTAACTTCATCAGTCTCTCGAAGAGATAATGCTCCATCACGCCACGCGATCAATTGGCCTGCATCCAGGCAAGTAGTATTACGCTTCGGTTGTTGCTGTTCGTTCATGGTAGCTTCTCCGAAAGTTCTGCACGGCTCGGGCCAGTACAGTGCCGATAGATGTGATGGAAATACCTGTCGCTTCTGCTATCTCCCCATAGCTTAACCCTATACTGCGCAGCACCAGGCAGACTTGCTGCCGTTCGGGCAATTGAGCCAGGGTATTTCGCACCAGCGCTGCCTGCTCATTAGCAAGCACGTACTGCTCAGGATTCTGATCTTCTGCGACATCCAAGACATTCTCTAGAACATCGACATTGATGCGCCTCTCTTGACCGGAAAGGCTTTTGCGCTTGCGCAAGGCATTCAAGCCAAGATTGATAGCGACTCGACAGAGCCAGGCACGTTGCTGAGCTTCATTCGCTGCATGCGGTGGAAGATGGTAAAAGCGCAGAAAGACCTCTTGCGCGATATCCTCTGCCTCACCTGGCTGCCCTACATAGCGATAAGCCAGCCGATAGACCAGGGGATAGTAGCGCGTAAAGATCGTCTCAAATGACTCGACTTCTACTGAAGTTACGAGCGGTCCTTCTCTACCATCAAATGACATACACGAGTCACGCTCCATCAGGACTCAAGCAGTGTACCAATCCATATCTCTTTCTCCTGCTTTCTTATCTAGAAGACACACTTGGGCCTGATTTTATGACGTAAACTGCTACCAAAAAGAGGATAGTACTGGCGAATTCGATTTTGGAGTTCGGAATCTTGTGAATGTACATAAGTACACTTTCTCTCCCACCAGGTCTACGTCCATTAGGGGGAACGAGCGGGCGACCATAAAGGCCCACCCTGCCGCTCCTCACCTCCCTCGCCCCTACAGGTATGGGATTCCCTCGCAAGGATGGAGAACCCTCCCGCTCGGCTCTTGACATCTTCGCACTAGCCTGCTAAGGTTTGCTTGAGAGCCATCTGAACATGTTTGCACACCCGAGAAACAGAGCAGTTCTGAGAGAAGAAAGAAGAAGACGATGCAGACCATCAAAATTATTGTAGAAAAACATGCCGATGGATACGTCGCGTACCCATTAGGCTTGAAAGGGATTGTCGTCGGAGAAGGTGATACCTATGAGGAGGCTCTCGCTGACGTGAAATCCGCTATACGCTTTCATATTGAAACGTTTGGCTCTGATATCTTCGAAACAGACTCTCCCGTGCTGGAAGCGTTCGTTGCTGAAACAGGGGTAGCGCTCTCGTGACACATTTCCCCGTCGATGCACCGAAGGCGAAGGTTATCAAAGCATTCGAATTGCTTGGGTTTTCCCTGGTACGAGAACGAGAGCATATTGCGATGATTCGTGAGAATGCCGACGGCACAAAAACGCCGTTGACGTTACCCAATCACAGTAAAATAAAAGGATCAACACTGAGAACCATTTGTACCCAAGCGGGGATTGCAAGAGCCGAGTTCTTGCGCGCATACAACAAGGCATAAGCGGCTCTGACATTTTACAGGTATTCTTCTTCTCTTGTATTACCTGGAAGTTACCCTCGATATTCCATGCAGCCAAACACCAATCATCTGCCATTTCCCCAAAAGCCTGCCGTACAATGGATGCGCCTCTTCTCCTGGTACCCATTCCGGTACCACTCCACTTGACGAAAATCTGTTCGTCTCGTACACTTCCTAACAACAAATGCAGAACAGCACCGGGGTTGCAGGAGAGGATTCACCTGATGGTAACACATGATGCCCGTCAAGCAGAGCAAACACGGCACGAATGTTTTCTCTGCGTGCTCGCCCAACAACCCTGCGCAGTACCACAGCTCGAGGGGCACATCATTTCCGCGCACGAAGTTAAAGTTGGTGGCGAAATGACCCCTTTCATCACTATTACTCTAGGAGAAGAATATGCCTCATTCAGCCTGACACGCCATTACCGCAGCCTGGTCCAGGGGCTAATAGATTTAGGTAGTAACCTGCGCGGTAGAAAACTCACTTTGCGTGTCTATCACCTTCCTCCTGCTATTGATGCCAGGGAACACAAGGGCCGCACAGTATACCGTTACAGAACCAATGACTATACGCTGGCTATCCTGGAACCTGATACCATTCTCAACATCACAGATCTCAACCACGCTGAATATTGTCCTCGCCAGTATTTGCTCAACCGCCTGGCCTCCTCGCCACAATCAGCTGCCGCCATTCGCGGTAACCTGGTGCACAGCAGCTTCAAAGAACTGCTTAAGGAGTACGACCGCGGCGAACTGATGACAGGCTATATAGCCAATGGACAGGAAACACCACTGGGAACCCTGCAGCGGCATTTTGAACAGGCACTGGAACGCAGCAGCATCGACCTGGCGCTTATCAACACATCAACTGAAGCCATACGCGCCGAGGTAGCCCCACACCTGGAAAGCCTGGCAACCTGGTTCCAGAAGCAGCGCAGCACTTTGTGGGACACGCCCCCGGCCACATCCTCCCAGGATGGCCAGGCCGGTGCGACAGAAGAGCATGGCAGCGAGAACTCAGTGCGTGCCGAGACGTTCCTCTTAGCACCCGAGATTGGGCTGCGAGGACGGCTTGACCTTCTCTGGCAGCAGACGGACCGGCAGCGCCTGCTTGAATTGAAAACGGGCGGAGCAACCGGCGAGTTACCGAGACCTGCGCATAGATGGCAGGTACAGGGATACCATGCCCTCTTAACAGTACGCCGCGACCCCAAATTAAAGAAAGCCCTTGCTATCCTACTCTATAGCGGCACACCTGGCGAAGCGCAGGACTTCGGCATTCGTGCAACAGAAAACCAGCTTCAACGTGTCATTGAGAAACGGAATATCCTCGTTCTCAGCCATGTCACCGGCATTCCACCTGCGCCTCCCGGAGCCTCACGCTGCACAAAGTGCGCAATGCTTGCCCAGTGCGAACAGGTCTCCTCCTTACTCGACTGGCAACCACCCGAACCTGAATTGCCCACAATACACGTCTCCGAAGCGGATATCACACAACCCGCACTCCAGGACCGCGCATTTTTCTCCAGGTACTACCACCTGCTGCACCTGGAGGGACTCGAAGGCGAGAAGCAGCAGGCGCTGCTCTGGCAAATGCCTGTCAAGGAACGTGTTGAACGCGGAACAGCTATCAGTGACCTGGTGCCGCTGCATAAACCGGTGCCAACGGGACAGGGTGATTGGCAGCAGGTATTTCGCTGCACCAACACCTCGGAGCTGCGCGCGGGAGACGAAATCTTGCTCAGCAATGGCGACCCAATCACCGGCGAAGTCGTTACAGGCACCATTCTCAGTACCAGTTCCGAACAAGTCACCATCTGGAGCCCAGAACTTATCGCTCATCCAACATTGATCGATCGTTACGATATCAGTATCGTCCACGTACGCACCGTGCAAAATCTCCTCCGCTGGCTACAAGCTGATCCCCACCTGCGCGAACTCGTGGCAGGCGCTCGACGACCGCGCTTCAACACGAACATCGGTCCGCCACGGGCCAGCTTTAACGCGGAACAGAACCTGGCCGTCGAACGTGCCATGCAGATGCAGGACTACCTGCTCATCCATGGCCCCCCTGGCACAGGTAAAACCAGTGTCATCGCTGAGATCGTCAAACGGCTGTGCAGCCAGGGCCAGCGCGTTCTGCTCGCCGCTTTCACCAATCAAGCTGTTGATAATATGCTCAAACGGCTTGAGATGGAGGGCTTTCATGACTTTGTGCGACTGGGCCACGAGCGCAGTGTAGATGACGCATTACATGGTCACCTGTTGAAAGATCTCGTGCAGCAAAAACAGAATGGCAAGAGTACCCCTGCTGTAGATGGAGATACCCTGCAAGCCGTGCACGAATTGCTGCGAAACATCCCCGTTATCGCTTCGACTACTGCAACATGGTCATCGGAAAAGTACGCGCCCCTGTCACTTAACGGAGCAGGGGAGAACAAGGTAGATTTCCAATTCGATGTTGCCATCATCGATGAAGCTGGACAACTCACCCTCCCTGCCATTTTAGGCGCGCTCCGCTTCACAAAACGCTTCATCCTTGTCGGCGATGAAAAACAACTCCCTCCCCTCGTCCTCAGTAAGGAAGCTGCCAGCACAGGACTCGCAGAGTCGCTCTTCAGCACACTCAAACAATTAGACGATGACTATATGAAGTTCGACAACCAGGGAATCAGCGCCTGCGTGCCTTTAAAGGTGCAATACCGCATGAATAAGCAGATCTCTCATTTTGCTTCTACGGAGTTCTATGGCGATCAACTCATTCCACATGCGTCCGTGGCGAACCGCCTCCTGGAAGTGGCAATGCCAGCATCAATCATAGAAGTACCCGCGGTTACACGAGCCGTTGACCCACATTACCCGATGGTATTTCTGGATGTCAGCACCGGGTATGAAAGAGAGAAGATCAGCAACGCTGAGGCGCTGGCCGTGCGCGAGTTAGTTGCAGCATTACTTGCACGAGGGGTCGCGCAACAAGCTATTGGCATTATTGCACCCTACCGGGCACAGGTCGCAAACCTGCGCCGCTACCTTTTCAGCGACGACGAAGCGAGTGGCTGGCGAGCACTTATGTTTGACACACCTTTGAGTGTAGACACTGTAGATCGTTTCCAGGGGGGAGAGCGGTCTGTGATTATCATCTCGCTGGCCACCACGACCACGCCAGCAGCAGAAAGCCAGCTGAGAGATCACCTCACCAACCCTCACCGGCTTAACGTGGCCCTCACACGCGCTCAGAGGAAACTTATCGTGGTGGGATCTTCTCCTGCGCTCGAAGCATTACCAATCTTCCAACGCTTACTCACCTATTGCCGGAGTATAAACACGCTTATCCCTCACTAGAAAGTATCAGGAAGAGAGGCTTATTCCTGCCAGATCTTGTTGCAGAGAATCGACACGTTCAGTCTTAGCGAGAAAGGCATAGCAGGCACGTTCCAGCGAGGATTGTACTTCTGTCGGAATATGCAGCCCTTGCAAAATCAACTCCGCAGCGTGCCTCAGATTCAGCGTGATACGGAATGGCCCATCAGCTTCGTGATGATGTGCGCACAGTTGCTCGAAACCGAGACCCGAAAGCACCAGTACGGCATGAATACCAACGGCAAGTCCGGCACGTACATCACCGATACTGTCACCAATAATTACCGCGTCACGCATATCCAGGTCCAGCTCATCACGCGCTCTCAGCAGCATACCGGGGCGAGGTTTGCGACAGGCGCAATCCTCATCTTTACCATGCGGGCAAAAATATACCTTTTCTACCTTACCTCCCATTGCGTTAATCGCAGCTACCATCTTGCGATGAATTTCATACACCGTTTCGATCGGAACACTCCCACGGGCTACTCCGGCCTGGTTAGTACACACAACGATGCGGTGGCCTGCCTGTGTGAGCTTCGCAATTGCTTCGCGCGATCCTGGCAAAAAGCGGAATTCACTCCAGTTTTTGACATAATCGGCCCGGTTTTCATTGATAACCCCGTCCCGGTCTATAAAAATGGTAGACACGCGGCACCCCCGTCAAGGTAATAAAAAGAGTTGAGATCATGAATTGCTGCGCATTGTTCTGGCCCCTTAAGACCCCTCGTCTATATCAATCAGGCCTTTCTTCATCGCATAAATGACTACCTGCGAGCGATCATATATTTCTAGTTTACGATAAATACTGCTAATGTGATTACGTACGGTTTTTTCGCTAATGGCAAGCAAACGCGCAATCTCTTTAGCGACCATACCCCTGGCAATCAGTTCGATCATTTGCATTTCACGCGCCGTCAAGCCGTTTTCATGCTGTCCTTTATCGGGGTTTTGCTTCTCCAATAATTGCATCACGCGGTTAGCAATATCAGGCGCGGTAACCTGTTCCCCGCTATTGACAGCACGAATTGCAGAGACAAGTCCTACAGCAGAAATATCTTTCAGGATGTAGCCGTTCGCACCGGCAGCCAGGCCTTCCAGCACAAAGTCGTCGCTGGTGAACGTGGTCAACAATATGATCTTGGTCTCGGGAAACTCTGCTTTGATCTGGCGGGTTGCCCGGATGCCATTCATCTCAGGCATTTTCACATCCATCAACATAACGGCTGGCCGGAATTGCCGCACCAGCTCGATTGCCTCCAACCCATTACAGGCAACTCCAACCACCGAGATGAACGACTCCGCGGCCAGCATACCCGCTATACTCTCGCGGAAGAGGCGCTGATCGTCAACAACTCCTACACTGATTTGCTGTCGACTCTGTTCACTTACTGACCAGGCGTTGACTCGCGCACCTGTCAGATCTTCCATCCCGGCAGCCATAGCTTTGCATTTCTCCAAAATACGTTATTTGTTCCAGCAACGTGGCAGGGCGAGGACAAGCCCTCGGGCGACCATAAAAGCCCTCCAATAGGAATCAAGCTAACGAAAAGCCCATCAAATTCCGTAGGGGCGAGGGTGGGGCGGGGCGGCGGGGAGGGCCTTTACGGTCGCCCGCGTCCCGTTCCCTGTGCTCACCTGTTGGGCAACGCGCTCACACCCCCACCACCGGGCGACCATCAAGGCCTTGTAAAGATACCCCGTATCTTTCTTGCCCTTCCCCACATCATCCGCCCTCGCCCGCGTGCTGGATAAATCCGCACTCTACGACTGACGAGCACGTTTCCAAAAAACCTACCCATGAGAGACCGCCCTCGCTCTTACGGATGTTGATAAGGCAATGGTATATCTACATCAAGACGTGTACCTTTGCCAGCAACACTCTCTATCGTAACAACTCCCCCCAGCAGGGCTGCCCGCTCACGCAAACCTACCAGTCCTTGCTGATATCCACTCTCCATATGCGTTTTAACACAATACTTTGGCATCCCTACCCCGTCATCACTGATGCTGATATGCAGGTGTTCCTCGAAACTAAACATACATACCTTGATAGTGGAGGCTTTGGCATGTTTACATATATTTGTTAGCGCTTCGCGTATTATATAATAGATATTCGATGTATATTCGATCGGCAACATAACGGGCCAGTCTTCACATTCAAACACAACAGTATAGCCTGAATCACGCAAGTCGATCGAAATAACTTGAATGGCATATTCCAGGCCAAGATCGAGTTCAGATGGCTTGCGCAATCCACCTAGCGCCTGGCGCATGGAAGTCAGGCTATCACGCGCAAGTTCCTGCCATATCTCCACTTTTTCAATAACCTCGTGGCTTGTCTGACCTATTGCGGGCAAGCAGCGCGTACGAAAGTATTCCAGGTCGGCAACAAGCGCGGTTAGCGATTGCACAACACCATCATGCAACTCACGCGCAATGCGGCGCCGTTCAGCTTCCTGCGCGAAACGAGTGGTCGGGGAATCTAAGACATCAAGCATCGTTCTACATTCCTTTACTACTTATACGAGGATGCAGTCAAAGCGACAACTGTTTACCAGCGAGGGGCGATGCTGGCACCAATCCGTCTCACCAACGCTGGTTCTTGCCCGTCTCGGCAACGCGACTGCGTCGCTACCGCTGCGCGGTCAGCCGAGACGAAAGGCACTGCGCAGCTACCGCTTCGCGGTCAGGTGAGACGCAAGGAGACGCATCCCCACCACCCATCCGCCCCACTCCCGCCCCTACGCGGCTCTTCGCTAACTCCTGCTCCTCCACCTATGCAGATTGAATTTCTTCATATATTCTCAAATATACAAGGTCAGCGTTAATCTTTGATTGAGAGAAGGTTGTGATCGAGGTTGAGATTTGGCATTTCGAGCTAAGAGTTCTTAACCTGGTAGGTCATCTAGCCTATCTGTTATACAGGATATCCCGGTGACAAGAGTCCTGCTGGCCTATTCGCCCTGGGCATTTGTCCCAAAGGCATCCCTATAACTGAGCCAATTTGCTCTCGAAATCCCAGGATACTCTGGATAGCACAGCCATTTTTGCTTTCTATTGTCGTTTGTTGTATATGGTAGATCGAGAAAGCAAGAGCCTCGTCCGGCATATGTAATTTGGAGGTGTGCAGTCATGTCAAATAGCGTTATCCTCGTCGTTGGCAGCATCAACATGGACCTGGTAGTTCAGGTTTCGCGCCTGCCTGTCTTAGGTGAAACCCTCCTGGGAGCAGGCTCGCTCAAGCTCGTTCCTGGTGGGAAGGGAGCCAATCAAGCGGTAGCCATGGCACGCCTGGGGGCACCCGTAGCCATGGCAGGACGTGTAGGAACAGACCCCTTTGGGGCGCAACTGCTCAATGCGCTGCAAGCGGACAAAATCGATACCGGGCTTATTGTCACCGACAAGCAAGAAGCCAGTGGCGTGGCTTTTATTTTCCTTACCCATGATGGTGACAATGCCATTGTGGTTGCCTCCGGCGCTAATATGCAGGTGGGCCTGGATCGAGTGCAACTCTCGAATATTTTTGAGGCTATCGCCCAGGCGCGCGCGCTGGTATTACAACTGGAGATTCCACTGGAAACCGTCAAAACGTTGGTTGCCGCCGGGCACAATGGCGGCATCCCGGTGGTGTTGAATCCTGCGCCCGCCCAACCGCTGCCCCCGGAGACTCTCAGGCAACTGCAAATATTGATTGCCAACAAGAACGAGGCCAGCACACTTAGCGGTATGGATGTAGACAACCCTGAAGGCGCTCGTACCGCCGCTACAAGGCTTCATGAGCAGGGCATACCAATAGCTGTCATAACGCTGGGAGCGCAGGGGGCCGTTCTTGCTATGGACGATGGCAGTGGAAAAACACTCACTATTTACCAGCCAGCACCCAGGGTAAAGGTTGTTGATACGACCGCCGCCGGGGATTGTTTTGCCGGCGCGTTCACCGTAGCCTTGACCGGCGGTCAGAGTGCAGCAGACGCTTTAAAATTTGCGGTGTATGCCAGCGCGCTAAAAGTGACGAAGTTCGGGGCGCAATCAGGTCTACCGGCGCTCGCGGAAGTCGAGGCATTTCTAGCGCAGCAGCTATAATGTTATGACCCCAAATGGGGCGGAATCAATGACTTTATGGTTACCATGCCCGCTGACGTTTGCAATATGAAACGAATACTATATAATAGCCCAGATATCCTCGCAGTGAATAAGCAGAGACCAACTACATCGCCAAAGATAAAATATGCCGAATTTCTACTTAACAATGGAGGACTGAAGTTGAAAGACGCACCTGGTTTCAAGGTACATCCCATATTTCTCATCGCGTTGCTGGCCTGTACCGTGTTTTTGGCCAGTTGTTTCGGGGATACCAGTAGCAATCCATCGCCTGCATCCTCCACCTCAAATACACTGACTTCTGCCATTACACCAATCGGAGCACAGGCAACTTGTTTGACAGTAAATTCGCCCTCGCTGGTTAAGCTCACTGACGGACATTATAAGCTGGTGGACGAGATCGACAATTGCAGCGGAAAGGATGTAGGCCCTCTTAAGATAACGACCCAGATAGATGCAGGGACAACGCAACAAAGCACGAGTCTTACGGGGCCAGCCACTATTCCGGCAAATGGCAAAGCAATGTACAGCACGTTCACAGGGCAAACGGGTGGAACGAACAAAGAAATTCATTTCCTTTCTCCCTCATCGCCATCTGCCGTTATCACGGTCTTGGTGATGATCAATGGTGCCGTACAAGGGGAATGGGATGGACAGGTAACGATTCCAGCTTAGTGACACTCATTGTCAATTCTTGTGCAGGGGTGGAGATTTTGTAAAGGATGGAAGCATTCTTCATAAGGAAGGGCCCGACAATATTGCAGAGATTGTAGGACCTGCTCTTTAAGAGATTGCCTGGGTACTTGGAAGCCTTCGGGCAGTGAGCTTGCAAGTACCCAGGCAATAATCCTTTGGTTCTTGCTACTGAGCAGTCGCCAGGAACGACGTATAGCTAGCAGTAACACCGCTTGCTACCTGCATGCGCAAGCCGCAGAAGCCAGATGAGAGCGAGGTATCAGTCACCGTAATCAGCCAGTTGGTTGGTTCTGTTGTCCCTGTTTGCCAGACCCTGG
>WNFG01009573.1_pt1 | contig 12878 bp, 9 predicted proteins | sample 5400431 | NCBI WGS metagenome assembly WNFG01 (sample SAMN13153346, study PRJNA577476) | soil metagenome | isolation source: 120 cm saprolite under Douglas fir tree site 2 hole 3 replicate 2 | place: USA:California | collected 2015-04-18
GACGATGTCCGATGGGAAGACTCCGCACGGGCTGTTTACCCTGATCTTCCGGAGATTCCCCGAGGGATGGAAGATTGTGCACGACCACTCGGCAGGAGAGTAGTGCGAGGTTAGAAGTTAGAGGCGTTCGACCGCAGAGATCGCAGAGGACGCTGAGGAAATTCGGATCTTCCGCGCTCTTGCCGTCGACTTTTCTCCGCGCGCTCTGCGATCTCTGCGGTTAAACGCCTTACGGGTGCGGCCACTTCGCCAGGATTGCCCCCATCGTCAGGTAGCAGACCAACTGGTATCCGGTATTGATCAGGAAGAGTTTCGTCGGCTGCTTGCTGAATAACGTGCCCGTCAGCTGTACCGTGGCTACGAAGCCGAGCCACATTGCAAAGCCCACTTTCATCCCATAAAGCAAGGTGATGACGCTCGTCAGGTCGATGATTTTCGCCAGCACTACGGCCGAGACCAGAGTGGCCACAAAGGTGATTCCGTACAACTTGCCTGCTCCCTTTTGCATTTCGGCCAGCTTGGCTTTGTCGTCGGGGTCGAAGCCCATCAGACGCATCCATGGGCGCGCGAAGAGAATCGGCGAGTACCACAGGAACCCGATGACCATAGTGGCCACCGCTGCCACCAGCACAGCCCATGGGTTGATCCCGTTGAACGTGTTGGGCCCGATGATCATGATGATCGCCTCCTGATATGGTCGCAATGGTAATCCGGTAAGAGAAGGGAAGAAAGGAAAAACAGGTTTACAACCTGGGGTCGGGGAACATCGACGGGTTTCTATCGCGAGCGGCCGCGATCCATAGCTTCGTTCGCCAGCCGGTCAGCGTCGACATTGTGCTCACGCAGGGCATGACGGATCTCGAAGTGGTCGAGCCGGCGAATGAGTGGCTGCGCTTCTTCATAGAGCTTGCGCAGCTCCGGATGTTTGACTTTGTAGATGCCCTTCATCTGGCGGACCATAAGTTCGGAATCACTGACCACTTTGAGCGCTTTAATGCCGTGGGCGACTGCGTAATGAAGCACCGCGAGGAGTCCCTGATACTCGGCGTAGTTGTTGGTGTGGTGGCCGAGGTATTCGCTGAGTTCAGCGACCTTGCGCCCAGAGGGGTCGTGGATGACCACACCATAGCCGGAAGGACCAGGGTTGCCGCGGGCTCCGCCGTCGATGTGGGCGGTATGGGCAGGGGCCGCATTACTGGGCGATCCGGCGAACAGTCCGTGAGAATCCACGGGCTGGTTGGTTCCCCTGCGAGGAGGAGTCATGGATCGAGTTTACATCGTGTGGGGCGGACACTCTTGTCCGCCTGCCAACTGCGAAGAAATGCGGCAGGATTTCCGCTGAGCACTTGGGCCGGACGAAGCCTGCCCAGAGAAGACATCCGCTACCTGCCTGTCGCCAGCCGCGTGGCCAGACGTTGTGGCAGGTTGGCAGCGAGAATCTTTTCCTGCGCAACCCGCAGGTTGTACGGGATGCGATAGAAGCTCACGGCCCAGGTGTCGGTATCGAACGTGGCGAAACCAGCGCGCCAGTCCCCATCGCGGGGCTGCCCGACCGAGCCGGGATTAATCAGAAACCGGCGCTCCCGGCGAAGCGGCCAATCGGAAGATTCCGGCTGCCCGACCGTGCGATAGCTGGGACGATACGCTTCACTAATTTCTCCCTGCGTCATGAATCCGCCTTGCAGGTGCGTGTGACCGAAGAATGTGAGCGGGACGGAATCGGTCATCAACGGCTCGATCGCGTCGCGGACGCTGACCAGGTATTCGTCTTCGTCGAGAGCCGAGCCATGGACAAATTGCACGCCGGGCAGTTGATCGATGTGCAAGGGCCCCTGCGGCAGCGAGCGGAGCCACTCGAGATTCTCGGGGGTGAGTTGGTCGCGGGTCCAGAGCGTGGCCAGGCCAGCGGCCGCATTGAATTCGGCCAGGTCCATCAAGCCGCTGACGGCTTTATCATGGTTGCCGCGAACGAAAATCTTGCCGAGAGCGCGGCAGCGGGCAATCACTTCATTCGGATTCGCACCGTAACCGACCGTATCGCCCAGGTTGACAACCAGGTCGTAAGCAGGCGCAGCAGCGAGGCAGGCCTCGAGCGCTTCAAGGTTGCTGTGAATGTCGCTAATGAGAAGGATGCGCACGGCAAAGCGAGGATTATAGCGTCTTAGAGACGGCCTTGCGCGATCAGTTGGTGGAGGCCACAGGTTAGTTTGAATCATTGGAGTTGAACAGAAATATCAGAGGCAAGTACTTCTTTGCGTTCTTTGCGAGTTCCTTTGCGAACTTTGCGGTCAAAAGCTTTCACCCGTCAACGCCGCGACGTGTCTGAAAGTGTCCCTACGGCGTGCTGGGATTGAGAACCGGGCAACGTGCCCAGTGGCCGGGAGACACCTCAACCAGCGGCGGCAGTTGCGCGGCGCAGGTTGCAACGCGATGCTCACAACGCGGCTCAAAAGGACATCCCGGCGGAAGCGCGGCAATCGGAGGCACCGTGCCTTCAATGGTGGCGAGTGGCTGGGCCCGGTCGGTCGCGAGAGTTGGAATGGCGCGGAGAAGTCCCTGTGTGTAGGGATGCGCGGGCGCGTTGAAGATGTCTGCCTTCGTGCCGAGTTCGACGAGGTTGCCCGCGTACATCACGGCCACGCGATCGGCAACGTGCGAAACCACCGCGAGATCGTGCGAGATGAAGAGCATGGCAAGTTCGAACTTGTGGCGGAGTTCGTTGAGCAGTTCGAGGATCTGCGCCTGAATCGTGACGTCGAGCGCGGTGGTGGGCTCGTCCGCGATGAGCAACTGCGGACGATTGACGATCGCCATGGCGATCATGACGCGTTGCCGCATGCCTCCGGAAAGCTGATGGGGATAGCTGCGAGCGCGTTGTTCGGGGTCAGGGATGGCGACCTCATGCATCCCCTCCAGCGCTCGCCGCCACGCTTCACCTTTAGAAATCCGGTTGTGGGCCAGGACAGCCTCGGCAATCTGATCGCCGACACGCATGACCGGATTGAGCGCGGTCATCGGCTCCTGAAAAATCATGGCGATGCGGGAGCCACGAAGCTCGCGCAATGCCTCGGACGGTAGATCCAGGAGGCTGGACGCCTTTCCGTGTCCGTTCTGGAAGTTGATCTCGCCACTCACGGTGGCGGAGCCAGGAAGCAGACCCATGATGGCCAGCGAGGTGATGGATTTTCCGGAGCCGGATTCGCCCACCAGACCGAGGACTTCACCGGGGACGATCGCGAAGCTGAGGTCGCGGACGGCGTGTGGGTCGGGCACTCCTGCCCGACCAAAAGTTGGTTCCTGAATCGCAGCCTGCCGCGGGAAACGAATACTCAGGTTCCGGACGTCGAGAAGCGGGGCCACGAGAGGTATGGTATCAGCGCCCCCTCGATGCTCCTTCGCCTGGCCTGGTTTACTGTCCCAAAATCAACGGCAGTCCATTCTTCCCACTGCCGATTACTACTATCTTTGCATTAGGACTCTTGGCGAGATTTTCAGTGGCCTCGATGCCTTTCCACTCCAGCAATTGAGAGCTGATCCCTTGGGCGACGATCCGCTGAAAGTCGCTGATGCCCTGGGCTTCGATGCGCTTGCGCTCAGCTTCCTGTTTCTCTTTCTGAAGGCGGAAGCTCATAGCCAGGGCCTCTTGCTCGGCTTGCTGCTTCAATTCGATTGAGGCCCGCAGCGTATTCGGGAGTTGAATATCCCGGAGCAGGATACTTTCTACCACGACTCCGCGCTGGCTGAGCTGCGTGGTCAGCTGCGCGACGATTTGCTTGGCCACCATTTCACGCTCTCCGGAATAAAGCGCGTTAGCGCTGTGCGAGGCGGTGGCTTCCCGGATCGCGGACCGCAGATTGGGCTCGATCAGCACCATCACATAGTTCGGCCCGATTTTCTGGTACACCTCCGCGGCCTTGTCGGGATTGAGATGGTAAATGAGCGAAGTATCAAGGTTCATCACCAAGCCTTCAGCAGAAGGCACACTCGCAGTTTCCTTGAGTTCCTGCGTGCGGATCGAGAGCTCGTGGTTGGTCTTGAGCGGGTTGATGAGATGCATTCCCTCCGGCAGCACCTCTCCCGTAACCCTACCGAAGAGAGTCAGAACGCCAACAGCGCCGGAATCCACGCGTGTGATCGCGGAGAATAGGAGAATTACCAGGATGAAACCAATGAAGCCCAGCCCTAACAAGCGCAGGATGCCGCCTCCCTGCACATCGATCACTTTGCCCCGCGGCGGATCGAAGATCGTCATGGCACACTCCCTTTCAGTGGATTGTAGGGAACGCTCCGCAGAGGCGTAAGTACCTGAGTGAGAACGCACCCGCCGCACCGATCCGTAGAGTCGCGGCTTGTGCGAAGCAGACGTGGCAAGCCGCGTCCCTACAATTGGATCTTTTCGGCAGTACGTTACGCAGGATTAACGATGCTAGGCCGAAGATTTTCACAGCCGGATTTTGCGTGCGTATCAGAGGATGGAGAGAGACAGTCTGTGCGAAACCGCGAAAAAGTGCATGAACATTGGCGATTTGCGATTGCCCTCGAACCCGTTGCACAACTTTCGCATCACCCGCCTGTGGACGGCCTGCACTCGACTGATCCGCAAGCACTTAAATCCCCACAAATTTCATTGACGTAAAAAACAGAAGGAGTACAAACATAATCGTTCTTTGACACGTTCTGAAGTTTTCCCGGTTGGTGCAGCGTCCGGGGCTCGAGCGAGGTCACTCAAACAACCGCGAGGTGAGTTTGAGAAGGCCAGTGAGGGTCTATAGCTAAGCGCTGGTCGAGGCGAACAGGAGCCCATGTCGAAGGCAGGATAGAGTCCCGAGGCGTTGGACTGATTTATCCGGTTGGCGGTGAGCCCGGAGCCCGAGCGAGGATCGCCGGGAAGTAAACCTGCAAAGGAACTTTCCGCGAGGGTCAGCAAGGGTCTAAACGCGAGCTACTGGCCGAGAGGAATGAGTTCAACATCACCTCGGGACTCTCTACGTTTGGCGGCTGCGGGTTTTGGCCCGCGAGCTGCGAACTGCTCTACCGACGGCAACGCACGTCAATCGGGCGGCTGCTTCCCCCTCCAGTTCCTTCAAGGCCCCTGCGTGACGGGTAGAGGCGCAGGGGTCTCTAATAGCCTTCGCAGGGTTCTGTTCCTCGCGGGAATTTCCGCCACCGCATCCGCATGGACAATGTAAGCGCCGTGGGGCAGGGTTTGCCCAAAGGGAATCTGGAAATTCGCGGTGCCTGCTTTGAGCGTGAAGTGCTGATAACCGAGGGCGGTCGCCCGGCCGATTTCATTGATGGCTACGATGATGAACGTGAGATCGAAGTCGTCATTCGTGCCGTTGGAGATTTGAACCGCACCATCAATGCGGTCGCCGCGAACCTGCGGAGGGCGGAGCCATTCGAGCACCAGGCTAGCCGACACCACGGTCTGAAGCTCTTTACTGATTCGGTTAGCGGGGCGGGCGGAGTCTTCAACGGTCACCGTGTAGGCAAATTTCCCGAGGGTCGTGGGACGGCCTATCAGAACTCCTTCGGAAGAAAGCGAAATCCCTTCCGGCAAGTTACCCGCTGTGACACTCCAGTGATAGGGCGGAACGCCGCCGCGAGCCGTCAGCGGAATGCGGACTTCCACTCCGGGGTCGAGCGAAGGCAATGCCTCGTCCGCGATCGTCAGCGGCGGAGCGGTCTGAGCCCACGCAAAAGCTCCAAGACAAAACATTGCCAGAGCAACCATCCGAACGATTCCCACCACATCCATCCCCGTTCTTTGATTTGATTTTACGCTGGCCACGGCGTACAAAAATTGCAGTATGTCACTTCGCGTTGTGCGCCGCTTGATTGCCCTCTCGGTCTTCCTCTCCATTGCGAACGCCGGAGCGCAGACCCCTTCCCCGACGAAAGCAGATAACGCGGAGGAAGCGTCCATCTTCGAGCGCATTCTCAATCGTGCTCGCTTTGAAAACGACGGCACCGGGGTCGAAGAAACCGAGGCCGTCATTCGGATTCAAAGTCAGGCCGGAGTCGAGCAATTTGGTCAGCTGGTCTTTGGCTACTCGTCCGCGACCGAACAGCTCAAAGTTGAATATGTCCGGGTTCGCAAGCCCAATGGACAGGTTGTCGTAACGCCCGACTCGACCGCGCAGGATTTCGCCCCCGACGTTCTGAGAGAAGCGCCGATGTACAGCGACTACCGGCAACGTCACATCTCGGTGACCGCGCTTCGGCCCGGAGATACGCTGGAATACAAAACCGTAACGCGCATCGTGACGCCCCTGGCTGCGGGGCACTTTTGGTATGAGCACCGATTCCCGAAGGGAGTGGTCGTCAACGAAGACCGCCTTGAGATCGATATCCCGAAGTCGCGCGAAGTAAAGCTCAAGACGCCAACGCGCAAGCCCGAGATTCAGGACAACGGAGACCGGCGAATCTACACCTGGATAGTGAAGGATATCCGGCCAGAGCGCGATAAAGATGAAGACGGCGATGACGACAATGAGATCGGTCCCGACGTGCAAATTACCACCTTCGCGGATTGGAAGCAGTTAGCGCAGTGGTACGCAAGGCTGCAGAGCGAGCGCATGGTGGTGGATGAAAGCGTCCGGAACAAAGCCGCCGAGTTGACTAAGGGCGCCGACACACCGACGGAGAAGGCCCGCCGGTTGTATGACTTCGTGGCCCGCAATGTGCGTTATGTGAGCTTGTCATTCGGCATCGGACGGTATCAGCCCCATGCCGCCTCAGACGTCTTACAAAGCGGTTATGGCGACTGCAAGGACAAGCACACCTTGCTATCGGCCATGTTGCGGGCGGAGGGGATTCAAAGTTATCCGGTACTGATCCATAGTGCACGCAAGCTGGATCCGGACGTGCCCTCGCCGGCGCAGTTCGATCACGTGATCACCGCCGCACGACTGGGTCCGGGTGCAGGCCTGACATGGCTGGACACGACCACCGAAGTGGCGCCCTACGGGCTTATTCTCTATCAACTGCGCAACAAGCAGGCGGTCCTGGCATCGGAAGATGCCGATGGCGGTCTGCAGCGCACGCCGGCCGATTCGCCGGTGAAGAGTTCGGCCCACTTCACGATCGATGGCAAGCTCAGCGAGTTTGGGGCACTCGATGCCACGGTTGAGTTCAGCGCACAGGGTGATCGCGACTTCCCCATGCGCGCCGGCTTTCGTCAGGTTCCGCAAGCGCGCTGGAAAGATTTCGCCAAGATTCTCTCGACAAGTTGGGGCTTTCCGGGAGAAGTGGACCAGGTACAACTGGATTCGATCGAGGACACGGCCAAGCCCTTTCACCTGAAATATCGCTTGCACGAGGATCGATATTTCACGGTCCCGTCGGCCAGCGTGAATTTCCGTCCGATTCCGCCGCTGGGAGTTCGCGCCGTGACATCTTCCTCCAAGAGCAAGGAACCAATCGAAATCGGCCCGGCCGGCGATATGGATTACAGAGTGCGTCTGGAGTTTCCCGCGAACTATTCGGTGCGTGCACCTTCGGCTGTGAAGATGGCGCGCGACTACGGAGAATACTCTTCGACATATTCCCTGACCAAAGGAGTGCTGGAAGGCGAACGTAAGCTGACCGTTAAACTGAACGAACTCCCCGCATCCCGCCGTGCTGACTACGATTCGTTTCGCAACGTCACGCGCAGCGATGAAAACCAGGTTCTCACCGCATCGATCCTTACCCCTTCAGGGAAGAGCGTGGAGAGCGCATCCGGCAGGATCGAAGGAACTCCTTCCGAGCTTCACAAAGCAGGAGTCAAGGCCCTCCAGAGCAAGGATTATCGCAGCGCCGTTGACTTGCTGAAGCGCGCCATCGATCAGGATTCGAGTCTCAAAGAGGGATGGTACGACCTCGGACAGGCCTACGCGGGCGTGAATAACCATGCCGAAGCGATCCGCGCATTCCGCAAGCAGATCGAACTCGATCCCAATCACCACAGCGCGAATGGCGACCTCGCTATGGAACTTCAGCAATCGGGACACGGCGAGGAAGCGATCGCCGCCTACCACAAGCAGTTGGAGATTGTTCCTTTCCAGAAATCCGCGCACAAGAATCTCGGCATGCTGCTGGCGCAACTAGGACGAGATGCCGACGCGCGCACGGAACTCGAAGCGGCAGCCTCGATTCCGCCGGACGATCCGGAAACGAAGTTGTCGCTCGCGCAGGTGTACACGCGGCTGGGCGAGAAGGCGAAGGCGGAGGAGTTGACATCGATCCAGTCCAAACCGAAAACGACGCTCGCCAGGTTTTGTACGACATTGGAGAACAGTTCGACTCGGGCGAATACGACCGGCTGGGTCCGTCGGCGTTTTCTTCGATGCGGCTGGTGGCGCTGGCATGGTCGCGAATAGGGTGGTCAAAGTTCCTGCGCGGCGAAAACCTTGATGCCCTGCAGTTTCTGAATGCCGCGTGGCTCTTGAGCCAGTCCGGAACGGTAGCCAACCGGCTGGGACAAGTGCTCGAAAAGCAGGGTCAGCGCGAAAAGGCGCGCCAGACATATGCCTTCGCAGTGGCGGCTGGAGGGAGCGCAGTGGCAGATTCGCGCGAGCGGCTCGGAAAAATTGCTCCCGGTGCGAGTTCCGCGGCGCAAAACACAGCTCAGGCCGATCTCGTCCAGTCGCGCACCGTCAAGCTTGGTCCCCTTACAACCAAAGCGGCATCGGCCCGATTCAATCTTGTGTTTGACAGCTCGCCGCGTCCGGAGCGCGCCGAGTTTGTGGAAGGGGATGAAGCTCTTCGCGCAGCCGCCCCGCAGCTCACGGAAAAAGACTTTCCCGTGAAATTTCCGGATGTCTCTTCCGTCAAGATCGTTCGCCGCGCTCAACTCACCTGCACCACTTCGGGATGCGGCATTGAACTCTTGACGATCGATACAGCACAATCTGGCGCAGCCCAAGCTGCGTCCACGAACAAAAAGTAGCCGGAAGTAGCGCCGGCATCCTGCCGGCTGTCGCGAGGGCGTCCCGCCCTCGCCCTGCGGACGGCGGTGCTCGTCGCAAAATTACCTAAAACGCCGGCCTTATCCCCCGCCCCTCGACGCCTTCGCACCCGCTCCGATAATCTAGTGAGTCCTGTAGGGGAGGTCCTGCAATGCGGGAGGCCGTCGAGCGCCTTTGGCCGGAGATTCAGTGGATCAGCGATACCAAGCTGCGGGAGCAGGTCACGCAGACCTGGATTAAGGCGTTGGAGCGCAGTCCGCTGAAGCCTGAAGATCTGAATCAGATCCCCTTCACGCTGCTGGTTCCGAATTGCCCGATTACGTTCATGGAGCACAAGCGCTGCGTGGTGCACATTGCCCGCGACAGCGCCAGGGCCATGACCGGCTTCATGGGACGGGCGTTGCCGATCGACGCCGACGTAGTCATCGCCGGAGCCATCCTTGCAGACGTCGGCAAGTTGCTCGAATATGAACTCGGTCCCGACGGCAAAAGCCGTCAGAGCGAACGCGGCGAGGCGCTGCGGCATCCGTTTACCGGAGTGGCGTTGGCAATGGAGTGCGGCGTGCCCGATGAGGTCTGCCACATCATTGCCGCTCACGCCGCCGAGGGCGATCTAGTGAAGCGCACGACCGAAGCGTTCATCGTGCACCACGCGGATTTCATGGCGTTTTTGCCGTTTAAGAACCCGAAGAATGTGAGAGTGAAGTGATGAGTTGGTCGTCCTCTCTTAAAAAGAACTGTCATCCTGAGCGAAGCGAAGGACCCGCTTTCTGCTCGTCCAGCAGAAAAGCGATCCTTCCTTCCCCGACGATGGAAATTTTCTAAGCTTTGTACGCAATAGGATTTCGCACGCACTAATTCAGGAGAACCCAGTGTCCACCGGGCAACAAGCTGCCACCAAAGAAACCATCACCGCGAAGATGTCCCGCTGGGCCGCGAGCCTTGAATACAAGCAGCTCTCGCAGGACGCCGTTTACCAGGCCAAGCGCTTTCTGCTTGATTCCGTAGGCTGCGCCTTGGGCGGATATCAACAGCACGACGTAGTCATCGCGCTCGAAGTGCTGAACGAAATTGCCGGACGCGGGCCCGCGACGGTGATCGGCACGGGCAAGAAGATCGACGCGGTCTCGGCGTCGCTCGCAAATGCCCTGATGATCCGCTGCATGGATTACAACGATATCTACTGGAAGCAGGATCCCTCCCACCCGTCAGACATTTTCCCGGCGGCGATGGCATGTTGCGAGCGCGCCAAGGGCGATGGCAAAGAACTAATCGTCGGATTCGTCCTCGGCCACGAATTCGAAATGCGATTGTGCGAAGCGGCCTTTCCGGGTATCCGCGAGCGGGGATGGCATCACGCCACACTCACTGCATTTGCCTCCCCGATCGTGGCCGGCCGCGCGCTACGCCTGCCCTGGGAACAGATCCAGCACGCGATCGGTATCTCGGCTTCACGTCATTGCACCATGGGCGCGGTAACAGCCGGCAAACTCACGATGATGAAGAACACAGTCGATCCCATGGCGACGCAGAGCGGTGTTCTCGCCGCGCTCCTCGCCGAAAAGGGCTACAGTGGCCCCGAGCACGTGATTGACGGTAAGGAAGGCCTGGCGCACTGCTACGGTCCGGAATGGAAGCTGAACCTGCTGACCGATGGCCTGGGCGAATCGTGGCGCATCACGCAATGCGGGATGAAGTTTTTCCCTACCGAAGCGCTCACCCATGCGCCCATCTCGGCGGTGCTTGATCTGGTGAAAGATAACGATCTGCGTCCGGAGAACGTGGAGACGATCCAGATTCGTTCGCTTGCCCGTGCGGCTGACATTCTGTCCGATCCCAGCAAGTACGATCCGCAGACCAAAGAGACCGCGGACCATTCCCTGCCCTACGTGATCGCCGCTGCGCTCGCGGAAAGGCAAGTCACGCCCGCGCAGTTCGAGATGAAGAAGATCATGGATCCGACGATCCGGGCGCAGTTGAAAAAAGTTGAGGTCGTCGCCGATCCTGAGATCGAGAAAGTATTTCCGGCGCTCCAGCGGGTGATCGTGAACATCACAACCACCGATGGGCGGAAGTTCTCGAAGCAGCTGGATTATCCGAAGGGCGACCCGCGCAATCCGCTCAGCGACGCCGAGATCGAAGAGAAGTTTTCCGCCCTGGCCGATGGAGTGCTCTCAAAGGTCGCGCAGAAAAAGCTGGTCGACGCGATCTGGAACCTGGAGAAGGTGGGATCGGTATCGAAGCTCATGGCGCTGACGAAGGCGGATGTAAAGACGAAATCGACGCACAAGCCAGCGAAGCCGTCGAAACCGAAGACGAAAAGCAAGAAGCGCCGCTGAGTGAGACGAAGGCACGAATAGGAATAACAAATGGCTGATCTTAAAGTCACGATGGCCGCGGGCTTCGAGGCGCGCTACAAAGAACTTGCTGGCAGGGTTCGCGATCTGGCGTCGCCGCTCAGCGATGAACAGTTCTGGACCAAGCCGTTCCCATTCGGAAACAGTTTCGGCCATTTGGTGCTGCATCTCACCGGCAATTTGAACCATTACATCGGAGCGCAGATTTCGCAGACTGGATACGTGCGGGACCGCCCACGGGAATTTGCCGAGACGGCACGCCCGCCTAAGACAGAAACACTCAAGAAGTTCGATGATGCGATTGACGTCGTGCTGCGGACAATTCGGAGTCAGTCGCCGGAAGACTGGTCGAAGCCATACACTGCGGTAGGTTCGGATTCGCCCGACCGGTTCGACATTGTTTTCCAATGCGCGACGCATCTGGATCACCACATCGGACAGATGATCTACCTGGGATTCGAGTTCAAGCGAAAGAGTTGAGCAGAGACGCCGCGCGCGGCGTCTTCGTGGGGAGTTGGAGTATGGGCCAGACCATCACTGAAAAAATCGCGCAGACACACATGTCGGAAGGGCCGAAGCGGCCGCTGCGGACTGGAGACTTTCTCTCGATCCGTCCGCATCGTTGCATGACGCATGACAACACGTCCGCCGTGATGAGCAAGTTCAAGGGGATCGGCGCGAAGAAGATCAAAGATCCGCAGCAGTTAGTCTTCGCGCTCGACCACGACATCCAGAATAAAGACGAATCGAACCAGAAAAAGTACCGCGCGATCGGAGCGTTTGCGAAAGAATACGGCGTCGACTTCTATCCAGCCGGCTCGGGCATCGGGCACCAGATCATGGTGGAGCGTGGCTACGTGGTGCCCGGTTCGTTTGTGGTAGCTTCCGATTCGCACTCCAATATGTACGGCGCGCTGGGCGCTGTAGGAACTCCGATTGTACGCACCGACGCAGCGGCTGTGTGGGCAACAGGCGAGTTCTGGTGGCAGATTCCGCGCTCGATCCAGGTAGTGCTCGAAGGCACACTGCCCGAGGGCGCAACCGGTAAAGACGTCATTATTACTCTGTGCGGTCTTTACAACCACGATGAATGTCTGAACGCGGCCGTCGAATTCACGGGACCGGGCGTCGCATCCCTCACGATGGATGAGCGGTTTTCCATTTCCAACATGACCACCGAGTGGGGCCCGCTGGTTGGATGGTTCCCGACCGACGCAGTCACAATCAACTATCTGCGCGGCGTTCATCAGCGTCTCAAGTCGATGGGCATTGAGCGGTTTTCGGAAAACAACATCGCGAGTTGGCAGACGAATCCGCTTAGCCCGGACCGGGATGCCGTGTACGCGGCGCGCATCGTGCTCGACCTCGGCTCGGTAACTCCCCACGTCTCTGGGCCCGACACGGTCCAGGTCATGCAATCACTCGCCGAAATGGAGAAGAACAAAGTCGCAATTCAGAAAGCGTATCTGATTTCGTGCGTGAACTCGCGAGTGGAAGACCTGGAAGCGGCGGCGAAAGTTCTGAAGGGGAAGAAAATCGCTACCAGCGTGAAGTTTTATCTATCGGCCGC
>WNFG01003659.1_pt1 | contig 12874 bp, 9 predicted proteins | sample 5400431 | NCBI WGS metagenome assembly WNFG01 (sample SAMN13153346, study PRJNA577476) | soil metagenome | isolation source: 120 cm saprolite under Douglas fir tree site 2 hole 3 replicate 2 | place: USA:California | collected 2015-04-18
GAAGGGGGACGCCTCGCGAGCGAATCGGATTTCCTCAGGAGCAACAACGTCCCGGACATCAAACCCGGCGCTTCGGTCGGCCTGCACGTCGAATGGGACCAGAAGCTCGGCCCGGTGCCGGTCACGCTGCTCGCGCGCGGGCGCCACTTCGTCGACAGCGATCGCGGCGCGCAGGCGGACCTGCGCTTCACTGCGATCGTTTTCGGAGGCGGCGCGATCACCGCCGCCGTATTTGTCCAGGGGACCTGGGCCGATTCGAAATCGAACCAGTCGTTCTACGGCATGGCGGGGAGCGGCCCCCTGTATACCAGCGGCGGATTGCTCTGGGGCGTCGATCTCAGCCGCGAATGGATCGTCGTCGGCAACCTGGAGGCGCGACGGCTTCGCGGCGACGCCGCGCGCAGCCCGCTCGCGGAACGCACGTCGAACCACTACGCCAGCGCGAGCCTGGCGTACCGGTTTTGACGCGAGGGCGACATGGTCGACGACCTGGCGCACGCGCTGCTGCCCCAAGGCTCCTTCTTGGGCCCTTTCCTGAACGCGACAGTCATCTACGGAATCCGCTACGTGCTGCTCGCCGGTATTGCCTTCCTCGTGTGGTACGCAAGACCCGCCGACGGAAAGCTTCAGAGCGCGATGCCGCGCGGCGCGCAGATCCGGCGCGAGATCGCCTACTCGGCGATTGCCGTTCTCGTCTTCGGCCTCGTCATTGGGGTGATCTCCGGCTACGGCATCGCGCCCTACACGCTCGTCTATCTGGACGTCGCCCGATACGGCTGGGCGTATTTCTGGCTCAGCATCGCGCTCGTGATCCTCGCGCACGATACCTACTTCTACTGGACGCATCGGCTGATGCACACGCCGGCGCTGTTCCGCGCCTTTCACGGCGTGCATCACCTCTCGAGGAATCCCACGCCGTGGACCGCGTACGCGTTTCACCCGCTCGAGTCGATCGTCCAGGCGCTCGGCCTGGTGTTGATCATCTTCATCATCCCTTTGCATCCGACGGCGCTGCTGATCTTCCACTCGATCTCGACCGCGATCAACGTATACGGGCATCTGGGCTACGAGCTCTATCCGGGAGGGTGCGCGCAACACCCGCTGGGCCGCTGGATCAACACCTCGGTCGCGCACAACGCCCACCACGACACGGCGCGCCACAACTTCGGGTTCTATTTCCTGTTCTGGGATCGATGGATGGGAACGCTCGATCCCTCCTACGAGGCGAGGTATCGCCGGAGCTTCGCAGCTTCCTAGTCGCGCAACTCGAGCAGCACAGGCTGATGGTCCGACGCATCGGTCGCGCCGTTTACGACCACGTCCTCGACTCGGTGAGCCAAGTCCTCCGTGACGAAAATGAAATCGCAGGCGAAGGGCGGCCCCGGCCACTGCAGCTTGTCGTGCACGCCCAGCGTGGGCGCGTGCGGTTTTCCGGGATGGCACAGCTGCCACGCGTCACGGTAAGCGGGAACGCCGGGAGCGAGGGGAGATTGCAGGCGAGCGTGCAGCGCATCGTCCGGCGGAAAATTGAAATCCGCCGTGAGAATCGCCAAAGCGGGTCGAGGCATCGTTCGAAACGGGCCCTCCTTTGCCGGCACCGGCGCGGCCGCGTGGCCCGCGGCCTCGAACTGCAGCTCGCGCAGCGCTTCGACCTGTGCCGAGCGCTGCTTCGCCGAGTAGTACTCGAGGTGCGTCGTCGTCACGCGCAGCGGGCCGGAGCGGGTATCGAGCACGACTTCGACGGCCGAGCGCTGCATGCTCGGCACCGAAGGATCCGCAGGCCAGGGCAGGAGGCGGCGGAACACCTGCAGGATGGGCAAGCGCGTGATGATCGCGTTGCCGAATTCGCGCCGGCCTCCTTGGGGCGCGGGCAGATCCACGGCGACGCCCTTGACGACGGTGTAGTCCGGAAACAGCCCGGCGAGCGTCTCGTACTGGTCCTCGCCCGAGCTTCCCGCGAGATCGGGGTAGTTGCTCGCGACCTCCTGCAGGCACAGCACGTCGAAATCGGCCGTCTCCCTCGCGACCCTGGCGATGCGCGCCGGGTCGACCCTGCCGTCGCAGCCGCGGCACCACTGGACGTTCCAGGTGATGAGCTTCATACGGTTGCCGACGAACTGCCATTGTTACGCGCTTGCCGCCAGCTGTGCATTTCTCCGGCCGCGGCGACGGAAACGCGAAAGGCCGGCAAACGCCGGCCTTTCGCTGTCGCCCTGCGATGTACTGCTCGTCAGTCGTCGTCCTCCTCGCGCTCGAACCGCAGTAGGTTCGCTTCCGCCCTGCCGGAGAAGTTCTCCATCCCGACTACCATCACGCCGAGCGCTGGCGTGGCGGCGAACTCGGTCGGATTGATCGTCAGCGGCACCGAGGCGCGGGAGCGCGGTCCCACCACGGCGAACGCACCGGTGCTGACCGCATTGTTGAACGCGTTGAACCTGCCGGCGTTTGCCGCGACGGTCCCGTCCGCGTTCTCAGCGAGGAAGTCGAAGTCGCCGGTGAACCCGTCGAACCCCTGGGCGGCATAGGCGAAGCGCGGGTTCGACGCCTTGACGCCCGCGTCAGCAGCCACGATGGGCATCAGGATCGTCGACTCGCTGGTGGGCGCCGTGGCAGCGAAGACCACGGTCTGCTTCACCTGAACCGCCGGGCTCTTCGACAGGTCGAAGATGTTGACGCGCACGCGGCCGCTCGACAGGCCGACGCTCACGACCGCGAAGTCGAACTTCCCGTCGCCGTTCACGTCGAGGAGAATGTCGTACTCGTTGATGACGGGCGTGGTCCAGGGATGGAAGACGTTCACTGCAAAGACCAGGATCTTTCCCACGGACGCCGGCAGCCCCACGTCTTGAGCATTGAGCGACTGCACGCCGACGGCGCGCAGGCCCGCCGTCGAGGCCTTCCGGTTCTTCCCGCGAAGGCCCCAGGCGTAGAAGTCGGCCGTCCCGGTCACCGCGGCCGAGTGGTTGCGAACCTCCGCCGTCGTGCTCGGGCTCGCTGGACCGAAATCGCCTGACGCGAACTTTGCTTCCACCTCCGACCGGGCCCGCGCGACGAGGAAGTACGGCACGGCGAGCGAGGCGCCGCCGTTCCCGTTCGCGGTTGTCGGGCTGAACGTGACGAGCCCGGATGCCTGGCGGAAGGCTCCTGACCCGGCAGGTCCGGAAGTCCCCGATGCGCTGCCTGCGGTCGCGGCCGGGACGTTCAGCCGGACGCGCACCTCGGCGCTCTCACCTCCATGCAGCGTGAGGCTCGACGGGGAGACCGTGACCGAATGGGGCGAGTTCAGCGAGGTGGCGGGGTTCGTCGTGCTACCCCCCTGAATGACCGACGCCGCGAACGTCTGCGTCGAGGACCCGAGGTTCTGCACCCGGATCCGCTCCTCGCCGGAGAAGTCGCGAGAGAACTCGGCCACGCCGAAGCTGACGTTGCCGGCGTCCCTTGTCCCGCGCGCGACCACCGAGGTGCGCGTGGCGGGGAACGGCTGGACGAGCCCGGAGCCGCCCAGTTTCGGCTGGAAGCTGCCGAGCTGCGACGCATCGGCCGTGTTGGCGATCGCCAGCCGGACGCTCTCCGCATCCCAGTCCGGGTGAGCCTGAAGCGCCAGCGCCGCCACGCCGCTCACGTGCGGCGTCGCCATGGACGTGCCGGAAAGGCGCACGCCGAGATTGCCGGTGCCGATCGCCGTGGACAGGATGCTCACGCCGGGCGCGGTCACGTCCGGCTTGAGGAAGCTGTCCAGGTTGCGCGGACCGCCCGAGGTGAAAGCTGCGAACCGCTTGAAGCCCGGGTTCGCGATGTCGGCGGCCGCGAGCGTCGCGCTGGCGGCGGCGATCAGGGCGCGCGCGTCGGCGCTGAGCACGCTCTGCGAGTTGCCCCGCACACCGAGGAACGGGATGGTGACGATCCTGCCGGTGGCCGGATCGACGATGTCACCTTCGAACACGCCGAACGTCGGGTCGTTGTTGATCAGCACCACGGCCGCGGCTCCGTGCCGCTGGCCGAAGATGGCGCGATTGACCCGGGCGCAGACGCCGCGGAGGGCCACGACGAGCTTGCCGGTGATCTTCGCCGGGTCGTACTCGTTCTCGTCGCAGCCGAGGGACACTCCCTCCGCTCCGGTCTTCGCCGTATCCGGAAGCACGAAGGTCGACAGCGAGCGGCCGGGCAGCGCCGCAGCGTTGTTGTTCTGCGCCGTCAGCTTCGTGCCCGTGTTCAGCATGACCGTCGCGCCCGGAAACGTCGCCGTCGAATCCATCGCCGCCGCCGCGAGGGTCTTGTCACCCGCAGCCGGCGAACCCAGGAAGTACGGGCTCTGGCCGGCGTTGCCGGCCGCCGCGACCACGATCAGACCGGCCTCGGCTGCGTGCTCGGACGCCTCGGCGTCCGCCGTGTCCTCGGGGCCGAAGTCCGCTCCGAGCGACATGCTGATGATCTGCATGCCGTGCTCCACGGCCCAGTCAATGGCCTCGACGACGACGTCGGTGGAGCCCGCGCATCCGAAGACGCGCACGGCGTAGACGTCCGCCTGCGGTGCGACTCCGGGCCCGATGCGGAACTTCACGTTGGGAGTGTTCGCGTCGTACGGCCCCCGGAACGTGGTTCCGTCGTCCTTGACGCCGAACCCCGCCGCGGTGCCGGCCACGTGGCTGCCGTGGCCGTTGCAGTCGAGCGGGTTCGGATCGGGATGCGGCGTGTTCTTCTTCGGATCGGACGCATCATAGTCGTCGCCCACCAAGTCGGTGCCGCCCTTCACCTTGGGCGCATCGGGGCCGAACAGGGCCGGGTCGGCCGGCTTCGTGCTGTTGGCAAAAGCGTCGTTGAACGCCGCGACGGTGCCGGGACCACCGAGGTTCGCGTGCGTGTAGTCCGCCCCGGTGTCGAGGATGGCGAGCTTGATGTGCTCACCGTGAAAGGCGGGCGAGCCGCCCCAGACAGCCGGCGCGCCGATGAACGGCACGCTCACCGCGTTGACCGGCTTGTAGATCAGGACGGGCTTGATGCCCACCACGCCCGGCAACGTCGCCAGCGAGGCGAGCTGGTCACGCGTCGCGCGCACCTTGATGCCGTTGATGGCATGCTGAAGCTTCGCCACCACGGTGCCGCCCATGGCCTCGATCGCCGGGGTGATCGCATCCTGCTCCCGGCGCAGGCTGTCCGCGATGGACCGCCGCTCGGGCTCGGAAATCTGCTTGCCCGGGGCCCGGCTCCGGACCACGGCGACGGGATCGCCGGCCATCTTGAGGAACACGGTCACGGGCTGCGTCGCGAGAAACACGTCGCGAAGCGGTTGATCGTCCGGTGCGAGCTCGAAACGCTGCGCCGGGCTCATTTGCGCAAGGGCGAGCGGCAGAATGCCAAAAAGGAGCGCAAGCGCCGCTGCTGCGCGAATTGATCTGAATCGCATATCCCCTCCCCAGTCGAGTGATAGGAAATTCAATTTGCCCGTTGCCGGCGTCCTGTGCCGATTGGCCAGCGCGTTCGACTGCCTGATCCCAGCGCTTTCCAGGCCGGTCCGCAGCGGGTGTAAACCGGAATAATGCGCTGAACGCACGAAGCAGGTCAAGCGCCGCCACGCTTCTTGCGCTCAGGTGATGTTGGAATAACGGGGGCCGATGAAGTGTATCGGCCTCCATAGTCCGTCGTGATCATTTGCTGCGCTCGCTGAAACGTTTGTTACCATTGCGATTTCTCGTGATGGGATTTTGAGAGGACGAGCGGTGAACGGAAGTCTTCCTGCCAGCGCTCTGCGGGCGGGATTCGCGTGCGTCGCATTCGTCTTCGCGCAGGCAGCGCTCGCTCAGCGCTTGCCGCTCGAGCGCATCAAGCTTCCGCCCGGCTTCGAGATCGGCGTCTTCGCCGAGCGCGTTCCCGACGCTCGCTCGCTCGCGCTGGGCAAGAGCAACGTGCTCTTCGTCGGCACCCGCGCCGACCGCGTGTACGCCGTACGCTATCGCGACGCAAAGGCGACGCAAGTCGTCACTATCGCCTCGGGCCTGCGGATGCCGAACGGCGTGGCGCTGCGCGACGGCGCGCTCTATGTCGCCGAGGTGAACCGGATCCTGCGCTTCGACGATATCGAAGCGCAGCTCGACGCGCGGCCGAAACCCGCGGTCGTCACCGACCGCTATCCCGGCGAGACGCACCACGGCTGGAAATTCATCCGCTTCGGACCGGACGGCTGGCTCTACGTCCCGGTCGGCGCGCCGTGCAACATCTGCGAACCCGACCCGCGCCACGGGCTGATCTCGCGCATCCGGCCCGACGGTTCGGGCTACGAAGTATTCGCGCGCGGCGTTCGCAACTCGCTGGGATTCGACTGGGATCCGCGCACCCGGTCACTGTGGTTCACCGACAACGGCCGCGACATGCTGGGCGACGACCTGCCCTCCGACGAGCTGAATCACGCGCCCAAGCCCGGGATGCACTTCGGCTATCCCTATTGCCATGAGGGCGATACCGCCGACCCGGAATTCGGACTCAAGCGTGCCTGTTCGGAATTCTCGCCGCCCGCGGTGAAGCTAGGGCCCCACGTGGCCTCGCTCGGCATGCGCTTCTACACCGGAAGCCAGTTTCCCGCCGAATACCGCAACAACATCTTCATCGCCGAGCACGGCTCCTGGAACCGCTCGAAGAAAATCGGCTACCGCATCGCGCGCGTGGTGGTCGAAGGCGGCCGCGTCACGAAGCACGAGGTGTTCGCCGAGGGCTGGCTGCAGGGCGAATCGGTCTGGGGCCGTCCGGTGGACCTCGAGGTGATGCCCGACGGATCGCTGCTCGTGTCGGACGACTACGCGGGAGCGATCTACCGCATCGCGTACCGCGAACGGTAGAGCCGCGGGCGTTGGGTGCCTATTTCGGCGTACGCACGTACTCGATGATTTCGGGGTAGGCGCTCTCGACCCGCGGATCGGCCTGCAAGGCCGCGGCGGCGTCGGCGACATCCGTATAGGCTTTCACCCGGTAGAACACGGTCTGAAGGTGCGCATACTCTTTGCCTTTCTCCAGTCCGTGGCTGTTCGCGATGGCCGCCGCGTCGATCATGCTCTTCGGCTTCACCACCAGCGTCCCGGTCAGCACGCCAAAGGTTCCGGTGCGCGTGTTCAGCACGACCGGGTACACCGCCGATCCTCCGACCGCCTCGACGGACGCCGCCTTCTGCTGAGCGGAGCGAAACAGCACCAGTCTTCCTTTGGTCTCCAGAAGCTGGCTGCCGCCTGCGCCGACGCGCGCGATCGCTTCCTGCGGCGTTTCATTGGCGCCGTGCGCCACCGCCAGTACCCCCGGCAGGTGTCGATACTGCTCGCGGCTACCCTTGATCTCTTTTCCTTTCTGCAGCGTCTCGAGCATCGCGGCGCGCTCCGCGGCCTTGGCCTTGGCGGGCTTGGGCGACTCCTGCGCCCAAGCGAGCGGGGCCGCCAGCATCAGCCACAGTACGAGGATCCGCATATTCATTTCTGTCGCTCCAGTGCGTTGGTCCCCGGATCTAGTGTCCGAAAACGCGGATTTTCCAACTGGTCAGCGTACCCGTATCGCCAGGGTTGCCGTCCACGATCTTGATCGTCCAGGTGCCGGCGGGATTTTCTCCATAGAACGCGTTGCTGAGGAGCACCATGCCGTTCAGGTCAGCCGACGAGTCAAATCCGTCCCGGATATTCTTCAGCACGCTCCGGGTACCGGAGGGCGATGTCAGCTCGATGCCGAGATCCCCGCTGTAAGTATGTGTTGCAGTAACGCTGATCTGGACCGCTTCGATGACTTGTACCGGAGTGCCCGGAACGGTCAGAGTATTCGTTGCGCCGGTCACGCTGTTGTCCGGGATCGCAAGACTGAGCGTCGGGCTCGCGATAAAGCCCGTGTTGACGAAGGTGCCAAGCTGACCCAGCGTGTAAGTTCTCGCCATGTTCACCGCGGCCGAGCCGTCCGCCATGCCAAAGCCGTACCAGTTGTGGAAATCGAACGGCACAGGAGCGTGGTTGGTGATCCACGCCGGCTCTGCGAGATAAGCGCCGTTGGACAGCGTAACGCTTAGAGCCGGGCGCGCCGCGTCGATTTTCCGGGCGGTGCGGGCGAGAATGTGCTTGACGTCACGCCAGGTGAGCGCGGGATTCGCCTCGAGGATCAGCGCGATCACGCCCACGGTCACCGGAGTCGCGGACGAGGTTCCGTTCATCTGGTTGGTGTAGTTGCACGAGGTATTCGGTGCGCCGCCGTTGTTGAACACGCTTCCATTTTGCCGGTTCGTCGTGGCAGAACCGATCACGCAGCCGGACTGGTCCGTCGTCACCATGGCAGGCTCGAAGGCTTCCGGTGACGCGGCGCCGAACTGCGACACGTTCTTCCCGAATTCGCCGCCGGGCGCGCTCACCCAGATCGCCGAGCCCGCGGTCGAGTAGCTCGCCTTGATTCCGTCGGCGTTCACCGCGCCGACCACCACTTGATAGGGGAGCGTGTTTGCAGGATCGAAATTCGCGTTTTCGCAGGACACGCCTGCAGCATTTGCGAAGCAGCAATTTGAAACCGGAGCGACAGAGCAGTTGCGAGTCTGCCCCATATCCCTAAACCCGTTCCCCGCCGCCTTGACGTAGAGCGCGCCTTTTCCCCCGCGAAGATTGGTGACGCCGGAGAGATACTGGGCTTCGTCCATCGGATCGACCGGAATGTCTTGAGGGACAGGGAGCGTAACGCCGAAGCTCTGGTTGAAAACGAAGACGTCGCCGCTGTTGGGGCTGGCGGTCGATCCGCCCAGGGAATCGATGAAAATCGTTTGAGACTGTGTGCTCGACAGGAAATTGAATCCCTTGAGCCTTGCCCTGGGCGCGACGCCTATCCCTCCCACGGTGTTCCGCACCATTGCGATGAGGCCGCTGACCTCGGTGCCGTGATCGCCGGTCGTATCGACGGTATTGGTGGGGTCCGTAGCCTTGGGATCATTGGCGGGGACAAGGAAATTCCAGGATCCGCCAGGCACGACGTTCGCGGCGAGATCCTCGTGAGCGATCTCGAGACCGGTATCGACCACGGCTGTGATCACACCGTTGCCGGTGAAACCCAAGGTGCTGTATACCGGTTCGACATTGATGTCCATGCCGAGAACGCCCGTTCCGTCGGCAAAGCCGTTTTGAGGTGGCCCGGTGTTCTTCAAGTGCCACTGCTGCGTGGCAAGCGGATCGGCGAGCGAACCGATCGTAAAGGTGCCGTTGCAATTCACCCCGACGTTCGTCACGTTGGCCGCCCCCAGCGTGCCCGAGCTGTTCGTCACAAGGCAGTTCTGAGCCGGAGCGGTCGGCTGCGTAAGCACTGTTACGGCATAGGTCGAACCCGAAAGAATCGCGGTGCTGAAGGTGAATACTCCGTTGCTGGTGATCGCGAGATCGTTTCCGCCGTTATTTCGCAGCACCAGACTCGCGCTCAGCAACCCGCTCACCGTGCCGCCGATGGTGAAGCTGTTGGTGGTGCAGGAGACGCTGATGCCGACGACATTCGCGCTTCCTACCGTCCCGGAGCCGTTCGTGACGGTGCAGGTCTGGCTCGGGGTGGTCGGTTGCGTGAGGACGCTGGCGGTGTACGCGGCGCCGCTCGCGAGCTGCGTGGTGAAAGTGAATGCTGTGGCATTGGGATTTACAGGGAGATTCCCGGTGCCGTTCAGCCGAAGCACGAGCCCCGATCCGGTGAGGCCTACAATCGTCCCGCTGATCGTATAGGTAGGGACAGGGACCGGGGGTGCGCTGCTTGTGGGGCCGCCGCCGCATCCGGAGAGACAGGCCGCTGCAATCAGTAGAGCAGCTCCCAGTCGAGTCTTCATGGCTCTCCGTGTCGAGCTCAACGCCACGTCGCATTCTCTTCTAAATCGGCACCGTCCATACGAACGGCCGCGAAGGTCCCGGTCCTGCGATTCCAAGCGTTTGCAACAGGGGCTCGAGATCCTTGCGCTCTGCTGCGGCTTCCGCCGAGCCGCGCAACTGCACGATGCGCGGCTGCGCGGCGCGCCACTCGCCTCCCCCGGTGAGACGCAAATCCCCGCGCAGCGTCGCGAGCTTGAGCTCCGCGCGCTCGCCCCTCCCGGTGATCTGCAGCCGGTAGTCGCCGAGCCCCCGCACCTGGAGCACCCCCGCTTCGAGCCATTCCGCGCTCGCCGCGCCGACCACGCCGGCACCGCCGATTTCGAAGGAATCGGCCAGCACCCGCAAACGTCCTTCGGGCTTCGCAAAAGCGGCTGCGGGAACCAAAGGCTCGAGCAGAGCCGCCGGCGCGTTGGCCTCGACGTTCTGGAAACGCACGCTCCCCGCGCCCAGGCTCACGCTCGCGCGCAGCCCGGCCTCGGGCGCAGCGCCGGACAGCGCGACGCTCAGACGTCCGGCCAAGACCGACAGCGGATTGGTGCGCCACTCGATGTCGGCAATGCCGCGAAAAGCACCGCCTGAGCGCAGCGCGAGCAAGCCGCTGCCCTTCCAGATGGTGCCTGCGGGTTCGCCCAGCGAAAGGGCTCCGCGGCTGGAGCGCTCGAGCGCGAATCCGAGCCAGGAGGCGGGCAGATTCGCCAGAAGAAAAACCAGATACGCGCCGGCCCCCAGGATGACGAGCCGGACGCCCCGGCGGCGAAAAGCGCCGATCATGCGCCCTGCGCGCGCAACAGCAGCCGCGCGTTCACAGTGCCGGGATTGGCGTGCCGCTCGAGCGTCGCGCTTTCCGCGCGCAGGCCGGCCTGCTCCTGCAGCTCGATGAGCCACGCCATCAAGGGCGTGAACGACGCGCCTTCGATCTGCACGCGCACCGCGCCCGCGCCTTCCGCATCGACGCGCTTCAGCTGCTCGCGCAAGCCGTGCCGCTCGGCTGCCTGCCGGAGCGCAACGGCCGGATCCGCGGGCGGCGCAACGCGCGGCGTAGCGCGCACCTTCGCCACCAGGGCTGCCTGCTCCTGCACGCGGGCGAGTTGTGCCTGGGCCGAGGCAAGACGCGTGCGAGCTTTGGCGAGACCGCTTTCGACCGGGCTCCAGAGCAGCAGATAGAAAAGCGCCGCGCTGAAGGCTACGGCGAGCGCTGAGGCCACCCGGCGCTCGCGCGCACCGAGCGCCTCCCAGCGCGCGCGCCAGGGTTCGGTCCATGCGAAATTCATGATTTGCCTTCCGCGCGAGGCGAAGCGGCCGCGCGTACCCGTAGCCGCGATTCGCCGCCCGCGCGCTGCACATCGACATCGAGCGAGCGAGCGCGCAGCGTGCGCGCGAGCGATTCCGCGTCGGCCTCCGAGGCGACGAGCCGGATGGTGAGCGCGCGATCGGCATATTCGACGCCTTGCACCCGCAGGCGCGATTCGCGCTCGATCGCGGGCGCGGCGCGCGCGAGGAGGGAAAGCATGTCCCCGGGCGCCACGATGCCGCTGCGCGCGCCCAGGTCCTCAAGGCCTCGGCGCATCTGCTCGGCAGGATCGAGGATCGCGCGAGTCTCCGGAAAGCTCTTCATGAGGAGCGTGCGCATTTCTTCCTCGGCCGCGCCCGCCGCCCGGGAAAGACGCGCCCACTCGATGGCGTCGAAGGCGAGCGTAGCGAGGAGCCAGGCCGCGAGCAGCGCCGCCGCCGGAACATAGGCGCGCTTGAGCGCCGCCATGCGTGCGCGCGGGGCGTAGTGCTGCTGCAGCAGATCGAGCGGCGCGTCCGGAACGGCCGCCTCCCCCGGGCGCATCGCCTCCAGCGGCAGCCCCAAGCCCTCGCGCCACGCCGCGGAATCCAGGTCCGCAGGCGCGTCCACGAGCAGGATGCGCTCGGGCGCGCCCGACTCGCTGCGCGCTTCGGCGAGCGCCGCGTGCAGCCACGCCGGCGGCTGCGGCTCGGCCGGACCGCCCAATCCCGCGCGTACGCCGCTTCTCAGCACGATTTCCCCGTCGACGAACGACAGCGTCCAAGCGCCTTCGGCGAGCGGCAGCGACAAGGTCACCGGAGCGAGTCGCGTCGGGGCGAGCCCTGCGGCCGCAAGCGCCGCCAGCCAGCTCTCCATGCGCTCGCGCCGCGTCACCGCCACCGCGAGCGCACCGTCCGCCTCGTGCGCGAAAGCGAAATGCAGGCTCTCGGGCGGCTCGATCAACTGCTCTTCCAGCGCATAGGGCAGTGCCTGAACGATTTTCGCGCTCGAGCGCGTCGGCAGGCGCGCGCGCAGGAGCAGCGTTTCCGCGGCCGGAGTCCACACGATGATGTCCTCGGCGGGCGCGAGCCCCTCGAGCCCGCGCTGGCTGCCCTCGCGCACCGCCCCCGTGGGTGCGACGCGGCGCCAGCGCAGCTCGGAGTCTTCGGCCGGCCAGTTCCGCGGCAGCCACAGCTCGAGGCGGTCGCCTCCTTTGCTGCGCCACGCGGCCGAGAGGCCGAGCCAGGCGCGGCTATTGAGAAGATTCGTCGGGTTCATCCGATCCGATCAGGGGTTGCGGCCTGTGCCAGATCACGGTCGTGCTCCTGCTTGCGTCGCGCTGAAGCAGCGCTTCGCTGTGGCGCTCGTGGCGCCCGATCGAAGTATCGAGGGTAACCAGAAAATAGTCGGTCTTCACGCTCATCCCCCCGGCCGGCGGCGGCAGGGGCAGCAGTTTCGAATTGAAGTCCCCGGCGCTGTTGAACGGCTTGCCAACCCGCGTGTCCGCGATGCGCTTTGCGCTCGGCAGATCCAGACGATCCACCAGCGCCGCGAGCACCTGGGGTGAAGCGGTATTGACGTTGATGGTGTTGGTAGCCACCGGAAGAACGGTCACGAACGGCAGCAGCGTCCTGACGGTTTGGGCGTCGAAGCCGCGGACGAGCCGCAATTCATCGACGCTCGCCATGGGCCGGTTGGCGGCGCGATACGGTGGTTTGAGGTTGAGGTAGTCGATGTCCTCCGCGCCTCCCGCTCTCGCATC
>WNFG01003661.1_pt1 | contig 12872 bp, 10 predicted proteins | sample 5400431 | NCBI WGS metagenome assembly WNFG01 (sample SAMN13153346, study PRJNA577476) | soil metagenome | isolation source: 120 cm saprolite under Douglas fir tree site 2 hole 3 replicate 2 | place: USA:California | collected 2015-04-18
CGTTGGATGAAACCGCGTGCCACCTCCCTTCTGCTTGGAACGATCGCAGACCTTGCCAAAGGGAAGTCCGAACTGCTTGTCGAAAACGCGTTGTTACGGCAACAACTCATCATCCTGCGTCGGCAGGTCAAACGACCGGCCTGCAGGAAGACCGATAGATTCCTCTTGTTGCTTCTGGCGAGGATGCTTCGGACCTGGAAGCAAGCCCTCTTGATTGTGCAGCCGGAGACCTTGCTTCGGTGGCATCGAGAACTCTTCCGCTTGTTCTGGAAGCATACTTCAAAGGCTGATTCGAGACAGCCGAAGCTCTCTCCGGAGACGATCGCATTGATCAAAAAGATGGTCAAGGACAATCGGCTCTGGGGAGCGGAGCGCATTCGAGGCGAGTTGCTCAAGCTAGGTATTCGTGTGTGCAAACGCACGATCCAGAAATACATGAGGGGTGTGCGTACGCCTCGCCCAACTGGGCAAAGCTGGCGGACGTTTCTACGTAATCATGGGGGAGAGATCTGGGCCTGCGATTTCCTCCAAGTGACTGACCTGTACTTTCGGTCGCTCTTTGCGTTTTTCCTCATCGAACTGAAATCGCGGAAAGTGATCCCTGTCGGGGTGACGCGCTCTCCCAGCGACGCTTGGACGGCACAACAACTGCGGGAGGCGACTCCCTATGGACAAAACCCCAAGTATCTCATTCGCGATCATGAGGGCAAGTTTGGACCCTGTTTCGCTCGTGTGGCAGTAACGAGCGGTATCAAGGTGCTCAAAACACCCTATCATGCGCCCCGAGCCAATGCGATCTGTGAACGTTTCCTGGGTAGTGTTCGGCGAGAGTGCCTCAATCACGTACTGATCGTCAGTGAGAAGCAGTTGCATCGTGTCCTGCGTGCTTATGTTGCGTATTTCAATCGGGCACGACCACATCAAGGCATTCGTCAGCAGATTCCGGAAAGGGAAGTCACCTCCGTTCCATCAGAGCAGCGTGGGGATCGCATCATCTCGGTTCCGGTCTTGGGTGGGTTATATCACGATTACCGAAGAGTAGCCTGAGCGCTTCAACAGATAAGCAGAAATACCTGAAGAAATGGCGTTGGAGTGCCACCGTGTTTTTGGAGTGCTTGAAAGAAACTGCCTTCCTGTCAACTTCTGCTGAAAGAGAAGATGATCAGCCTATGCTTCTGCATGATGCATAAAAACGCCAGAAATGTTTTTCTATTCCTTCATCTATGAATGCCACAGCTCTGAGATAAATGAAGAAATCAGGAGTTAATCCATCCGCTTTGCGAACGGATGTACCAAGTAGCCAGCACAGGAGGCCAGCTACACCTGTTCCTCATGTATCCATTGCAGTGTCTCGAGCGCTTCGTCGACATGTCTCTTAGAGGTGAATTGCGAGAAGAAGATGCAACGGACAATGCCCTGTCTGTCGATGATGTATGTCACGCGCCCCGGCAGCCCGAAAGCTGTGGGCACGCCGTAGCGCTTTCTGATTACTTCACCCACGTCGCTCAACAGGATGTAGGGGAGTTGGTGCTCTTTGGCGAACTGCCGATGTGATTCCACCGAATCGGAGCTGACTCCTATTACTTCCGCTCCAGCGTCCTTGAAGACTTCGTAGCTATCCCGAAAGGCACACGCCTCTTGAGTGCAGACAGAAGTGTTATCCCTTGGATAGAAATACAGCACAATATACTGCTTGCCGAGAAAATCCCCAAGGCTTACTGGTGTACCTGATTGGTTAAGGAGCGTAAAGTCCGGAGCAAGGTCGCCCACCTGCACCTTGCCTTTCGCTGGTTGTGCCTGATCATCATGCATGCTCATAGCGTATCCTTCTCCGTCCGTGATTCCTTAAAAAGACAATAGAAAGTGTATTTTTTTACGCACTACACTGTACAGTTGGTGCCGGGATTAAAAGAGTTGTGACATCAGGATGCAGCACTTTATTGTTGAGCGTTCCTGTATCAACCACCACCTCTTCTCCATTGAAGGAGAGCGCGAAGCGATCGAGGCTCCTGGGAGCCGGGCCGTCCAAGTATTCGCCATCAACATTGTAGTGAGAGCCGTGACAGGGGCATTTGAAGCTCACACAGTCATCGCGAAACGGGACCGTACAGCCCAGGTGAACACAGCGTTGATACAACGCAATCCAGTACGAGCCATCACGATCTTTGACGATGGTCTCCGCGGTCAACTGGTCATCAAACACCGCTCCTTTCAATAAGAACTCGGTCTCTTTAGCCAGGTGTACGATGTAGGTTTTCGCTGGCTGGCGATAGAATATGCCCGCTTGATTGATCTTGAAATCGGCTGGTCGGGCGGCAGGAAAATCCGTTTTTTGGCCAACGGTCAAGGAAGCACCAAACTGGCCGCCCAGGTTCGGGTAGAGCATGGCGAGCGCGCCAGCCACGCTTGCGGTGGTAGACAGCCCCCAGACAGCGAACAGAGAGCGACGAAGGAACCGCCGCCGCGACAATCGCTCTCTGGCGATTTCAGCGGCCTCGGCCCCTCCCCCATGCAGCATTTCATATTGCTGTGGGGTAATAGGCGGTGTAATAATATCCGTATCCATAATGATCCATTTCTTCACAAGGTTTCTTGCTGCTTGCTCCAACACAAGATATATAGCTCATTGGGCAGCAGGAGCGCATCGACAGAATCGTGTAATTCTTTCCCCGTATTGCTCCAGGAACCGTCTAGACAGAATTACCTAACTGTTGTGATCGTCTGCCCCTTCGCTTTGGAAATTCTCGGGAAGCAGCCAGCCATCGATAGTGAGGCCGAAGCTGAACATTGAACAGAGGATTGTAAAATGCTGTAACCTCCGGCGAATCTAGTTATGAAAGGACAGTGCCGTAGGGCGTCCTTCTTTAATAGAAGCTCCTGGTATCAGAGTGTAAAATCGCTCAAACCAGCCTTATGCGACTGGTTATCGCTATGACAATGGCGTCGGGCAGGTGATTCTATCTCTAATACCAGGAGCTTCCGCGATCATACAAAGATACTGATCCACGTGATCAACGATCACACAGAAAGCAGATCAACCTATGGATATCCAGGCTATACATATGTACCAACGCAACTCCAATGAGCAGGGCCAGCCTGGACGGCAGCGTCACAACAACTCAGGCAATGGTGACGACAATAAAGGCGATAATCCACGAAAGAAAGGGATTTCCCCATTGAGGGTTTTCCTTCTCATCATTGCCCTGGTATCAGTGCTGGTAGCCGGGTCCCTCTTTCTAAACGGTCAGGGGTCAAATATGAATGGTCAACCAGTCGGCGAGCTCCCTTACAGCACGTTCTACCAGCAAGTCATGGATGGCAATGTCAAGGATGCCACTTTCCAGGGGCAGGACATCACCGGTGACTTCAAGAACGCTCTCTCTTTGACCGATGCCAATGGGAACCCCGTGCTTACGAACCAGTATCACCTGACACAGATACCCAACGGCGACCCTAACCTCATCACCTTGCTGAACACGTATCACGTGCAGTACCAGGCGAAGCCCGCAGCTGATCATAATCTCTTGCTGAACATTTTATTCAGCTTCCTCCCTTTGATTCTCGTGTTCGGCGCCATCTTCTTCATTAGTCGACGGGCAACAAAGAGCCAGCAGAGCATCTTCAGCTTTGGAAAGACCCGCGCCAAGGTCGTGCCAGGAGATAAACCGGACACCACCTTTGCCGATGTGGCCGGTGTTGATGAGGCGAAAAACGATCTTGTTGAGGTCGTTGAATTCCTGAAGACTCCAGAGAAGTTCCAGCGCCTGGGGGGAAAGATTCCTCGTGGTGTGCTGCTGGTAGGCCCGCCGGGAACCGGTAAGACCTTGCTGGCGCGAGCCGTGGCAGGCGAAGCGAGAGTGCCATTCTTCTCGATGAGCGGCTCCGAGTTCGTCGAAGTGCTGGTCGGTGTTGGCGCCAGTCGCGTGCGCGACCTCTTCGACCAGGCCAAGAAGGCGGCTCCCAGCATCATCTTCATCGATGAGATCGATGCCGTCGGTCGCCAGCGTGGGACCAGCATCAACAGCAACGACGAGCGTGAGCAAACCTTGAACCAGTTGCTGGTTGAGATGGATGGCTTTGATACGCGCCAGTCGGTCGTCGTCATCGCTGCTACCAACCGGCCCGATGGGCTGGATAAGGCGCTCTTGCGCCCGGGCCGCTTCGATCGACAAGTGACGGTAGAGCGTCCTGACTGGAATGGCCGACTGGCGATTCTCAAGATTCATGCTCGCGGTGTGCCGTTGGCAACAAACGTCGACCTGATTACGATTGCGCGCGCCACGCCTGGGATGGTTGGTGCGGACATCGCCAATCTCGTCAACGAAGCTGCGCTCCTGGCAGCACGTCGCAACCTGAGTTCGGTGACACAGCATTGTTTTGACGAGGCGCTGGACAAGATTCTTATCGGCGCAGAGCGTCCTTTGGTGTTGAGTGAAGCTGATCTGAATGTCGTTGCGTACCATGAAAGCGGTCATGCGCTGACGGGCCTGCTGCAAGAGGATGTTGACCCGGTGACCAAAGTGACGATTGTGCCTCGTGGCCAGGCACTCGGCGTGACACAGTATACACCGTTGGATGATCGCTACAACTACTCCAAAGAATACCTGGAGGCCCAACTGGTGACGGCACTGGGTGGTCGCGCCGCTGAGCAGGTGGCCATTGGACACATCACGACAGGCGCGGAAAATGACCTGCAGCGTGTCACGGCCATTGCCCGCCAGATGGTCACCCGTTGGGGGATGAGCGAGCGCCTCGGAACGATCTCCTTTAGCGAACGCGACGATCCGTTCGCGGCAACCGCCCTGGCAACTGGCTCTCGCGAGTACAGTGAGAAGACGGCCAGCATCATTGACGAAGAAGTGAATCGCATCGTGAAGCGGGCCTATGATTGTGCCGTCAGTCTGTTGACTTCGCACCGTGGGACACTGAATAGCATCGCTCGTTCACTGCGCTTGCATGAAACGCTTGATGCTAAGCAGTTGCGCGCGATTATGGAAGATACCAGGGCTGTGTCAACCGGACCGCTCTAACCGGTACAAATACCAACGTCGCTTTGATAATCTCCCTCTAAGCGATTTTAGGAAAGAGAATATGCTGTAGAAGAAAGCATACATCGTCATGAGCAGGGGAGAGACCTCCTTGTTTCAACGATCTCTTCAAACTCGCGACGGGCGCCCTCCACCTCCAGCAAATACGCGCTGGAGATTATTAATGTTCATACAGGCGACGCATCTTCATCAGAGCCACCACTTCGAGCTGTCGAACACGTTCGCGTGATATCCCCAGTTCCTTCCCGACTTCGAGCAGCGTGCGGCTTTGTCCATCCCCGATACCGTAGCGCAGGGTGATTACCGCACGTTCACGTGGAGTCAGCCAGACCAGCACTCGATGCAATTGTTCACCCAGGAGATGTTGTGAGGCAGTTTCAGCGAGAGCAGGAGCCGCACTGTCTTCAAGCGTGTCGGCTAGCGAGTAGCGGGCTTCATCTTCTACAGGCGCATCAAGAGAAACCGGCTGTTCGATCAGGCCCAGCAAACGGTTAACCTCGTCCAGGTTCAAATTGCAAGCCTCAGCTATTTGCTCAGGCAGGGGATCCAGTCCGTTCTCTTGCGAAAGGCGCGCCGCGGCACGGCGTACCTTGCGTAAATGCGTTGCTACGTGCTCTGGCAAATGAATCAAGCGCGATTGCTCGCCAGCGGCACGGCTCACCGCCTGCCGAATCCACCAGGTAGCATAGGTGCCAAAGTGGCAGCCGCGCTGGTAGTCAAATTTCTCAGCGGCGCGCATCAACCCCAGATTGCCCTCCTGGATGAGGTCTACCAGAGGTACTCCTGTAGACATGTATCGACGCGCAATAGCAATGACCAGGCGCAAATTTGATTCGATCAACGTGCGGCGCGCCAGCTCATCCCCGGCAGCAGCCCGTTGCGCTAAATCAATTTCCTCGGCATGTGTGAGGCGACCAAGTCCACGAATGTCACGCAGGTAGCTCTGAAAAGCATCCCCAGAACCTGGAGCCTGCCGAACTGCGGTTGCGCGAGTAGTATGTGAGGGAACAGGAAGCTCCTCTAGTACATCGATTTCGCCCCGCTCTTCCACGTCATTTAATGCCTCATGGACTTCACTTATACAATCGATTACTGCCATAATTCTACGCTCCCTTTGGGAAACTTACCGCTTCTACTGATTTTCAAGCTATTACATTGTTTCCGTGCGCGGCTTGCTAGTTGATGCTTTGCGTCTCAGTTCTTCCACTCGTCACCAGGGAAAACAGCCCAAGCACAAAGAGGCCAAATCCAGGAAGCCACAGGGAAAGTGCGAAAGGAACCAGGGTAGAAGGAGTGAGATGGGCCGCCTGGAGGAATTCAACGACTCCTAATCCCACAACAAAGAGCCCTGGTGTCAGTGCTCCCGTACCTATATAGCCTCGATGAGCCATCCATGCAATACCTAGCAGCCCCAGTCCAATGGCAAGAATATGCGCACTAATTACCTGGCTGTATGGAACATACTGCCGAAACATGAGGAAGGTCGCCACCCCTAGCATCGTCGTCAACCAACCTGCCGGGAGAAAGCGCCTGGGGTTGAGCAGCGCGGTCCCCAGCATCCCAAGACCAAAGAGTAATACACCCACAGAATATGAATTGAACATCCCCAACCAGGCGACTATGATGAAAAGGAATCCAAGCAAGAGCAAGACATAGGCCTGTCGGCGGTTATCGGTGGGGCCACCAGTATTTACAGAAAACAGGTGTTGCATACGTATATCTCCCCTTTGCTATCTTTCCAGAATTGATTCAGAGCAGTTTTTCTTATAATTAATAGCGACTCATCCGCGATGGAGCTAGAGTGTATGCCTGTCCTCAGCCTACAACAGGAAGTATGCCTTAATGAGGGTGGGAATACATCGACAGAATCATGTAATTCCCACCCGGTATTACACTGGAGCACTCTAGACAGAATTACCTAATCGCCACCTCCGACTTTCCGCATGCTTTGAAACTGCTCACCAGAAGAATAGAGGGAGCAGTTTCAAAGCATGCGGAAAGCAGGTTTTGCACGAAAGACTCTGCCTTCTCTGGGCGCCAAACTTGGTATGTGTCGTACATCCGGCTTTTCAGATGCTCGATTCATCGACGAGGAGCCTCTTATAATTGTCCTGAAAGGGTGCGATTAAGCAGGCCTGGGCACGATCAATCGCGCTCCTACTCGACAATGACGGTCAGGTTCATATTCACATGGACGCTACAGTAGAGCTGGTAGGTACCGGCGGTGTTGAATGGTCCAACGGTCATACTTTGACCGGCAGCGTTGAACTGCAGGTTGCTGACGGTCGGTGCGCCAGGTTCTATAGCTGGTTTCGCGACGCTATTCACCCAGGTGCCATTGCTAATAATATGTGTGACTGGAACATCATTGATGAGGTTGAGGCTGCTGCCTTTGCTGATCGTGACAGACGTTTGAGTGAAGGTTGTCTCACCCATGTGGACACCCGCGCCCGCGCCGCCCGCGCTGCCCCCGGAACCGCCGCACGACGCTGCGGTCAGGACAGTGAACAGGCTCAGTGCTACGAGGATTGCTATGAGCTTTTTCATAGTGTTTGTTTCTTCTTTTCCCTTTACGCTGATTGGTTGTGTTGATCTCATTTCTACGCAAGAACGCTGTGTCGTCTCGTTCTTTCACCACTAGATTCGCTGGAGGTTACAGCCTTTCACAGTCTTGCAACTCACTGTTCAGCTTCAGCCTCGCTGCCCCCTCACGATCCCCAAAAAGCGAAAGGCCGCACTATTGCAACAACTAGATACTTCTGTCTATGAGGTTCCCGGTGCAATGCAGGGAAGGATTTAGACGATTCTGCCGATGCGCTCCTGTTGCTAACGAGGTATATCTTCTGTTGAGGCAAGTAGCGAGCCGTCTTCTCTAGCTAGAGCATTGACGAATATCGCTCGTTCGCTGAAATCCTTACCTTATAAGGAAAGCAGCATTGTACCTCATGCCAGGGCAACACCGTGCGCCATCTACCTGACAGACCAAACAGAACAGGCGCAACACAATACAGAATGGAGAGCCTGCCACAGCACAGTTCAGGTTTGTGGCAGGCTCCCTACAGGAGACACCTATGATTACTCAACCTAACCCTCACCTCGAGGCTCGACCCGCTACACCAGCCGTGCAGCACAGACCTCATCTACATCTTCCAGGACGACCTCACCTGCGCCCTGCGCCACAGGACACTGAGGCCACTGGCACCCGAACGCCGAACATTGCACTCGCTGGGCTCCAGCTCCTCATCGGCTACGAGTGGCTGCTCGCCGGTGGAGATAAGCTCCTGCTCGGAACGTTCCCCTCCCAGCTCAGCGGGATGCTTCTCACTTTAGTCGGTGGTGGCCACCTGGTCGGCTTCTTCGTCGCCATCTTGCAGGGACTCGTGGCGCCTAATGCCGTGCTCTTCGGCTATCTCATTGAGTTGGGCGAGACGTTCGCGGGCCTGGGGCTCGTGACCGCCGGCCTGGTGGCACTGCTTCGCCCGCTGGCAGGACGCTACCTCAGCGGCACGAGCGCGACGCTGTTCGGGTACGGCGACCGGCTCCTTGAGAGACTGGCACCTCTTGCTGCTATTGGCGCGGGATTGCTCGGGATCAGCTACTTCTTCCTGGATGGCCTCCCGAAGCCGTGGTTCGTCCCCAGCATTGCCTTTGGCGGTTCAATTGACACTGGCCTCTTCCTGGCTGCCGCAAGTGTGGTCCTCGTGGTGAGCCAGTTCGTTCCGCGGCACCAAAGCCGATAACGCTTGCTCGGAAGGGCTTGTTCATGGGGATAGAGGAGGCTCTTGTTCCGATAGTAGACACATTGAGGGAGAATATGCAATGTTTCTTAAACGCTCTTTCGTGATCGCTCTTAGCGTCTTCATAGCCATGTTTATCGTCGCCTGCGGTAGCTCCACCACTACCGGAGGTGGCCCTTATGGTAGTAGCAGTACTAATCAACCTGCTCCAACGACTGGTGGCGGAAGTTCCTCCGCCGTGATTCAAACGGCAATCGTCACCGTCAAAGGTCAGTCGAAGATGGTGCTGACCGATGCACAAGGGATGACCCTGTACTACTACACCGCTGACTCAGCGACGCAGCCAACCTGCTCGAGCAGCTGTGCTCAGATGTGGCACCCGCTGCTCTTCGCGGGTTCAGGTGAACCCAGCAGCTCGACTCCCCTCGCTGGGAACCTGAGCATACAAATGGATGCAAACGGGAGCCAGGTCGACTATAACGGCCATCCGCTCTACACCTTCTCAGGGGACACTGCCCCGGGTCAGACCAATGGGGAGGGTCTGTTCGGCGGCATGTGGATCGTGGCCACACCCAATCTGCCTGTACAAGGTGGCGGATCGACGAGTGGTAGTTACGGGTATTAGAAACTATTAGAACTGCTTCTCGTGTGCTGACTACCTGGGTCTGTTGCTACCGATGCCGGAGATCTGTTCAGCAGTTGTATGAATGATTTCAGCAGCTATTGCGCTGGACGAGTGCAAACAACTTGTACAGAGCCTGCATCAATGGCGTCAATTAGATCATACAGAAGAGTAAGTACTGCCCGGAAAGAAGCCGATCAAATTGAATCTGGTATGACTGGCATTATTACATGCCAGTCATACCAGATTTTCTACTGGCAGGTCAGTTTGCGATATCAGGATTTCTTCATATACTGGCCTATCCCTGCCGCCCGAAAGTATCTGACAGGATAGACGTTTTCTCGATGACAGAGACGGCCCTGGCGATTACACTTCCACTATGAATGAAAGGCGTCGAAGACTGAGCCTGAGAAGTCATCTCTTTCAGGCAAAATGCCCTCTTCACTGAAGAAAAGAGCCGGGTTTATCTCCCGGCTCTTTTCTAGTGGCAGTTCGCCGCCACTATTTGGACTAAATTTAGCCCGTGCGTTGCGTCGTCACGCGCTGCTCGTCTCGCCTTCAAAGAAGGCCGAAGTGAGGGAGCACGAACTGCGCAATGTTGTTCCCGAGCCCCAGGCCCACCTCGGTATCGATCCGCGTGTGCTGTCCCGCATAGATCCTGCTCAGACCAGCCTCGGTCGCAACGTCGCCGTAGCTGGCAAAGGTTCGAACGGTGCCTGGCAGAACGTCGGAGGTGACGCGAATGTGATCCTGGTTCCCGAAGAAGGCCGACAGCACGGTCGCCCCGGCCCCGCTAATCACACCGTGGGCAGATGGATACGAGGGATCAGGTGCGGTGGCGGCGAGCGGCGTCCAGGTCGGGTCGCCGACCGTCGCCGGATTCCCGGCCGTGTCGGCCAGGCGGATGGCCGTGACCGGCCTCCACAACTGGTAGTGGTATTTGGCGTCGTAGAAAGAGATGGTGCTGTCGGCGAAGGACAGATTGAGTACCGCGAACAGGCGCGCTGTGGTCTCCAGGTTTGTGTGGTGCGCCAGTGCTGCGTTCTCGGCGATCTCGTTCCAGGTGTTCCAGATCGGCCCCGCCCAGAATTTCCCGATCAGGGTCTGGTCAGGCGTTCGCGTCGTGCTGGTGTTTTGGCCCAGGCTCTTCACTTCGTTCAGGGCTTGGGCGTAAGCCTGGCTGGTCAACGCGGGGGGCGGCCCTGGACGGAACTGCGCCGCGTTATTCAGCACAAAAGGAGCAATGTTACCCCAGTTGGTGAAAGCGGGTGGCGCGAACTTCGGCGGCGTGGGCTGGTAATTGCCCGGCTGTTTGCCCGGCACATAGGGCTGGGGCGTGGTGGTAGAACCGTCATTGGCGCGGATGGCGATCAAGCGCGCGGCGACGGCCTGGCCGACCTGGATTCCCTGCTGTTTGCCAGCTCCGTCGGGGATCGCAGCGAGCTCGCCGGTGAGCTGCTGATCGAGTGCCGCCTTCCACTTGGGGTAGAGCACCACCAGGGCGTCATGGCCGGCCTCGGCTGCTGCCGCGTCGGCTCGGGCGCTGCTGGGAGCGGATACCGAGATGAGATAGGGAGGGGCATCCCGGGTGATGGAGACGACGGCGTCATAGATCGCCGCGTGCAGGATGGCGAAGCTGCGCGTCGGGTGAACGGTGGCCGACTGAGCGCCAGGCGTTTGGACGATATGGAGCAGCTCCTTATTCCAGGCGATGACGATGGCACCAGAGCTATTGGCACCGTTCGCGGCGTTGCCGGGCGCGCCGTTCGCCTTTGCGGATGAAAGGACCAATGCGGCGACCACTGAACCGATCACCACGAGAATGCCGATGATGGAGGTTGCCACGATTATCTTCTTCTTCGTCATATCTGCGTTCTCCTACTGACTGACTCGATACTCAGGAATAGGGTTGTCCCCGTATTCATCAAAAACCTCATCTAATAGTTTCTCCTTCTGTTCTTGGTCAAATGTGACCATCGGGTGATTTTGCATGGCAAGAGATGCCCCTCTAATACCAATGTGCGTTCTAATGGACATATTTGCATAGCAAGAGACGCATGCGAGCGCGGAACAATGTTATCTGTTACAACACACGTTGGTATAAGGGACACATGACATACTCGGAAAACACTTCTACTCTACTATCATCACCATACTTATAGCTTGAATGGAGGCAGGGAGCCATCGACAGAATCGTGTAATTTTTCCCTCTGATTGCCCTGGCATCGCCTAGACAAAATTACCTATTTGTTCACACTCCTGTCGGTACCCCCCGTTCTAATAAGTCAAGAGTCGCCTTGATCTGTAATGCTATTTCATCTGGCAAAAATTCATACGTGATAGCGAGGAGGGTTCGCATGGTGTCGATCTCCTGGCTCTGCCTGGTGTTGTAGTCTAGCGGCTCAGTCTTCCATTTGAGCGAATCTTGTAGACACACAAGACGCCTCTGAATGCTCGCTAGAGCTTCTTCTCTCGTCTTTGACATTCCGAGTACTCTCTTTTCTACGGTATTTTGCTGAAGCACCGAACTCATAGCTCTTTTCTCTCCGTGGGAATGAGGTGCTTTATTATCGTACATAACAGGCAGACTAAGGCTACTTCTCCAACTGTTTGCCCGCATAGTTTGCACTTCTCCTACCGTTGCGGATAAGAGGGTAGGGAGTTTACAGGTCCATCACGTCGCTCATTTGCAAACGTACCATTGTTACGGTGTAGCAAATCTATCATTGGCTCGAACAGATCAATCGGCAGGGGGAAGATGATCGTCGAGTTTTTCTCAACAGCGATTTCCGTCAGCGTTTGCAGGTAGCGCAGTTGTAAGGTACTGGGCTGTGAACCAATTACCGCTGCTGCTTGCGCCAATTGGTTGGAAGCCTGTAACTCGCCCTCGGCATGGATAATCTTAGCGCGCTTTTCGCGTTCAGCTTCTGCCTGCTTGGCCATCGCACGCTGCATTGTTGCAGGCAACTCGATGTCCTTGATCTCCACTGCCGTGACCTTCACGCCCCAACGCTCGGTATGCTCGTCGATGATCGTCTGCAGTTCACGATTGATCTTATTGCGCTGCGCCAGCAATTCATCCAGTTCCGACTGGCCAAGCACATTGCGCAGCGTCGTTTGTCCAATCTGCGTCGTTGCCTGGAGGAAGTTCACCACGTTCGCAATAGCAGCAGCTGGGTCCACGACATAGAAGTAGATCACCGCGGTGACTTTAATCGTCACGTTATCTCTTGTAATCACCTCTTGCGGCGGTACCGTGAGCGTCACGATACGCAGGTCAACTTTTGCCATGCGTGAGATAAAGGGTGGCACCAGGAATATTCCTGGCCCTTTCGCACCTATCAAACGACCCAGAACGAAGATGACGCCGCGCTCGTACTGCTGCACGACCCGAATGGCTGAGAAGAGAACCATGAGCAGAACAACAACGATCACACCGATCACAAGCACTGTAATAATAGTGGT
>WNFG01010383.1_pt1 | contig 12872 bp, 10 predicted proteins | sample 5400431 | NCBI WGS metagenome assembly WNFG01 (sample SAMN13153346, study PRJNA577476) | soil metagenome | isolation source: 120 cm saprolite under Douglas fir tree site 2 hole 3 replicate 2 | place: USA:California | collected 2015-04-18
CGCAGCAGGCCAGCCCCAGGCCCCGCCCCAGCTCCGCGCCGCCCTCCGCACAATCGAACATCACATCGATGAACGCCTCGCGAGCTCAAGGCTGCCTGCGGCAGCCTGACGAACTCGGCTCACCTGTCAAAGTCCTCGACCCATAGGGTCGCTAGCCCCGTTTTCCGCATGATCACATGTCAAGGTCCTGCTCGTTGATCTTCTTGCGGTTCGGGTGACCTGGGGTATTCGCCCGGGATGCCCTCGCGCGCGAGCCGGTGGTGTTGTGGCAAACCGGCGCCGTGAACGCGGCGTCTTCGCGGCATGTCCGCTGGACGCAGCCACCGCCGCGCTGCTAGTGTTGTGGCAACATGTACCCGAAGGTGAAGACCGTCCGGCGCGGCGGGCGCAGCTATGAGTACCTGGAGCTGGTCGAGGGCCGGCGCGAGGGCGGCCGGGTGCGCCAGCATGTTGTGGCAAACCTGGGCCGCCTGGATGAGCTGGTGGCCGGCGGGCAGCTGGAGCAGCTGGCGGCCGGGCTGGCCCGGCTGCACCAGCCGCCGCCGGGCACCCGCCGGCATGTCGGCCCGCTGCTGATCGTGGCGCACTACCTGCGGGCCCTGGACGTGGCCGGGATCGTGGATGCGGTGATCCCGCGCCGGGGCCGGGCGCTGGCCGGGCACGGGGAGATCACCGCGGTGCTGGCCGCGAGCCGGCTGTGCTCCCCGGCGCCGCTGTATGACATCGCCGGGTGGGCGTCCTCGGCCGCGGTGGCCGAGCTGCTGGGCGTCCCGGCGGCGCTGCTGAACGATGACCGGCTGGGCCGGTCGCTGGAGGCCCTGGCCCCGGCCGCCGGCGACGTCCGGGGCCGGCTGCTGCTGGCGGCGGCCGGCGGGTTCGCCGTCGCCGGCGCCTCCCGGCTGCACCTGGACCTGACCGCGGTCCGGTTCGCCGGGTCCTACGCCGGCCCGGCCCTGGCGGAGAAGGGCTGGGCGGCGGACCGGAGCATCGCCCGGCAGGTCAAGACGTTGCAGGCGACCGTCCCCGCCGCGGTGCCGGTGTATTTCCGGCCGCATAGCGGGGCCACGGGCGAGCCGCCGGCGTTCATGTCCGCGATCCAGGCCCTCGCCGCCGCGCTGCCGCCCGGCCTGGTCATCGTCGCCGACTCCGGCCTGGGCCACCTGGAGAACCTGTGCGCCGCCGACGCCGCGAACGTGCGGTTCGTGGTGCCGCTGCGCGCCGGCACCGGCTGGGCGGACCGGTTCCGCGCCAGCGTGGATGGCGGGCTGGCCACCCTGGAACCCCTGGATTACCTCTCCTGGCGGGAACGCGGCCTGCCCCCCGCCCGGCGCACCCGGTGGACCGGGCTGCTGGCCCCCTTCCCGGTCACCACCGACGACGGCACCGCCCATGACCTGCAAGCGGCCTACATCTGGTCCTCCGAAGAGGCCGCCTCAGTCGCCGCCGCCCGCGACCGCGCCCTGGGCAAGGCCGAAGCGGCGCTGACCCGGATCCGCAACGGGCTCGGCGGCCGCTACTACAAGACCCGCAAGCAGGTCGGCGCCCGCGTCGCCCAGATCCTCACCGGCCCGGTCAAGGACCTGATCACCGTGCGCACCGGCACCCGGGCCGGCAAGCCGGTCATCACCTGGCAGCGTAACCAGCAGGCCATCACAGCCGCCGGCGAGCTCGGCGGGCTCTACGCGCTGGCCACCAACCTGCCCGGCCCCGGCAGCGCAACCCCGCTGACCGCGCTGGACGTCCTGAAAACATACAAGGACCAGTGGATCGCCGAGCAGCGTCACCGCGACCTGAAGCAGACCCTCAAGGTCCGGCCCATCTTCCTGCACAACGACGACCGGATCCAGGCCCTCATCGCCGTCATCGGCATCGCGCTGCTGATCTTCGGCCTGATCGAGGCCGAGCTCCGCGCCGCCCTCGGGCCCGGCGTCCCGCTGCCCGGCATCCTGCCCGAAGGCCGCGCCGCCAAGCCCACCGCCCGCGCCGTCCTGGCCGCCTTCGACGGCCTGCACCTGACCTACACCCCGGCCGGGATCGTCCTGGACCACCTGTCCCCGGTCCAGCGGCAGATCCTCGCCCTGCTCAACATCCCGCTACCCTGGCCCGAAAAACCCACCTAAACCAGTCAAACCATGACAGGCATCTATGCGGAAAACGGGCCTAGGCCATGCGAGGGAGGGAGGCCCGACCTGTCATAGCGTTGATCGGTCTCACCTCCTCAGTTCGCAGCAGCGCACAGCGACGCCGAAACTATCACAAAGGGCGTAGCCGTAGGAGTTTCCGGCCTAGAGGTGGAACCGGGTGCCGGTCACCTTCTCGCTGATCCCGGCCCGGTCCAGGTAGGGCGTGATCCCGCCGAGGTGGAAGGGCCAGCCCGCCCCTAGGATCATGCACAGGTCGATGTCCTCGGGCGCGGCGACGACGCCCTCGTCCAGCATCAGCCTGATCTCCTCGGCCAGCGCCTCCAGGGCGCGCTCGCGGACTTCCCCCGCGGTGGACGGCCGGTCACCGCCCGCCAGCAGCGCCGCCACCGACTCGTCGACGGTGAGGTCGGGCCGGTAGACCGCGGTCTTACCCGCCGCGACCAGGGCGCGGAGCTTGGGCGACACGGCGAACCGGTCCGGGTAGGCCGCGGCCAGCGTCTCGCCCACGTGCAGCGCGACCGCCGGCCCGACCAGCTGGAGCAGGAAGAACGGGGACATCGGCAGCCCGAGCGGGTCGGGCGCGTGCTCGGCCACCTCGAACGGGGTGCCCTCGTCGACGCAGCCGATGATCTCGCCGAGGAACCTGGTCAGCAGGCGGTTGACCACGAAGGCGGGCGCGTCCTTGACCAGCACGCAGTTCTTCTTCAGCGCCTTGCCGACGGCCAGCGCCGTAGCCAGCGTCGCGTCATCCGTATGAGCGGCCCGGGCCACCTCGACCAGCGGCATCATCGCCACCGGATTGAAGAAGTGGAACCCGACCACCCGCTCGGGGTGAGCCAGCCCGGACGCCATCTCGGTCACGGACAGCGAGGAGGTGTTCGTGGCCAGCACGCAGTCCGGCCGGACCACCGCCTCGACCTCGGCGAACACCTGCTGCTTGACCGCCATGTCCTCGAACACGGCCTCGATCACGAAGTCGGCGTCGGCGAACGCGTCCTTGGTCAGCGACCCGGTCACCAGCGCGGTCAGCCGCGCGGCGGTATCGGCGCTGATCCGGCCGCGGTCAGCGAGCTTGGCCACCTCGGCCCGCACGTGGCCGACCCCGGCGTCGAGCCGCGCCTGGTCCAGGTCGGTCAGCACCACCGGCACCTCGAGCCGCCGCGCGAACAGCAGCGCGATCTGCGCGGCCATCAGCCCGGCGCCCACCACGCCGACCTTGGTGACAGGGCGGCAAAGGGAGGCGTCCGGCGCGCCCATAGCGTGGCGGGCCCGCTTCTGGGTCAGGTCGAAGGCGTAGAGCCCGGCCCGCAGTTCATCGCTGAGCAGCAGGTCGGCGAGCCCTTCGTCCTCGGCGGCGAACCCCTCGTCGCGGGTCCGGCCGCGGGCCGCGGCCACCAGGTCGATGGCCCGGTAGGGGGCGGGCGCCGCGCCGTGCAGCTTGCCGTCCGTGAACGATCGCGCGGCGGCGACCGCCTGCTCCCATTCCTCGGGGGGTCCCAGGGGGAGCCTGGGGGGCTCGTCCCCCCCAAGGGGGGTCTGGGGGGCCAGGGGGGTACGGGGGGGCGGGGAGCCCCCCCGTGAGCGGGGGGTTCCGGGGGGTCGTCCCCCCGGGCCAGCAGGGTCGTCCCCCCGGACCAGCACTGCCGCCCAGCGGAGCGACTCGGCCAGGAAGTCGGCGGGCTCGAACATGGCGTCGGCGATCCCGAGCGAGCGGGCCTGGGCTCCGGTCAGCATGCGGTTCTGGCTGAGCGGGTTCTCGATGATGACCTTCAGCGCGTTCGCCGGGCCGATCAGCCGCGGCAGCAGGTAGGTGCCGCCCCAGCCCGGCAGCAGGCCGAGAAAGCACTCGGGGAACGCGACCGCGGTGACGCCCGAGGAGATCGTCCGGTAGGAGCAGTGCAGGGCGAGCTCGAGGCCGCCGCCGAGGGCCGCGCCGTTCACGAAGGCGAACGACGGCACGCCCAGCTCGCCGAACCTCCGGAACACCTGATGCCCGAGCCTGGCGATGGTCAGCGCCTCGTCCCGCGAGCGGATCAGCGCGGCGCCGGTCAGGTCGGCGCCGACCGCGAAGATGAACGGCTTGCCGGTGACGCCGACCGCGGCGATACGCTGTTCCCCGGCCTCCGGCGTGGCCCGGGCCGCCACCGCGTCGAGCGCGTCGCGCAGCGAGACGAGGCCCGCCGGGCCGAACGTGTTCGGCTTGGTGTGGTCGTGCCCGTTGTCCAGCGTGATGAGCGCCATCGTGCCCGCCCCGTAGGGCAGTTCCACGTCGCGGACGAGGGCGCGGGTGACGACTTCGCCAGGAAACAGCGAGGTGATGAGGGACTCGTCGAGACCCGGCTCGTTCGGGCCAATGTTTTTAGGCATTGAGGTTCTCCCACAGGACGGTGCCGCCCATGCCCAGCCCGACACACATCGTGGTCAGGCCGTACCGGGCGTCCGGCCGCCCGGTGAACTGGCGGGCCAGCTGGATCATCAGCCGCACGCCGGAACTGGCGAGCGGGTGGCCGAGCGCGATCGCGCCGCCCCACGGGTTCACCCGCGGGTCATCGTCGGCGATCTTGAAGTGGTCGAGGAAGGCGAGCACCTGGACCGCGAACGCCTCGTTGATCTCGATCAGCGCGATGTCGTCCATGGTCAGGTCGTTGCGGGCCAGCACGGACTCGGTGGCGGGGACCGGCCCAATGCCCATCACCTCGGGGTCCACCCCGGCGAAGGCGAAGTCGACCAGCCGCATCCTGGCGTCCAGGCCAAGCTCGGCGGCCACGTCCTGGGCCGCGATGACGCACCCGGTGGCGCCGTCGTTCAGCCCGGCGGAGTTCCCCGCGGTGACCCGGCCGTGCGGCCGGAACGGCGTCTTCAGCCCGCCCAGCGCGGCCCGCGTGGTGTCGGGGCGCGGCGGCTCATCTTTGGTGGCTAGTCCCCACCCGCGTTCGGCGCTGCGGATCGCGACCGGCACCAGGTCGGGCTGGATCTGGCCCGCCGCGTAGGCCGCGGCGACCTTGCGCTGGCTGCCCAGCGCGTAGGCGTCGGCCCGGTCGCGGGTGATCGCCGGGAACCGGTCGTGCAGGTTCTCCGCCGTCGAGCCCATCACCAGCGCCGAGGGGTCGACGAGCCGCTCGGAGACGAACCGGGGGTTCGGGTCGACGCCGGAGCCCATCGGATGGTGGCCCATGTGCTCGACGCCGCCCGCGATCACGGTGTCGGTGGCGCCCAGCGCGATCGACCCGGCGGCCGTGGTCACGGCGGTCATCGCGCCCGCGCACATCCGGTCGATGGCGTACCCGGGCACGGACTTCGGCAGCCCGGCCAGCACCGCGGCGCTGCGGCCGATGGTCAGCCCCTGGTCACCGGTCTGGGTGGTGGCGGCGATGGCCACCTCGCCGATCCGCTCGGGCGGCAGCGCGGGATTGCGCCGGAGCAGTTCGCGGATCACGCTGACGACCATGTCGTCGGCCCTGGTCTCGGCGTACAGGCCGTTCGGCCCGGCCTTCCCGAATGGAGTGCGGACGCCGTCGACGAAGACGACATCGCGTGCGGTGCGGGGCACGTTCGGCCTCCCTGCGCATAAGGAACGTTGCCCGGCCTATATTACTCGCCAGTAACCAATGGTGGGTTACCCGGGCTGGCGGCCGAGGTAGCCGACGAGCCGGTCGCCCGGGCTGGCCTGGGCCGAGACCTCGACCGGTCCGGCGAACAGGCCCTCGCGGCCGGCGACGAGCAGCGGGCACAGCCCGAGCATCCGGGTGGCGAGCGCGGCCGGGATGGGGTGGACCCCGCCGCAGCCAGCACTGCCACGGGCCGCCGACACGTCCCAGCCGTGCACGGCGATCTCGACCGCCCCGGTGCAGGCCACCAGGCCGGCCGGTATCGGCAGGCCGCCCACGGCCACGAATCGCTCGGGACCGCCGAAGCAGTAGGTCGCGCACAGAAGCTGAGCCGCCCGGTCGCGGAGCACCTCGACCGGGTCGCCGCCGGCCGGGTCGCCGCCGGCCGGGTGGCCGTCGGGCGGGCCGCCGTCGGCCGGGTCAGGCGGGCGCTCCAGGTCCAGGTGCCCGGTGCGGATGGCCGTCTCCAGGTCGGCCATCGAATCGCTCAGGTGACCGAGCAGCATGCTCAGGTCCCAGTCCGCGCACGGCGTGGGCAGCGACATCTCCCCCGGTGCGACCAGGGCGCACACGCCGAGCGCGTAGCTGATCGCGCCGGCCAGCAGCGCGGTCGCGCCGAACTCCGCGGGCTCCAATGCTCGCCCTGCCATCGGTCCTCCTGACCAGCCGCCTACTTCATATAGACCGGCTAGCCCGCCGAATCTCACCGGTGATCAGCGGGCTTTGCGGAGGAAGGCGCGCAGCTTGTCCGGCGGCCAGGTGTTGATCACGTCGTCCGGGGTGAGCCAGCCGCGCTGGGCGGTGCCTACGCCGTACGGCATGTTGCCCAGGTCGGAGGTGGAGTGCGCGTCGCTGTCGATGGCGAACTTGACCCCGGCGTCGCGGGCCGCGCGGATGTGGTCGGACGGCAGGTCGAGCCGCTGCGGCGAAGCGTTGATCTCCAGCGCGGTGCCGGTGCGCGCGCAGGCCCGGAACAGCTCGCCGAAGTCCACCTCGACCGGCGGGCGCCTGCCGATCCGCCGCGTGGTGGGGTGGCCGATGATGTTGACGTGCGGGTTCTCGCATGCGGCGATGAACCGCCGGGTCATCTCTGCCCGCGGCTGCTCGAAGTGCGAGTGCACCGAGGCGACGCACAGGTCGAACCCGTCGAGGAAGTCCGCGTCCCAGTCCACCGAGCCGTCGGGCCCGATGTTCAGTTCGGTGCCGTGCAGCAGCTCCATGTTCGCGTCGAGGGCGCGCACCCGATCGCGCTGGGCCAGCATCTTCTCGCCGGTCATCCGCTGCATGATCAGGTTCGGCGCGTGGTCGGTGATCGCGTAGTACGCGTATCCGCGTTGCCGCGCCGCCGCCACCATGGCGTCCAGGCTGGCGACCCCGTCCGTCAGGTCGGTGTGCGTATGCAGGTCCCCTTTAAGATCATTTTCCCGAACGAGCCGAGGTATCTCGCCCCGGATCGCTGCTTCGATCTCCCCGTGGTCCTCGCGCATGGCCGGGGGCACCCAGGCCAGTCCGAGCCTCGCGTAGACCTCCTCCTCGGTCCGCGAGACGATGAGCGTCCCACCCACCTCCCCTGCCCCCTTCTTTACGTCGAAGAGCCCGTACTCGGACAGCCGGAGCTTCTGGCGCACCGCGATCTGGCGCACCGCCACGTTGTGCGCGGCCGAACCGGTGAAGTACTGCAGCGCCGCGCCCCAGGCGTCGAGCGGGACCACCCGCAGGTCGACCTGGAGCCCGGGGCCATCCGGACCGATGTCTTGGTCGGGCCGCCGGCGATCACGCTGGCCACCTCGGGCTGGGCGGTGAACGCCGCCATCAGCGGCCCCGAATCCTCGGCCGCGGCCAGGATGTCCACGTCCCCGATCGTCTCCCGCCACCGCCGCAGCGAGCCCGCGTAGGCGCAGCGCTGGCAGCCGGGGACGGCGGCCAGCGCCGCCACCATGGTGGTCGCCGTGTGCAGTGCGACGTCGAGCAGGACCCGCTCACGGCCCTGCCGGTATACCTCGATGCCGCTGGCGATGCGCTCCTCGCTCTTGGCCCCGAACCCGGCCAGGCCGTCCAGCTTGCCCGCCTTGATCGCCACCGCGAGGTCGTCGACCGACTGGACGCCGAGGTCGTGGTTGAGCTGCAGGGCGCGTTTCGGCCCGAGGGCGCCGACGCCGGGGATGGCCCGCAGGCCCGTGGCGTCAAGCTGGCTGATATCGTCAGCCCAGCCGCGGACCGAACGGGCCGCCTTCTCGTAGTTCCTGGCCCGGAACACGTCGCCGCCGGTGATCTGGGTCAGCTCGGCGTACTCCCGCAGCAGCCCCGCGATTTCCTCGTTTGCCCAGGCCATGATCCTAATCTTCTCGGGGGTTCGGGGGTTGTCCCCCGGGACCAGCATCGTATTTCTCGGGGGGTCCGGGGGGTTGTCCCCCCAGGGGTCAGCAGAGTTTCACCCTAGGCGTGACAGGTCAGCGGGTGGCCGCCGTTGTAGGCCACCATGTCGCTTAGCGCTGCCGCGTGGTCCACCGGGGCCCCGCGCTCGCCTCCGTCGAGCTCGAGGTAGGCCCGGTGCAAGTTTCCCGCGATCCGTTCGGAATCGAGAAGATCTTTGAATTCTCCCAGGTCGGTGGCGCGGGCGGCCTCCAGCGGCGACAGGCCCGCCGCCTTCGCCTGCCGCGCGGCGTCCTGCACGAAGCGCAGGTACGCGAGCATGTCGTCGATGACCTCGGGACCGCAGACCGGCCCGTGGCCGGGGACGAGCGTCCGGGCGCCCAGCGGGCGCAGCACGGTCTCGAGCACCTCGATCCAGCCGCTGATCGAGCCTTGCAGCGCGAACGGGGTGCCGCCGTTGAACAGCAGGTCGCCGGCGAACACCACCTCGCGCTCCGGGATGTGGATGATCGAGTCGTTCGTGGTGTGCGCCGGGGTGCCCACGTAGCGGACCTCGCAGCGCAGGTCCCCGGACCACAGGGTGACGCCCTCCGTGTAGGTCAGGAACGGCAGGGCCGACTCGAGGTGACCCCAGTCCACGTCGGTCCAGATGCCCGGCGGGGGCGGCATCGGCGTTTGGAGGATGGCCTCGCGGCAGCGTTCGTGACCGACGATGGTGGCGCCGCGCATCAGGTAGTTGCCGTGCGTGTGGTCGCCGTGGTGATGGGTGTTGACCAGCGTGCGGACGGGCCGCGTGGTGACGGTTTTTATGGCGTCCAGGTAGGCGCGGGTGCGCCGTTCGGTGGAGGTAGCGTCGACGCTGATCACGCCGGTGCGGCTGACCAGGAAACCGGTGTTGTTGAGGTACCAGCTGCCGTCAGGCTGCAGGTAGGCGTAGACGCCCGCGGAGACTTCCCTGACTTCGCCCAGGCTCATCGTCGTGCTCCTTCGTCCCTTGGGGCAGCAGCAGCGATACCGCGAGCAGCAGCCCGAACAGCGCCAGCCCGGCCAGGACATACGCGTTGCCTGCGATGAGCTGCAGACCGTGCCAGTGGTATTCGGGGAACCAGGGCCGGTCCCCGTACCAGTCGTAATAGACCGGGTTGGTGTTCCTCGGGATCCAGAGCAGGCCGAGCGAGTCGTTGCCGAGGTTGAGCTTGGCCGTGAACAGCCGGGCCGGCCACGCACCGAACCACGCCACCAGGGCCACGGCCGTGATTGCGCAGGCCCAAGCGGTCCTGCTGGCCCCCCGCCGCCAGGCCTGCACCGCATAATGCGCGGCCACCACGGCGCCCGGCGCGATCCACACCCAGTGGTGATCCCAGCTGATGGGCGAGACGAGCAGCCCGGTCAGCGCGGCCGTCAGCAGGCCGAGCATGGCGTGCCCTTTCCTGTCCAGCAGGGCGGCGGCCGCCACGCCGGCCACCCCGACCACGACGGCGGCCACGATCCAGGCGGGCCTGGCGCCGTTCACGCTGCCGGTCAGCCGGGTGATGAGGCCCTCGAGCGACTGGTTGCCCGCCCAGCCGGTAAAACCCGTCCGGCCGCCCTGCACGAACAGGCCGTCGAACCACCACTTGGCCGAGTCGGCGGGCAGGATCACGAAGCCGAGCAGCACGGTGAACGCGAAGCCCGCGCAGGCCATAGCCGCCTGCCGGAACTTCCCAGCCAGCAGCAGGTACGGGATGAAGATGAGCGGGACAAGCTTGATGCCGGCCGCGACGCCGGTGCCGAATCCCTTCCACCAGCGGCTTTTGTTCGTGTCCGGCTGGCCCAGGTCCCAGATGATCAACGCCATCAGGACCAGGTTGACCTGGCCGAGGTACATGGTCCGCAGGACGGGTTCGGTCCAGAAGACGGCGGCCGCGCCGAGCAGGGTGGCGCCGAGCCTGATTTTGTCCCTTCGGTAGCCGAGGCCGCCGAGGGTAAGCCACAGCGCCGCGAGCAGCGCGATGATGTCGACCGCCAGGGACAGCTGCTGGGACAGCCACCAGGGGACGAACGAGATGAGCGCGAACGCGATGGCCGCGAACGGTGTATACGTGAACGGCAGGTGCAGCTTGCCGTATCCGACCCAGTCGTAGAGCGGCGCGGCCAGGTGCGGGTTGTACAGTGGCCTGACGTGCCGGACGATCAGGCCGCCCGACCGGTACACGGCCAGGTCCACCGGGTCCATGGTGAAGCTCTTCGGATGGATGACCGTGTAGATCACGTAGCATCCGAGGGCCACGGCGAACGCGCCCAGGCCGGCCAGGAGCAGCCAGCTGCCTGGTTTTCCCTGTTCACCGGAAGGCGCCTTCGGGCCGGTGAGGACTGATCTCACCTCGCCAACCATAGCGGCTCCGGCTAGGATTCCGTTCTCGGAGGTGGGGATGTCCGATACTCATACGGCCACGCACGCGGCCGGTTCTGGGGCCCAGGACCAGGCGAGCCGGCTCGCCCGGATTCGGGTGTCCAGCCTCGGAGCCGTGGCCGTGCTTCTGGTCGAGTTCATCCTCGGCGTCGTCTACAACCTGTACGGGACGATGCCCACGGCGAAGAAGTCCATCGGGTTCTTCTCCAGCCCGGTAATCGCCCTGCACGTGATCGTGGCCATCCTGCTCGTCATCGCCGGGGTGGGCCAGCTGGTCCGGGCCATCGGCACCCGGCACAAGCTGACGATCTGGATGTCGGCCGTCGGGCTGGTCGCGATCCTGGCCGCCGGCTTCGCCGGGATGGGGTTCGCCAGCAATGGCGCGGCCGGGGCGTCCCTCGGCATGGCGCTGGCGTTCGCGGTCGCGCTGGCGTGCTACGTCGTCCTCGTCTTCGCCCTGGCTCCCCCGGCTCGTTCGTCCACTACGTGATGTAGTAGGCGGCGTCGACCGGCGTGGACGCGCATGGCATAGTGAACTCATGACTGGCCGGGCCGCGCGTGACTCGATCGTGATGACTGGCCGGGCCGCGCGGCACTCGATCGTGACTGGCCGGGCCGTGCGTGACTCGATCGTGATGACTGGCCGGGCCGCGCGGCACTCGATCGTGCCGGGGTCGTCATGAGCGGCGTCGGGCAGCTCGTGGCCTCTGGCCCGCTGATCCTGGCCCTGCCCGTGGCCGCGGCGGCCGGGGCGGTCACCTTCCTGTCCCCCTGCTGCCTGCCGCTCGTGCCCGGCTACCTGTCCTTTGTCACCGGCATGGCCGGCGCCGGGGGCTCACCGCCGGCCGCTTCGACGCTTGGCGATGCGCCGGGGCCTGTCCCGCCGGGCGGGTCCGGCGTGGCGGTGGCCGCCTTGCCGCTCGCCGCGACCGCAGCCGCTCCCCCGCGGGGCCGCGTGGTCGCCGGGACGGCGCTGTTCGTGCTCGGGTTCTCTGTCGTCTTCGTGGCGTACGGGGCGGCCCTGGGCGGGCTCGGCCACCTGCTGACCGGGCACGCCCGGCTGCTGACGCAGGTTCTCGGCGGGCTGACGATCCTGCTCGGGTTGCTGTTCGCCGGGGTCCTCGACCGGTTCTCGTTCGCCGGCCGTATCGTGCGGCCCTCGGCGCGGCCGAAGGCCGGCCTGGCGGGGGCGCCGCTGCTCGGCGTGATGTTCGGGCTCGGCTGGACCCCGTGCATCGGGCCCACCCTGACTGCCGTGCTGGCCCTGTCGGCCTCGAGCGGCACCGTCGCCCGCGGCGCCGTGCTCGCCTTCGTCTACGCTCTCGGCCTGGGCGTTCCGTTCCTGCTGGTGTCGCTCGGCTTCCAGGTCGCGATGCGCGCCTTCGCGTTCTTCCGGCGGCGCGCCCGCCTGGTGACCAGGATCGGCGGCGCCATGCTGATCTGCGTCGGCCTGCTCGAGGTGACCGGGGCCTGGTCCACCTTCATGGCCTGGCTGCAAGTCCACTGGGTCAGCACCTACCAGCCCCCCATCTAACCCCGCGCCCCGCGCCCCGCATCCCGCATCTAACCCCGCGCCCCGCGCTTAGCGTCTCCGGCGTACGACCTCGAACCCCTCGTGCACTCCAGCCCCAGCGCCCGCCTAGCCTCAGCAGCCGCTCCAGCCCCAGCGCCCGCCTAGCCTCAGCAGCCGCTCCAGCCCCAGCGTGCGTCCCAGCCCCCTCGATCCCATCAGCTACTGTCATAAATCCGACATTTCGCCCCGACCTGGCCGGGCACCCATCATCGTGGGCGGTTACTGCCCCGTGGAGGGAAGTAACCGCCCACGATGATGGGTTCCTGAGTTATCCACAGGCTGGAGATTGGCGTGGCGCGCGGCCGCGGGACCCGCTCAGGCTTGGAGGCGTGGAAGACGAACGCAGTTTGCGCTGGCGTAGCCAGCTCCAGTCCCAGTCCGGTGTCGTCTCCCGGGAACAGGCACGTGCCGCGGGTTTCACAGAAAAGGCCATCGCCTGGCGACTTCGCTCGGGAAAATGGCAGCGCATCCACCGCGGGGCCTACGCGACATTCACGGGGGATCCGTCGAGGGAGGGAAGACTCTGGGCCGCGGTGCTGTGCGTGGGGCCCGGCGCCGTACTCAGCCACGAGACTGCAGCCGAGGTACACGGCCTCGCTAACAAGCCGAGCACGCGGATTCACATCAGCGTGCCGGCCGGGCGGCATCCCAGCCGGGACCGGAAGATCCGGGGCGTGGTTATCCACAGGTCCCGGTGCCTGGCGCCTGAGTGGCAGCCGCCCTGGCATCTGCCGCGGACCACGGTGGAGGACACCGTCCTGGACCTGGTCGCCGCGGCGCGG
>WNFG01013595.1_pt1 | contig 12872 bp, 12 predicted proteins | sample 5400431 | NCBI WGS metagenome assembly WNFG01 (sample SAMN13153346, study PRJNA577476) | soil metagenome | isolation source: 120 cm saprolite under Douglas fir tree site 2 hole 3 replicate 2 | place: USA:California | collected 2015-04-18
ATGATCGCAAAGTTCCGCGAGCAGAATGTTGCGCATCACGATCGCTTCCTCGCCCGCGGCCGGCCAGCCGGGCAGACCAAGCAACGTGCTCCAATAGCCTTCATGAACGACACCGTTGCCGACGAGGTTGTAATCCTGGCAATGATCGAGCACCGGAATTCCAACCATCCGCGCGTACTCGACGGCGCGGCGCATTAGCTCGTGATTCTGCACGCAATGTCCATCGTCGGTGATCGCGACCACGCCCGCTTGCGCGAGCGAGCCAATCGGCGCCAGCTCTTCACCTGCGAGATTTTTTGAAATCGCGCCAGTTGGCAAAACATTCACGCACGCCACCTTCGTGGCGCGATCTTTGATCCACGCAATCGTGCTCGGATTGTCGGCCGCTGGTGAAGTGTTCGGCATGCAGACGACAGTCGTGAACCCGCTCGCTGCCGCGGCACGCGCGCCCGATTCAATTGTTTCCTTCCAGGCAAAGCCGGGTTCGCGCAGATGCACGTGCATGTCGATTAAACCGGGAGAGACGATGAGATTGGTGGCGTCAATCTCATCGGGTTGAGAGTTGAGAGTTAAGAGTTGAGAAATCGGAGCGATTCGATCCTCAACGATCAAAAGATCCCCGACTTCATCACGTTTATTTGCGGGATCGATGATGCGGCCGCTGCGAATAATCGTCGCGCTCATCGTCTCGCAACTTCGCTCCCCGAAACAGTGTTGCATCGCGCGCTCTTCATGTTGCGATTCCGCCACACAGGTAAAGGACCGCCATGCGCACGGCGAGGCCGTTGGTCACCTGATCGAGAATAACGCTCTGCACGCCGTCGGCGAGTTCGCTGTCAATTTCGACTCCGCGATTAATCGGCCCCGGATGCATGATCAGGCAATCCGGCCGCAGAAGTTTTGCCCGCTCTTTCGTTAGGCCGAAAAGCCGGATGTATTCGCCGATCCCGGGAAAATATTCCTTGCGCTGCCGTTCGTGCTGAATTCGAAGAAGATTAACGACATCCGCGCTCGGCAAGACATCATCGATGCGATGTGAAACAGCGACACCTAACTTCTCAAATTCACGCGGGACAAGTGTGCTCGGCCCAACCAGGGTCACGCGCGCCCCCAGTTTCGTTAGGGCGAAAATATTCGAGCGTGCGACGCGACTGAAGAGAATGTCGCCGATGATCACAACATGCAAATTCGCGATGGCACCTTTCTTTTCGCGAATCGTGTAAGCGTCCAGTAACGCTTGCGTGGGATGTTCGTGCGCGCCGTCGCCCGCGTTGATCACGCTTGACCTCAGTCGCTCGGCGAGAAACTGCGGCGCGCCAGCCGAGCCGTGGCGCAAGACGATGATATCGGCGTGATTCGCCTCGAGCACTTTGGCCGTGTCCTTCAAGGTCTCGCCTTTCGTTAGGCTTGATGTGCTTGCTGAAATATTGAGGACATCGGCACTTAACCGGGAGGCGGCGATTTCGAATGACGTGTGCGTGCGCGTGCTCGGCTCGACAAAAAAATTGACCAGGGTTTTGCCACGCAGCGCCGGGACTTTTTTGATTTCGCGCGTTCCGACTTGTTTGAACGCGTCCGCGGTCTCGAGCACGAAGTTAATCTCGTCCGCCGACAACTCGCGTATGCCGAGCAAATCTTTACGAGTCCAGCGCATGTTCATTTTCTTTCGATCCAGACCCCTTCCGTTTGGCCATCCGTTTGCCGGAGCCGAACACGCACTTTTTCCTTTTCTGCCGTTGGCAGATTCTTCCCGACGTAATCGGCGCGAATCGGCAATTCGCGATGACCGCGATCAATCAGCGCAGCAAGCTGAATTCGCGCCGGCCGGCCGAAGGAACTGATCGCGTCCATTGCCGCACGCACCGTGCGGCCGGTGTAGAGAACATCATCGACAATGATGACGGTGCGACCTTCGAGCGGTAGCGGAAGTTTCGAGGAACGCACCACTGGCAAATCTGCGCGCGTGCCGACATCATCGCGATGCATCGCGACATCGATAGTGCCAGTCTCAATCGGAACCTGTTTGATCGCGGCGATAAATTCCGCAATGCGACGGGCAATCTCGACGCCACGGGAGGGAATTCCTGCAAGCACAACCGCGGACAGTTCCGGATTAGATTCGACAATTTCGTGCGCGATCCGCCGCAGAGCGCGCCGGATCGCTTCCGCGTCCATCACCGGCGCGGCTGCACTACGAGCGTTTTTTGATTCGGTCATGCGTTTCCTTGGCGACCTCGCGGGATCGCTTTAAAGGAACTGCGGGGACATCAGGCGGCCTTGTCTGTCTTGCCCTCCTTCATCCGCTTCTCGCGCCAATTGGAACGATGTTTCAAAATCCAATCAAGCAGCGCCTTTTCGAAACCGATATCAGTTCCCGCTTTTTCGCTCTCGATCCACTTGTGCTTCAAAATCTCTTCCCGCTCCGCGAGGAATTCTTTGTAAAGCACGGAGTTCTTAACGAACTGCGAGTGTTCTCCTTGCGCAGAACTCATCTCGCCATTGTTTTTCATAAAATTTCTAATGCGTCAACCTTTCCGTTCCTTCGGGTTCTTTGACGAAGCAGCGGGTGTACCTATTTAATCCGCTCGGCAATCGCCCCCGGATTCACACCGGAAGTTTGCTGCTCAATTGTTGCGCGATTCGCATGAATTCCGCCGCGACCGGCGAATCAATCGCCTCGCCGGTGATCGGCATCCCGCGATCGCCCGCTTCACGTGTCGCAATGTCCAGCGGAACTTGACCGAGCAATGGGACACGGAGCCGTTTCGCTTCGCGCTCTCCGCCGCCTGACCCAAAAATATCGTAACGCTTCCCATCACCGGGCGTGGCGAAGTAGCTCATGTTTTCGATCAGACCGAGCACGGGCACGTTGACTTTTTCGAACATCGTGGCCGCTTTCCGCGCATCGATCAGCGCCACTTCCTGTGGCGTGGTAACAATGATCGCCCCCGCGAGCGCGACCGTCTGCACGATCGTAAGTTGAATGTCGCCCGTGCCCGGCGGCAGATCGAGGATGAGATAATCGAGTTCGCCCCACTCAACTTGTCGCAAAAATTGTTGCGTGTAACGCGTCACCATCGGCCCGCGCAAAATCGCCGGTGTAGTGTCGTCGAGCAAAAAGCCCATCGACATCAAACGCACATTGTATTGCTCGATCGGGATGATGCGGTTGTCCTCCGTCGCCATCGGCCGGTCGCGTGTCCCGAACATGAGCGAAATGCTGGGCCCGTAAATGTCGCAATCGCACAGTCCGACGCGCACTTCGGTTTTTTCCAAAGCGAGCGCGAGATTGGCCGCCACGGTCGATTTGCCGACGCCACCTTTTCCGCTCGCGATTGCGATGACGTGTTTGATTCCGGGAATTCGCGTTGCGCCCATCATGGCGGTGCCGGTTCCCGCCGGCGGCGCCTGAATGTCGATCAGAACCTTTGCTTTCTGCACGCCGGAAAGTCCGCGCAGAATCTCTTCCGACTCATTTTTGATCGCGTGCGGAATCGCCGGGTCATTCGTTGCCAGCGTCAACTGCACGGTGACTTCGCTGTCGCTGATCTTGATCTGCTTGACCAGGCCGAACGAGACGATGTCACGGCTGAAGCCAGGATATTTTACGGCGCGCAACGCGTCGCGCACTTCTGTTTCCGAAAGAGCCATGTGTAGACCGCAACTTAAACGCCGCACGATACGAGTAAAGAAACCGAAGCTGTTTCGAGTCTGCGCTTACATTGCGAACAGTTGAAGGCGAGGCCGAGCGCGACATCTTTCCAAATGCGAAGCGGTCTCGAAATCGGTCTCATCGTTCCCGATCTCTGGCAGCAGGAGGCGGTGCGCGCGTTGCGTGAAGGCAAAGATGTTGTCGTGCAGGCACCGACCGGTTCGGGCAAGACCTACATTTTTGAACTGCTTTATCCCGTGCTGAAGGGACAGGCTGTTTTCACTGTTCCAACGCGCGCGCTCGCGAATGACAAGCTGGCGGAATGGCGCGCGCGCGGATGGGATGTCGGCATTGCCACTGGCGATCTCGCGTTGAATCTCGATGCCCGTGTGGTGGTCGCGACTCTTGAGACGCAGCGCGCTCGCTTTCTTCGCCGCGAAGGACCGAAGCTGCTCGTTGTCGATGAATACCAGATGATTGCCGATTCGGTGCGCGGCGTGCATTACGAATTGGCAATCGCGCTCGCGCCGCTCACCACCCAATTACTGCTTCTCAGCGGCAGTGTCCAGAATCCCCAAGACGTGGTCGCCTGGCTCCGGCGGATCGGGCGCGACGCTCTACTCATTGAGCATCGCGAACGACCGGTGCCGCTCGAGGAAATCGATTTGCAGCGGTTGCCCGACTCGCAATTTGTGCAATCGAAAAATCCGTGGGCGCGGCTGATGAGCAAAGCCCTGCGTGCCGAACTTGCTCCGGTGCTCGTCTTCGCACCGCGCCGCAGAGCAAGCGAAGAAATGGCGCAGGCCATCGCAAGCGGATTACCGGCGCGCGATCCGCTGCCGCTTTCGCCGGCGCAGGAGGCGCTCGCCGGAAAACACCTCGCACGATTATTGCGCAATCGCGTTGCCTATCATCATAGCGGATTGAGTTACGCGGTGCGCGCCGGTTTGATTGAGCCGCTCGCGAAAGCCGGCCAGTTAAATGTCGTAGTTGCGACGATGGGACTTGCAGCCGGCATCAATTTTTCGATGCGCTCGGTTCTTGTGACCGACACGCGCTACATGGCGGGAAATTTTCAACGCGAAGTGCAACCTGATGAATTGTTGCAAATGTTTGGCCGCGCCGGCCGGCGCGGCTTCGATGAAAGCGGCTACGTGCTTTTTTTGCCGGACGTACCTCGTTTGGGCAATGCGCGACCGCGCCAGTTGAAGCGTGCCGCGCAGGTAGACTGGCCGAGCTTCATCAGTGTGATGCGCAGCGCGGCGAATCGCGGCGAGCAGCCATTCGCGGCCGCGGTGGAAACAAGCCATTCACTTTTCAGCACCCAGCGCGTCTTACTCGGAGTGGAGCATTCCCTCGCGACCGGCCCAAAGCCATGCCGCCTTTGGACTGACTCGGAACGTGCTCGATTCGTCAGACGACCGGTGGCAGAAGTCTTGAATTCGAAGGACGAATGGGAAACGAAGCCTGCTCTCACAAATGTCTCGTTAGGCGAAGTCCTCATTCGCGAGAACGACCGCTGGGTTCCGGCGTTGGCTCTACCTCGCATGCTCGATGGCCGCGGTTTCGGCAATCTCTGCAAACTGCGCGACAAACGAATCTATGGTCGTGAGATCCCGCTCGCGATGACGACCGGCGGCGATTCGATCGCCCCGGTGAAATGGCTGCGCAAACTTCTCGGCGCAAAAATCATCTCGTCTGCCTTCTTCGACGAAGAAGTTTTGCCGCGCATCCCTGAATTCACAAACGGCGGTGAGCTTTCTCAACTCGTTAGGCGCGGTCAGGCCATTTCCGCGCGGGTCGATTTTTCTGGAATCAAAGTTGAAGCACAGATCGATTCGCATGGCGTAGCGCTGCACGCGCCGCCCGAACGCCAAGCCGTGCCGGTGATTTGCCGCGCCTGTCCGGAACGCGAACACGATCAAACCGCAGCGATCACGCAATCGCCGGTCTACGCCTGGCGGCAACTCGGCCTTGTTGAAAAGGATGGCACGCCGATGCGGCGCGGCATCGTCTTTTCGTTCTTTCAAGCGGGCGAAGGTCTCGCCATCGCAGCCGCACTCGAAGACGAAACATACCCAATCGACGATCTTGTTTTTGATCTGGCAAACATTCGCGCGGGTCCTCGTTTTGCTGGCGACGATGCGCCGCTCGGCGGCCGACTTGGCATTTTATGTCAGCGCGTTTACGGGCGAGCGGACCACCCCGGCTACCTCGAGACGGGCGTGCCGGTCCACTACGGCGCGGGCGCGTCCGAAGTGATGCGCGAGCTGATCGCGACTCCCGCATCGCGTTACAAGCTCACGAACGACTCGCTTCGTCACGGCGATATCGAGCGGGCGCTCATGGAATGGCGCAGTTTGTTACGGCACATCGTTGCTGCGCCCGAGCTCGACTGGGACCGCTGGATGCAATTGAAATCCGCGGCCGCTCATTACATCGAGAACACGAAATCGCCGACTGTCTTGAATTTTCCACCGCTCCTCGCCGCGCAACAACGTCGTTTCGATTACGCGTTCAGTTGAGTCCGATGATTCAAGCAGAACCAAGACCCGCCGAGCTCGGCTATCGCATGCCAGCGGAATGGGAACCGCACACCGCCACATGGCTGTCGTGGCCACGCCGAGAAGGGATCAGTTTTCCTGGTTCTTTCGATCGCGTCCTGCCGGTGTTTCGGTCCATGGTGGAAGCGCTGCTTACCTCCGAACCGGTTTGCATCAATGTTTGCAATGGCACACACGAGGCGGAAGCGCGCGCAGTGCTCGCTGGACTTCCGAGCGATCGTATCACTTTTCATCTCATTCCGACCAACGAACCGTGGTGTCGCGATTACGGCCCGATTTTTTTGACGCGGCAGGAGGAGCCGCCTCTCGCCGTCGTCGATTGGGATTACAACGCCTGGGGCGGAAAGTATCCGCCTTGCGATCTCGATGAAGTCGTGCCGACACGCGCCGCGGAAAAACTCGACATCCCCGTCTTTTATCCCGGCATGATTCTGGAAGGTGGTTCGATCGAGGTGAATGGCGCCGGTGCGTTGCTCACGACTGAGGGATGTCTCTTAAATAAGAATCGCAACCCGTCGCTTGCGCGAAACGAAATTGAGGAAAAACTGCGCGATTATCTCGGCGTTCGCGAAATTCTTTGGCTCGGCAACGGCATTGCCGGCGATGATACTGACGGTCACATCGACGATCTCACCCGATTCGTGGCGCCGCGGGCGCTCGTGACCGTGATCGAAGAAAACCGCAGCGATGAAAATTTTGATGTGCTGCGGGAGAATTTGGCGCGGCTCGAAAAATTGCGAATTAATGACCAGCCGCCGGCAAAAATTGTCCGCGAGGGAATGCGATTGCCCGCGAGCTATGCAAATTTTTACATTGCGAACACCTGTGTGCTCGTTCCGACTTTCGCGAATGCAAATGACCCAAAAGCCGTTTCAATTCTGGAAAAGCTTTTTCCAATGCGTCGCGTGATTCCAATCGATTGTCGCGAATTGATCTGGGGCCTCGGCACTTTTCATTGCCTCACCCAACAGCAGCCCGCTGTCGATTAGTGCGTTCAGTCTGCCAGCGGCGCCGGTTTGTAACCGCTTTTCAAAATGGCGTCATGCAAATCTGGCGCGTGTGTTTTCCGCGCGTCGAAGGTCACGAGAACACGCTCGCGCTCGAGATCCACTTGCACGTCGCGCACACCTCTGATTCGCATGAGAGGTTTCCGCAGTTTTTTCACGCATTCGTCGCAATCTTCGCCTTCGGTCGCGATCTCAATCGTCTCCAGTATCTCGTGGTCGGCGGTTTCGGGATTATGCGGATCGCTCGGGTCCATAAGCAGTTTCATTAAAGCTACGTGCGGCAGTCGTCTTCCGCGCGTATCCACATGCACTTCTTCATTGCCTCGGTGACACCCGCGATTTACTTGTAGTCCCCGCTTTTCCGGCGGTGTTCTTCAACTATCACCATCAACTTTTCCCTATGGCAAATTATGGCATCAATGGCTTCGGTCGCATCGGTCGCAATGTTTTGCGCGCCATGTCGCAGAATCAGGTCGAAAGCATCCGCGCGATCAATGACCTCACCGACACACACACGCTCGCTCATCTTCTAAAATGGGATTCGGTCCACGGAAAATTCGACGGCGATCTGGGCTACGACGATGAGAACATTATCGTGCGCGGCCATAAGATCCGGATTTTGAAAGAACGCGATCCGGCAAAACTGCCGTGGAAAAATTTGGGCGCCGACGTCGTGCTCGAATCGACCGGGCTTTTTACCAGCCGCGACAAGGCCGAGCTGCATCTCAGCAAAGGCGGCGCGAAAAAGGTGCTGATCAGCGCTCCGGCGAAAAATCCTGATGTGACCATTTGCATCGGCGTCAACGATCAGATGTACGATCCGGCGAAGCACACGATTGTTTCGAATGCGAGCTGCACGACAAATTGCCTCGCGCCGCTGGTCAAAGTGCTGAATGACAAATTCGGCATCGAATGGGGATTCATGAGCACGATCCATTCGTACACGAACGACCAGCGCATTCTCGATCTGCCGCACGAAGACCTGCGCCGGGCGCGCGCGGCCGCGATGAACATCGTGCCGTCGAGCACCGGCGCGGCCAAGGCAATCGGTGAAGTAATTCCCGAACTCAAAGGCAAATTGAATGGCGGCGCGTTTCGTGTCCCAACACCCGACGGTTCAGTGACCGATTTCTCTGCGCTCTTGAAAGGCAAAGCGAGTACGGAGGAAGTGAATCGCGCATTTGCCGAAGCCGCAAAAAATCCAAGCTACAAGGATGTGCTCGAATTTTCCGACGAGCCGCTCGTCTTGCAGGACATCGTCGGCAATCCGCATTCCTGTATATTCGACAGCAAACTGACTCTCGCTCTCGGCGAGAAATTCGTGAAAGTGGTCGGCTGGTATGACAACGAGTGGGGCTATAGCAATCGTTGCGTGGAAGTCTTGGAACTGCTCGCAACCTAACTCGTGCTCCTGCTCGTAATCGTGCTGGTAACGCTATGAAAATCTACTTCGATCATTAGAATCTCGATGTTTACCGCGAAGCAATTAATTTTTGCGGATGGGTTGGCAAATTCCTGGCCGCGATATTGGTGAAAGCGGCAGCCAAAGATCAGCTCGATCGCGCTTCCATGAGCATTCCGCTGAATATTGCAGAAGGAAGCGGCAAGTTTTCCGGAGCAGATCGGGCGCGATTTTTGGAGATTGCGCGTGGGTCAGCCCTAGAGTGCGCCGCGTGCCTTGATGTCTTGGTGGCGAGGAATCTCGCGACCGCCGAAGAGATCGCTGCCCAAAAGGAAAGTCTTGTGCAAATCGTGCAAATGTTGGTCGGGCTGCTCAAGAAGTTCTCTTCGCGCGCGGATTTCCTTCGAGAAGAGGCTGGCGATTACGTAGTCGAGCACGAGCAGGAGCACGATCAGGAGCACGAGCACGAGGAAGGATGAGCAAGCGCACGCTTCGCGATCTCGACGTTCGTGACAAACGCGTTCTCGTTCGTGTCGATTTCAATGTGCCGACTGAAGAGCGCGACGGAGATATTCACATTACCGACGACACGCGTATTCGAGAAAGTTTGCCGACGATTCAATATCTGCGTGAGCACGGCGCAAAAACAATTTTGATGTCGCATCTCGGCCGCCCAAAAGGCAAACCGACGCCGAAATACTCGCTCCGTTGTGTCGGAATGCTGCTGCATGATTTGCTTCGCCAGCCGGTTGTCTTTAGTCACGACTGCATCGGTGCGGACGCGGAAAAAATTGTCGGCAGCTTATGTCCCGGTGACGTTGCGCTCCTCGAAAATCTGCGCTTTTACGCGGGAGAAGAAGCGAATGATCCGATGTTCGCCGAATCGCTCGCGAAACTTGGCGATCTTTTTGTAAACGACGCATTCGGCTCCGCGCACCGGGCCCATGCGAGTACCGCGGGAATTACAAAGTTCATTGCGCAATCCGCGATGGGTTTCCTGATGGAAAAGGAACTGAAATACCTCAAGGGCGAGCTGGAGAAACCCGCTAAACCGTTCGTCGTGATTTTGGGGGGCGCGAAAGTTTCTGACAAAATCGGTGTGATCAAGGCGCTGATGGAAAAAGCCGATACGATTCTGATCGGCGGCGCAATGGCGAACACGTTCTGGAAGGCGCAAGACGTGCCGATCGGAAATAGCCGCGTCGAAAGCGATAAGCTCGATCTTGCCCGCGAGTTGCTCGATCTGGCGAAGCAGAAAAGCGTCAACTTTTTGTTGCCGGCGGATGCACTCGAAGCTCAGGAAATTCGGGCGGGCGTGCCGACAAAGAACACCGGCCGCGTCTTGCCCAAACATGGAATCGATGAGGGTTGGCAGGCAGTCGATATCGGCCACGCAACGATCGCGCTTTTCACCGAAGAAATCGCGAGAGCGAAAACAATTCTTTGGAATGGACCGATGGGAATTTTCGAAATTCCGGATTTTGCCGAGGGAACGTTCGCCATCGCCGACGCACTCGCGCGCTCGAATGCGACGACGATCATCGGCGGCGGCGATTCGGTGACGGCGGTGAAGCAAGCCGGCCTGGCTGACAAGATGACATTCATATCGACCGGCGGCGGCGCATCGCTTGAGCTCCTCGAAGGGAAAGAACTGCCGGGTGTCGCGGCGCTCTCGAACAAGGAGTGATGGAGTTTTGGAGTATTGGAGTAGTGAAATGATTCGACTTCCAAAACTCCATCACTCCACTACTTCAGCACTCCAGTCTGAGTAATGCGAAAAAAAATTGTCGCGGCGAATTGGAAGATGAACATGACACAGGCAGAAGCCGCGGCTTTCGTTGAGACGTTGCTGCTCGAGATCGGAGACCTCGCCGAGGTCGAGGTCGTGATCCTGCCGCCATTCACCGCGATCGGGCAAGTGAACGAAGCGCTTGGCAAATCGCAAAACATCAAAGTAGGCGCGCAAAACATGCACTGGGAACGCAGTGGCGCTTTTACCGGAGAAATCAGCCCGGCAATGTTGCGCGATTTGTTTGTTCGCTACGTTGTGCTCGGCCACAGCGAACGCCGCACGCTTTTCGGCGAGACCGATGAAATTGTGAATCGCAAAGTGCGCGCGGCGCACGAGGCGGTGTTGCGTCCGATCGTCTGCGTGGGCGAAACGCTTGAGCAGCGCGAGAAAGGCAGTGTGGAAAAAATCCTCGCGCTGCAATTGCGCGGCAGCCTCGCGCATTTAGGCGCGAAAGAATTGCATGAAACGGTGATCGCTTACGAGCCGGTCTGGGCGATCGGCACCGGCCGCACGGCCACGGCAGAGCAGGCGCAGGAAGCACATGCTTTCATTCGTCACGCCCTCACACAAATTTCAGATGACGCGACCGCGGAGAAAGTCCGTATTCAATATGGGGGCAGCGTGAGACCCGACAATGCTCGCGAGTTGATGACCCAGCCCGACATCGATGGCGCGCTCGTGGGCGGCGCAAGTCTTGATCCGCGCAGTTTCGCACAAATCGTCCAGGCAGCCTTTGACGGGGAATAGCTCGTTAGGCTACTGGTGGCGGTTTGGCTTCCGGGAGCTTGAAACCGACGTAAGTGCCGGCACTGATTCCGAGCAAGCCGAGCAAAGTGGCACTGAACTGGGGCATCGCCAATTCAGTATAAACATTCGCGACGAACATGATCCCTAGGACAAGTGTCCAGACGAAGATCTGAAACCGGTGGAAGCTGATCAGGTTGTTTTCAGCAAGCAGGTCGTACATGACCCCTTTCCAGGTTGGCCAGGCAAAGTAAGCAGCTTGCCAGCGAATATTAGCCAACCTTTCCCGCAATTCATCTTGTTGCCGCTCGTTTTCCTCCAATTGCTGCTTGTCCGCCGATGAGATTTGAGCGCGGGCTTTCTGCAGCGCCTCCAGTTCCTTGAGCGTTTCGGTTCTAAGTTTTCCCAGTTCCTCCACCACTTCCAAATGTGGCCTCGTGACATCGACCGTCGGCGTGTTCCCGGAGGATCCACCCGAAACTGGTTTACCTGCGTCGACAAAGGCGGAGCCGAGCGCGGTGCCGGCACTGATCCCGATCAATCCAAGCACCGAGGTATTGAGCGTGTCCATGTCGCCCGTCACAAGCCAAAGAAAGAAATACGAAGCGATCACTAAAAAAAACCAGAATGCCATTTGCGCACGGGCCAGACTATAAGGCCTTATCCCATCGGGCCTGCGCGGCGCCGTCGCGTCGCGAATAATGTGCGTGTGGCGAGCGAGCGCAAGAAAGGCGATCAGCGCTCCGAGGATAACGACTAGCCCAATGGCGGTGCGGATGTTCGGGATGACCGTTAAAAAAAATTGTTGATCCAATTCTTTTATTCCCTTTGCATCCGGTTTCAGAAACGAATCGATTTCCTCTCCATTGTTAAACCCTACGGATACGACGACTCTGCGGTTTAAGACCGGCTGGCTAAGAAGGTGTGACCATGCGGGCTTAGAGGTGTCGTTTCGAATCAGCGGAAATCCGACCGTCGTAATCTTGTATTCGACGGAAGGCTCTTTCCCATCTTTTGATTGTTCCGTCCAAGCCGAGACTTCATGCCAGTAAATGGGAGGAACGCCGGTGAGCGGACGATGATCCAGATAGAGAACCAGATCTTTTATGTCGTTTTGATCGGGTAATTTTTTTTGCTTCTCCAGCTCGCGCTTCCAGCCTTCGAGATTGTAAATATCGACCCAGATCTCATCCCCTCGTTGCGCGTAGATGGCAGGCTGGCGTCGATTTTCACCCCACCAATCATGTATTCCCACTGAATGGACCGCGGGATGTGGTCGGGTCGGTGTTGAAATTGCAACTGCGCTTTGCGCGGCGGGATTTGCTGAAGGCGCTGGTGTTTCGTCCGCGCGCATCACTGCGAGCGGAAACTGAAAAGCCAGCGCGCAAAAGCTAAACACGAGTGATATGCCTGGATGTCTGCGGCAGTAACTCATCGGAGACGAGTGAGTCTTTAGGATATTTCGCTCGCTGCCGTCAAGGAAATGCCCGAACGAAATTCGGAGCAGCTGCCTAACGAGTTATTCTGCGCTACGGCAGCTTGTAAACTTCTACCAGCGCGACCCCGGTTGTGTCGTTGATGCCGCGCAGGATTGCTGTGTAGGCGCCGGCTGGCCGCATCGTTAATATCGCCGATTCACGCGAATTTTTCGGCGCGAGCCCGCTCGCTTGAATGTCGGAAGCATTCGAAGCCGCCGCCTTGAATGATGAAG
>WNFG01003665.1_pt1 | contig 12869 bp, 10 predicted proteins | sample 5400431 | NCBI WGS metagenome assembly WNFG01 (sample SAMN13153346, study PRJNA577476) | soil metagenome | isolation source: 120 cm saprolite under Douglas fir tree site 2 hole 3 replicate 2 | place: USA:California | collected 2015-04-18
TCGGGCGACGTCACCCCGCCTCCAGGCAAACTCCTCACCGCGAGCCTGGGGTCGTTGGAACAAGTTCCCAACGCGAGACGTGGCGTCAGAACAGATTTCCTACGTAGGAATTCTGTTCTGACGTTTGTTCGGTGGAGGACCGCGCGTTGGAACAGATTCCCAACGCCAGACCGTGGCGACAGAACAAAACTCTGCCGGCGGAGTTTTGTTCTGTCGTTTGTTCCAACGCTTGCGGGGTGGAGGCCGGGCGTTGAGAAGAATTCCCAAGCTGGGAATTCTTCTCAACGTTTTGGAGTGTACACCGGGCCGACGTCGACCCGTCCGGAGACCCTCTCGGTCAGGTCAAGCCCGTCCGGCACCGCCCGATGGATCAGCCGTAGCGGTCATCGCGCCAGGGATGCGCGGTGTTGCTGTACCCCCGGAGCTCCCAGAATCCCTTCCGGTCGGCGGTAAGAAACTCGATGCGCCGGATCCACTTGGCGCCCTTCCAGGCATAGAGCTGAGGCGTGATCATCCGCACCGGACCGCCGTGCTCCCGCGGCAGCGAATGCCCGTTCACCGTATGGACGAGCAGAACGTCGTCCTTGAGCGCTTCCTCCAGCGGCAAGTTGGTCGTGTACCCGTCGTAGGCGTAGGTCATCACGTGCGACGCGGCGGGGAGCGGCCGCACCAGCGCGGCGATCGTCGAGAACTGGACCCCCTTCCAGTGCTGATCCATCAGGCTCCAGGTCGTCACGCAGTGAAAGTCGCTCACGTCCTCGGTCTGCGGCAGCTTCTGGAAATCCTCCCACGACAGGGACACCGGCTCTTCCACCGCGCCATCGACTTGCAGCCGCCATCCCGACAGCTCGATCGACGGCTGCGAACCGAGGTCGAGCACCGGCCAGGCGGTCACCTCGTGTTGACCTACCGGGACCCTTGGCATGCCATGGTGATTCGGCGGACCGCTTCCCATCGGCCGGTCATCGGACGCGGCCGGAGTTCGCTTCATCTTCTCGAGGAATCGCTCCCGGAGCCGCATCCGCGCGGCGACGATCCGCTGCGCCTTCTCTTCTTCCGCGGTCATCTTCTACCGGACTTCGATGGAGCAACGTTCAGAACGGAGCGACGTTTTAGCTGGCGCGACCTTCGACGATGTCGCCCAGCTCGCCGCGCTCCGACAACTCGCGGATGATGTCCGATCCGCCGACGAACTTTCCATTGATGTAAACCTGCGGAATCGTCGGCCAGTTCGAGTACTCCTTGATCGCGTCTCGGACCTCGGAGTCGGCCAGCACGTCCACGGTGTGCACTCGACCAAAGGGCCGAAGCGCCTCCAGCGCCGCCGCCGAGAAACCGCACCTCGGAAAATCAGCGGTACCCTTCATGTACAGAACGATCTTGTTATTCCTGATTTCCAGGTCGAAGCGATCTTTCAATTCCGGTCTCATGGTTCCTTCCTAACGCGATCTGATTTCCATTGCGAGGGGGTGAAGGTCTTCAGCGCCAGCGCGTGAAGCTCCCCGGTTGCCAACAGATCCTGAAGCGGACGGTAGACGAGTTGGTGCTGCTCGATCATCGGCTTGCCGGCAAACGCTTCGCTCACCACCCGGGCTTCGAAGTGGTCGCCGGTACCGGTCATGTCCCGCACCTCCACCTCGCTTCCGGGAAGCGATTCGGTGATGCGGCGCCGGATTTCGTTCGGATCGATCACTATTGAATTCCCCTTGCTGGAACAATCGTCGCCGGGTCGAAGCCCATGCCTCTTAACGTCGAATCCCAGAGCCCGTCCGGTTCGCCCTCGAGCGTCGGCGCCACCTCGGCTTCGGTGCACAGCCAGGCGCCGGCGGCGATCTCTTTCTCGAGTTGCTTCGGGCCCCAGCCGGCGTACCCCAGGCAGAAGCGAAGCTTGGTCGACGGATTCTGGAGCAGCGGCTGCAGGGCGTCCACGGTGAAGCTCAAGTAGAGCCCGGGTACCACCTCATGCTTCTCTTCGATGGTTTCGCAATTGTGGAGAACGAAACCCCGCTGCGGCTCCACCGGGCCGCCGACGAACACGTTCTCGCCTTCGCGTCCGGGCGCGATCTTCATCGATTGTCCTCGCGCCAACTCTCCCAGCGACAGCGGCGCGGCGCGATTGATCACCAGACCCATGGAACCTGCATCGCCATGCTCTATCATGAGCACCACCGACCGATGGAAGTTGGGATCGCCAAGCTGAGGGAGTGCGATTAGGAATCTCGGTGCCAGGGACTCGGGATCAATGGCCATATTGCGGTTCCGTTACCTCTAACTCGAGTGGCAGGTCTACGCCGTTTTATGAAATCTCTCTACATCACCCGTTACGGAGGACCCGAGGTCCTCGAGATTCGCGAATCTCCGGATCCCACCATCGGCGGGGGCGAAGTCCTGTTGGAGGTCAGTCACGCCGGCCTCAACTTTGCTGACATCGCCGCCCGGGTAGGCCTTTACCCGGACGCGCCGAAGCCGCCCGCCGTCGTCGGATACGAGGTCGCCGGTCGCGTCAAATCGGTAGGAGCGGACGTTCGCAGCGTCCGGCCAGGCGACGCGGTGCTCGCGGTGACCCAGTTTCGAGGCCAGGCGAACGCTGTCTCCGTCCCGGAGAGCCAGGTTTTCAATCTTCCGCGGGGGATGACCGCGGAGCAGGGCGCTGCCCTTCCCGTCAACTACCTCACCGCGTTTCACATGCTCCACGTCGTCGCCCGGGTGAAGCCCTTCGACAAGGTGCTCATTCACATGGCCGCCGGGGGAGTCGGTCTGGCCGCTATTCAACTCTGCCGCCTGGTCGAGGGGGTGGAGATCTTCGGAACTGCCTCGGAAGCCAAGCACCCGATGCTCAGGGATGCTGGGGTGGCGCACCCGATCGACTATCGGAAAGTGGACTATGCCGCGGAAGTCCGGCGCCTCACCGGGGGCAAGGGCATTCAGCTGGTCCTCGACCCGCTCGGCGGCAGGGATTGGGAAAAGGGCCACAACCTCCTGGCTCCGGCAGGTCAGCTGATCGCTTTCGGGTGGTCGAACATGGTGAGCAGCCAGCGCCGCAGCTGGTTGCACGTTCTTTCCGAGCTCGTCTCCGCCAAGCGCTATTCGCCGATGTCGCTGATGGAGAAGAACCGCACCGTCTCCGGGGTGAACATGGGAAGGCTCTGGCACCTCTCCGATCTGCTGCGCGGGGAAATGGAACAATTGCTCTCGCTCTTCGCGCAGAAAAAGATCTCCCCGCACGTCGATCGGGTCTTTCCGCTCAGCGCCGGCCCCGACGCCCACCGCTACATTCAGGAGCGCCGCAACGTCGGCAAGGTCCTCTTCGATTGCGCGGCTTGAAGCTCAGTTCCTCTCCGGCTCGGCGCCCTGGGCGCTGAGCGCCGCTCCGAGCACCACCAGCACGAGCAGAATCCACGCCGGAACGACGATCCGCGCACCCGACGGATAGAGCAAGCTCGCGTAGCTCGTCCCCAGATATCGCCCGAGGGACATCGGCTCGACCTTCGCGATTCCGAAAAAGCTCACCGTGGACTCGGCGAGGATCGCCGCGGGGATGCGGGCGACGAGGATGGCGAGCAGATAACCGCGCATCGCCGGCCAAAGGTGGCGGCGAAGCAGAAACGGCCGTCCGGCGCCGAGGGCCTTCGAGGCGGCGATGAAGTCCTGCGTCTCGAGGGTGGCGAGCCGGTTGCGGAACATTCGCGCCGGCCCCGACCAGCCCACCGCCGCCAGCGAGGCGACCATCAGCGGCGCGGGCGCGATTTTCAGCTCGGGATGGACATCCGCCAGTGTCTGCGCGGCGAGCTGGAGAACCATCAGAATCAGAACGTCGGGCAGAGCGAAGAACGCATCGGCCAATCGAAGCGATCCCTCCTCCAGGACTCCGCCGGCGGCCCGCGCTCCCATCGCGACCAGAAGACCGAAGAGCGTCGCCAGCGCGCCGGCCGCGATTCCGATGCTCAAGGAGACCCAGAGTCCGCCGATCGCGAGCTCGCAGACGGTGCTGTCCGGCCGGAGCACGTCATACCCAAACGGGCATCGGCCAAGCGCGGCGGGCCAGACCGCGCTCGTCGCGAAGCTGAACGCCCACAACCCCAGGAGAAGGCCGAGGCCCGCCCAGGCCGATCGACGGAGGCGGTCTCGAGTGGCGGTCACGGTTGCCCGGCCGCGCGCGCGCGCGGGTCGACGAGAAGGCGAACCAGCTCGACGCAGAGCCCCACCGCGGCGAGCAAGGCGGCGAAGCAGGTCGTGGCGACGACGACGATGGCGACCTGCTTCTGTAGGACTGCGACCACATAGAGCTGCCCGAAGTAGGGAAGCCCGAACACCCGCTCCGCGGCAAAGGAGCCGGCGAGAAGCGCGGTGGCCACCGGGCCGATCGAATCGAGCAGCGCGGGGAGCACGTTGGGCACGACGTGCCGACGGAAAACGGCGCCCGGAGCGAGCCCCTTGCCCAGCGCGGTGCGCACATAGTCCCTCGACAGCTCGGCGCGGACGGCGTCGGTGAGAAGCGCGCCGAGGAAAATCCCGGGCGAGGCGGAGATGACCAGCGCCGCGGCCAGCTCCGGCAGCCAATGACCCGCCTCGGCGACATACGGCGCGAGCAGGAGCGCGGGAATGAACACCGGGGTGCCGAAAGCGATCGCCGGAATCAGCTTCCCCATCGCCCAGGCTCCGGAGCCGCGCCGCTGCGAGCGCAACGCGGCGAAGGCGAGCGCCCAGGTCAACGCCAGAACCATCGCAACGCAGCCCACGCCGACGCTTCCGGAGATCTTGCGCAAAAGCTCCTCGCCGGTCACTCCCTGCGCCGACGTCCCCAGCCGCTCGCCCCGGAAGAGCTTCTGCCACGGTTTCAAGAATCCAAGCGGCTCCCCGATGCCCAGGTCGCGCCGGTAGGAAGCGACGAGCTCGGGCGGAAGTTGCCGCTTCGAATCCTCCTCTGCCCCCAGCGGCAGAGCGGCGATGAGCAGATAGGAGCCGAGGGCCGCGATCGGCACCACCGCCAGTTGCCGCCCGATTCGCCCGACGGTCCTCGGCATCAGCGCCGCCCCTTCGGCCCGCTGACATCCGCCGTCTTCTTGATTCGCATCTCGCCCAGGGAAAGAAAATTGAACGCGTCCACCCCGAGCCCGACCAGCCTGGGGCGAGCGCGATAGTAGCGATCGGGGTGGTACAAGGGAGCGATCACCGCCGCCTCGTCGAGCAGGATCGACTCGGCGCGAGCGTAGAGGGGAGCCGCCTGGGCGACGTCCGGCAGCGCGTCTCCTTCTCGCATCAGGGCCTCGAAACCCTCCACCGCTCTGCCGGAATCGATTCGCTCCCAGCCGGTGTGGTGATTTCCGCCGCGCTCGAAGAGGGTGAAGAAGGTCTTCGGATGGGCGTAGTCCGCCCCCAGCCGCCGCAAATACATGTCGGGCGCCGGATGCCCATCGGCGGCGATGCGGGCGATTTCGGCGAAAAAGTCATAGCGGGGATCGAGCTCCACGCGGACCCCGATCGCCGCAAATTGCGCCTTGATCCGCTCGGCGATCGCAACTTCGGGAATGAACGACTCCCCGGCCCGATACACCAGTCGAAGCGGGCGGTCAGCGCCGCCGTGGCGCTCGACGATCTCCTTCGCCGCATGGGGTGACAGGCGCGCCAGCGGGCGAGGCGGCCCCGCGCCGAGCAATCCCGGGGGAAGCAGCGCCGTCGCCGGCCTCGCCGAAGGGAGCAATCGATCCAAAAGCGCGGCGCGGTCGATCGAGGAGGCGAGCGCGCGCCGCAGCTCGACGCGGTCCAGCGGTGGCCGCTCGTTGTTGAACGCCAGGAAGTAGGTGGACAGAAGCTCCTGGCGATGAAGATCCACCCGACGGTTTGCCTCAAGATCCGCCGGGCTGTCGACGAAGATGAAATCTACCCGTTCCCGATCGTAGAGCGCCGAGCCCACCTCGGACTTCAAAAGGGTGAGCACCTCGGCGGGCGTTTCGCCGGCCTCGGGCCGCGGGGAGAAAGCGGAGTGAGCGTTGCGGACGAGCCGGACGCGCTCGCCCGCCCGATCCCAATCTTCGACGCGGAAGGGACCCAACGACATTGGATGTCCCCCGCGAGGTCGATCGAAATACTCCCGGATCTCCTCCTCCGAGCGGCCGGCGAGCACCGCCGATGGCGCCGGAAAGAACAGATAGACGTTCGCGATCCGGGAAAGGAAATAGTTCTTCGGGGAAGCGAGGGTGACCCGAAGCGTCCGCGGATCGACGGCCTCCACGCCCAGCGAATTGACCGCGCTCTGGACCGCTGCCGCGGGCGCACCCTCGTCCAAAAGCCGCAGTACCCGCTCCGCCCCGAGCAGGTCGAGCATGTCGCCGCGTTCGCGCCCCTGGACCGCGCGCCTCCAGCCGAGGACGAAATCCTGGGCCGTCAGCGCGGTGGCGCCGTCCGACCATCGGACTTCCGGACGAAGGTGAAAAGTGTAGACCTCGCGTCCGCCCGGGCAGCACTGGCGATCCCAGCTCGCGGCGAGACCGGGCCTGATTTCGTTTGCCGGACCGACCGTCGTCAGGCCGCGCATCGTCGCCAGGGCGACCGGGTAGTTTGCCCAGCTGTTGGGGTCCGACCTGCTCCAATCGAGCGTGGTCGGCATCGAGGGCACCACGATTTTGATCCCCGGATCCGCCTGAAAGCCGCACCGATCGCACGCGGCCAGAGCGATGATGCATCCAAACGCCGAAAGCGGAAGATTCGGCGCGCGCCAGCTCAAGAGATCCCGTCCGGAAACAGGCTCGAGTTCATTTTCCCGAGCGAATCTACCAAGTCCCGCGCGGCGAGGTCTCGAAGGAACGAGCCCGAGTCACCGGCGTGCAGGGCTTGAGAAGAGACGGCGACGGCGCAGGTGGTCTGGGCGGGCGAGAGCCCCGCGGCGTGCGTGGCTAGCCCTCTCGACCCTCCCGCTAATCCATGAGGCGGCATGTGGCCACCTCAGGAAAGCGGGTGGGCGGCGTACGGTCTCATGGAATCCCCTCGGGTCGAATCGCACTGCCCCGGGGCCTCCCGGAAGTTTTTTTTTAGAGCGGCAGAGGTGTGAAGGGCTTGCATTTAACAACTTTTTTACAAGTCACTGATATCATTAATGAAAACGGGGGGCTTGTTTAATTGAAGCCCTTCATATCTCCGAGCCGGCTTTTTTCGCGCGCCGGACCCAGCCTGCGGGGAGGCGTTGACGAGCCCGTTTCGAACCCGCTTTGGGCCGCACCATCGAGGCCCGTAGCACGCCGCAGGGATCTCGCCCGCCCAGACCACCTGACCCGTCGCTGTCTCCTCACTGCTCAGCGCCGTAGCGCTTGCATCATCTGCTAACCAGCGGAATCAAGATCGCTTCGATGGTTTAGCTGTTCCGTGCTCTGACTAGCGCTTCCGGAACGAAGCCGGATCGAGGCGGTGGTGCTTCAGCCAGCGGCGGATCTGAACCCGGTCCTTTCCCAGCTCCCGGGCGATCGCGCTTAAATTGCCGCGATGCTCGCCGAGAAGGGCAAGCAGGGTCTCCCGCTTGGCGACCGGGTCGGGGGATTCGCCGCCCCCGCGCAGCCGGGCGGCGCGCAGAGGTTTCGGCAAGTGGGCGAGGTCAATCGGCTCACCGCGGGCGAGCACCAGAGCGGTTTCCAGGCACTTCTCCAGCTCCCGGATGTTCAGCGGCCACCGATAGGAGAAAAGCGCCCGCGCGGCTTTCCGCCGAAGGCTCACCCTTTCCAGACTCCCTGGCGCGATGCGCGAGATCAGGCTGGCGAGCAACAGGCCGAAGTCCTCGCGGCGCTCTCGCAGCGCGGGAAGGTCCAGCGTGAAGCCCCCGATCCGCGCGAACAGGTCCTCGCGGAACGATCGGCCGAGCAGGCGATCCAGGGAGCGATGGGTGGCCGCGCAGATCCGGACGTCGACGTCGATGGGCCGGGTGGATCCGACCGGGGTGACCTGCCTTTCCTGAAGGACGCGAAGGAACTTCGCCTGGGACGAAAGCGGGAGATCGCCGATCTCGTCGAGGAACAACGTCCCGCCCTCCGCGCTCCGGATCAGCCCGGTGCGATCCTGCGTCGCCCCCGAAAAGGCGCCCTTTTTGAAGCCGAAGAGCTCGGACTCCACCAGCGCTTCGGGAATCGCCCCGCAGTTAATCGCCACGAACGGTCCGCTCCTTCGCGACAGGGAGTGCACCGCCCGGGCGACGACCTCCTTGCCCGTCCCGGTCTCGCCCTGGATGAGAACGGACACCTCCGAGCGCGCCAGCTGGGCCAACGCGGTGAATTGCCCACCGAGCATCGGCGAAAGAGTGGTCAGCCCGTCGGCCGGGGAGTCGGCGGAGCTCTTGTCTTTCGCCTCCGCCGCGTCCGCCGGGACCTCGTGGCGATAGAGGAAGAACGTGTGGCCCGCCTCGATCGAATCGCCGTCTTTGAGAACTGCCCGCTGGACGGGAGCGCCGTTGACGAAAGTTCCATTCTTCGAGCCATCGTCCTCGACGACCCAACGGCCCAGCACGCGGCTCAAGCGCAGGTGGGACGAGGACATCCACGAGTCACCGACGTCGATCCGCAAGGAGCGGTCGACTGCTCGCGCGGAGCGGCTCTTGCCGCGCCCGATCGCGATCCGGTCCAGATCGGTGAGCGAGAAGCGGGACGATGCCTCGTGAAGGCGGTCGGACTGGAAGACGAGAAAGAGAAAGCAGCGTCGGGGAGGGCCGGCTTTCGAACGGGTCGCTCCGTTGGTGCCCAGCGCCGTGCTGCTCGAATTCCGCTCCAAGGCTCGCCCCGACTTTAGCCCAGGGCGGATGGGAGCGGGATTACTGGGCGGGGGCTTGGACAGGCAGCGGCTCCGGCGGCGGGGCCTTCTTCTCCTCGACCACCGGTTTCTTGAAGAACTCGTCCGGGTTGTCCAGGACCAGCGCTTCCCGCAAGACCTCGTCCACGAACTCCACCGGGACGATCCGCATCGCTTCGCGGATCTTCTTCGGGATTTCGCGCAGGTCTTTTCGATTTTCCTTCGGGATGAGGATCGTCTTGATTCCCGCCCGGTGCGCGGCGAGGGCCTTTTCCTTCAGCCCGCCGATCGGCAGCACCCGACCGCGCAGGGTGATCTCCCCGGTCATCGCCACCTCGCGGCGAACGGGAATGCGCGCCAGGGCGGAAACCAGGGCGGTGACCATCGTGACTCCAGCAGACGGACCATCCTTGGGAATCGCGCCTTCGGGCAGGTGGACGTGGATGTCACAGGTCTCGGCAAATTTCTTATCGATCCCGAACCGCTCCGCCCGCGCGCGGACGTAGGACATCGCCGCCTGGGCCGACTCCTGCATCACTTCGCCCAGCTTGCCGGTGATGAACAGCTTGCCCTTGCCCGGCATCACCGAGGCCTCGGTGGTGAGCAGCTCCCCGCCCATCTCGGTCCAGGCGAGCCCGGTGACAATCCCCACCTGGTTTTCGCGCTCGGCCATCCCGAAGCGGTACCGCGGGACGCCGAGGTACTTCATCGCCACTTTCTTGAGGATCTGCACGTCGCGCTTGCCGTTCTTGAGGACGTCCCGGGCGACCTTGCGGAAGATGCTGGCGATTTCCCGTTCGAGCGAGCGGACTCCCGATTCGCGCGTGTAGCGGTGGATGATCACCCGCACCGCGCTCTCGGAGAAGGTCACCGGGACATCCGACAGCCCGTTCGCCTCTTTCTGCTTGGGAATCAGATAGCGCCGGGCGATCGACAGCTTCTCCATCTCGGTGTAGCCGGCGATGCGGATGATCTCCATCCGGTCTTGAAGGGGGGCGGGGATGTTGTGCATCGTGTTCGCGGTGCAGATGAACATCACCTTCGAAAGGTCGTAGTCCAGGTCGAGGTAGTGATCGTTGAAGCTGAAGTTCTGCTCGGGGTCGAGCACCTCGAGAAGCGCGGACGACGGATCGCCCCGGAAGTCGGTGGACATCTTGTCCACCTCATCGAGCAGGAACACCGGATTGTTCGAGCCGGCTTTCTTCAGCGATTGGATGAGCTTGCCGGGCATCGCGCCGATGTAGGTGCGGCGGTGGCCGCGGATCTCCGCCTCGTCGCGCACCCCGCCCAGGGACAGGCGAACGAACCTTCGGCCGGTGGCGCGGGCGATCGATTTGGCGAGCGACGTCTTGCCCACGCCGGGAGGCCCCACGAAGCACAAGATCGGCCCTTTGAGCTTCTGGACCAGGGCCTGCACCGCGAGGTACTCGAGGATCCGCTCCTTCGCCTTCTTCAGCCCGTAGTGATCCTCGTTGAGGACCCTCTCTGCCTCGTTGACCTCCAGCCGATCCTTCGTCTCCTCGTACCAGGGCAGCGAGAGGATCCAGTCGATGTAGTTGCGGACGACGGTGGCCTCGGCGCTCATCGGGCTCATCATCCGGAGCTTTTTCAGCTCCTTTTTGACCTTGAGCGTGGCCTCCTTGCTCATCCGCTTGGTCTTGAGCTTCTCCTCGATCTCCTGAATCTCGTTCTTGAACTCGTCGCGCTCGCCCAGCTCCTTCTGAATGGCCTGCATCTGCTCATTCAGGTAGTACTCCTTCTGGGTCTTCTCCATCTGCTTCTTGACCCGGGTGCGGATCTTCTTCTCGACTTGAAGGATTTCGATCTCGCCCTGCATCAGCTCGTAGAGCTTTTCCAGGCGCTTGACCGGCGACTCGGTCTCGAGCAGCGCCTGCTTGTCGTTCAACTTGAGCGACAGGTGGGCGACGATGGTGTCGGCGAGCCGGGCGGGATCGTCGATCGTCGAGACCTGAATCAACATCTCGGGCGGAATCCGCTTGTTGAGCTTGACGAAACCCTCGAAGACGGCGTGGACGGAGCGGATCAGCGCCTCCAGCTCGACGGTCTTCTCCACGATCTCCGGGACGTCCTCGACCTCGACCATGAAGAAGGGATCGTTCGGCATGAACCTGCGCACTTTCGAGCGCCGGATTCCCTCCACCAGAACCTTCACCGTTCCGTCGGGGAGCGGAAGAAGCTGGATCACGTTGCCCAGGGTGCCGAAGTGGAAGATGTCGTCCGGGGTCGGATCGTTGGTCTTCGCCTTCTTCTGCGCGGCCAGCAGGATGATCGCCTTATCGTCGGAACCCTTGTGCGCCATCGCAAACTTGAGCGCGGCGATCGACCGCTCGCGGCCGACGAAGAGGGGCACGACCATGTGGGGGAAGACGATGATGTCTCGAAGGGGCAGCAGAGGAATCGGATCCGGCCGCTTCGCAAGCTCTTTCTTTTCGTCCCTGCCAAAGAACATGTCTTCGCCACCCAAGGGTCGCGGCTTTGTTCGCCGACGTAGCCCTAGAAGATTGGTTTCCCCGGCGTCCGCTTCAAGCTTCGATTTATAACATGTCGCGACCGCGGCGAGTTCTTCGCCTTTTGGCCGGACAGAATCGCTTGCTCGGCGGCCCGTGCCCAGCGCGAACCCCACAATGTGGTTGCGCTGGTCCAGCCTGCGAGTCCGCGCCAGAGCGGAAGCCCAGCTGCTTCAAAGGCCCACTGCGGAGTACGGCGGCAAACCGGTCGTAAGGGTGCGTCACCGGCGCGCCGCCGAGCAAGGGTCCGCTTCATCAAGGGAAATGACGTCGTCGAGCTCATCTCTGCTTCTGGTGCAGCCGCCCGCCCTCATGCCTGCCTTTGGGTCGATCGCACCCTTAAGGGAAGATGCGTCCCGCCCCACACAGGCGCTATGCCGATTCCTTCTTCGGCTCCACGTCCTTCTCCGTGGCGTAGAGCACGACCGGCTCGGACTTCTTCAAGATGACTTCCTCGGAGATGACGACTTCGCGCGCGGTCTTGCGCGACGGAATCTCGTACATCACATCGAGCATCGCGCTTTCGAGGATCGACCGCAGCCCTCGCGCGCCGGCCTTGCGGCGGATCGCCTCGGAGGCGATCGCCTTCAGGGCGCCCTCGGTGAACTTGAGCGACACGCCATCCAGATCGAAGAGCTTGCGGTATTGCTTGACCAGCGCGTTTTTCGGCTGGCTCAAGATGTCCATCAGCGCCGACTCGTCGAGCTCCTCGAGCGCGGTGACGATCGGCAAGCGGCCGATGAACTCGGGAATCATTCCGAACTTGAGCAAGTCCTCCGGCTCGACGTGCTTGAGCAGCTCGGACAGGCTGCGCTGCTTTTTCGTCTGGATGTCGGCGCCAAATCCGATGTTCTTTCCGCCCAGCCGCCGGTCGATGATCTGCTCCAGCCCGCCAAACGCGCCGCCGCAGATAAACAGGATGTTCGTCGTGTCCACCTGCAAGAATTCCTGCTGGGGGTGCTTGCGGCCGCCCTTGGGCGGCACGTTGGCGATCGTTCCTTCGATGATCTTGAGGAGCGCCTGTTGCACCCCTTCTCCGGACACGTCCCGGGTGATCGACGGGTTTTCACTCTTGCGGGCGATCTTGTCGATCTCATCGATGTAGACGATCCCCCGCTGGGCGCGCTCGATGTCGTGATCGGCGGCCTGCAAGAGGTTGACGATAATGTTCTCCACGTCCTCGCCGACATACCCCGCTTCGGTGAGGCAGGTGGCGTCGGCGATGGTGAAGGGCACATTGAGGATCCGGGCGAGCGTTTGCGCGAGCAGCGTCTTTCCGCTCCCGGTGGGTCCGAGGAGCAGGATGTTCGACTTCTGCAGCTCCACGTCGTCCATCGCGACTTTGGACTCGATCCGCTTGTAGTGGTTGTGCACCGCCACCGCGAGCACCTTCTTCGCCCGCTCCTGACCGATCACGTACTCGTCGAGGATGATCTTGATCTCCGACGGCCGGGGGATGCGCAGCTTGGTGTCCTTGGCCTCTTCGCGGTCGATTTCTTCGGCGATGATGTCGTTGCACAGCCCGATGCACTCATCGCAGATGTAGACCGTCGGGCCGGCGATCAGCTTTTTCAC
>WNFG01009366.1_pt1 | contig 12865 bp, 19 predicted proteins | sample 5400431 | NCBI WGS metagenome assembly WNFG01 (sample SAMN13153346, study PRJNA577476) | soil metagenome | isolation source: 120 cm saprolite under Douglas fir tree site 2 hole 3 replicate 2 | place: USA:California | collected 2015-04-18
TGGCCAGCATTAGTCACAGCGCCGCCCGACAACAAGATTATCTTACCATTGATCCCATTCTGAAAGCCACGGATCTATCAGCAGCAGCCCTACTCCGAGGCTTGTTTGGGTGACGTACGAGTTGAGCAAATGCTTGTGAACTCATGGCCAGGAGAATTCGTCGCTGATATCGCCTCCACATCGCTTCGTACGTTCGACCTTCCCCACTTTCACGCTGAGAATAACTCAGTACGCGCGGTAACCTCACTAAAGAAAAGCATTACTTCAGAGATGACACGCTCCTTGATTTCATGGAATTCCGCTTTCGCGACGAGATCTTCAGGGTCACCCCCATGTAAATCTACAATGACTTTCATTCCTTCGTCATCGCGGTCGACGTCAATGAGCCAGCTACAGAGAATTAATCCTCAATGGGATGGATAAGGCTTAGCACCCACCGAGGACTCTCCGGAATGACCAATGAGCCCGCTGCAAGGATCGCCCCAATGACGCACTGAATAAAGAGTGGAATACGCCATGCAAGATCCGAATCAATAAACGAGCAGAAGTAGTCCAACCACTATCATAACATGATCAGCCAGTTGACGGGTTAGAGATAAGGCTATGTTGCTGACCACGGACGACGCGTATCCAAAGACATTTCCGGTGAATTCCATGCATGCCAGCGCACCCCGCTGGGAAGAGATATCATGAAGCACCGGTTACCTTTTGAGGCAAATGGGGGACTCACATGGTTCGGAGGTGATATCTCACTCTGATAGATTGGCACAATGGTACTGTGGAGAGGAATGTTTAGGGCACGACATCGTACTGCGATCAAGCGGCCTCACGATAAAAGTCCAACACCAAGCCCGCTGATCACGCGACCTACGACCATGACACTGAATCCGGTTGTGAAAGTTTGCACGGCTCCCCCGATGCCAAAAATCACGGCACCAGCGAACAAAGTGCCTCTTCTACCAAAGACATCACCAATTTGTCCAGCAGCGATTGATGTTACTTGTGATACGGATCAGATAACATCCAGGAAGGAAATTTTATCGCCGAAAGCGTACTAAATGCGCCAATTTCGAGCACTGCGACCATTGTGCCGACTTCCAACGACCCTGGTGAATTGAAGAATTTGCGAAAATGGGGACCTGTGATGATCCCCGACATTACACTGAGACAGTGTGAGCTTCAGCGTTCGCCGGCTCGCAGAGATAGAGTATAGGAGAGGTCGACCGACGAGACGTGGCCGTGAGCCAGAAGTGAGTGTCGCCATGCTGCATGCAAGCAGGTGGCGGTAGATGTAGGAAGCAAAGCAGTTTGATGTCGCTCGCCGACGGCCCACACTTGGCGCCGACACGACACGCCGCGGTCCGGCGATTCGACCCCCACGTTCGTTCCAACATGCCCAACTCGGTTGTCTCCATTGATTCCTACTTTTCTTCTGATCTTTCTGATGACGAAGAGTACCGTCTCGCCCAACAGGAGTGGGAGGAAAGTCTAGAACAGCTGGCCCAAATTGTCTCCGTCGTACTTCTCCCTTTCCTGGGCAGATGGCTGGGAAGACGTTGGAGTTACTGGGGTATGTTCACGATATTCTCCCCTCTTCTCACCTCAGTTGTTACATGCTATATTATAGCCTACGCACGCTACGTTCGCCTCGGCTTGGGTAGATCATTCTTTCTTGGAGAACGAACCGCAGCATCATAACACGTTCTTAGTCAAGTACGACGATTCCTGAGAGTAATGCTACCTCGCTGCTGTCGCTAATCTTTGTCTAGATGTAATGTAACCTCGTGCAACCTCCTCTGCAATATTCTCCAACCAATCCGTCGTCTTCATACCCGACTCTCGCATGTCACGTAGTATCTCGTAGGCCACCACCCATTCTTTCCTTCTCGCTAGACCATGCAGCATTATATGCCATGTATCTCCGGTCAAGGATATGTTCTCTCGGCGCATTTGCCTATAAAATTGAAGTGCCTTCTGGACACTAGCGGGTGACGGATTTTTCAAGCAAGTCTTAAAAAGCACGTTATACGTGACTTTGTTGAATTTGACCCGGCGTGTCTTCATCTTCTGTACTATGAGTTCCGTGTAATCTTGCACGAGCCGGTCATCCCTCCCAGTCCAACTGTATACACCATCCAAGATTGCCGTATAAGTCACGACGTTTGGTGCTATTGCGGGGTCACCCGATTCTTCCATCGTCCGAAGGAGGTCGAGGGTGGCGTCCAAAGCCTTCTTGTCATTCTCCCTTAATAGAGAAGTCATGATGGCCGTATATGTGGCAACGTTGGGTTTTATTTTATGCTGATCCATGACCGCCAGTGTCCGTCGAATGGCCTCGCCGCGGTCAAGGACCTGCAGAAGCGCGCAGAGAAGTATTGAGAATGTGGCGACGTCACCAGGGACACCATAAGCAGACATTTTCTTCAACATGGATGACAGTGACTTCATGTCCATGTTGTCGTGGTAATAGGTTAGGAATGTGTTAAAGGTAGGAGCAGTGGGCTGGGGACCGCTAACAAACATTTCTTCTAGAAGGCCAATTGCATCTGGCTCGCGGGAGTTAGCGAGGTGGGCACTGATCATGGTGTTGTACAGTGGCTGGTTATGTGGGTCCGACGGAAGAGAAGAGGCCAATCTGAATTCGTTGAAGAATTTCGTGGCGTCCTCCCACTGCCTCCCATTCGCCATTACTTGGATAATGGCATGATATGAAGAGCTGTCGGGGGAAACAAAGGCGTCTTTCATGGATCGCCAAAGCGCAAGAGCAGGCCCTGAGCCCTTCAACTTGCCCACTCCCCTAATGAGAGCTGTCCAAACGCCGGGACCTGGCTTGTGACCATATCTGACCATATCGTCCCATGCTGATTCTGCCAAGTCGAGTCGTCGAACTTCCAGAAAAGCGGAAATGAATGCGGCCCAGAAACTCTCTGGGATAGTCACCGGTCGGTTATCAGAAGGAGACACGGAATCCACAGCAGCCCACAGATATCTTTCTGATAGGCCCTCGACCATGGTCGCATACAGGGCCTGCATAGATCGCATCGCTGGGGTCCCTACTAGGTTGTTTAGGTGCCTGTAGAAGATGGATGGACGAGACAGACGTCTAGCTGCGTCAGCATGCCTGACAAATGTCAATACTTTCTGTCGAAAGGTTGGAGAGGGTGCGAAGGAATCCAGAAAAGCGTCGACTTCATGACCCGAGGGAAGGTTCCACTTGCTGTGGATCCCTGCCTGGATTGCAGAGGGGAAATCATCTCGGATGGCATGGGCCATAATCGCAAATATGCTCAATTCCTTGTCGACAGGAGAACCGTAAATAGGAATAGCAGGTATTGCCAATAGCTCATCCTCCATTCCCTCGCTGCTGCATGGGTCTTCCTCTTCGAATGCATTCTTGAGCTCTATTTGGGATAGGAAGCGGTTATATAGCCGAAGGACGCCCTCGGTATCGTTAGTGATAATGAGTGCAGCAAAACATGCTCTGAGGGCCGAAGTGGATTGCCTATTCGCAAGACCGAGAGAAAGCTCCTCGGCTACCTCTCTGGAAGGCCCGATCCACATGGAACTGGGCTCAGTGGGACAGAGGTTGATAACCAATTGAGAACAAGTCTCAAGATCAGATGGCTCCAATAAATGCAGGAGATTGTCTTTCTCGAGACTGCACCAAAAATGGAGGACGGTTGAAGCGTCACGCTGGGATATGCTGGACCGAAAGGAACGAAGTCTGTTCGGGATGTAGTTGGGAGACCCAGGCGATGAAGACGTAATCGCGTCGTCAGTGAACATGAAGCTCGAGAATTTGTGTGTAGAGTGCGGTGTGTTTCGGGTGCGTTTTTTGCGACGAACATTCCAGTCTCTCTTGAGTGTATTCGGAGAGACCAGATGCGTGTTCTGGGATGGTGTTGCGGCGTGGTCGGAGAACAGGCGATTGTGAATACGGTTGGTTGGTAGCCGGATGGTGCGACACGAGCCAGTAAGGAGATCTGGTGTTCTGAAAGCATATTGTGCCAACATTACAAAAGCTGGAGTGGTATATAAAGATCATTAACGTGCAGAGCAAGGAGAAGTGTTTGCTCACTGGAGTCTGACTTATGTCCACCAATTGGTTTGTAACAAACCTTTGTCTCAGCTCGAGCTCAGCGTTCATCTACCACCCACACCTTCACGGTTTCCTCATTCCTCATGGGACACGGAAACTCGAATAAGCTATACGTAACTCATGCAGAGCACTCTGGTTTATTTGGCCAACACACCGCTTCGTCTTCTGGATTTAAAGCGTATGTAGACTCTCTTTCCTCTATCTTGTCCTTTACTTACACCTGCACTGCCCCAGCAAGCCAGAGGGTCTTAACCCAGCTGCCATAACACCCTTCGACTGCTGTTCTCTGTCTTTTCAGCCATTTTCTCATCCGGTCTGTGCCCGCAATGCAGACGGAACGGGATCTGTCTTCGATCTCACCAACATTTTTCCTTGGTTAAAGTAAGTCCCGTCTCTATAGGCCACAATATTCTTCACTATCACGATACAGGCAACACAACAACACCCACCCGGTTACAAATGAACCCCTTACACCTACTGACTTGATCCATCTTCATTATGCGCGCAAACCCTCGGGAGAATATCATGATCCTATCTCATTCAAGCCTTTCAACGAACACTCCCATATTATCGCTATCGCGACTACGGGAAATGTCTTCTTGGCAGAGAGTGTCAAGGGTGGCGTTGATCTCGTCAACGACGTGCGCTTTAAGAAGTATGTCCGCTTTCGTTGCGTAGTGCAACACGCCCCTTCTTAGCTATTCTCAGAGAAGACGTGATTACACTCCAAAACCCCCACGGATTTCCGTCTGCCTCCGTCTCGACGGCAAAGGCTTCAGCAACACAAAAAGACAAAGTAGTTGTTCCCGCAAAACCTGCAGCATCAGGACCAGTATCCGCCACCCAGAAAGAAGCTGTACCTTGTATGTTTCCCTTTCCTTTTATTTCCTTCCCATTTGCTTATTTTCCTGGCTCAGGGAACATATCTCCGTACTCGTCCGGGGCCCCAGGTGCTTCACTGACATCCACGTCTGTTGACCCGCAAACAGCCACGGCCAGATTGGTCTGGGATGAGGTCTGGACACATGACACGGTCATTTTTTGCTTTACTCATCGTCGGTCTAGGAGGAAATGATGTTTGAAAGCATTCAGAACCCTGTGAAAGGGAAAGGCAAAGAGAAGGACGTCGGGAAACGACGAGCATATGTTCGAGTTGTGACAAGTCTGGGCGGTGGCTTGAACTTAGAATTGTTCTGCGAAAAGGTATGCAGTGTCGACATATCTGCATGTTCGCCTCCTAAATGTGGCTATCTACAGGCCCCAAAAACATGTTATAACTTCTTGATGCTTGCGCGTCAGGGGAAGTATAACGATTGTTTATTCCACCGCCTGGTTCCAGGCTTTATGGTACGCATTTCTTCCGCGTCAAGCTTCTCAACCAATAACATTAGCTAGGTACAAGCGGGCGACCCCACTGGCACAGGTACAGGTGGTCAGTCATATTGGGGCACCCCATTCCGTGATGAGTATGATTTGAAGGGAGCTGCACGACATGACAGTCGTGGTGTAGTTGCGATGGCTAATAAAGGTGCGAATACAAACGGGTCAGTCCTCTCTGCTTTTTACCCTGCGCAAGTCCTCGTTTTTACGACTTTTCGCAGATCGCAGTTCTATATCACATTCAAGCCTACCCCCAATCTTGATAAGAAACACACAGTTTTTGGCAAACTTGTGGGCGGTGAGGATGTTCTGGATACACTCGAAAAGCTACCGCGCAAAGATGGAACAGAGCGACCAGTGAAACCCGTCAAAATTTCCGAGGTCGTAATGTATGTGGCAGTCACCGGCGGTGGTAATGTCGCTGAGAGTTATATAGTTATCAAGATCCTTTCGACGACTACAAAGCTCGGCTGGCGAAGAAACTCGCAAAGAAAGCAGAGGCGCAGAACCCAGCTAACGCCCGGCCAGTCACTGCAGAACAGAAGCCAGGCGATGGCATGAATTGGTTTGGAGTCAAGCTCGGCACGGAGGATGCTGCCAACGCAGTTGGAGGAGGTTCTGGACTTGGTGGCGTCGGGAAATATCTCAACCTGAAGAGGCCACCACCAACTGCTGCTACAGCCGCCGTGGCGGAGCACCCTAAGAAAAGGAAAATAGGGTTTGGGGAATTCGAGAACTTCTGATATCTCGTCGTTCACGACAGTTTCAGGTCTAGTTCTATGATAGGATTAATATACATCCTCCTATGATACATACATGCATTAATGGCAAGGCATGGTCCTCGCCTGTACTGCGAAATGGGCTAAGCAGGTATTGCAACGCGATCTGTCGCACGTTCCTCTTCGTGTCTTCTGCTCTCCCTTGATGCAATTGGTTCCGAAGATACAGGCTCCGAAGTAGGTGCTTCTGGGAGGGAGAACGGCATTTCCGCGTTTCCCTGGGCGGATAACTGATGATGTGTGGGTTAACGAGTAATTGATGAGCCAGCTGTTTCAAAATAAAGCACAGGGAGCTCACCGTTTCTTGCTGTAGTGCTCTCAACTCTCTTTGAACTGCCTCTTCCTCGTCCAACGAAAGGCTATTCGTAAGCATGTTGTCGATTTCCTAGGATAAACGCCAAGATCTCTCAGAAAGAAGCGATACAAGCATGGGACGAGAACAAACTCACCCTTTGATATTCCCTTGCTTCGGCGGTCTCCTCTAGCAACTTCTCCACGCTCTCCACGTTCAACTCCTTGTGAATCTCCTTCAGGACCTCGTTACCTTGTTTGAGACCATGTAACACTGACACTTCGACGAGTGAAAACTCAATTGTTGAGACCTGGGCAAACCGCAAATTAGTAAACGAGGAGAGCGGGAAATGTGTCGGGAGGCAGATATGCTGGAGCACGAACCAGTTGTTCCAATGCCTCCAGTTGACCGTCCGTTTTCACAAGTAAGCCCTCCTGGTACTTTCGTCTCCGGAGCGCGACAAGCGCGCGGTCCTTATGACCCGCAGCTAGATGCTGTTTGGCAATCTCGTGTTCGCGTTCCAAGATAACTTGGATCTAGAGAAACGGAGGAAGGAAGGCAAATGAGCTGCCAGGTGTTTCTCCATTCCCTGGATCGATAGAAGGACAGTAGCGCCTACTTTCTTCTGATACTGTTTTAGCTTGTCGCGCTGGATTTTGAGACTTGAGAGGATGAATCGATCATTTGAAAACGGCGTACAGTAGAACGAAGTGAGAAGCATACTCGAGAATAGCGCGATCCTGGGCTGTAATCTTAGGAAATGACTGGGTTCCGCCCATATTGTTAACCAGAACGAGTGTTGCAAGCCTGGGTGTATTGGCCTCCAGGGCCTGAGTTTGCGATGAGGTGCTGTGGGTCTGGCGGCCCGGGAAGGAGAATACAGCAAAGCAACATTTAATTCTCCTGGCTTCGGGTATACGCAGATATCATTACTACTATAAATATAATATACAGCGAGTGAGCTGACAAAAGTGTATTATATGTCGTCGTCTATGTTAGTGGCACTATCTCCTGTCCACTCATCCCTGATATGTATGTTGTCACGAACGGGAGACGCCGTTAACGGATAAGTCCTGGAAGACCCATTCTGGTGATATTCAATTCCCGAAGCCTCGTATACTGATACTGCTTTGATATCGATGACGGAGCCACCCCCGGGTGTGTGATGGCTATTGCCGACACCAGAGCTGGACAGGTGGTTTTGATTATTGGCCATTTCGACGTCCAGCACAATCGACTGATCGTTGAAACCACCCATGCGGTGGGGTAGCAAATAGGGGCGTGTATACCGGTAAAGAAGGACGTTGAGAAACCCGGATGACAGGTAGAAGCCGTCAGCGAGAATGACTACGGAGAAAGGCGTGTTGCCCTTGGCGAAGTCATTGTAGCGCGCGGCGGCTAATGGAAGGACCTGAAGGGGCGCGGTGTGTAGTCTGGAAGGAAATAAAAAGGGAAGGAACAGACCGTAATAATATAAATGATTGGGTAACTGTGAATGGTGTCACTATGGGTAAGAAAATGCAACATGAAGGATGGGTGATTCTTACGCAAGGATCTTATAAGGTAGGATGTGGGACGGAGGAATGGATGGAGACTGTCGTCTAGATGTCCATCGAATGCGCCATCCTTCTACTTTAACGAAGCCACCCAACACGAGAAAGGCCACTACGTAGGCCAGAACGCTTGAGAAGGCCGAAATCCACATCCACAAAAAATCGGCGACCGTCCTTTGTACCGAAAATTCCTTAGTTATCCAACACCCTTTAAAAATATTTAGTTTCCACATCCAATAGAAGGAGTAGACTCACAAGGTCCCGTAGGCCCATAAAAATGTGAAGCTCCATTGATGCCGATGTTGATGGCTACGTTGAGGATGATGGCGACCCATAAGCCAGCTACAATGAGCGCGGCACGGAATAAATTTGTATCAGGTTTCAGCCGAAATATTAGGGTGCTAAATGTGTAGATAGCAACGTTCTGCATTCCTCAGCATTATGATCTTTCGAACGGAATGGTTCCGAACAAGCAACTTACCCCTGCCCTGATCATCGAGTTCAAGGTGAGTCTGGAAGAACGACAAGTTACACAATCACTCACGAAAGCGCGGTCCCTACGTCGGCAAGTTGCTTGATGAGGCCTACAATTGCATATACTTGTATGCGGTGTTCCCTGCAGAGCGAAGACGGGCATACCTTGTGTTGTGCAGAATCCCCCCGAATGTATATTCTACGCGTGCGAGTCAGGATGTCGGGACACAAAATGGCAAGAGTGGTTACTCACCCCGTCAATCATCCACTTCAGGTTCATCAGCCCGCCTTACGTGAACGTATCAAAGATGATGTACTATTTTACATGGCATCACTTACCAAGGGCCTGGACTAGGTCACAAACTAGTTGGTTGAGGAGAAAGAGATGGACTGGGAATGTTAATCTCCATCGGCATATTGCGCCTTGGCGAATGGTAACCGCGCTATACTAAAAAATGAAGGACGCGTGTTAAGGACATCGGCCACTCGTCCAGATTCAGGAAACGTACTGCGATATGGCCCAAAAGGATGATAACAGAGGAGGCTGAAACCGCGGAGATCTCAGCCAGAATGAAGACGCCGATCCGCTGGCCAAAAGGGAGCTGGTTGACTACGGTCGACATTCGAACTCGAAGGGAGAGAAGATGGATAGTTACGACATCGCTGAGTAGTCGAGATTAAATATTGGACACGGTTGACACGTTGAAAATGCTCGAGAACCAGAACCAGAATAAGTGGTATTCTCCAGGGGTAATAATGCCATCAACTACCAAATGACAACCGTGACGTACATCGGCCTGCCTGTCAGTAAATGGCCCTTACCCTCTTCCGTACTCATCAACTGTCGTAGGCGGCACAGTACGTATCCCCTTGTCTTCCCCCAAAGTGATTGGCATCGCAAATTCTCGGGGAGAACGAACGTGAGCTTGGGGTCCGCAATCAAAGTTCAACTCCACGTCTGACAAGTGGGCTCTAGTTACATGGAGGATTTTCACTCGTTTGCAACACTATCGTTAAATCCTGAGGAACTGCGCTTGACCGTGTCCAGACATCTTGGCATTGGCTGGGATCCCGAAACCGTTGGTCATCCGTTCTCCAGACAGGCTGTGTTTGTTGGGATATATGACGGGTGAGCCGTCCAAATCGTACAGGCACCCGTCCGTCACTCACACAACACAGGCACGGCGGTTCGACCGTGTCACAGTACCTGCGCCAAGAGTTGCATGGCCTCTTGGAGTCGGCCGACAAGTCACATATCCCTGAAATGTATGGATACATCAAGGAATTCGGAGGATACTTCAAGCGCTTTAACGGTGGTCTGCTCTCCCCTTGGGTTACACCGAGTCCACCTTCGACGGATGCTAGGGAAATGGACCTGCATGCCAGGGCCACGCTAACATTCTTCGAGGTGCGTGCCTTGCAGTCTGCCAACATTTTGAATATGCGCCAGACTATTGCTTCCGCAGGTAGACAGAAACCTTGAGGCGGAGGCTGCCGCAAAAGTGTGCGGATCCACCGCCTCCATTGCTATCCTTCACTCCCTGGATAGTCCTTCAACTCCCTTCTTCTCGGCGCAGAGGATGGCTTTGACTGTTGCTCACGTGGGGTAAATATTAATTTGATATCTTTTCTAAGTTCGAACTGAAATAAATGGACACCGAAGTGATACACGAATTCTACTTTGTTCCTCGCACAGTGGGACTGCCTATCCAATGACTGAGAATCACCGTGCAGAAGGTCGTATCGAGTCGGTTCGTTTAAGGCGAATGATGGGCACAGGAGTCATTGCCGACTCATTTGGGGATGTTCGGTGCGTCCAATCTGTCTTTCGCGGAAAACGTGAAGTTGAATAGTCGGAAGGTGGATGGGCGCCCTCGAAAATACACGAAGGTCGGTGCCTTCTTCGCTTAATTCCTGACGCAACGTCAGCTAATTAGCACACAGCCTGGGAGACTTGAAATGGAAGCCTTGGGGCGTTACGGCAGAACCTGAGGTTAAAACAAAACTTATTGAAAGTTAGCGCAGATGCAACCCCCGCCTTGAGCCAGTGAAGTTTTTGACTTCTGATCCCCAGGTCCCCATTGGGCTTTCATGGTTCTCGTATCCGATGGAGTCTCTTCAGTTGTTTCGGATCAAGAGATTGTAGACCTTGCACGTGGGGCAATGACTCCGAAGCATGCTGCGACGCGCATTCTATCATTCGCTGAGGAGATGGGTAGTTCTGACAATCTGACAGCCATCGTATTACCCTTTGCTGGATGGGGTCGCATAGGGGGTTCTGATCAGACCAAGAAACTCCGAGAATACCGGTCGAGCCAGATGAGTTCGTCAATCCTCCTATTCGATGCTGAGTTGTTTCTTATTTTCACACTTACAGTCGGTACTGAGCGTCAGAAGAGAATGTAGGTAATACGATACCTGCAACTGTCGATTACGCATATGCTCTTTCACAGGTGACGCACCGGGAGACGAGCACTCATCGATATACCCATCGACCTTCAACGAACTTCCGTATCAAAACAGAGCTTTCGTAGTTGACTATCCCTACAAAGCAACGACCCTACGGGCTAGATCTGGGGAGCGGCATGGCCATCCGCACGGGGGTCAGATCCAGCAGCCCACACCCTTTTACCAGATTGATCTGTGACTTTTTGGATCACTTGGCCGCGCCCAAATATACCACTGGACAATCCTGAGAGAAGGCGAGCGTCGTGTCCCATTGCTAGTCGTTGTTTGCGTAAGTAATAGAAGTAGATAATGTGGGGCCAGGTACCTCTAATTTGTTCAATTGTTTCTGGCAGTATACCGTCTTCGAAATACACCTCACTATTTATGTCACCAGCGCGCCCCGCATTCTTTATGTCAACGTTCAGAGTGCCCGATGATATGCAGAACCGGGGTGCGTCAAGAGCAGCCTGAGGGCCAAAACCTCGTAAGATGTTCAGCAGCACCTGAACTTGCCCTTGGGGCTAGGGCATTCGCTCATTCTCATGGCGTCAAATAACAAAATGGTGGTAACTTGCCTGCATAAAGGCTCCCATCACCCCAAATGATAGGAAAAGGTCATCGCCACGGGTCGCGAGAGCAGGAGTTATTGTATGATATGGACGTTTTCCCCCCTGAGGGAAGAAGGTCAGCCCATTGTAAGTGTAAGTAAAGCGGCGGCCCGAGCATAAGCACCTTGAGCATGTTCGGATGACTTTCTTCAAGCGAGAACCCTGCACCACGACACTGCAGGGTGAAGCCACAACCCTTCGGCACAGCTTTGGGAGAATTTAGCCGGGTTTTGTGTGTAGATCACCTAACTCCGTACCTCCGGTTCCAAACACTGAAGAGGACAGTCAATACATCGAGTTCTCGGGCAGCAGATGGCCGGCGCACTGGAATAAATACTCTGGATGTAGCTGCAGGCATTCCCCCACTGATCATTGACTGCTCAATTATGAGTCCGTTTGTGTGGGACGGGCTCTCGCAACGCGTACCACAGAAATAAACCGTGTCTGATAACTGGCCTGGGCTACCCTTAGGAGGAATCTGAGCTGGCAAGCGGGCAGAATATGAAGCGGCACCCACGTGAATAACTAGGGGATCTGTCTTCTTTGGGTCAAACAAAGCAGCCCTGGAGGCGAGATAGCTCTACAACCGCTCAAACGTCAGGTCCCCCGGGTCGCATCCGAGTTAGAAGAATCACTAAACTTTATCCAGGAGCTCCGTGACCGGAACGTATTCTGAGTCAGGATCGGTGACATACTGTTGGCTATCTAGGGTCATACAATATCGAAGAGGCCGACTGAAAGTAATAAGGGAGGATTACCTGCAAAGGCGAGCCTTTGGTCCAGATCAGCAAAAATACTAAATCAAATTGGCGCATTGAAATGAACCTCAGAGCTTCCACTAGGGTGTGGAGGTATTCAGCAGAATTATGCTCCATTTCCAAGAGATTGCCGACAAGTCCTTGCTCTTGGATGCTCTCCAAAATCCCTAGCGCCAACAGGGTAGTGATCCCTATCAGAGAGATATAAAAACCTACACCTTAATGAGTGTCCAAACCCGGTCTGTGCATACCTTGTCCATTCGGAGGACACTACAGGACGACTTTCAGCTTGAGTACGACCAATCGTTATCTTAGACGCGTCAAACCTACCTCAAAGACCGTGACTTCTCCGGCATATGTGTATTTAATAGGTTCAACGAACGAACTGGTGTGCTTTGCAAGGTCTTCAAGCTCCATCACCCCACCGTTGCTCTTGATGATTTCCACAATGGCCTCAGCAACCCGTCCCTTGTA
>WNFG01003982.1_pt1 | contig 12863 bp, 10 predicted proteins | sample 5400431 | NCBI WGS metagenome assembly WNFG01 (sample SAMN13153346, study PRJNA577476) | soil metagenome | isolation source: 120 cm saprolite under Douglas fir tree site 2 hole 3 replicate 2 | place: USA:California | collected 2015-04-18
CACGAGATCGGACTTGAAACTAGCGAGAGCTTCGTACGTTGTCTTTTCCGAGCAAGTCCAACGCTGCAAGAGTCAACACCGAGACGCCCGTTCTGATCGTAGGCTCGCGCTCGGGGGCGAAAAGCGACGAATGCGGCCCAGGCAGTGTGGCACCCGAGGCCTTAGCCTGCGCGAACTTCTTTGGTTCCACTGCACCGACCCAGAGCAATACCGCCGTTACTCCGGCCTGGCCGTACAATGAAAAATCCTCAGAACCCATCTGCGGAGGCGTTTCGCGGACATTCGATTCCCCCAATCCCGCAGACAGGACCTTCACCAGTCGCTTCGTCAGTCCTGGATCATTGTAGGTCGCCACGGCGGTTTCCAAGATTTTGATCGTGGGCTCCTGCGGCGCGTTCGCAGCGGCTGCTTCCGCTTTGGCGATTCGTTCGATTGCTGAGAGAAGGCGCTTGCGGACTTCCTCCTTATACGAGCGAACGGTCAGCAGCATGGTCACATCGTCGGGAATGATGTTGGCCTTGGTGCCACCCTGAATCGAGCCGACGGTCACCACCGCCGGGTCGAGCGGGTTGTTTTCGCGAGCGACGATCGTCTGCAGCGACAGGATCGTCCTCGCCGCGATCACGATCGGATCGATGGTTCGATTGGGATAGGCACCGTGGCCACCGCGACCATGGATGGTAATCGACACGGTGTTCAGATTCGCAAGGAGATAGCCCGATGAGTACCCGACCGTGGCGGCCGGCAGAATATTTGTATCGTGGATGGCAACTGCATAGGTCGGCTTGGGAAATCGCGTGAAAAGGCCATCCTTGATCATCGCTTCGGCACCGGAGAGCGTTTCTTCTGCGGGCTGACCGATCAACATCAGGGTTCCCTTCCAGCGATCTTTCATTCTCGCCAGCAGGGTTGCCGCTCCGATGAGCGATGACATGTGCACGTCGTGCCCGCACGCATGCATCACCGGCACCATCGTGCCACTCGGCCCGGGCGCGCTGACCTTACTCGCGTAGGGCAGGCCCGTCTTCTCTTCTACAGGAAGCGCGTCCATGTCCGTGCGGAGCATCACCGTGGGTCCGTCCCCGTTGCGCATCAGCGCCACGATGCCGTGGCCACCCACGCCGGTGGTCACCTCGTAGCCGAGACGGCGCAGCCGATCCGCGAGCTTCGTGGCAGTCTTGCTCTCCTGACCCGAGAGCTCGGGATTCTGGTGGAGATCGATATAGAGGGCGTCAAGCTCCGGATAGATCGCGTCGATTCCAGCGAGAGCCGCATCTTTTGCATAAGCCAGGCTGGCAGCGAAGCTCGCGAACAAAGTGAATGCGAAGACCGCCCTCTTCTGCAAATAGCGAGGCATCATTTTCGCTCCTATTCGTCCGGTGGTCGGGCGATTTCTACGCGACTTGGTAAACCTGTGCACGAGATGGGACTTGAACCCATTCGACCCTTTTAGGGCCAGCGGATTTTGAGCCCCTTCCCGGTTTTTGCCATTACAGAGGAGAATTTCAAGCGCGCTCCTAAGGGCAGCTCGTCGATACCCGGAAGTCGTTCCGAGGCGACGAGGTGTCGACGGTCTCGAGCGGACCGGCCACGACACCCTCGCGGACATACGTCGTGGCCGATGGCTGCGAGAGGATCTGCCCGGCGGCCGGCGACCCGATGTTGGCGAGGGGCACGTCCACCTCCACCATGCCGTTTGGACCCGGCGTCACCGAGCCGGTGTCGAGATGGAGCTGCTGGAAGCGGGTCTCGAGCGAGACGTGCACCACCTGCCCGTCGAAGAAGTGGGCTATCCCGCCTTGGTCGACCTCGACCTGCGTGAAGTACGTCTGTCCGTTGAACTGCCAGACAAAGTTGTAGTCGTTCGCGACCCCGCCGGTGGGGATGGCGGTGGAGAAGTTGCGCAATGTGATGATCGTCCTGAGCGTCGAGCCGTCGGGCGTGAGTGCCATTGAGCCGGCGAGAATGTCGAGCTGCGGCTGCGAGCCCGGTGGCCCGAGGGTCTGGCCTTGGACGACGTAGACGTCGTCGCCGGCGGGATCGGTGAAGAGCGTTCCGCAGGAGATGGCAGGTGGGGGGGTGGCCGGGACAGGCGGCGCCAGGTTGTTGACGGGAAGCGTGCGCCCGTCGAGATCGAGCATCAGCCGGGTGACGTCGGGCACTCCCCAGCCCGAGACGTTGTCCCAGCCGGGTAGCGCGCTGTAGGGCTGGTTGTTGCCAACCGTGATGTCGAAGAAGTCGCTGGCGTAGCGGCTCGCGTCCCTGCCCACGGCGTAGATTGGGCGATTGGCGAAGCCGATACCCCTTCCACGCCTGCCGGCAGCCGCCGCCGCCACTCGCGTCCACATGCCGTTCCAGAGTGGAGCGGAGAGGCTAGTGCCCGCGCCTTGCGTGATGCCTCCGCTGTAGATGGCGAGGCCGTTACCAGTCAAAGCATCACCCGACATCGCCGCGACGTCGGGAATACCGCGGCAGAGGGGCAGTGCCGGATTGTAGGTTGGCCATTGGGAGTCTCGATGCAATGGCCGACGATGTTGGCCACGCCCTGCTGATAGCTCCCTGCCTTGATGAACAGGCTGTTGCCCCCGCCAGTGAACTCCCAGGCTACTTCCGCCAATCGCCGCGGCGGATTTGCCCCGTCGCTGTTCAGGATCGTCCCGCCAACGGCCACTGCATAGGGGCTTGCCGCGGGATAGTTGAGCGCCGGATAGAGCTGCGTCGAAAGGCCGTTGGTGTTCACGGGCAGGATCGGACATGAGCCGCCCGTATCGCCCGTCGAGACGAACAGCGTGCGCCCTTCGATCACGGCTTGCCGTAAGAGCTGGTTGCCGGGGTCCTCCAGCCCATCCGTGCCGATCACCGGCTCGGCCGGCGGTATGTTCTCGCACTCACCGAAGGACGCGCTCCCCTGCCGCGGGCCTTGCCGATCGTTTACCCAGGCGGCGAACGCGGCGAGGATGTCGGTGTTGGTGTTGTGGTGGGCGAAGTAGAGGACCTCGCCCTGAACAGCGGGCGCCATGCCGGTCGAGGCCTGGGTGTCGAGGTCCCACTCCAGATCGGCGCCGTCGCTGGTGTCCGGCGTGCTGGTGCTACCGAAATACCTGATAGAGATCGGTACCTGGGGCAACCCATAGATCCGCTCGAACGCGCGCAGGTTGGAGACAGTGTTGGGGGTGACGCCCCAGCCGAAGATGGCCATCGTCTGGCCGTTGCCGAGGTTGTTCGAGGGTTGGTCATAGAGCCACCATAGATTCTGCGGCGTGAGGAGCCCGGTCACCGGGACAGTGGGTGACGGCGTCACGTGGAAGGTGCGGGACCGGTTCAAGTTGTTGAGGCCGTACACAGTGAGGATGGGCAGGGATGCCGGCACCGTCGGCGGGGTGGTGTTGGCGTAGATGGCGCCGTACACGGTCCGGTACCAGCTCAGTGTCACGCCGAAAAGCGACCCGACCTGGGCGGCGGTCCCGCTGGCGAGCACATAGTCGGTCGTGCCGTCGATGGTGGTGACGTTCAGCCCGCCCGACTGCAGCCAGCTCACCGTCTGCTGGAAGGCGCTGGGCGATACCCCAAAAGCACTGGCGAATTCGCCGGGATCGAGAAACTGCTGATACTGGGCGTTGCTCGGATCGTAGAGCGCTTCAGCGAGAGCCTCCTCGCCGGCCGGGTTGGGCCGGGCGAGCACGACGCCGACCGTGATCGGCGTCGACGGATCAACCAGGCCGATCGGCGCGAGCGCGTCGAGGTGGTGCACGACCGCGCGCGAGAGCACGTCGGCGCCAGCGGAGCAGCCGGCCAGCAACACGAATGTCATTCCAATCGCCCTCAAGCGCAGGACCACAGCTCCCGCCAGGGCACTGGGGCAATAGACTTCGAGACCGGAAGACCCCTCTGCACCGTTTCGGTAAGCCATGTTTCCCCCTTTGGTAAAGGACACCCTTCTTCTTCAGCCGACTGTGTTCTGAAATATGGTAGTCAAAACTCTGGTAGTCACCTTGCCAGATTACGGTAGTGCTGCTACCAACCCATTGATTGAAGTTCCTCAGAAATGATTCGCGTAACGTCAAAATTGTTTCCTCGACAACACTGAGGTGGGCGTACGGTGGCGCGGGCAAGGAGCGATCCTGAGCTGATGCAGACCTCGCGCGCGCGACTTATCGCGGCGGGTAAATCGCTGTTCGCGCGGGTTGGGTACGAACAAACCTCTACCGCGGCGATCGCACACCGAGCGGGCACCTCAGAGTCGCAGCTCGTCCGTTACTTCGAAAGCAAAGCGGGCTTGCTCCAGGCGATCTTTAATGAAAGCTGGCAGCCGCTGAACGAGAGCGCCCGGGCGCTCATCGGTGCTGCGGTCAACGCGCGCGAAGCGATCCTCGGCGTCGTCTCCGCTTTCGTCCACGCCTTCGCACAAGATCCCGAGTTGGCTTTTCTGTTCCTGTTCGAGGGTCGACGCTTGCGCGGTACAGGGTCCGAGGTCATCCTCTCCAAGGGTTTCCTCGCTTTCGAGGAGCTGACGCGGGAGCTGATCGTCCGAGGCCAAAAGGACGGCAGCTTCTCCAGAGGTTTCAGCGCCGCCGCAATCGCGTCGGCCGTTCGAGGCACAGTGGAAGGGATGATCCGGGATCGACTGCAGGCGGGGCGGTCGAGGAAGGTGCGCCCGTTTTCCGAGCGGGAGATCCGGCGCGTTTTGTCGGCGATGCTCGCAGGACTCTCTGGAACACCTCCTCGCAGACACGCACGACGCGTAGGCTGAGTGGTCTGGGCGGGCTGCCCTCTGAAAAGTGGAGTCCGCTGGTGTTCGCATGTGTTCGCTGCTGACCGGCAAATTACGTACCTTTTACATACCTCAACTGGCGACCGGGCATCGTCTTGTGGCGGAGGCGTCACTGATGAGCTTCATGCCCGCATCGCAGGTCCTCTTCGGCACCGATTCGCCCTTCGTGCCGACGGAAGTCACTGCGAGAAGGGCACCTCGCTCCAGCCTTCGGGTGCGGGTGCTATCCTTTTTTGGTGGAGCGCCGCGCGCCTGTTCCTTCCAGCGCTCTAATGTAGTCTTGCGAGCTCGACACCCAGCCGAGAAGCGCTTCAATCGACAGCAGCGATGCCTCATGATTGCTTCTCGGCAAAACATTCCCGAGCGGCTCAGCGCTACAATCTGCCAACAGAATTGGTGAATAGTCTCGGAACATCGCGTCCCGAATGGTCGACTCTATGCAGATGCTGGTTGTGCACCCGGTCACGATCAAATACCGCGCTCCCAGTTGCTTCAACGTCTTATCCAAATCGGTTTGGTAAAAGCCGCTGAACCGAGTCTTGTAAATCTCGATATCCCCCGGTTGTGGTTTCAGCGCGTCGATCACTTTTGTGTTCCAGGTGTCACGAATCGCAATCCGGCTCTCCGCCCCATCGGGATCGCGCACTACCGTGCCGACGCCAAATTGGTGGTGATCCCGCCAGTTCGGCGAGTCCACAGGCCCCATGTCCGCAAGGTTGGGCCGATATGCCATTTTCAGATAGACAATCTTTATCCCTGACTTCCGGCTCGACTCCAGCACCTTCGCCGTCGGCGGCACTGCCTGTTGGATGATAGAAACATCAATTCCGGCTCGGTCGAACATCCCGCCCTTAGAACCGAAGTCATTGGTCATGTCGATCACCAGCACTGTAGTCTTCGCCGTATCAATGCTGATACGCGCAGGCTTGGCATCCAGCGTCACGGTGCGACCCGATTGGGGTTCAGTGGTTGCAACGGCGCCAGGAAAACCGAACGGACCGCTCCACACGGCGGCCGTGGCAGCAGCGCTGCCAGCAAGGAATTTTCTTCGGTTCATGCCTACTCCCTCTAGTTTCCAGAGAAGCACAGATATTGGGTCCTAACTTTCGAGATCGTCAAGGACCGCACGGACGTCCAGGGCGAGGAGAGGTGCTTCGTCACGCGAGAATGTGGCGAATGCGAGTGGGTTCCGCCGTCGCCTAAAGTAGTGTCAACTGGGACTCGGCATTTCAGGCCAGCGCGGTGAGCAGGATGACGAAGGCGGCAGCGCCAGTGAAGAGGCCAGCGGTCAATGCGGAAAGAATTCCGAGCATCATGGAGAGGTCCTCGCTTCCTGGGACGCACCCGGGTCGTGTCAGGATGCTCCGTGAAACAAGTTCCCGACAACGCAATTTTGGAGCACGTGGCTTTGGACACTCCCTGTATTTCGACGGACCGGACGGGATCTCAATCGAAATCCGCCACTACGTCACAGCGCCGGCAGCGTCGGGCTGAGCTGTGACTTGCCAGAAAGTCGGCCTACCGTTCGAGATCATAGGTCAGATAGGCCACCTTCCGTCGCCTCAGCGTAAGCCTCCTGCCTCCGGGTAATAAACCTGTGCACGAGATGGGACTTGAACCCATACGGCCCGATTAGGACCAGCGGATTTTAAGTCCGTTCCCTCGTTTTTGGCATTTCAGAGGAGAATTTCGAAAAATCCCACTTTCCCTCTGAAAAGTGGCGTTCGCTCGTGTTCGGACCTATTCGCTGCTGACCGGCAAATTACGTACCTTTTACGTACCTTTTCGGCAGCCGACCGCGACCGCGAAGCGAATCGCAACGCCTTCTTACCTTCCGAGCTAGTGTGTCCGGGTTGGGACTAACGAGTCTCTGCAGGTCGGCACGGTTCTGGCCGGTACCACTTGGCCACAGCCTACTCGCGGTCGCCCTCCACCGCAGAGATCTTGCCGGCAGATGAGGGCACCGCACCTGGGCTGGGCGCCGCGGCCACCAACTCGACTCCGCGCATCTCGAGTCCCGCTTCCGAGAGCACGCGCATCAAGCTCGCGCGCGGAGGGCCGTCATCGGGCGCAGGCAAGGGCCACATTTCCCATGCGCCGTCGCCCCGGGAGATTCGGTAGCGAAGACTTGGCAGAGCGATCTCTTCCGCCCGGTTGGCCGCGGCCTTCGTTACCATCAAATTCGCGAAACGCTCGCCAGTTCCGCTGTCCATCAACGAGGTGCCCTGTGAGTCGTAAAAAACCATCAGCGCGGAGTCATCGCTCGACCAGCGAAGCCCTTGAGCCACCGAGGAGAAATTGCGCACCTGCCAGATTGGCCGCAATCGACCAATGTCCCAGACACTGATCGTCGCCAAGGTGTCAACAGCGACCCGCGTGCCGTCGTCACTGAAGATAGCGTCCCGGATCAGGTCGTCCGCCTGGAGCTCTACATCGCTCGCATCGCTAACACGATGAATAAAGATAGATGGGCCGCGAATCCATAGGACCCGCTGGCCATCACTGGATACGTCAATATGTTCTGTCGGCTTGCCCAGGCGCGACGACTCGCTCCAAATGGACCTCTTCTGCGCGACGTCCCACAGCTCAAGACGCGTCTCATTCCGGGTGAGAAGACGAGTCCCGTCTGCGGAGAGTTTGATGTAAAGACACTTCTCGCATTCGAGATGCCAAAGACTTTCACCGGTGCTCGCATCGAGGACACCGACGCGGCTCGTGTCAGCTACGGCGATTCGACGGCCATCGGCCGACAAAATGACGTCCGCTCGATCGCCCAGCTCTCCGAAGTGCAGCTGCGAGCCGTTCTCATCCCATACCTCGTACCGGGATGAACTACGGTGCACGACAGCGAAGCGGCCCCGATCGCGGGATGTTCGGAAGAGCATGAGCGGACTTCCCGTCACGGAACGTGCGGGTGCAAGCGGGTAGATATCCCAGACCACCAGGCTCGAGCCATGGAGCGGCCCGGAGACAATCAGCCGGTCACTCGAGGGCGAAAAAGAGAAATTCGGCACCCCGGGGGAGTAGCTGAACGACGAGACGACTGTCCGCGCCCTCAGGTCTACGAGGTCCGCTTGATTCGACGTAAACCTTGCCGTGACCAGGAGGTGGCCATCGGGCGAAGCGCTGACTCCCCTGCCCCGCGCGACAACCACGCCACGGCCCCGTCGTCCAGGAATCGCGACTGCGAAGTCACCCTCCGGGCCGCCGAAGACCTGGATAGCGCGCGCGCGGACGACGGCCAGCCCGTGCGCAGTGAAAATCAAATCGCTTGCGTCTGAAATGTGCCGATTTGCGAGCTCTTCCCTCCGGGTGAGGTCCCAGAGATGCACGACGCCGTTGCTGTCTTGAAAGGCGACCCGCTGGCCGTCGTCCGAAACGGAGCAAAGAACTCCCGGGCCGAGCTCCGGGGAAAGCACGAGAGGCTCGGTGGCTCCCCCGCTGGTGACAAGGCCTTTGGCCGTGAACGCAACGGGCGGCGGCACGGGTCCTGACCGGCATGGAAAGAATTCGACAAATGAGAACGAGCCGACCAAACGCCCAGTCGCGGCGTCGAGGTAAACTCTTTGGTTGCGAGCGACGTCGAAGCGAATTTGACCAGTCGGGAGAAAGGACAACGTTTGTGTTTGTGCGGCTGACTGAAACCGCCACAGCTCGCGCCCGGTGTCCAATTCTCGTCCGATGACGAAGGGAGGTTCGACTGCGATCGCCAACGCCCGCCCGTCCTTTAGAAAGCCAACGTCAACTACCGATTGATCCACACCCCTATGGGCGAAGAGCCGATGCGGCATGCGTTGCCGAGCGAGCGCATAACCCCAGCGGGACTCGCGCGAGTCGTGCTCTATTCGCGAAGCCGCATAGTATCCGGCAGCCCGACCCCAATCGGAGCTCTCTTCCGCCGCTCGCGCTCGTTCGAGGAAGGAGGCTGCAAGGTTCAGGCGCGCGACGTGAAGCTGGTAGCCGATGACGACGGAAGACGCGACAAGGACTAACAGAGCGGCAGCGGCAACCGCGGACAGAGCTCGGTTCGCGGCGACGAATTTCTTCAGCAGCTCCAAAGGCCGATACTCGTAGGCCAAAACGCGACGTCCTACGCGGTACGCAACCAGTTCTTTCGCGAGGTTGTCCGCGCTCGGGTACCGGTCTGCCGGAGCGAACTGAAGCGCGCGTTCCGTGATCGCGGCCAATTCGGGTGGTGCATCCGGGGAAACCACCCGAACTGGGTAGTACGACCCTCTCAGCAGCCGCTCGATGACGTGCTCGCTTGTGGCGCCATCGAATGGAATGCGGGCCGTGAGCAGCTCGTAGAGAATCACCCCGAGGCTGAAGACATCGGAACGCTCGTCGAACTGATCGACTTCGCCTCGGGCCTGCTCGGGGCTCATGTACCCTGGCGTCCCCAGTGCCTGGCCGGTGCGAGTGAGGGTGGGTTCGCTCCGAGGTGTTTCGCTCCCCTGCTTATCCTCCGGCTCCCCTCGCTTCTTGGCCAGTCCCCAATCAACGACGACGGTCTCACCGTAAGAGCCGACCATGATGTTCGACGGCTTGAGGTCGCGGTGAATGACTCCTCGCGAGTGGGCGTACGCAACTGCCTGGCATGCGTCGATGATGTGAGGCAGCAGCTCGAGTCGCTCCACCAGACTCGCGCACCGAGCAAGGCGAGCTTTCAACGTCTCTCCTCGGACCAGCTTCTGCACGCACACGACCGTCCCGTCGCGCCGCCGCGCCAGCTCGAGCACCCCCACGATGCCAGGATGGTCCAGTTGCGCGACGAGGCGTGCCTCGCGCAAGAACCGCGCTCGCCTGGCGCTCTCTCGATCCGCGTGGGAGGTGTCGGCCGGCGGGTCCGAGTCCGTCGGAGTTTCGTCCTCCGAGGGCAACAGCTCCTTCAAAGCGACCTCGCGGCTCACGAACTCGTCGAAAGCTCGCAAGACGACGGACTGCCCACCTCGGCCGAGCTCACCAAGTCGGGTGTACTGTCCCTCCCGCTCCAAGGGGACGTTAAGCTCGGAGTCGGACGAGACCGGACCTCGATTCCGCATGGTTTGGTCTTTGCCAAAGTCAGATGGGCTCACAGCAATTACCGTATTCGAAAGTCCGCGAGATCGATTCCGTACCGATGAATCCACCGCACCACCTGCGTGCGACCTTTGCCGAGGATGCGAGCGATTGCGTTGAGGTTTCCCTGATGGCTGCGGAGGAGTCCAACCAGCTCCTCACAATGGTCTTTTTCTTGGGATGTCAGCTCTCGTTTCGGCGTTCCTCTCGGACTTCCCCGAAGAGCACGAGGGAGATGCTCGAGCTCGATTGTGTCCCCTTCAGAGAGTGCCAGCGCCCCTGCCAAGGTCTGCTCGAGCTCCCGGATGTTCAATGGCCACTGGTGCGCGAGGAGCGCTTCCCCTGCGGCCGGGGAGAATCTCGCCCTTGGGCACTCCGGGGCAAGCTTCTTCAGGAGAGTCGCGATCAATAGGGGCACATCCTCCGACCGCTTCCAGAGGGAAGGGATCTCGAGCCGTACTCCATCGAGTCTCGCGAGAAGGTCGTGTCGAAAAGAGCGATCGGCGACAAGTCGTTCTAGATCCTGGTGCGTCGCTGCGACTACTCGGAGGTCGAGCCGCTGAGGCCGGATGGACCCAACTTGAAGGACTTCGGACTCTTGAAGGACGCGTAAGAAGGCTGCCTGAGCGGCGATCGGAAGGTCCCCGATCTCATCGAGGAAGAGCGTGCCGCCGTTGGACGCGCGGACAAGGCCCGGGTGGTCCCGTTCGGCTCCCGAGAACGCCCCCTTTCGATATCCAAAGAGCTCTGCTTCAACCAGGTTGGTTGGAATGGCGCCGGAATTTACCGCGACGAATTCACCGCTCCGTCCCGAGAGATTGTGAATGGTCCTTGCGAGTACTTCCTTCCCGGTTCCACTCTCGCCGTGGAGGAGGACTGGGACGCGAGTCGGAGCAATGGCTGCCGCGCGTCTGAGCACGTCCGCAAACCTTGGGGAGAACGTCGGAATCCCGGTTGGTCCAGGACGAAGCTCACTCGAGTCCAGGATCAGGGGTTCGACATTCTCCCGAGCGGCGCGGAAGCGGAAAAACGTCGATCCCAGCTGTAGCATGGCCCCGTCGCTGAGGACCTCCTCTTCCTCGATTCGCTCCGAGTTCAGGAAGGTGCCATTTCGTGATCCGAGGTCCCTGACCTTCCAGCGACCCCCAACCCGGCTGAGCGAGGCATGCTCGACCGAGACAGCGTCGTCGGGAACGAGAACATCGAGCCCCCCACGGTCGAGACGAGCAGCTCGCTCAGCCCCGCGCCCGATCCGAACGACGGCGCTCTGGTGAAGGCCAAACCGGGCTGGCCCGGCCAGAGGCCGCTCGCACTCGATCTCGAGGAAGAGACAAGGTCCTCGCTCGGCTGAGCGCCCCCCGGCCGTCTTGGCCACTGAGCGCGTATTGCCCTTTCTTGTCACAGCGCAAACATAACGCATCCCGTGACATGACACCTCCCTGTGTCAGTGCGCCTCCGGTCCGCGACGTTCGTTCCCGACGGATTGTGGCGCAAGAGCTAACCCTCCTGCCCGGGCTCGTGCGCAGAGCAGCTGCCGAAGAATCGTCAATTGCTGTCAGCTCAACTCAGCACGCCGTTGGCGGTTTGGAGTCTTTGGTCGCGGCCCAGTGATTGCACTTCTTGAAGGCATGGCAATGGTCGCACTGAAAATCAACGGCAAGCGGCATATGGGCGGCGAGGGCCCGGAGCAGGTAGCGATCAGTATCGTGGCCGAGATGCTCGCGGTCCGCGCTGATCGCGAGTCTCTGCGCCTTCGGATGGAGCGCGGGAGCATCCATGAGCAGCGCTGACATCGGCTGCGTCCTGCTCGCATCAGGCACTTCGAGCCGCATGGGGAAGAACAGGCTCTTCCTCGAAATCGATGGCGAGACCGTGCTCCGCCGCGCGGTACGCGTGGCCGCGGCGGCGGGACTCAACCCAGTGCTGGTCGTGTTGGGGCATGAGAGCGACCGGGCGCGCGCGGAGCTCAAGGAATTGCCGTGCCTGACCATGATCAACCCGCGCTACGCCGAAGGGATGAGCACCTCGCTCAGCGCCGGCATCTCCAAGCTGCCCGGTGGACCCGCTGCGGCGGTGGTGATGCTTGCCGACATGCCGTTCGTGACCGCCGCGATGGTGCGGGAGCTCGCGTCGCGCTGGCGCGGCGAGCCGCTCGTCGTCTCGCTCTTCGGAGACTTAGTCGCCCCGCCCATCCTCTACGCGCGCCGTCTCTTCACCGAGCTGCGCGCGCTGGACCGCGAGAGCTGCTGGAAGCGCGTGATCAAGCAGCACCGCTCACAGGCCGCGGAGGTGCGCTGGCCCGAATCCGTACTTCAAGACTTCGACGTCTCCGGGGACCTGGAGCGCGTCCGCGCCGGGTTGCAGTCGAATCCCGCAGAGCACCAGAGATACGTTCAAGAGATGACGCCAAGTTGGCATTGCGGTTGTCTCCCCGACGTGCCCTCGGTCGCGCTCTCCAACACCTCGCGGTCCCGAGGCTAACTGTGCACGAGATGGGACTTGAACCCATACGGCCCGATTAGGGCCAGCGGATTTTAAGTCCGTTCCCCCGTTTTTGGCGTTTCAGAGGAGAGTTGCCAAAATCCCACTCTCGCAGTGGGAGGAGCTCCACGTCCGGCTCCTCCAGCTTCACACCGGGCTGCTGCTTCGCGAGCACCTGCGACAAAGCAAGGGATGCTTCCGCTACCATCCCTAAGATCGCCCCGCCCGCACGCCGGCCTCCACCACGAAGCTGCTCGAGCGCGCGCGAAGAGCGGGGACATCCATCGGCACGCTCTGCGACGAAATTCATCGGCGCGAACCCTTGGGCGCCGAGCGCCGGATTCTCGGCGTCCTCGCCTTGGCGCGGCGGTATGGCGTTGCCGCGGTCGAAGATGCCTGCGTCACTGCGCTGGAGGTGGGCGTCCCCACCTACCGCTTCGTGCGCCGCTATGTGGAGCGGCGAGCCCCTCCTGTTTTGAGCCTCAAACAAGTCGATGAGCTCATCCGGCCGCTCACCCACTACCGCGACCTCATCGGTCGCATCACTGAAAAG
>WNFG01003670.1_pt1 | contig 12862 bp, 9 predicted proteins | sample 5400431 | NCBI WGS metagenome assembly WNFG01 (sample SAMN13153346, study PRJNA577476) | soil metagenome | isolation source: 120 cm saprolite under Douglas fir tree site 2 hole 3 replicate 2 | place: USA:California | collected 2015-04-18
CCCTCATAACATGCGCGCTGCCGATACCCAGCAAGAAAAGTGAACCCGGCGGCGCCCGGCCGACCGCGAACCTATCCACCTCGCCTTGATCTGAGCCGGCTGGCCCTGGCCCGGCTTGGAGGGGTGAGTGCGCTAGAAGACGACGCCGGGGCCACGCTGCATTCGACGGCCGTCGGCTACGCGAGGATCTCCCACTTGTCAGCCCCTCGGGGACAGGCCCTCATCGACCGAAGCGGCGTTGCCGGCGCTGATAGCTCCGGATTGCTCGCAAGAAATCGATCTTGCGGAAAGCGGGCCACTGGACATCACAGAAATAGAACTCACTATAGGCACTCTGCCACAGCATGAAGCCAGAGAGTCGCACCTCCCCGGAGGTCCTGATAATCAGGTCGGGATCGGGGCAGTCGTACGTGTAGAGGTACTTGTCCACAGCCTCAGGGGTCAGGGAATCGAGAATCTCGTCGGGTCGATCTCCCCGACTCAAGCAGTCGCGAAGATGCCCTTTGACTGCGTCCACGATCTCCTGCCGTCCTCCGTAGCCCACCGCAACGTTGAGGAGTCTCTGATCATGATGGCGCGTCGCGGCCTCGGCTGTTCTGAGCGCCTTGAGGGCCGAGTGTGGGAGCAGCTCTAAGAGACCGATCGGGCGGATCCGCATTCCCAACCGTCGGGCCAGGCCGCCCTGGACCCACTGGGCCACCTTCTCTTCGATTACTTGCAGGATGTCTGCGACGTCAGCCACCGGCCGGGCAAGGTTATCGGTCGAAAGCGCCCACAAGGTCACGGTAGGGATGTCCAGATCAGCACACCACATGAGGACCTCTTCGGTCTTCTCTGCCCCGATGCGATAGCCTTGGGACAAATTTTCGAGTCCCACATCCCGCGAGTATCGTCTATGTCCGTCCTGAATCAGACCTATGTGCCGGGGCAGTTGCCCGCCGAGGACGTCGGTCAGGAGCTGGCGCTCGTACAGCCGGTACAGGAGCCGTTTCAACATGCGTCTGCCCACTGCCGAGCAGGCTTCAGAATGTTCCCCATGAGGCGATATTAGCGTGGCAGGAATTCCTTCCGAGCATGAATTCCCCGAGGAATGTGTCCCTCGAATCTCGGTTCGCGAGACTCGGCCTGTCTCATACCCTTGGAGGTAGCTAGCGGCTACGCGGGGGATGGTGCGCAACGCGCTTGGGCGTACGACCGCATGAACATGTCGCGAGCGCCGAGGGCAGCCGTGTGTCACGGTGCGCCGATTCGTCGGCTTGATGCCCATCAATTCGCCCCGCTGCGTGCCGGTCGCCGTCCAGCGGGTAGTTGAGTATGGCGCCCGGATCGGAGCGGCGCGCGTCCTGCGCCCCTTCGACGACTACGACGTAAAAGCGACGATCTACGCCTGCGATCGGGCCCTGGAACGTAACCCCGACATCGCCCGTCCGGTCCTTGACACGGTCGCGCGCGCGGGCGCAGGATCGCCCTGGCTGGAGTTGGCGTTAAGGGCGCCGTGGCAGGGGGACAGCCGGGCGGGCACCGTGGAAGGAGCCACCGAAGGCTGCGGACCGCCGACCGCTCGGGCCGGGCGCGACCGAGGGCCCAAGGGTCTCGGGGGTCTGCAGGGTTCTCTGATCTGAACGGAGGCAGCCATGTCCGAGCAAATCCACAGCTCCGCCTTTCACGACGGCGACGCCGGCAAGGCGGAAGCGATCACCGAAGTCCGACGCGAAGCAGCTCTGCTCAAGACGGGGGCCTTGCAAAACGCGATTTTTAACAGCGCGAACTTCTCCAGCATCGCCACCGACGAGAAGGGCGTCATTCAATTATTCAATGTCGGCGCCGAGCGGATGCTGGGCTACACGGCCGCCGAAGTGATGAACAAGATCACGCCGGCCGACATTTCCGATCCGCAGGAAGTGATCGCGCGCGCCAAAGCGCTCAGCGTCGAGCTCGGGACCCCGATTACCCCGGGCTTCGAGGCCCTGGTCTTCAAGGCCGCGCGCGGGATCGAGGACATCTACGAGCTGACGTATATCCGCAAGGACGGCAGCCGTTTCGGGGCGGTCGTGTCGGTCACGGCGTTGCGCGACGCTCAAGAAACAATCATCGGCTATCTGTTGATCGGCACCGATAACACCGCGCGCCAGCAGGCGGAAGAGGCGCTGCTCCAGGCGGGGGCCCTGCAGCGCGCGATTTTCAACAGCGCCAACTTCTCGAGTATCGCGACCGACGAGAAGGGCGTCATTCAGATCTTCAATGTCGGCGCCGAGCGCATGCTGGGCTACACGGCCGCCGAAGTGATGAACAAGATCACGCCGGCCGACATTTCCGATCCGCAGGAAGTGATCGCGCGCGCCAAAGCGCTCAGCGTCGAGCTCGGAACCCCGATTACGCCGGGCTTCGAGGCATTGGTGTTCAAGGCCTCGCGCGGGATCGAGGACATCTACGAGCTGACCTACTTCCGCAAGGATGGGAGCCGGTTCCCGGCGGTGGTGTCGGTCACCGCGTTGCGCGACGCGCAGGACGCCATCATCGGCTATCTGTTGATCGGCACCGATAATACTGCGCGCAAGCAGGTCGAAGCGGACCAGAAGCAGCTCGATCAGCGCCTGCGCGACCAGCAGTTCTACACGCGCTCTCTCATCGAGTCGAACATCGACGCGCTGATGACCACCAATCCGTCCGGCATCATCACCGACGTCAACAAGCAGATGGAGGCGCTCACCGGTTGCACGCGCGACGAATTGATCGGCGCGCCGTTCAAGAACTACTTCACCGATCCGGAGCTGGCCGAGACGGGTATCAAACGGGTGCTGAGCGAAAAGAAGGTCACCAACTACGAGCTCACCGCGCGCGCCCGGGACGGCAAGGAAACCGTGGTGTCCTACAACGCGACCACCTTCTACGATCGGGATAGGAGGCTGCAGGGCGTGTTCGCCGCGGCGCGCGACGTCACCGAGCGCAAACGCTTGGATCAGATTCTGCAGGAGAAAAATGTCGAGCTGGAGAGCGCCAGGTCCGCGGCGGAAAAAGCCAATCTGGCGAAATCGGATTTCCTCGCCCGCATGAGCCACGAGATCCGGACGCCGATGAACGCCATCATCGGCATGGCGGACCTGCTGTGGGAGACCTCGTTGGCCTCGGAGCAGCGCGAGTACGTCCGCATCTTCAGGAAGGCGGGGAGCCAGCTCCTGGACCTGATCAACGACATCCTGGACCTTTCCAAGGTGGAGGCCGGCCATCTGGTGCTCGAGAGCATCGACTTCGATCTCGGCGAGGTCCTCGACAAGACGCTCGAGATGATGGCGATTCGCGCCCACGAGAAGGGGCTCGAGCTGGCGCTCCGCATCGCGCCGGAGATCCCCACCGCGCTGGTCGGCGATCCGGCCCGGCTGCGGCAGGTGCTCATCAATCTCATTGGCAACGCGATCAAGTTCACCGAGCAAGGCGAGGTGATCGTGCGGGTCGAGCGTGATCCTGAGGACGCCGCCGCGGGGGCCCTGCGGTTCGCGGTCTGCGACACCGGGATCGGGGTTCCCGAGGAGACGCGCGAGCTGATCTTTGCCCCCTACGCCCAGGTGGACACCTCCACGACGCGCAAGTTCGGCGGGAGCGGCCTCGGACTGGCCATCTCGCGGGAGGTCGTCGAGCTGATGCAGGGGCGGATCTGGGCGGAAAGCAGCATCGGAGCCGGAAGCACGTTCTACTTCACGGCTCGGTTCGCGGTCGGCAGCAAGCCCGCGCTCAGGGTCCTCTCCGGGCTGATGGATCTAGAGGGCCTGAAGACCCTGGTCATCGACGACAACACGACGAACCGCTTGATCCTCAGGGAGATGCTCTCGCGCTGGGGCGCCGTGGTGACGGAAGCGGAAGGAGGCGAGCAGGGGCTCTCGGAGCTGCTGCGGGCCCAGCAGGCCGCTGTCCCGTATGCCCTCGTGTTGCTGGACTGCCGCATGCCCGCCGTCGACGGGTTCCAGGTGGCCGAGCAGATTCATCAGCATCCGACCATGGCCGGAACGACCATCCTGATGCTCACGTCAGACAACCGCGCCGGGGATTTCGCCCGAAGCCGCGACCTAGGGGTGGCGGCGTACCTGGTGAAACCGGTGAAGCGCGCCGAGCTCCTGGAGGCGATCCAGCAGGCCCGCGCCGGCGCGGCCGCTCTGGTGGAGCCCGCCGCGCCTGGAGGCGTGCGGGAAGACGCGCGAGGGCTGCGGATCCTCCTGGCCGAGGATTCCCTGGATAATGTGCTGCTGATCCAATCGTACCTGAACGCCAGCGGGTGCCGCGTGGACCTGGCCAGAAACGGCGAGGTCGCCCTGCAGATGTGCATCTCCGGCACGTACGACGTCGTACTCATGGATGTCCAGATGCCGGTCATGGACGGTTACTCCGCCACACGCGGGATCCGCCAGTGGGAAGGCGAGAACCGCGCCAGGCCGGTTCCGATCCTGGCCCTGACCGCTCACGCGCTGCCGGAGGAGGTCCAAAAGAGCCTCGAAGCCGGCTGCACGGCCCACCTCACCAAACCCATCCGCAAAGCGACGCTCCTGCGCGCCATCGAAGAGCACACCCTGGGACGCGTCCGCGTCCGGGTGGACTCGGGTCTCGCGGAGCTGGTTCCCGGCTTCCTGGAGAACCGGCGGAGGGACGTCGAGGCGATCGCGGCCGCGCTCGCACACGCGGATTACGAACACGTTCGCATCCTGGGCCACAACATGAAGGGAACAGGCGCCGGCTACGGCTTGAACCGAATTACGGAGATCGGCGCATCCCTGGAGCAGGCGGCCGGACGCCGTGAGCCCGAGGAGATTCGCGCGCAGGCCGCGGAGCTCGCCCGGTACCTCGACGGTCTCCACGTGGACTACGAATAGCTGACCCTGGCGGGAGTATGCGAGTACGATTCTGGGGCACCCGGGGGTCGATCGCCACGCCAGGCCCGGGCACCGTCCGTTTCGGCGGCAACACTTCGTGTGTGGGAGTGACGACGAGCGGGGGCGCCTGCTTCATATTTGACTGCGGGACGGGCGCTCGCCCGCTCGGCGCGGAGCTCATGGCGCACCCCCCGAAGCCCGTCTCGGCAACGATCCTGCTCAGCCACACGCACTGGGATCACATCCAGGGCTTTCCCTTCTTCGCCCCGCTCTTCGTTTCCGGGAACCAGATCACGGTTTGCGGTCCGGAAGGGAGCGGACATTCTCTGCGCGAAGTTCTCTCCGGCCAGATGGAGTTCACGTACTTCCCCGTCGAGATCGACCACCTTCCGGCAACCATCACCTTCCGAGAGCTCGGAGAAGGAACGCACGAGATCGGCGGCGCGCGGATCGTCGCGCAGTACCTCCATCATCCGGCCATGACGCTGGGCTACCGCGTCGAGGCCGACGGCGCGGCTGTGGTGTACCTGTGCGACCACGAGCCCTTCTCCGAAACGCTCTGGCACGAGCACCCCGCGTCCAGCCACGCCGAGTCCATCGTGCACGAGGGAGACCGGCGCCACGCGCGATTCATGGCCGGCGCCGGCCTGGTGATTCACGATGCGCAGTACACTCCGGAGGAGTACCTAACCAAAAAGAATTGGGGCCACAGCACCTACGAGTATGCCGTGGCGCTGGCCGCCGCGGCGGGGGTGCGTCAACTCGCTCTCACCCACCACGATCCTACCCACGACGACGCTTTCGTCGAGGCGATCGAGAAGCGCGCCCGCGGGTACGCCGAGCAGCTTGGTTACGCGGTGCGGGTGTGCTGCGCCTACGAGGGCCTCGAGCTGGCCGTCGAGCCGCACAGCGTCCGGCAACTAGCCAGCCCGCCGCTGGCTCCGCAATCGGCTCGGGACGCCCGGCGCGGGAGCCACATCCTGGTCGTGGACGACGACCCGGACCTCCGTGCCCTCGTGCACAAGGCCCTGAGCCAGGCCGGCCACATCGTAAGCGAAGCGTCCACCGGCCAGGAGGCACTCGCGTTGATCGACGCGCAGGCACCCGATCTTCTCGTGCTGGACCTGCTCATGCCGAAGCAAGGTGGCTTGGAGGTGCTCAAGGTGCTTCGTTCCAGGTCAGCGACGGCGGCGCTGCCCGTCCTCGTGTTGACGGCACAGGATGACGAGGTCAATACTCGTGCCGGCTTCGCGCTCGGAGCAAGCGACTACCTGACCAAGCCCTTCTCGATCCCGCAGCTCGCGGCGCGCGTGCGTGCCTGTCTCTCGCGCCGCGGATGAGGAAGTTTCTGATTCCACCGGATCTAGTGTACTCGCTGACGTGTACCGCGAGTAGGTGAGCTACTTGAACGACTCCTCGACTCTTCTTGACGAGCAGCTCCCGGTAGACCTCGCCGAAGTCCTCACCGGGCATACGGTCGACACCGTCGTCGGTCGTGGCTGGGCCGGCGTCAAAAACGATGTTCGGCGAATCTAGCTGAGGTCTGACGGAGACTCTGGACTGGTCCCTGAGCGCAGGCTTCCTGATGACCCGGTTGGATTCATCCAGGACCGCGTCCGTAGAGAACGAGTCCTCTGGTCTTACCACGTGAACATGCGGCTTGTCGGCCGGTTCATTCCCCGCGAGATGATCTTGGCGGCCGTGGCCTCCTATGAGTTGGTCGAGGCGTACCCAGACGACAAGTACCTTCCGCGCTATCTGATTCTCGCGCGGCACGGGTCAGAGGCGTTCCATGTCCTGTTCGCGACTGACCTTGAGGGATGTTGCTACAGATCGGCTCATCGAATGACTGGAACTGAGTATCCTCTTCAGAGGGGAACACGGCGTCCCGGCACGCTCCGCTGGAATGGCAAACATCGTCCCGCGAGCGGAATCGAGAGCAACCCCCTCAGAGCTGATCGGGCATGGGCTCGGCGTCGACGCGACGGGGGCGTCGAATCGTAGCTATGCGTACTGAAATGATTCTTGCGGCCTGAAGGCTACCAGCGGAGAATGCGAACATGAGCACGGTACTCAAGCACGCTCTCGGGCTTAGCGTCGAGGATCGGTTGGAGTTGATCGAGGAGATCTGGGACAGTCTGGCGGCCACTCCGGAGGCCATCCCCGTAACTGATGCGCAGCGGAGAGAGCTTGCGAGGCGTCGCCGCGCGCATACGCGCAATCCGTCGGCCGCGAAGTCTTGGGGGGAGGTACGAGCCAAGCTCGAACGCCGAAGGTAAGGATCGTACTCCTTCAGTCTGCGAAACGATCGCTGCTGGAGCGGTCAGGCCGGCGCGAAGATGCCGTCGGAACGCTGACCGGCCGGCGCCGCGCCGCTCGGTGCCGACGATCCGGGATGCGCGAACGCGGGATCATGCTGGAGCACCGGCATGACGCGATCGGCGAAGAGGCGCATGTTGAGTAGGGCCTCGTGGTGCGGCATCCCGCCGAAGCCAAACTCGGTGACCAGATGGTCGAGGCCGGTGAGCCGCTGCAGCTCCGCCACCTGCTGGAGGCAGTCGTCGGGGGTGCCGACGACCTGGATCTTCACGTAGAAGTCCGTCGCCTTCTGCCGGAAGGTCGCGTCCTTCATCTTGGCGTAGGTCTTGGCCGTCGGGCCATAGGACTCGTAGCCCTTCACGGAGGCGAGATGGCCATCCGAGAAGTGGTAGTGCGCGTCGATCGAGTCGAACTTGCGGCTGAGATACCGCACGGCGCGTTCGTGGGCTTCGGTCCTGTCCTCCGCGACCGAGATGTTGGTGAGGATGATGGGCGGCCGGGGAGTATGGCCGACGCTCTGCGCGATCTCCCGGTACCGCTGGATGTCCTCGGCGGCCTTCGGCCACTCGTTCTGCATGATGACCAGCACCCCGAAGCCGAGCTTCGCCATGATCTCGGCCGACTCGGGGCTCACCGACGAGGCGTAGATGCGGCGCTCCGGGTGGGAGATCGGGCGTGGGCGAATCGACGTCCGGGGGATCTTGAAGAACTCCCCGTCCCACTCGAAGACGTCTTGGCTGAGCGCCCGGACGACGATCTGCGCCGTCTCCACGAAGCGGGCCCGCGCCTCCTCCATCGGGATCCGGAACCCCGCGTACTCGACGCTCGCGGCGCCCCGCCCGAACCCGAGGAGACAGCGACCGCCCGACAGGATGTCGAGCAACGCGATCTCCTCGGCGATCCGGACCGGGTCGTGCCACGGCAGCACGATCACCGCGGTGCCGAGCGTGATGCGCTTCGTCCGGCCCGCGAAGTAGCTCAAGAGCTGGGTCGGGGAGGGCGACATGGCATAGCCGGTGAAGTGGTGCTCCAGCGCGAAGAGCGAATCGAACCCGAGCGGCTCGGCGAGATCCCCCAGGGCCAGGTGCTCGGCGAGCACGGCGGCATCCGGTCTCCCTTCCTGGGTCAGCATGTTCAGTGCGATCCCGACCTTCATGTGCGCCTCCTGTTCAGGCCACGTCGCGCTGGCGGGCGGCGTTGTAGTTGGCGTCGTACCACCAGTCGAGGTACGTCATGACGCTGAGATAGCATCGTTCGGGGGCCTTGACAAGGCCGGCGGCGGAACGTTGCGGGCCCCGCACATGGCAGGGGAGCCACCTCGCGCGGCACGTCCAGGGCCCGCTGGTCCCTGGAGACGCTCAGCGCGCCTCGCTTGGCTGCGACGGGGACGCCACCTGTGACTGCCTGTCCCCGGCCGGGTCGGCCGGGGCCGCGGATCCGGTCTCCGTCGGCTCGGGCGAGTTGGAGGGGGATCGCGTCTTCCACCCCGCGTAGTCCAGAGGCGTCCACCGCTGTTTGTCGAGCGCGGTGACATTGGCCCCGTGGTCCAGCAGCACGCGTACGAGATCCGGGTCGCCCTTCCATGCCGCGAACGTGAGGGCGGTCCAGCCGGTCCCGCTCTGCGCATTGACATCGGCGCCGCGCTCGAGGAGAAGCTTCAGCACCTCCGGGCGCTCGTTGATGACGGCCAGCATGACCGGGGTGATGCTTCCCCGGTTCCCGGCATTGACCCGGGCCCCACCGTCAAGCAGGACGCGCGCCGCCTGGAGATGGCCGTTCACGACCGCGAGCATGAGCGAGGTGGACCCGTTGGCATCTCCCACATTGGCAGGCACGCCGATGGCGAGGAGTCGGCTGAGGTCGGCGGCCTGGCCGTCGCGCGCGGCGGCGAGCAGGGCCGCGACCTGCTGGGGAGACGGGGGCACCGCGACCGGGCGGGGAGCCCTCGCCGGCGGCGGGGTCGCCGCGGTAGGCTTGGCGCGATCGAGCGTTGCCACCCGCGGCACCCCGGGTTGGCCGGGCGCGACGGTGCCGGACGCCTCGCGCCCCCGCCCGGGCGCGCTCGATCTCGAGGTTGCGGCCCGGCGCGGGTCATCCTGACGGGCCGGACCGGGGCTGTCCGACCGCGGGGCCGAACGAGGGGCCTCCGCGCCCCCGGCGACCCACTCGAGCGAGGACCTCACGAGAGCCGGCCCGAAGTAGATGAGCAGACCCGCCACGAGCACGGCCCCCGTCAGCAGCCCAGCACGGCGCCAGCCGCGCCTTGACAGGGGTTGGTCCCACGCCGGTTGATCGCCCGGCGTATCGAGGGGCTCCGCGCGCACCGGGCCCCATAGCGCGCGCGGCGGGGCAGCCTCGAGGCCGAGATGCTCGGCCGCCTTGGCCACCGCGTCGGTGGATACGTGATTGCCGAGCCGGGTGGATGGCTGCGTGAGCACCTGGTCGCACAGGGCGTTGATCCGCCCCGGGGCGCCGCTCGCGTGCTGGACGACCCGCTGGATCGCCGCGTCGGAAAGGGCGAGCGAGCCTCCGGCGCCGGACTGGATTCGGCGCTCGACGTACTGGCGGGCCTCGGCCTCGGTGAACGGCCCCAACCGGCACGTCACGGCGCTGCGCCCGCCGCTCACCCCGCCCCACGCGCGAAGGGCCGGTTGCTCGAGCGCGGGTGCACCCGCGAGCACTACGAACACCGCGGGGTCCGTCCCGGAGGGCCTGGTGGCCAGCTCGCCCAGCAACATGAGGCTTGGCCGTGGCAGCACGTGGGCGTCATCCACGAGGACCACGAGGGGCTTTCGGCGCGCGCGCTGGTTGGCCAGCAGGTCCTCCAGGGGGCGCGAGCCCCACAGGCTCCTCGGCGCCGGTCTTGGCGGCAGATGGAGCTGGCTTCGCAGCAGGGCCACGAGCCCATCGGTTCCCAGGACCGGGGACCCATCACAGAGCACGGCATCGGCGTCCGCGAGCTCCAGCTCCGCGCACAGCCGCCGCAGGACGGTGCTCTTCCCGATCCCTTCCGGTCCCAGCAGCAGGACCCAGCGCCCTCCCTCGTCCATGCCCGCCATGAGCTGGGCGAGCGCGCGGTCCTGGCCCTCCGCGAGGAAGATCGGCTCCGGTCCGGGCCCTACCTGGTCGCTCATTGCGCCCGCTTCAGTGCCAGCAGCGACTCCGTCCCGTCGCTGGCGGCCTCGTAGCCTCGCAGACTGCTCCCAGTACGAGTGAATGAATGGCGCACGGGCGTCCCGGCCACATTGCCCAGGTTGCTCGACTCGTACTGCCCGCTCAGCTCGACCGAGGACGTCGAGATTCTCCTCACGGAGCCCGATGCCGTCTGAGTGGTGTGGACTCCGGAGAACCAGCCGCTTCGGACCATTCGCCACTTCAGCCCCGGTCCCTCCTGTCTGAACTCGAACTCTCCCACCCCGTCGACACGCCCGCTCCGCCCCTCGACGGTCTCCCACTTGCCGAGGATCCATACCTGAGGGTTCCCTGGTTCCGACGGATGCGACGGCAATGGCGAAGGCATCGGGCTGAGCACGAGCGGAGCCAGAGTCATGGCGGGCTTCGGATATTGCGCTGTTGCGCGCCCGCGGATCGGGGCGCTCGCGCACCCCGCCAGCACGAGGCTCGCCAGGAGCACGGGTATGCAGATCTGCATCATCTGCATCGAGATTTGCATCGCAGCGCCTCCATCTCTGGACATCGAGTCGAGACCGGGGCCGGGAGTCTAGGAGCGAGCTGAACTGGTGTCAAGCGATTTCGATCGGCGGTGAGCATCGCGATGGCGGCCGAAGGAAGGCGTCCGGCACGTGAGCGAAGGTGCCGCGTGCCCTATACTCGATTCGTGGCGTTGACACCCCCGGCTTCGTTCCGGGCGCGCTGGGCGGCCCGGCTCGCGCTGATCGGCTACGTCGGCCTCCTGGCGACCTCGGTTCTCGCGCCGGGCGGCCGCGCGGGCGTTGCCGGGGCCGGCTTCTTCGACCTCCGGACCGGCTCCCGCATCCGCGTGGTGGCCGTCGCCCTGGCCGTGTACGTGTTGCTGGAGACGGTGCGCTTCCTACCGGTGGGCGTTCTCGCCGTGCTGTCACTGCCCCGGACGCGCCGCGATCGGTTCAGCATGCTTCCCGTGGCCGCCACGGCCGGCGCGGGAAGCCTCCTCATCGCCGTCGTCGTCCTCGTGCTCGAGATCGGCCCGCCGTGGCAGTGGCCGGGGCCATCGGATCTATTCCTCCCGGCCGTAGGCTGTGCCCTCGGCGTCGGCGCGACCCTCATGGTGTTGACCGGCCGCGGGGCGCGCCGCCGCCTCCTGCTGGTCCTGGGCGCGACAGTGCTGGCCGCGCCGATCTTGGTTGGCCTCGTTCTGCTCGGTACGGCCGAGCGCGAGCCGCTGGTCCGAGAAAGCCCGGCCGTGACGTCCGAAGAGAAGCGTCGGCTGTATGACCTCCTCCGGCACAAGAACCCCAAGACGCTCGCGGTCGGAGCCACGCGCTCGATCACGCTCGACAGCCGCGACATTGACCTGCTCCTGGCCTGGGGGCTTCCCGTCGTGCTCGGCGACGGGCGGGGGGCGGCCCGCATCGACCTCATGTCATCACAGAAGGCGACGGTTTCGCTGACCCTCCGCTTCGCCACTCCCACGGGCAGTTCTCGCTACCTGAATATCGTGGCCGGGGCACGCGTGCAGATCGACCAAGGCCGGCTGAGCGTGGCCGACCCGACCCTGCGGCTCGGGCGCCTGGTCCTGCTTGACCCACCCTTGCGGTGGCTGGCGCCGGTCATCAGCGTCCTTGTCCAGGCCGAACGGCGCGCCCGCCCAGTCCTGGCCGGTGTGCAGAGCCTCGAGATCAGCCCCGGGCGCGCGATGCTCGTCTACCGCCGCATGGAGCTCCCCCCGGGCCTGCTCGCCAGCTTCATCTGGGGGAGCGGCTCGAACGAGGAGATGCGGGTCGCCGTCCGGTCGCACGTCGAGCGCTTGCTGGAGGCCGTCCCGAGCTTACCCCGTGGCGAGCCACGCCTCGGGACCGTGGTGGAGGTGGCTTTTGCCCGAGCTCGTGAGCGGTCCACGACGAGCTCGCCCGTGCTCGAGAACCGGGCCGCCCTCCTCGCCCTGGGCATCCTGCTCGGGCATCGGCGACTCGAGGACTTCGTGGGCCAGGTTATGGACGAGCGGGACTGGCGGCGTGCCGCGCCGTTGGCCCGGACCACGCTCCGAGGACGCGACGACTGGACGAAGCACTTCTTCGTGAGCGCGGCGCTCACCGTGCTGTCGGCCCAGGCACCGAGCGACGCCATCGGCGTCTTCAAGGAGGAGCTGGACGCCGGGGGCGGCAGCGGATTCTCGTTCGGCGATCTCATGGCCGACCGGGCGGGCACCACGTTCGCCCTCCTGGCCACCCGCGACGCCGCCGCGGCGCGGACGCTCCAGGAGCGCCTCGCCGCGGGCTTTCGCGTCGACGACTTCTTCCCTGAGGCCGCCGATCTCCCCGAGGACATCCAGGCCGCCGAGCTCGAGGCGCGCTACGGCGGCGTGGGGGGACGCCTGTTCCGCCAGTACGCCGCGGAGGTCGAACGGCGCCTCTGGAGGTGCCCGGCCTACCGGGCCCTGGCGCCCACGGCCGCGGCCAACTAAAGCGGCCAGCCGAGCGCGGACACGAGACCCCTTCCGTAGGATTGTTCCGTCGTTCTGATCA
>WNFG01003671.1_pt2 | contig 12862 bp, 17 predicted proteins | sample 5400431 | NCBI WGS metagenome assembly WNFG01 (sample SAMN13153346, study PRJNA577476) | soil metagenome | isolation source: 120 cm saprolite under Douglas fir tree site 2 hole 3 replicate 2 | place: USA:California | collected 2015-04-18
CTCCCTGCCTCCAAAATCCCGCGTAAAGCTCAAACTCTTGTCGTAGACTCTTGTGCATGAACGTCGATTGGCTGCGCGAACTGTGCCTCTCGTTTCCCGGCGTCACGGAGCAAATTCAGTGGGGGAACGATCTGCTATTCAAAGTCGGGGGGAAGATGTTCGCCGCCGCGCCACTTGAGCCGGCTCCAGTCTGTCTTTCCTTCAAAGCTTCACCGGAAAACTTTGCCGAACTGACAGAGCGCCCCCACATCATCCCCGCCCCGTATCTTGCCCGCGCGCAGTGGGTCGCTCTGGAATCTAGTGACGCCATGCCGCGCAATGAACTCGCCGGCCTTCTCCGTGAATCCTATGAATTGGTTGCCGGCAGACTTCCAAAGAAGATCCGCGAATCCTTGTCTAGCTCCAAGCCCATCAGACCTAAGCTCCCCAGGCGCGAGTCTGCGCGCAAAAAACCGCCAAAAAGAAAACGTCCGTCTAGCCGTTGAGTTTCGGAGAGGATATACTCCCTTGAGTTTCTCTTCATTCGAATGAGACTGGTATTCGGTCGAGGTGGCTCGTGCTCGGACGCATTTCGTTACTCTTGGCTTCGGCAATTCTTATGACGTCAGTTCCGTTCAGAGAAGCAAACTCCATGCCCTCGGCTCGGGGTCTGCTCGCCGTAGCGAACCAGATGGAGCACACGCTCCTTATCGTGGATCCCGAGAGCCGCCGCGAACTCGCGAAAGTCGTGGTTGGCGTGAATGGCCATGAAGTCATCGTATCGAAGGACGGCCGCTTCGCGTACGTTCCGATCTATGGGAACTCCGGAGTCGGGAGGCCCGGCACGGATGGAAGCACGATTGACGTCATTGATTTGCAGGATCACAAGCTCGTCGGCACCATTGATCTTGGCAAAGGGCTTCGGCCGCACCGCGCCGAATTCGGACCCGATGGATTGCTGTACGTCACCGCAGAGCTTGGCGACGCGGTAGACGTCATCGATCCTTCCACGCGGAAAGTGCTCGCGGAAATTCCTACCGGCCAGGCACAATCGCACATGCTGGTTCTTTCTCCTGACGGCCGCCGCGGCTACACCGCCAACGTGGGTGCCGGCAGCGTCAGCGTTCTCGATCTTGCGAAACGCAGCCTGATAACTACGATTCCTGTCGCGAAGACGGTTCAGCGCATCTCCATGTCTCCCGACGGGCTGAGCGTGTTCACCCACGATCAGGACGCGCCCCGGATTGCGGTCATCGACACGGCCACGAACAAGATTACGAAATGGATCGAACTGGCGAGTCCAGCCTACGCCTCGGAGACAACTCCTGATGGCCGCTGGCTGATGGCCCTCAGCATGGTGGCCAATCGCCTCTTCGTCGTCGATTTACAAACCTTGAAGGTGGTGCGATCGCTGGAGGTTCCGACGAGATCGTCGGAGATTTTGATTCGCCCCGGCGGGGAAATTGCCTACATCAGCGGCACCGGCGCGGGGAAGATCGCGGTTCTCGACTTGCGCACCTGGGAAATGCAGCAGCCCATCGAACTCACTCCTGGGGTCGATGGCCTCGCCTGGATTCCCGCGACGCACGAAAGGTGAGCGGAATTCGAATCGAAAGAAACACCGGCCCGCCGCAGTTTTCGAACACTCTCTCATTTCTCGCCGAGATACTCCTCGGGAACATCGTCTTCGGGCACTTCGTGGGTCTTGACTTCGCCCTCGTCCGCGTCACCGGCGTCTTCCACGCCTTTCACTAATTCAGCCTCAAACGCGTTTCCTTCCTCGAGCAATTCTTCCACGCTTTCGGAAGCTGCTCCTGCGATCCCCGATAATCCCTGCAAATCACCGGATTGCCCAGCCGACCGCGCTCCCAGGCCCTTGGGCTCGAACACCACACTCCCGATGTCTTCGCTCTTTCCCCGGACTCTTTTCTTGCTCCGCGCCGCCTTTTTTCGCAAAGGCTTTCTTTTGGGCGCAGTCTTCTTTTTCGCCGGCTTTTTCCTGGGGGCAACCTTCTTGCCCGCAGCTTTTCTCTTTGCTTTCTTCTTGCTCCTCTTTTTGGTGGCCATACGCGGAGTCTACCACTTTCCTTCCCGCCCGGTTACCCAAAGCACACATCGCTGAATTTTTCCACTGCGGGCTGCACAGGGTTCACTTCTCACCAGCCTCGAGATCCACGAATTCCAGGTTCCACGGTTCTTGCGCGAGGTTCAGCCGCGCCAGGCTTACGGGGAGTTGAAACCTGCGTGGGCCGGCGCTTCCGGGATTCACGTACAAAACGCCGTCGCGCTTGATCTTTCCGGGCTTATGGGAATGACCGCTCACGACCAGTCGAAACCCAGCCGCGGCGGGATTCAAATCCAGGGCGTTCACGTCGTGCAACACGTAGATCAACACCGCGCCGGCTTCCGCGACCGTCGTCAATGGCAGAGTCCTGGCCCACTCCTGCGTATCCACATTCCCGCGCACGGCCACAACCGGAGCCAGTTTTCTCAGCTCCTCCAGAATCTTGGCATCCCCGACGTCTCCGGCATGAACGATCAACTCCGACCCGCGCAGCGCTTCCACGGCCTCACGGCGCAGCAATCCGTGCGTATCAGAAATGAGTCCAAGGCGATAGGGATTGTCCGGCACCCACAAATCCTAAAGCAAGGCTCCTGTGCGATGCACCTAAACTTTGAATGTTTGGAGTTTCAGTTGTTGCAGGCTAGGCAGAAACCTTGGTGGGACCCACGCGGCGAAGCGGCTTCGAGCCTGGAATCGGGAACTGCATGTGCCAGAAGTTGGTTTCCGGCGAGATGAACTCGACGCCGATATATTGCTTGCCGTCGCGTGCCCGGTGAATCGCGACCACGCGGCACTCCATGGATTGCGCGGTATGGTCGTTCACAAGAATGAGCGTGTGTCCAACCAACACGATCTCTTCCAGCGGAAACAGTGCTCCGTGGCGGTTCACCGACTGCGAATTCGTCTGGGCGCTGAACTTCTCGCCGTTGTCTCTTTTCCCGTGCACGGTCAGGGGAACCGTCAAGGCTACCCGAAGCGTCCGCCGCCGTTCTTTGCACCGAAAATGTAGTAAAGACATTTCGAACCGGGACCTCAAACTTGTTTTCTACTACTGCTGGCCTTGGACTTACTTCTGAGCAGCTGGCCTCGCCATGCTATTTCGCGTCAGCAGGGTGCCGAAGCGAAAGAACGACAGAATAGATGTGATTAGCACGAACCTTGTCCACACGGCCCCAAGGTTGACTTCTGGACCCTCCAAGCGCAATGGCTGAACGGTACCATAAAAAGTCTTCGCAAAACAGTACCCCTGTACTTACCCTTCTTTGGCGTCGACAGCCGGTTAGGGCGGAGAGCATGTTGCGAGCCAGCCCAATGTGTAAGCATCGATTAGCTCCTTACCTGTACGCCCGAGCGACGCCTCCAGCCACGGCTCGTATCCCTTTCATTATCCAGTATTTGTGCAGCCTCTTGGTCTGTTCCCGAGGAGCAGGCGGACCCAGAAACGGCAGGAAAGTCTTTTCCCGGCCTGCCTGTGGAGAAAAATTTCGCGCTTTTCTCCACTACCCTGTCCTTTCAGGCTTCCAGCTCCCCTGTAGTGTCCGAAGGTGTCCTTCCGTTTCAATGCACAGAATCCCTCGTTGGATTGGTGCCGCGCCGGGGGTGCCGACTCAAGGCCCGAGTAGCTTGACGATTTGCAAGGGGTTTACACGGGCCCTCTCGACAGTAAGGCCCCAATGGAGGTGCGGCCCGGTGACTCGCCCTGTGGCCCCCACCTTCCCCAGTACATCGCCAGCCTCGAGAATATCTCCTACTTTTGCGCTGATCTCAGACAGGTGCCCATAAAACGTGTAGATCCCCAGTCCATGATCCAAAACTACGGTATTGCCCGCGAAAAACAATTCATCGGCCAGAACCACTCTGCCCCGCTGCGCGGCGTGCACGGGCGTTCCTGTCGTCCCCGGGAAATCCGCACCGCCATGGGGCGACCCCGGATTTCCGTTTAGAATTCGGCGCTTCCCGAAATTCGAGCCGGCGGTCACTCCATCCAGTGGCACGCGAAATTTGCCATTCCAAAGTCGCTCCGGAGTTACGCGGTCGAAAATTTCGCGCAAACGGTCGCGCTCCTCATTGGCGCGCTTGACTTGCTCTGGATTAGGCTCGACGAACTCTTTCCCTACCCGCAGCCGTTCGGTCGCAAATTTTCCTGCTCTCACGGTGATGTTGGCGCTGCAAACAATCTTCTTGCCGGCAGCCTTTTGCGCCGTTACTTTCAGCTCATATCGGCCGGGCGCCTTTTCCAAATCGACGCCCAATAAACCTGCATACACTGCTTCGCGGCCCTCCTCCTGCCAGAAAGGGACGCTCCGGCCGCCCCAATCGCCTTGGACTTCCGTCAGCGGCCGCGCGCTCTTCAGTTCCACGAGCAGCAGGCTTCCCTGGCTCGACAACGGTGAACTCAGGCGCAATGTCGCTCCCGCGCCGCAATAGCGCGCTTCCTTCGCCGTCACTCCGGCCGGGCGCAGCAAAGCACCCGGCCCGAGCCACAACAACGCAAACAAGATTCGCCACTGTCGAACGGGACTCAAGCTCCGGCCTTTTGCCGCTGCTGCCGCAGCATCGCGACGCGCGGTTCAATCTTTGCAAAATGCGCGCGCCCCAGTTTCGATCCCAGGATGGCCTTCTCCGACAACAAAAATAGATCGGGGTTTTTCGCCTTTTCACGAAGTTCTTTGAGAAAAGGCCGCACTTTGGCAAACATGAAGTACAGTTCGCCGCAAAAGGCCGGTTCAAAGAACAACTGTTCGCTCACCACCCCATTCAGGACAAAGGACGTGGCGATTCCCCAGTAGCTGCCCACCTGCCGCAGCCAGTTGTTCTCTTCCGAACCGAAGGCCATCGCCACTTTCATGAAATCGTCGGCATTTTCCGGCCAAAACGTCGCCAGCCACCATTGGCGCGCCTTGCGCATTTCCGGCTCGCGCCTCAGGTTATAGAGTTCCAGTATCAAACGCGCATCGTCGGCAGTCGGTTTTCTCGGCATCGCGCCCCCCAAGATTATCGTGCATGTGATTCTACCCCATCGGGCCGCCAGGCCGTTTTCCGGCCGTTCTAGTGTTCGGGAACGCGACAGACTCATCCCGGCAGCGGACGCCCGCGAACCGTCCGGGTCTTTGCGCTTTGAAGGAAGTCTTTTTAATTCTATGACTTCTGCTCCTGCCGCCTACGGCATGAAGATTGCCTTGATTTCGGGTGCGAAAATCTGTCTTCCACGTCTAGTAATTCTGAACCAGGGAGGCTTCCGTGAAAAAGATCGACCGCATGCGCGAGAAAGTGACCATCCTGCCGACTTCCATGTACCTCTCCAAGATGCACGATGCCGGTTGGAGCCTCGTCGCCTTGGAATGGGAACGCGAAGTGGAGACCACAGGCACGCCTGAGCCGCAGGAAGCCTCCGGCGCCTCCGAGGAAATCCCCTTTGGCCTCCGCATCTCTTCGGACTGCCACCATCTGGAAGACGACCCCCTGGAGATGCAAACGCTCAAGTTCCTTGCCGAGATGATCGTTCAGGACATTTCTTTCAAGAGTATGGCCGAGGCCCTGAACATCCGGGAGTACCGCACGCGAGACGGCCGGCCCTGGAACGCCGCGACCGTCTTCCAGCTTACCCCCCGCCTGATCGATGTCGCACCGCGCATCCTCTCCGGCGCGGAATGGGAGTCCCGCAAGAAACAGTTGACGCGCGTCGCCTGGAACTCCTGACCAATACTCTTTCCACGGATCTTGTGCAGGTGAGGATGTACGAACAGACTTTGCTCGGCCCTCTCTGCACTCTCGTCTTTACCGCGAACCGGCCGGCGATCCGTCGGCGCGCGCCCCAGCGCTGCTCCACGGCACAGGTTCAACGCGTCCTAGCACAAACACCCAGCTCGCCGCACCGAGAATCGAAATCACGCCCGTGATCACAAAGGCCCACACGAAATTCCCCGTGCGCTCGACCGCGAATCCTGTCACCGCTGGCGCCGCAACGCCGGCCAAATTCCCAACAAAGTTTTGCAAGCCGGTCCACCTTCCCGCAGCCCGCGGCCCCGCCAGCGTCTGCGTGATCGCCCAAATGTTCGACGCGTTCATCCCGAAAGCCGCGCTCGCCACCAGCAGAAACGCCACTGCAAGTTCCGGCCCGGCCATCGCGCACGCCACCAGGAATATTCCTCCGATCAATTGCCCCGTCCCCATCATCGCTTTTCGCACAAACGTCTCGCTCCGCCCCGCCGCGATCCATCGGTCCGAAGCCGCGCCCGAAATCACCGCCACGCAAGCCATCAGCAGGTATGCCAGCGCGCCGATTTTTCCCATGCGTTGCAGCGAAAAGTGCCGCTCGCGCACCAGGTAATACGGCAGCCACGTCAGCAAGCAATAGAGCAGGTAGTTCCCGCCAAAGTGTCCAAGAAACGTTCCCCACGCCGACCTCTTCCGCAGGATGTCCGTCATTCGCGGCCCGGCTTCCGCCGCCTGACCTTCAGTCGCGCCAGCGGTAACTGCCCCCCGTGGCATCTTCGCGAGCCACAACGGCAGCCACAGCAGTCCCGTGCAACCCAGCCCGATAAAATACGGCCTCCAGCCGAACCGCCCCATCAGTAGCGCCCCAAGCAGCAATCCGAACGCAGGCCCCGCCGCAATCCCCACGCTGATGAACGCATTCGCAAAGCCGCGATGACGCTCCGGAAAATGCCGCACCAGCAGATTCGAAAAACACGGATACGCCGTGGATTCGCCCGCTCCCAGCAGCAGCCGCATCGCGAACAATCCTGCGAAGCCGGGCAGCACGCCGGTGAATAGCGTCGCCACTGACCACACGAAAAACCCGGCCGCCAGAACGTATCCGGCATCGAAGCGGTCCGCCAGCCAGCCGGAAATCAGCAGGAAACTCGCGTACGTCCAGAAAAATGCGGAAAGCAGCACGCCCAATTTCCCAGGTGACATGCTGAACTGCTCTTTGATGATTGGCGCGGCGATCGAAAGCGCCCCGCGATCGATGTAGTTAATGAATAGCGCCAGAAACAGGAGCGTCAGCACGCCCCACAACGCCGGTGAAAGCTTCCCGTCTTCGCGCATCCGCGACCGCCGCTTGATCTTGGCTCCCGAATGCTACTACGGAACCGCTCGCCACATTCCGCCCTCGTCGGAATGGTTCCGCTTTGCTCCATGTAGTCGCCGGGCTTCAGCCCGGCCCGCTTTTCTCTCTCCCTCTGCTTTGTCATCCCGACCGGAGGGCCGACGTCTTTTGTCGGCTCGTAGTGGAGGGGATCTGCTTTCTTCCCTGTAGGGCCACGATACATCGTGCCCACTCCTCGCTATCCCAATTTCAATTTTCTAATCTCTATTTTCCTCAGGCCGGCACTCCTCCCTTGCGCAGCTGCGGCGCGCCTAGCCTCTCCTCCCACCGAATCCGCCCGGTCATCTGCATTACCGCAAACAGCGTCAGGATCGCTCCAATCGTCACCGCCAATCCTGTGAACCCTTCGAAGAAGAACGCGTACGAAAAGAGCACCAGATAGATTAACTGCGTCAATCCCGCATCCACCACCGCGAACCGCAAATCCACGACCAGCCGCAAGTAACTGACCACCAGCGCAATCGAAACCACCGACGAAATCGCAAACGCCGCATGAATCGAAATATGATCCGCCAGATACGCCAGCAGCAGATGAAACGCAAAGAACGCGCACGCCAGGAAGAAATAATTCATCGCATGTAAGTCGTTCCCGCGCAGCGTGGACAGCATGAACACCAGAAAGAAAAAGAAGAACAGCGACACCGGCGCGAAATAGCTGATCCGCCCCGCCAGCGGCCCCGGTTGCAGCTTCTGCGGCATCTTCAACGCGATGTCGAAGCCGGATACCAGATTCTGATAATTCCACTCCAGCTCCCAGCCGTTCGCCGTCTGCCGATTTTCCGTCGGCGAAAGCGAATTGTCCGGGAAGTCGAAACCGGAAAAATCTGTTTTCACCAACAGGTGGAAGTCGCGCGCCTGCGAAATTCCCCTCCCGCTGCCATCCGCATTCTCGCGTGAAAACGTGTACTTCCAGTTGTCGAGCCCCTGCGAGCGATACGCCGCCTTCAGCATAGACTTCGCGCCAGGCGCTAGCCGCGTCCGCGCCATCGCTTGCGACCCGCTGAAGGTCAGCGCCAGTGGCTTGTCGTCCAGCAGTAGTTGCACGTTGTCATAGACCGCCTGCTGCGCCGGAAATGGCAGTCGAAACACAAATTCTTCTTCCCGAAAAGAGGGATTCTGGAACGTGTAAGCTCCGTCGAAATCCACTTTGTACGTGCTGAACCACAGCAGCCCTTTTTGCCTGTAATCAATGTGGAATGCGGCCGCCACGCGGCTCGCGTCAATCTTCACCGCTTCCGAATGAATCTGCCGCTCCGTCCGCGTGATTTTCTTCCCCTTCTCCTCCACCTCGACGGTCTTTTCTTCCGGCCATTCGTACGCGATCGCCGGCGGCGCCTGCCCTTGCGGCGCTCCCCACGTCGAAGCCACGCGCCCGGCGAGGCCGGACTCCGCGTTATACGTTCGGTAGAAAATGGTGGACCCCAGGATGGCCCAGGCAACCGCTGTGCACACAAAAATCGCAACGATCGCGACAATCCGCTTCAACATAGTGTTTGTACCTTTAGAAGCCATCTCATAAATCGGTCCCGTCAGGGCATAGCTTCAGCCATGCCGAAAAGCGCCAAATTCAGTGGTTTCAACACCTCAGGTTCAATGGCACGCGCAGTCCAACTATTTTATGAGATAGGTTCTGCTTTCTCCGCCACAACCCCAAACTACTTCGTCAGGTTGGCGTTGTCAAGTACTTTTCATTACAAAGTAGAGGCGCGCGAGAATCTCTTTTTGCTCCATGGAAGGGCGGACTTCAGTCCGCCCTTTCTTCTCTCCCCTCTTCTGTTGTCATCTGCGTGGGTCATTCACTCTTTTAACGCGCGGATGCCGAGTGGGCGACAACTCGTCCAGAAGCTCACCTCGATCTTCCCGCAACGCCGTTCCTGGATCCGGATGTCGAGGTAAGAACAGCCTGCCTATGAAAAGAAATGGGATTGGCCATCTTCGCGTTCGCGATTGGAGTCCTGCTCGTACTCTTCATCGCGGCTCCCCGACTGCAAAAGGGGGGGCCTGAAACATGGACTATCTTGAGGCAACCTGCTTCGATTCATTCCGCGGTGCATTGGTTTGCAATACGCGAACGAGATGGCGGCCCGTTGCGGGAATGGCAACTTTATTGCCCAGCAAGATCGCTCTTCCCGTAATTTTGCGGCCGTAAATCCGCGCGTTTGCCTTGTTGTCTGGGCGCAGGGTGGAACCCTCGAGGGAGATCCCGGCAAATAGTCCGCGGGAACGCGAATAGCTGAGGATCTCTGCGCGCATCCAGGCATCGGTGTTTGCGGAAGCATCGCGCCCTTTGGGACCTGCAGCGGCGGATGCGTCTCCACCCAGCTTGATCTTGCTGCTGAGAATGGAAGCCACACCTTTCCGGTTCATGACCAGAAGAATCAGATCGGTGGATTCGCCACCAAGTTGCATTCCGATGCTATCGCCTTCAAGAGCGTACATTGCCGGAGCACCCCAAGGTCCATTAAATTCCTTGCCCGTGCGGCAAACCATCGCTCCGCGGCCGTATTCTTTGCCCATTCCGAAGGCCAGCTTCAATACGGAGGGGAACACGATGACACACTCGGCTTTTGCCAAAACCTGCTGGGGTAGACTGTCCGGGATGTTCAAAACTTCCTGCATGACAACGCCGCAATTTTCGAGGCGCTTTTGTTCTTTAGTCGCAGCGTAAACCGCGCCCGCGGCAAACGAGAGACACACTGCAATTGCAAAATATCGCTTCATCGCTCACCTCTATAGCCAGAAATGCTTTTGCAAACGTTGAGCTTCGTCCGAATCTCTGACTGGACGACCTTCATTCGGTGGGCTCAATTGAGAAAGTCGCGGGTGGCGCGCCGCCGGCCAGATCCGCAAGCGATCTGGCACACCGGCCAATCTACTGAGTTGGGACAACGAACAGAAACAGCCAATCGCCTTGCCTTACTGCCCTGATTCCTTTACGTGTGCCTCGTCCACCAGATCCTTCTCACTCTTCCTGGCGCTTTGGGCCCAGCTGTAGCGTTCCGGATGCCCTGTTTATAGCCGTTTCGGTAGGCGCGGAGCTCGTTCGCGTCAGTAGGTTGCGGGTGTTCGCTGCGGTTGCCGCCAAACTGGCGATCGTGCTGGCCGTCCTGCACGCCCTGCTGGAAGTACACTTGATTGTCGTTGGGCTCTCGATAGTGGCTGCGCTCCTGATTCTGGCCCTGCTGTGCGGGAAGCGCGGCGGCCCGGCTCGCGCTGAGCCCGATGAAGGCGATCCCAAGAACCAACACCCATAGGGACTGTTTTAGATTTCGATTCATGGATCCTCCGATTCTGAAATCTCAGGGATGCCGGACGGCGGCACGGACTCTTGTGAGAGTCGAAGTATTGTCCACCGCGAAGTGATCCTGGCAGATCGCATGCTAGGAGTCTGCCCCCTATAGCACACATCGGCACGCAACGGATTTGAACGTTGAATGCTGTATTGTTGTCGGGTGGCAAGCTAAGAAAAGCTCAGATTGGTCGGGCATAACCAACACCCTGGCTGGGACGCCCATCAGATCGAAGCAGGAGAAAAACAATATGTGGCGAATGTCGTTCGGTATGGCTCGTGCAATCGCCTTAACGATGGTCATGGCGTTCAGCTCCTACGCGCAGACGTTGAAGATATGGCCTGGCGTAGCTCCAGGTTCCGAGACTTGGACCCAGAAGGAAAGGGTGGAAAAGAGTACTCCAATCGGAACAGTGGTTTTCAACGTGGTGACCCCGACTTTGACGGTCTACCTGCCGGAACGAACCAAGGCCACGGGAACCGGCATCATCATCGCCCCCGGCGGAGCTTTCGTGGCGTTGGCTATCGATCTGGAAGGCCACGATGTGGCGCGCTGGCTTCAGGAAAAAGGCATTGCCGCCTTCGTCCTTAAGTATCGAATTATCGAAAAGCACGGGGAAGGTATCCCGCCGGACCTGAATATGGACGAAGCCGGCAAATACGGAATCGCCGACGGAATTCAGGCCATCAAAATAGTTCGGCAGCACGCCGCGGAATGGGGCATTTCTCCTGACCGGGTCGGCTTTATGGGTTTCTCGGCCGGCGCCATGGTGGCCAGCGCAACTCTGCTCCAGCAGGATGCGGCCGCACGTCTAAACTTTGCTGCGCCAATCTATGGTGGACCGTTTGGCGTAATGCCGCCCATTCCGGCAAAATTGCCGCCCATTTTTTTGGCGTGGGCGCAGGACGACGCCTTGGCCCTCGACGCCGTGACTAAGTTTTATGACTCGCTAAAATCGGCGGGCTGCAAACCGGAAGCTCACATTTTCAGCGCTGGCGGCCATGGCTTCGGCATGCGAAAGCAGGGTACCAGCAGCGACCACTGGATCGACGAATTCTACTACTGGTTGGAAGCGCAGGGATTCACCAGGCCCGCAGCAAGATAAAGTTCCTATCCTTCGCTGCGACCCAACTCTTCGAGCCACTTTTGCAGAATTGCCTGCTGCTCCGCGTCGACGCTCGTAAACATCACCCCCATCCCCATATTGGGGAACAGAAATACCACTCTTCCCAGCGCAGTGAATGTCGTGTTTTCGTGCGAGATTCTCACCAGAATCTCCGTGCCTTCGGGCGAGGGATTCAGCATGTCGAGGAAGCATCCGCCGGCGCTCAGATCGCTGGTTTTGGCGCTCAGTTCTGTATCGGAAGCGATTTCGATTACTTCAGCATCCGCGATAATGGGATAGCGTGGAGCACGACGGCGCTCGGAATCCATTCCTTACCCGCCTTCTTTAGTAGTGGCCAAAACGAGGATGGTCCCTGCAACGCGAATCTTAGCCCAAGCCTCCGGGTATTCCAATCGGTCAGGCGCCATGCCCTCCGGTTTCAGGGTGCTGTTTTGCATCTGCGAATCGGCAAGCTACATCCTTTCAACACCTTTCACACTCATTCGAATGTACAGCTAAATAAACATTGACAGCCAGTACCTTCTGCGTTATACTCCCCTTGTCCTTCAACGCCGCGGAGAAAGGAGCGCCTCCCTTTGTCCGCTACCCTTCCATCTTCGTTACCCACGACTTACTCTCCGCTGCGCACTCCATCGGCATTCTCCAGGAATTTGGCTATTTCTATGTCTCATCGAATCAAGGGCTTGCGCACTCTTTCATTTTCCGTATCCCGCAAGTCCTTTGCTTGCCACTCTTACGAAAACTGCCGGGTGTATACCAACAATTCCCATTCTGGAACTCGGCGCCCTTCCCTCGCTACCCACCGCCCACTCACCACTCCCTCTTCTGCTATCCTCAAAGAGGCGACCATCGGTCGAACCGATTCCCCTCTCATCCACCATCCCAAGGAGCCCCATGCAGTCGTTGCGACTCAATCCCATCCTCAACACGGACTCCTACAAGCTCACCCACTGGTGGCAGTATCCGCCGGACACGCGCCACATCTACTCTTACGTCGAATCCCGCGGCGGCATGTTCGACGAAACCATGCTCGCCATGCTGCAGTACATCATCAAATCCAATTTCGCCGGCCAGGTCTTCACCCTCGACGACGTCGAGGAAGCCCGCCGCATCGCTCACGCCCATTTCGGCGGCCACCCCAAATCCTTCAACTACGAAGGCTTCAAGTCCCTCTACGCCAAGCATGGCGGCCGTCTGCCTCTCCGCATCCGCGCCATCAAGGAAGGCACCGTCGTCAAAAGCCAGAACGCCCTCATCACCATCGAGAACACCGACCCGGAATTTTATTG
>WNFG01005667.1_pt1 | contig 12861 bp, 8 predicted proteins | sample 5400431 | NCBI WGS metagenome assembly WNFG01 (sample SAMN13153346, study PRJNA577476) | soil metagenome | isolation source: 120 cm saprolite under Douglas fir tree site 2 hole 3 replicate 2 | place: USA:California | collected 2015-04-18
ATTGGCGGAACTCTTAGATACGTCACAGCAGACAGTAAGTCGGTGGGAGGCTGGATCTTCTCGGCCGCGTGCGGGCCAAATTCCATTGCTCGCCCGAGTGCTGCGCACCACTCCCCAAGAACTCCTTGCCGCAGCAGGAATGAGAATTAGGGAGCCTAATTCCTTCGGCAGTTTATTCAGATCGGTTTCGAGGCCCGCAGGTGAATCTTGCGCAGGGTTTGGTACGAAGTGCCCTAGGGGTATCATCGGTCGGCCGCCTCCAAGAAAGCTCTGTAGCGAGAGTGCCGGCGCCGCTTTCACGAGTTCATATTCAAACCTGAAAACCCCAGGGATTCGTACCCGCGCAAACTGAACATCCATCCGATAAGTCGGGCCTGTCATCGGCGGATGAGGCTCAACTTCAACGACTGTCCCAAGCTCGTCAGCTGCAATGTCGAAGCTGAACCGCACTTGCGTTTGCGGTCGAAACCGCCTTGCTCCAGAGCCTTCTCCGTTCTCATCGACGAAAATCACGCCAGCGGATTCCAGCGCGCCCCGGATCGCGCCTAGCTTCTTGGGATCGCCCTCGTATTTCCCGGTTTCGAAATTCGAAATCGTATTCCGATGAACGCCGGCTGCCGCGGCCAAATCGTCGAGCGACCAATTCAGCAGTGCCCGCGCCATTCGCGTCTGTTCTGGTCTCATAGGTCCTTCGATCCATTGTTATAATTTCACTTGTGAAAATATCACAATACGAACGAATGGGAAACAAGAATATAGTCGGCAGCCAAAAATACCTTGCTCCAGCATAGATACACATATACCGAGTACCAAATGAACCGCACACAGAAAATGAGTGTTGAGTCCAACCCGCCGCCACATGTGGATTTCGGCAACCTTTTGACGACCCTGCGTCAGCAGGCCGGCATCGCGCTGCAGTCGAAATTGGCGGAACTCTTAGATACGTCACAGCAGACAGTAAGTCGGTGGGAGGCTGGATCTTCTCGGCCGCGTGCGGGCCAAATTCCATTGCTCGCCCGAGTGCTGCGCACCACTCCCCAAGAACTCCTTGCCGCAGCAGGATCGATGGTCTTGATCCAGAAAGTTTCGAGCGATTTTGCCAATCCCTCTTGCAATACCTTAATCCTGATGCCGACGTTCACGCCGTTGGCGGCCAGGGCCACACCCAAGAAGGCGCAGACATCGAGGTGGCGTTTCCTGATGGAACTCGCCACACCTTCCAATGCAAGCGGGTGCATCAGTTCGGTCCGCGCAATGTCGATAAAGCTGTAGCTGACCATACGAAGCAGGCTGCGAAAAAATTCATTCTCCTATCGCGAATCGCAAGTCCGCGAACTCGCGACGCTGTTCAACAACATCCGGGCTGGGACCTTTGGGACAAGGAAGATATCTCCCGTCAGGTTCGAACGCTGCCACGAGAGCAACAGCTTCGGCTCGTCACGACATTCTTCCCACAACATCGCGCTGCTCTGCTTGGCAATAGCGCAGAAGGGCGTTGGCAAACGATCGAGGAGTTCTTCGCGCCCTACATGGCAGGACGCGGTGCTTTCAGCCACGACTGGCCGCTCATCGGCAGAACCGAGGAACTCGCGGCGTTACTCAGCAAGCTGGAGGACGACCAAATTACCGTGCTGCTGCTGACCGGCACCGGCGGCGGAGGAAAGTCCCGCATCATCAAGGAAGCCACCGAAAGATATCAAGCCGCACACAAGGGACAGATTGTGCGGTTTCTTTCGCCGACCCAGGAGGCGACCGCCGAAAGTTTGGAGGACCTTGGCGAAGAAAAAAAACTCCTCGTTGTGGACGACGCGCACGACCGAAGCGATCTTCCGATTCTTTTTCAGTACGTCGCGGTGCCCAAGAATAACGCGCGGCTTGTTCTCTCACTGCGAACCTATGGTCGTGATTACATTAAATTCCAGGCTGCCAACTTTGCCCTTGCAGGCGCATCTATGTCGGAAGTTGCGCTGCCGGTGCTGCGTCTGGCGCAGGCGACGGAACTAGCCCGAGAGGCACTGCAAAGATTTGGCGGTCCAACGAATGAAGCGGAATCGATTGCCCGCCTTACCCTTGATTGCTCGCTTGCCACCGTTATCGGTGCTCAGGTTATCGCGACCGATCGCCGCCATTTCGAGCTGGTCAAGAATGAGGAGGTTTTCCGATCCACTTTGCTTGGAAAATTTCAGGACATCATCGCTGGCCGGATTGGAACAAAGAGCGACGCGGATCTGGTGCGCAAAGTGCTGCGGGTTCTCGCCTTGGTCCAGCCCTTTTACCCCGAAGACCAGACAATCCTTCAGGTCGTCGCGACCGTGGAGGGAATCGAGGCCCACGACGTAAGCCGACTCATTCGCGCGTTGACTGAAGCAGGTGTCCTGTTCCGCCGAGGGAGCCACTATCGCCTGTCCCCCGATCTGCTGGCCGACCACATCATCGAGAAGGCTTGCATCGGCGCTGGCGGTTCATCAACGGGATATGCGGAGAAGGTATTTGCCGTCGCTGGGGACCAGTACATCGAGCACGTGCTTTTGAATCTTGGAAAGCTCGACTGGCGCCTCGCAAACGGGCGGCCGTCCAACAGCCGACTTCTGGAAGGTATTTGGGGACAACTCGCTCCCAGCACGGATTACGGCGACCCGCACATCAAGGCAGTGACCGCCGTCGCGTATTTTCAGCCCGAGCGCGCACTGTCGTTCGCCGAAAAATTGATCCGCGAGGGGCGATATCTCCGCGATCTGCCGGAGTTAGTAAAATACGCCGCGTATACGCATGACTACACTACACGGGCCTGCGAATGTTTGTGGGAATTGGGCAAGGGCGACGCTAGAGAACTTAATCCTCATCCCCGGCATGCGATCCGTATTCTCTCGGAACTGTGCGCAGTCCGACCCGATAAACCACTCTTGTTTAATGAAGCGGTAGTCGATTTTGGTCTGTCACTCCTCGAACGTGACGACGCCTGGGGCCAAAAGTATTCACCCTTCGATATCCTCAAAGGCATTTTGCATCCCGAAGGCCACACCACAGAGGCGCTTGGGCGACATTTTTCAATTAAGAATTTCAACATCAATATTGAGGCAGTCACCGCACTTCGAGCCAAGGTTGTCGACGCGATCATACGCACCTTAGCGCACGACAATCCCGGAGCTGCGGTACTGGCGGCTCGGTCGCTGCACGAAGCGTTGCGCTACCCGATGAATGTCACACTGGAAGCGCGGCAGAAGTGGACAGCAGACTTCGTGCAGACGCTCGATAAAGTCGCGCTTTCAATCCGCCGCCCCGACATCGACCCACTGGTCTCCATTGAGGTGGCTCATGCCATCTCGTGGCACGCGCACCACGGCGTGGAGGAAACCAGAGCGGCCGCCCACCGAATTCTGGACGCGTTGCCAAACACGCTCGAGTTCCGCTCGTTGCTCGCGCTAGCAGGCGGATATGGCCACATTATCAAGCTGCATGCCGATTTTCGAGAGCACGAGAAAAAGTGGAACGAGTATCTCACCGCACTAACTGCGGAGCTTTTGCAGGCTTATCCCGATGGTGAAGCCCTGCGCGCCTTCGTTGCCCGGCATGTTGCACACATCAAAGCCTATCATTCCAGCGCAAGCTCCTCTCCTTACGTGTTGTACGGGCGCCTGATCAGCGCTTCTGTGCCGCTGGCGCGAGCAACGGTGGACGATGCGCTCGCGCACGAAGATTCCCCAACTCGGCAATTCGTTGCGACCGCCCTCGCCAAAATCGCGCAGGATAGCCGAGCCGACAGCGTCGCATATATGAAACGCTTCATCGAATCCGGTTCGTCAAACCTTCAAGCGGCCGTGGGATCGGCGCTTAGTCTTTCCGGTCCCGCGGAACTCCCGCTAACGGTCGAGGAAATATCCATCCTAACAAAGCTGCTCGGCGCTAACGACTACTGGATTGCGCGCTGCGCTGTCTTGGCGATTCGCAGCGTAGCTAAGGACGATAACAGGCTTGCTATTGATCTCTTCAAGGGTGTCGATATCGGAATCTCCCATCGGCTGGCCGACGACGTATTTATGAATTTCGCCGCAGAAAACGGCGAACTTCTAGGCGCGTTGACCAGAGAAGACGTGGACGCGTTTTTGAATCGGCTGATGGCCCTTTCAGAGTTGGAGGGGTACTGGATAGAGACCTTTTTGGCCGCCGTGTCAGCAAAGCATGCCGAGCGTCTCGCAAAGTTCTTCATGGATCGCGTGGACCACGCCGCCACGAATGAGAACTGGGATTATCGGCCGTGCAATCATGGCCCATATGAACACGTGGCGCTGCAATTCAGAAAATCGCCGGACTTCGGACTCGTGCTCAGACAGGTATCCGACTGGATGAAATCCCGTGATGACCTGTTATTCAGGGAACGTAGTGCCGAGCTTTTTGATACGATGTTCAAGCCCTTCGACGACGTACTGGTCGCAGACCTTCAACGTTGGGCCGACGTCGCGACCGAAATAGATATCCGGACTATCGCGAAAATTCTCGGGGAAGCTCCCCCGACCTTTGTGTTAGAGCAGCGCGCATTCGTTTTTCGTTTCCTTGAACGTGCCAGGCAGTTTGGTAAGGGCGCGCTTGACGAAGCGACAAGCGGACTTTTCCGCTCCGCAATAAGCGGCGTTCGATCTGGAGGCCTTGGAGAACCCACTCCCGAAGATTTGGCGACAAAGCATGGGGCGGAAAAGGCGCTCGCTGAGCTGCCTCGGTTTTCACCTGCCTTTGCGTTGTACGAAAGCATCGCCCGGCACGCCGTGTGGAGCATCGACATGTCCATACACGATGGCGAAGCGTTCGAGGAATAGCCATGCCACCGAACCGAGGACGACATGACGAATGGATCGAGCTTAGCCTGACGCGATGGCTGGCCATTCGCGCGAAGGGCCCGGGCGGAATTCGCGCCGCAGTTTTTCTCGTCCTTTGGTTGACAGCCCTCGGGTTCGTTTATTTCTTCTGGCACGCGTAAATTATAGGCGGCCTCGCATTTCGGCGGGCGGCGTTCAAGCGAGAGCCACAACCTCGCCCTCGATCACCTTGCCTCTCGACAAGTTTGGTAAAATGGCAATAGGGCTCCAGCTATTCACCGGGAATATCTTTTGGCAATTGGATTATACCCTGGCCCGCGCCCAACGAGCCGCTTGCCGCTTCGGATGATGCACCGGAGTCGGCTGGCATCTGGGTTCGCGGCGGCTGCTGAGTGGTCTCCCCACCCAATTTCGAATCAAGAGTCTGAATGCGGGCGAGGTTGATCTTCTCGTTCAGTCGGAAATTCGGCTCTGCGTCCCCTGCGAGAGCCTCAAGAATTTGCGGATAGAGAACCGGATCGATTGTGAAATTTTCTCGGGAGACAAGAGCCGAAAGCGCTCCGAGCAGGTTGCTGTACCCATAGTCTTTGTCACCAGCCAGATGCGAGCGCGCAGCTCGAACCGCATCTATTGTCCGCCCCATGCGATGAAGAACGAGGAAAATAAAATAGCCGACGCTCGCATAGGGAGAGGCCCTGTGGAGATGGCTCAATAGGTAACCTTCTATTTCCCTCTTTTCACCATTGCCGAGCGCCGCATGAATATTTAACAAACGCGTGACGTTTGGTGATTCGATCGGCTTCGCATCGGCCTTGTCCCACAACAGCGACGGCACGGTTCCGACGCTGGTCCAGCCAAAATTTGGCTCGCTTTGGAGGCCAACATTCAGGCTGCCAAGCCCGCCGCGTTCCCTGCCGCAGGCGGCGTAATTTCGCTTTTCTTCATTCAGGATAAGATCGACTTGATCAAATTTTCCTTGGTGTTTCCACTCCGGCGGCGGGCTTTGCAATGTGTCCGCCGGGGGCTCGATTGCTGGTCTAAATCCGGGCAACCATTTTATAGCGGACGCCAGTCGCGCCGTGAGCGGCTGTTTAGGCAGTCGCGCGTCATGGGTCGGAATGATAATTCCTTTGATCCGGTATTCTTCACCGTAATGGTCCGTAATACCAAGCGTCGCGCAGACGGGGTGCCCTTGTCGCGCGATGGCCCCGCGCACCATGATGTGCAAACTTGCCGTCACCGTATCGTGCGGCGGCACCGCGTGCCGGGTGCTGTGATAGGGGCTGCCTGCCATTGGCAGCAACACCTCGCCATGCAGAAATTCCCCTTTCGCTCTTGGTCTGATGAGCCGAACCTTGACGACACGTACCGGGCGATCTGTTAGGTTTGCTGCCTCGACATCGACCGTTATCTGCGACACTAAGCTCTCGTCTCTCTGCTTTGCTAGATGCCACCAACATTGATGATGACGGGGAACTAGCCGCAACGCTTGGCGCGCTTTCTTGTTTCTTCGGTGCTCAAGGTATGCAGTAATACCGGCTTCGATGCCACGCGTCAGAGCAAGGACAGAGAAGCCGACAGCCTCTATCCAAACCCAGATACCCCATTCTGTTCGAAATCCATTCGGATCAATACCACCGAATCCGGGCGTGAAGATTACCGCGCAGCCTGCGAGCGCTAAGCCAGCCAACAACCAGACTGGCAGTGTTCTCAGAACCGACAGAAAGTTACTGATCGCCGTCGCCGGGACATCAGCCATCGCGATTCACTTTCCCAAATGGACCATGCAGCGTCGAATGCGCGACCGCGACGCCATCGGCTCTAATTGTTAGAAATCGCTCTAATTATATGACTTTGAATGTGCTTCGCACTAATAATCAGATTCCTTGCATGGCATTCGTATCGCGTCCGGCAACGCCGGTCGGGCTCTATGCGCGCGATGGCGCGCACCGAGCCTGCAAAGGCAGTCTCGGCCCATTCGGGTGACGATCCCTCGCCTCTCGCCGGGGGCAATCGGTCCCGCGTCCCGCCAAGGAGCGGCGGCGCTAGCCGCATAGTTAGCGGGGTGCGTCGGGGCTCTTGGCTCCCCAAGCCGGATATTCAAATTGTTCCGGCGGAACCCAAGAGCGGATTACGAATCTTGATAAACCCCTCTCTGTAACCGAACAAGCATCCTTGCGTTCCGTGAAATGTGCGAGGAACTCTCGCTTTGGAACAGACTCAGGGGTGTAGGCAAACTCCGCGTACGCAGCGCAACCCAGCATGAGATCCGCCAGTTGAATAAGGTCGCTTCGCTTCGAGTCGAGAGCGTGAGCGAACCGGACTATGCGACTGGTCTTTGGGCCAAACGCCCTCTTGTAGGTTCGATTGAAAAGAAACTCGACTCGGTTGAGCACCGTGTCTTTTGAAAAGAAGCCCGCATCGGGGAATACCCACCATCGCTTCGTGTCGGAGAGACGTCCGAATGTCGTGAGTAGAAACTGGTAATAGATGAACGCAAGCAAGTCGTCATTGTGCCGCATCTTGGCTAGCGAAGGGTGACGGTCAGCGCTTGAGCGGTGTACGACCAACACAGAATATCGCGCATGGGGATCGTCAAAGAAAACATCGAGATATGCCTTAAAGCCATCAAGGTAGCTCTTGGAGACCTTCCCCCACCCAATTTCGTGGGCTAGCCCGTGACACTTGCGTGTCTCCGAAAGCCTATCAAGAAGACGCTCGCGGCCTCGATTCGTGCAAACAATTCCACCGAGGATCAGATAGCCTTTCGGAGTGTCCTTCCTTTCGTCCGAATATAGTTCGTACTCTGTAATCATGCTGTTGATCGTGCCTCATTCCAGTATCGGCGATGATCAGCTTTCGCCCTCCGTTAAAGGTTATTTAGCTACCACCTGCTTTGATGCTCGTCTCTCCCCGGTCACATTCACAAGTACTGATGGGTCCGTTTCCCAGAACCGATCATCCACCGGCATGTCGTAAAGCGTTTTGTCGCCGACCCGCAGGCGCGTGATGAACCACGTGCTCGTGAAAACGCTGAGCAGGTATATTTCGTCGGGACGATTTGTGGTCGACCCTTCGATTTGAATTATGGCATCTGTGACGTTAAAATGGTTCGTGAGAAAGATATCATCTTCTTCAAGGATGAGGATGGTTTGGGCGCCAGACGATTTCCACGGCAACAACTTCCGAAGCTTCCTGTCGTAGGCGTCCCGTATCCGCTGCAGGCGGCCCGCTTCAACGTCACCCTCTACCAAGTGCCGGATGACGAAGGGAAACGGAAAGTCTTCCCGCGGCCACCGGTCCAGCGATACGGCGAAAGGCACCCCCGGTGGCGTCACCTTTTGAATCGGCAAGATACGTCGGCCAGGAAACGCTATGGGCAACCCTGGTGCAGTCGCCAGACTCCAACGCACAAGTGCGTCCTGAATCGGTCGCACCGCTCGATCGTTAAGCCCGAGCATTGCTCCCACTGGCACTTCAAGCTCGAACCGGCTCTCCGCCGGGAGCTGACTGGCCACCCTGTCTGTGATCGGCTTGAAGTGCCGCTCTGCTTCCGCCTCAAGCTGGATGTGTCCGGCGAAGGGCTCTATCCGTGTGTGCTCGAACGCAAAGCGCCGAGCACCTACGGTGCAGACGAGCTCAACCGGACCAACGCTGTGCGTCTTCTCGGGAAAGATGAGGTCGCGTCGCACTCCGCCTTCCCGCGCCTCGATGTGGCGCAAGACTGCGTCGCATGTTTTTCCCTCGTTTGATCGATCCGTAGTGCTCATGCTTGCCGCCGCGTTGGGCTTTCGACTTTCAGATATAACTAACGATCTTCAAAAATCGAGCGTCCCCTTCCGGGCCCGGCTGTCGTGCACGGAGCCGAAGCCGTCTCCGCCCTGTGGGCTTCCATCCCTGACGCAAAAATAATGTACCCCTCGCCGGGGCCGAGGCCTTGCCAAAAGCTTCCACACGCTTACGCCAGCCCTCACATTACCGGCGGTCCTTCGCTTACAGGTGGTACGGATGCAGGCTACTTAGCGCTGAGCACTGACGAATTGTCGAGTTCTCTATTTACGGATTCCAGAAAGACCGCGAACTGAGATTGCCAATCCAAATTTCGCTCGACCGATCGCGAGATCATGTATGACGCGTACCCTGGAGAGCAAGCGGAAGTCCAAGTCGTCCCGTTATCTACCGATATTTCAATGAGAGACAAAGTCGAGAAAACCCGCCGCCATTCGAAATGAGCCTTTAGGTCCGGGGAAATGCGCCACATAGGACGTGCTTTTAGCGGCATCTGCAAATTCGGCGGCATAAACACGTCACCATCTCGAAATACAACTAGGAGCGTAGCAAAGAGCGGGGCCGGAGTCCTGTTTGTCATGCCGACAAACGCTACAATCATCGATTCAATGAAGAGAAGTAAAAACATAAGGCCGAAGGCAGTCGCAGCAGCATCCGGCCCGACTGAGGTGAATATGGACATTAGTGGCAATACCAGAATGTGCCACATGATCCCAATGATGAACGTTGCTCCCATAATATACGGAGTCTTTTTCATTAACGATGTAAACACGGGAATTGGATTGAAGTAGTACACAGAACCGCTCGTATGGATGAACATTTCAGAGTTTGTAATTCTGGGTCTCGCGAGGCGAGCTTGAAGCACCTCAATGAGGTTCTTAGTGAAGCTGAGCTCCCCCCAAAACAACCACTGGATTGAACGAAGAATGAGAAGGTTAGGACTACTCGGTCTGTAATAGGTCGGAACGGCCTGGCTTGGACTGATGCGCCTTCCGTCCCGCCAAATTGGTATGAGCCAAACGCTCAACACCCCAGTCACTATTGCGCCGATGAGAGCGGATAACACGTCCTTCATGGATGCCCCACATTTCGCTCAACGCGTAGATTACAACAATTTTGAGGAAAAGGCGCGCCCAGCTTCGCTGGTCGGACTCTATGCGCGCGCAAGAGCAGCGCGCACCGAGCCTAGCCACGGCAGTCTCGGTCCATTCGGGAAACGATCCCTCGCGCAAGATGGTCGGAACCCTTCGCCGGGGCAGTCGGTCCCTCGTCCCGCCAAGCGGCGGCGCTATGCTGACGCTCCTGCGGCTGCCCTTTTAACCGGTCTCGGGGCTGGCGAACGGTCTCCGCTTAACGCTCCCGCCCATACGCCCTTTTCTCTTCTGTGAAGTTGGGGCCTGCGGCCCCCAGGCTGTCAAGGCCAGGCCCTACGGGCGGAAAAAGCCGGACCGGGTAGTCGCTTCGCTCCGGCCCGCACCAACTCCGGCATTTTCCGGCCTGTGACGGCCAACCCCCCGCTCATTGCTGCTTGGCTAGTTCGGTTTGCATTGCGCGCAAACCGTGAGCCAAGAAAGGAACAGGCAATGAGAACGGATGTCTACGACAAGATTACCAATCAGATTGTTGCGGAGTTGGAGAAGGGCGTGAGACCCTGGCAAAAGCCGTGGAACGCCGAGCATGCAGCGGGGCGCATCACGCGCCCGTTGCGGGCAAACGGAATTCCCTATCAGGGCATCAATGTCCTGATGTTGTGGTCGGCGGCGATGGAGAAGGGATACGCCGCGCCGATTTGGATGACGTTCAAGCAGGCGCTGGAGCTTAAGGCCTGCGTCCGCAAAGGAGAGCACGGCAGCCTTGTGGTGTACGCGGACAAGATTATCCGCACCGAGACCGACACGGACACCGGCGAGGAGAGCGAGCACGCCGTCCCGTTCATGAAGGGATACACCGTCTTTAACGTCGAGCAGGTGGACGGCTTGCCCGAGCACTTCTACGCGAAGCCCGCGCCGCGTACCGAGACCGTGCAGCGCATCGAGCGCGCGGAGCAGTTTTTTGCCGCCACCGGTGCCTACCATCCGCCACGGCGGCACGATGGCGTACTACAGCGCCGCGCACGATCACGTGCAGATGCCGCCCTTTGAGAGTTTCCGCGACACCGAGAGCTATTACGCGACCCTTGCGCATGAGGAAACGCACTGGACTCGCCACCCGTCGCGCCTCAATCGCGATTTCGGCCGCAAGCGGTTCGGCGATGAAGGCTATGCCGTCGAAGAACTCGTCGCTGAGCTAGGCTCCGCCTTCCTTTGCGCCGACCTCGAATTGACGCCGGAAGTCCGGGAAGACCACGCCTCCTATATCGCGTCGTGGATCACCGTATTGAAGAACGACAAGCGAGCGATATTCAGCGCGGCGTCGCATGCGCAGCGCGCGGCGGATTTCCTGCATGGCTTGCAGTCGACCGCCACCGCGAAGGCAAATGCTGCTTGATCGGGCGGCGAGATCGTCGCCATCGGCTCACCGACCAACGCTGACTATCCTGCAGTGATCACGGGGACGCCCGCTAGCTGTAGCAACTTATACAAGGTTGCGATCGTATTCCGGTGTCCCCGCTTCGGGCAATAGGTGAACAACACCCGCTGTTTCGCACGCGTGAAGGCAACGAAGAAGCCTGCGGTGGCTTCGACCTGATCCTTTGAAAAGCTCCACCACGCGCCGTCGTCGAGACCGACGAATATTACTGTGTGATATTCGAGCCCCTTGCTCTTGTGGATCGTCATCAGCGGCAAAGACCTGGAGGTGCAAGGAGACCGCTTCAGCCACTTTTCTCATCCAATCGCCTTGACGATAGGCGGGACAAGCGGCGGCAAGATCGCTGCGGCCAATGAAATCCAGCACCTCATCCACCGCAGCCCGGGCGTCTGACTTCGAGTCTACGGGGTGGGGGTAGGCCTCTCTGAATTTTGTGGTGAAGGCCTCGATCTCGCGCCCAAGACGCGTGCGCGCCCGATCGTCGTCCGACGCGAGACCGCGCAGCAGTGACAACGCATTCAGACAATCGCCCCACGCGCGCCCAGCGCGCTCGCTGGTGGCAAGTCGGATCAGGCTGATTACCAGTTCGGACAAATCCTCGCAGAGCAGCTCCTGAAGCTTCACCGGACCGATCTCGGCGGCCTCATTACGCAGGATGATGTCATGATTGGCGAGTGCCTCAGCTAGCAGGGGCACATAATCGCCGGCCTTCTGTCGAACGAGAATAACGAAATCCCTGGGTGATAGACCCTGTGCCTTCATCTCATCGGCAATGAAGCCAGCCAGGGTCGTGGCCTCGACCTCCGGGCTCGAGAAATCCCACACCGCGCAACTGTCACCGGAAATGGCACCTTCGACCTTAGAAACCGGCTCCACGGCTTCCGCGTCCAGCGCTTGCGCGAGGATGTGCTGAATACGCACCAGTTCCGGGGATGAACGATAGTTGTTGAGCAGCGAAGTACGTTTGGCACCGAAATCGCGCTCGAACTCAACGAACGGTTCTTCCATTGCCATCGCCCAGCGCATGATTTGCTGCTTGTTGTCGCCGACGGCTGTAACGATGGTCTTCGATCCAAGGAAGATCGTCTTGACTAGATCGTACTGGATCTGGGTGGTGTCCTGAAACTCGTCCAGGAAGAGGTGGGAGTAGGCCAACGCCAATGCTTGACGGACCAGCGAATTGATTCGTAGGACCAGCTCCGCGAGCCGTCCGATCATCGGAAAACTTAGAAAGCTGCCGCGCGGGCCGCGCAATGAGGTCTCCCAATAGCGCTGCACCGCCCACTGGGCCGCTGTCGCAGGCGCGGACGGTTTTTCGGGCAACGGTGCGCCGAACAGATGTTCGCGCTCGAAGTTCTTGGCACTGATCGCTTCGATATCTGCCCGTGTTCCGACGCCAACGGGCGGCGTGCCGACGGTGTCAAGGAAGTCCCGATACGCCCGCTCGGTCGGAAAAAATATCTGGTAGTCCGCGGCTGGCCGCCAAGCGTCGGGCAATGCTTGGCCGAAGCGGTCGACAATGCTTTTAGCGAAAGCATCGAACGTCATCGAATCGAGCCGGGCTGCGTGCTCCGGGCGGCACCGCTTGCGCACGCGAGCCGCAAGGTTCGTGGCGGCATCCCGCTTGAAGCTGATCGCAAGAATTCGTTGCGGGCGGGGCGATCCCCGCGTTTGTAGTAGATAAGCGGCGCGCTGCGCCAACAGCTCGGTCTTGCCCGAGCCAGGTCCTGCT
>WNFG01004766.1_pt1 | contig 12857 bp, 12 predicted proteins | sample 5400431 | NCBI WGS metagenome assembly WNFG01 (sample SAMN13153346, study PRJNA577476) | soil metagenome | isolation source: 120 cm saprolite under Douglas fir tree site 2 hole 3 replicate 2 | place: USA:California | collected 2015-04-18
AGGCGCCATCGGTAGAGCTTTAAATTCCTCTGTTTCGTCACGGTGACTGCCACGATCATGGGTAGTTTAGAAGAGGGGCTGATGCCCCGGTCCGACCTTGATCTTGAAGAGCAGCGGCGCCTTCCGTATGTCGCCATGACGCGCGCAAAGAGATTCTTGTTCGGAACATGGGCGCGTCGACGGACAGGACCAACTGCGCGGGCGGGCGACCCCAATGTGCGCGCTCGGCGGAGCCATTCCAGCTTCCTAGACGGGGGCCGGTCGACTCTCAGGACGGCAAGCGTATATCGCTCAGCGGTGGCCTGACGACGACTGAGAGCGGCGCCGGTAATCGGCGGGCTTTAGCGCAGAGACGCAATCCCTGTCGTTCCCAGTGTCGAGTGTGGGTAGCGATGTGGGTACAGAGCGCCAGCAAAAAAGTTTCTTTCTGTCTTATCATCTTAGCTAGAGTCGCAGCGGACACCCTCTCCGCCAACGCGCTGACCACACCATCGCCTTGCCCGGGTGCGACCTGGAGTTACGGGGACGTCAGCCCGTCGGGTTTTCCACCCATCGCCGAAGAAACGACAACGAATCCAGGCGGGCGAGGCGCGGCCTGCGAATTCGGCTTGCGACACCTTATACGCTTCGCCGCCCGACCGGTGTGCCAGACACTCTGGAGACCCTCATAAGTCATTGAATGTTATAAAAAGCAACTGCGTATGTGCGCTACCGCACATCGCTCGCGAGCGCCTGACATTACTATGGACATCGAAAGAATCGCCCTTGGCATGATCCCTGCACTTGGAATTGGAGGTTCTCACGTGTGGTGTCAAGGGGAGCACAGGATCGGCGTCTCGCCAGAGCAACCTTCTTAGGCCGGGGCGCGAATCTGTTGCGGAGTAGCACCGGATCGCCTAGCATAGATGCCCCCGTAAAGCCGGTAGAAGGGCATAAGAGCAACCGATCCAGGCGGACTATAGGGTCGGTCATAAAGACGTTCGGCAACGGGTAGTTAGATTTGTTGGAATAAGCAGTAAAAGTATGAGTATGGGAGGGGTGGTGAGCGTTCGTATTTTCGGGCACTACGTATCACTGCCGCTGATGCTCCTCATGGTTGCGGAAGCGGCGATTCACGTGGGCGCGGTCTATCTTGCAGGGACCTTGCGTTTCCTGGATATCAACTTCGTAATCTATTCCGCCACTGGGGATTACGGATGGCTGCTGCCTCGGGCCCTGTTGTATGCGCTGGTGATGTTGGGCGTCATGACCGCCTTCGGCCTGTACGGTTCGGCATTGCACAAGAACGACCGCGAGTACCAGGTGCGGTTCCTTGCGAGCTACCCCGCCGGGGCCTTGGCGATGGTGATCCTCTTCTACATCATACCGGCGAGCTTCCTGGGGCGCGGCATCATGGCATTGAGCTTTCTGTTTTCGCTCATCCTCACGGTGCTGGCACGGGTCGTGTTCTTCCGGATTGTCGGCGGCGAAACGTTGAAGCGTCGGGTGCTCGTGCTCGGGAGCGGTTCCCGCGCGGCCGAGGTCGAAGCGCTCCTGAGCAGGCTCGGTTCGCGCGCAGGATTTCATCTGGTCGGCTTCGTGCTGTGCGGTGACGAGCAGCCGGGGCGAGACAAGTCGAAGTTGCTTGGCGACTGCAACGCCTTGCGCTCTCTCGTCGGGCAGCACCGAATCGACGAAATCGTGGTGGGAGTGAGGGACAGGCGCAACGGACACTTTCCCATGTCCAAGCTTCTCGAGTGCAAGCTTGAAGGGACCGGCATTGTGGACTTGCCGACCTTCTTCGAACGGGAGACCGGTTACGTTCAACTGAATTCACTGAGCGCGAGCTGGATGGTCTTTTCCGAGGGATTCTCCAAGACCGGTTTTCAGAAGTTCTTGAAGCGTGCATTCGATATCTGCGTAAGTGGAGCGATGTTGGTCGCCACCCTGCCGATTATGCTGGTCGCGGCGTTGGCCATTTGGCTCGAGACCGGCCGGCCGATCCTGTATCGGCAGAAGCGAGTCGGTGAGTCCGGACAGGTATTCGAAATCTTCAAGTTTCGCAGCATGCGTGTCGACGCGGAGAAGGACGGCGTCGCGCGATGGGCCAAGAAAAACGACGATCGCGTTACGCGCGTGGGGAAGTTCGTCAGATTGACGCGTGTGGATGAATTGCCGCAGCTCATCAACGTCATACGCGGCGACATGAGCTTTGTCGGCCCGCGTCCGGAACGTCCGCCGTTCGTGCACGAACTCAGCCGGAAGGTACCTTTCTACGCAAGCAGGCACTCCGTGAAGCCGGGTATCACGGGTTGGGCGCAGGTTCGCTATCCCTACGGAGCGTCGGTGGACGACGCGGTGCAGAAGCTGCAATTCGATCTTTACTACGTGAAGAATAACTCCCTGTTCCTGGACTTGGTTATTCTCTTTCAGACTGCACAGGTTGTCTTGTTTGGCCATGACAGCGCGCGCTAAGGGCAAGCTCTTGCGGCGTCGGGCGTTCGTAGCCGCTCAAGGACGTTCCTTTCAGGGCGAAGTCAGAATCGGAATCAGCCGGAACGTTAGGAATGGATTTTGTATGGACGCCCGATTCACTATGTGGAGTCAGGGGTATCGAATGCCTAACAGTGAGACGCTCAGGGCGATCGCGAAAGGCGCAGGCGTGTGCGTCGATGCGCGAAAGGCGCGTCGGCTAGTGCGCCACGCGCAAGGGTTGCATGGGCGATTCTTCCCAGTGAGTAACCCGGTTGTTCCTAAAATGTACCCGGGACGGCCCGTAGTCCCAGACGGTGTCGGTTTCCGTCACCGGTGTCCCCTGGATCACCCGCACTTCGTCCTTGGTGGACCCGATGTCGAAATTTCCGTCTTGCATCCGAGCGGGTTGGTCACGACCAATTCGCAAGGGGTGGTCGGGATGTTGGTTCCAAGAAATCACTTTCCCTTGCGCAAAGTGGATCTGCGACTTTCCGTAGTGCCAGGTTTCGCCCTGAGTGAAAGTCGGAACGCCCTGAGCGGCGTAGACCTCGCCGACTGTCGAGCCGATCCAAACCCAACCAGACTCGCGAGGGCTCGCCGAGGGCGCTTGTGTCGCAGTGTCTGGACGGGTGGTAGGGGTGTCGGGGTCGGGTGCGCTGTCGCTTGGCCCTGCGTAGCGATCGACAAGATACAGCGAGGGGACAATGATGAAAATCGCAAGCACGACACGGCGCCGGCGCCCCGGACTGCTCTTCGAAGGTTCGCTGGCCGTTGCGCCGATGGCGCCCGTCGCCGCACGATGGTCGTTGGAACTGGTGTGTTCGGACACCGTGTCGGTGTGACGCCTCGGTGTTTGCGCCCCAACATCTATCGCAGGCTTCCCTGGCGGAAGCACGCCGTATGCGCGCCTGTAATTCCCCAGCGCTTGGTAGGCGATCGTAAGCTGTTTGCTGCGTTCCTCGGCGATTTCCTTGGCGGCGGTGTCACCCGAAAACCGATCCGGGTGCCATTGTCCGATGAGGCGCCTATAGTGCCCGCGCAGCGTCTTCCAATCGGTGTCGGGGTTTACTCCGAGAGTAGCGTAAAAGGCAGAATAGTCGTCCATGACAACCGTCCGAGCGTGCGGACAGAGGAGTGATTCGGGTAAGAGGAAGGATTCTTGCACATTTTCCGCGTCTATGGCCGCCGAGGCTCGGAAAAGCGGACTTAAAATTATTGTTGTCAAGACCCCAAACGGTGGACTAAACAGGCGCGATGCCCTGTGCCTGCCATGATGCGAAATTCCCCTCAAACGAGGGCGACAAAGGAAGGCCGGGCAGAGAAACATTCGTGTCGCGAGGTGGTAGATGAGTGAATTGCGGGTGGGTATTGTTATTGTAACGGTGGCACTCATCATGTCCGGTTGCGCAGATCTGAGCGAGATCCCGCAGGCCGCTGATGTAGCCGGTGTCGTGGGAGACTATCGCATCGGAGTGGACGACCGTGTGCAGGTCACCGTCTGGCGCAACCCGGAGTTGACCGTGAACGCGCCGGTGCGGCCAGATGGAAGGATATCTGTGCCGCTCATCGGCGATGTGGAGGCGGGCGGCCACACACCGACCGAAGTGGCCGAAAATATCAAGAGGCAGCTCTCAGCGTATCTTCGCGAACCCAATGTGGCAGTAATTGTGACGGAACTGCGTTCGCATGAATACCTGACGCGCGTGCGCGTGACCGGTGCCGTGCGCACTCCGCGTTCGATGCCCCATCGTCAAGGGATGACCGTACTCGATGCCATACTCGATTCCGGCGGAGTGAATGACTTCGCGTCGCCCAATCGAGCCAAGGTTTATCGCAGAACCAAAGAAAAGACGGAAGTGTTCGATATCGAGCTTGGAAACATACTCAACAAGGGTCGGCTTGAAACCAATTTATTGCTCAAGCCGGGTGATGTGGTCACTGTTCCCGAGCGATTGTTCTAGCCGGGCGGCTTGCCGCCGGATTTTTTTTGAGAGGGACGATGGAATTGCATCCAGAACAGATCGCAAAAGGGCTCATCACCGAGTCGTTCCACTCGCGGCGACTGGTTGTGGGGATATTCGTCATTGTGAACGCGGCGATGCTGACGGGAGGATTGCTGTGGCCCAAGGCTTATACGGCATCAACCAGCATCCTCGTGGATGAGAGGACTATCATCCAGCCCCTGATGGCGGGTGCTGCGGTAGCGACCGACGCCCTGGACCGTAGCAGGAACGCGCGCGAGGTGATCTTTGGACGCAAGATCATGGACCTCGTCCTAGAATACGGCTGGTTGAAAGCCGAGCCGAGCGTAGAGGAGCGTGAACTCCTAATCGAAGGAATCAAGAAGCGAACGGTCATAAGCACCGTGGGGAAGAACATTCTCAAAATCGAGTATCGCGACGATGATCCGGGCCGGGCATTTCGCGTGACGGAGAAATTCGCCGAGCTGTTCATGCAGGAAAGCATCGCTGCGAAAGCTGCGGAAAGCAAAGCAGCATTCGACTTCATCGAAAAGCAGACGCAGGAATACCAGGACAAGCTGACCCACACCGAACAGGAACTGAAGGAGTTGCGCTCAACGACCCTAGACACGCGTAGCGGGAGCGAGGGTGAGGTGGCTACAAGGCTGAACGACCTCTATAGACGCATAGATGCCGCAACGCAGGAACTGCGAGAAGCGGAGGTCAAGGAGGCTTCGCTGGAGCGCCAGGTGTCAGGCGAGGTCGAGTCGACCAACGCGATTTCGCGCGAAGGCCAATACCGGGGCCGAATAGGGGAGCTCCAATCGAAGCTGGACACGCTGCGGCTAAGTTACCACGACACACATCCGGACATCGTTCAAGTCAAGCAGCAGATCCAGGAGCTGACGAACGGGATTAATGCCGAGCGCGTGCGCCGCGAGCAGACAAAGCGCTCGGGCAACTCGGAGCCGGACGAGTCGGTAGTAAACAATCCCGTCTACCAGCAATTGCGCCGCGAGCGGTCGCAGAATCAAGGCATGATCGAAGCCCTGACGGCGCGTATCGCAGAGTTGCAGCGGCAGTTGCAGGATGAAGTGGGTCGGGGCAAGCGGGTGCACAGCGGCGATGCCCGTTTGGCTGAGCTTACACGCGACTATCAGATCAACCGTGATATTTATCAGGACCTCTTGCGACGGCGCGAGAATGCGCGTGTCTCGATGAATATGGATAGCGACCGCCAGGGGTTGACATTCAAGATCCAGGAGCCGGTTACCCTGCCACAGTCCATCGGTGGACCACGGTTTTTGCATTTTGTGGTCGGAGGGATTCTACTCGGGGTACTGATTCCGCTGGGGTTGCTTTACGCCCGACTGCAGCTCGATCCGCGCATTCGCGTTGGAAGCGCGATAACTGTAGCGCACAAGTTGCCGATCGTAACGGTCATACCCCACCTATGGAGCCCGACCGAACTGAGAACCCTGCGCTCGGAGCTCGTGCTGCTGACCTTGCTCGTCGTGGCAACGATCGCTGTGTCAGCAGCCTTGTCCACGATGCGCTTCCTAAAGGTGCTCTGAGATGAGCAAGATCGAGAAGGCACTCAGCAGGGCTCGGGAGGAACGAGGAAATCTGCAACTTGTACCCGTCGCAGGCGTGGGGCCCGCATCGGGAACGGCCTTGGTAACGGATCGAGTTGCGCATCCGGAGACTATCCCCCGCATGGCACAGAACGAGGCGCGCCTGCTCGGTGCGGGCGACCTCGCGCAGCGGGGCATTATCCAGCTTCAGCAGGGAGAAGATCCAGCGGTGCAGGTGTTCCGCGACTTGCGGACCAAGATCATCCAGCAGAGCCAGGGTCAGAACGCCGTAATTCTCGTCACCTCGGTGAGTAAGGGATGCGGGAGCAGCTTCATTGCGCGAAACCTTGGAGCGGCATTTGCTTTCGATATGGGGAAAACTGCCCTCCTGATCGACTGCAATCTCAAGAACCCGAGCGTGCACAATCTGCTGGCTAATGCCTCGGCGCCGGGTCTGACGGAATACTTTGAAAACTCTGATCTCGACGTCAAAGAGATCATCCACCCTGTGGGTATCGCACGCTTTCGCGTAATCACCGCAGGGAATCGGCGCGAAATTCTTGAAGAACACTTTACATCGGGAAAGATGAAGCGCCTGATGGAAACCGTACGACGGCGGTACCAGGAGCGGTTCATCATCATGGATGGCCCTCCCATGTCGAAAATCGCGGACATCCGTATTCTTTCCGACCTGGCCGATTACGTGCTCGTCGTCGCGCGCTACGCAAGCTCCACAAACACGCAGATAGCCAGGTGCCTCAATGCCATCAGCGAAAAGAAGCAGCTTGGCATAATCTTGAACGACGAGCCGCGCTTCCCGCGGATTCGCTGACCGAATGCAAAAGGTCGTCGGGAGGAGGGCGATGCGGAAGGCGCTATTGACCCGAAGCGAAGTAGCGCCCGCGGCTTTTCGCTCTTCCTTCTCGTGAGACGGAGAATCTGGTGCACCGCCATCCTCGGCTGGGCCTGTGCCACCCCGACCCACCCCGGTGAATCCGGTTTTGGGATCGGCCTAGCCCTCGCGCACGACAGCAACATCTTCCGCGTTGAGACGAATCCGCAAGGGGAGTGGACCCAGTCGTTGCTGGCCGGTCTTTTCTTTCGGGAGAACACGATTGACGTGACTGCGCGAGTTCACGCTCAGGTGGAAAGGCGGCATTTTTATCACCATACTTTCAGCGATGATACTGGAGGATTCCTGGACGGAGCGACGGTTTGGACGATATTGCCGCGGCAATTCAACTGGACCGTCGAGGACACATTCCGGGAGGTGCAGATCGATGTCACCGCCCCCAATACGCCGTCCAACCTCACCAAGTCGAATACCCTGAGCACAGGTCCGGATTTCACCTTCCCCTTGAGTTCAACGAATTCGGCGGTACTCGGCGGCAGATACGGCCGATTCGATATCAAAAACAGCATCAATGACAACCAACGCTACACCGGTTATGTGCGAGGCGTGCACGCGTTGACCCCTCAGTCGAAGATATCCCTGAACTATGAAGCGGCGCGCGTGTATTTCGAGCCCGGAGCTCAACTCTACTCCAAAGCCCTCCGAAAGGATTGGTTCGGGCGCTTTGAGAACCGTTCAGCCATGAACACTACGACCATCGACATCGGTACCTCGCGGGCGACGACATATGGGGCGGGCCCGGACGTGGGCGGCCGACTCGCACGAGCCACGTTCTCGGAAACATTGTCGTCGCAGTCGACGGTTCGGATTGCGCTTTCCGATCAAGTCTCAGATACCTACACCGACCTGCTCGGAGGAGTGACCATTTCAACGGCGCCAAGGGATCCGGCAGTTGTGGTGCTCAATCCGTCTGCCTTTGCTTCGGGTGATTTGTATCATAGCAAGCGCGGCGACCTCGGCTACGCGAATAACGACGGACGTTTCGGGTACACTCTGCAGGGGTTTTGGCGCCGTGTAGATTTTGTAACTCAGGACGACAACGATTACTTAGAGAAAGGCGGGGCGTTCTTATGGAGCTGGGTCCTTAGCGGCTCGATGCGGTTCGGTGCGTCCGGAACTTACTCGATGCGCGCCTTTGCAAATATCGATCGACAGGACACGGATCGCACCTACGGCGTGACCGCGACTTACAGACTGAACAGCAATGTGACCGTCGCGACGGACATCGGCCGCATCAAGCGTCAGAGCACGGTACCCTTGCAGGGTTTCGTGGACAACCGAGTAGTACTGGTTTTGGGATACAGTTCCGGAAGTTTCCCCGACGTTCGATCCAGGCGATAATCGGACATGTATCTAGAGTATTTCGGCCTCTCGGCACAGCCGTTCGGGCTCACCCCGGACAGCGGTTTCCTTTTCATGAGCGAGCCTCACAGCCGCGCCAAGGCCTACATGGACTATACGGTGTGGAACCGCGAAGGCTTCGTGGTCATCACCGGAGAAATCGGCTGCGGCAAGACGACGCTGATCCAGAAGCTCCTTTCGGAATTGGACAAGAATGTCGTCGTTGCGAAGGTTTTTCAGACGCAGCTTGACGAGGTGGAGTTCCTGCAGGCGGTGTTGGTGGAGTTCGGGTTCAACCCGTTCAATGCGAGGAAGGTTGAACTGCTCGACATGCTCAACACGTTCCTCATCGAACAGTTCCTGCAAGGAAAGCAGATCGTTCTGATCGTGGATGACGCGCACAATCTAAGCATGAAGGTGTTGGAGGAGATCCGTATGCTCGCGGGCCTGGAAACCCGCAAGGAGAAAATTCTGCACGTGATTCTCGTCGGCCAGCCACAGTTGAATGAGATGCTCGACCATCCGGAAATGGAGCAGCTGATGCAGCGCGTAAAGCTGCGGTACTACATCCGCGCCCTGAGCGAGCCGGAACTTGGTAGTTACATCCGCCACCGCCTTAGCATTGTCGGCGTGGCGAACCGGACGCTCTTTCCCCCCGAGACGCTGCCTAGCATCTACAAGTACGCCGGGGGCATTCCGCGCCTGATCAACACGCTGTGCGATACGACGTTGACCTGCGCCTATGCCGACCACTTGCCGAAAATCACGGCTGAGGTCGTGGAAGCCGCCGCGAAGGAATTGCAATGGCCGCCGCATTCCGAGCGTATAGAAAAACGTCGCGTGAACACGAAACGTGGGCCAATTGAGGGCGGAGTGCAGGGGATGCTGCGTGAGCAGGTCCAGACGCTGGCGGCCATTGCTGTCCAGGTCAGCAAGCTGGAAGAACGCTCGCCCGTGCTGGAATCCATCGGAAAGAGCCTGGCGGCAATCGAGGCGCACCTGCGCAACCTCGCCCAGAGCCGCAGTGTGCAGGCGCGGCCGGATTCAACGGCCGACCGTCAGAAAGGATCCGGCTGAGACGATCGGGGTCTGCAGTCTGTCGCCCCTGGGAGGGTACAATGTTGGACGGCAAGCACAGTGGGCACAGAGTGGATTTTTTCACGAAAAAGGTAGGCTTGGCATTCTCCCCGTCGTTCCGGGTCGAAAATGTGATATCAAACGTGAGAAACTGCCGCCCAATAAATGCGATGGAATATGACACGTGCATGAAACGTGGTTCAATTCGGCGGCACGAAGGATACGAACGGCACACGTTCCACCAGTGCGACTGACCTGACCCTTTCGCCCTATCTCTTCGCTGTGGCGGTCAAGCAAAGAGGATCCCTATGTCCCGCATGAAAACTCTGCTGTTCGTTCCCCTGGTCGCCTTTGCGTTGGCGGGCTGTGGTGGAGCGGCACAACAGGTCGGCGACGCCAGCGCTGCAAGTGCCGCTCCGCCGCCGCCGCCACCGCCACCGCCCGTGACGCCTCCGCCCGGCAGCCAGAACTTTACGACCCGGTGCGCGCAGCCGGGAGTTCTCAGGTGCGTTAGCTTCGATTCGGCTTCAGATATCGCGGGTGGTTTCGGCGACAACAGCGGCATCTTGCCCGGCGACGCAGTCCCGACTCTTGACGCAACGCTCAATGCCTCGGGAGGCACGGGCAGCTCTCTCAAGTTCGTCATTCCGGCCAACTCCTCGGCCAACAGCTCCGGATCCTATTGGATCAACTTCTCCAATGATCTGATGACGCAGTTCGGTCAGAACTCGGAATTCTATGTCCAGTGGCGCCAGCGCTTCTCGCCCGAATTCATTACGACTATTTTCGCTGGAGGCGGCGGCTGGAAGCAGGCCATCATCGGGGAGGGTGACAATCCCGGCTGCACGTCCAGCAATAGCTTGACCAAGGATAACGGCGGCTTTTGCGCCAGCAGCTGCACCCAGCTGGAGGTCGTCACTCAAAATACCTTCCTGCGCGGCATACCGCAGATGTACCACAGCTGCGGAGTCAAGGATGGTCAGTACCAGCCTCTCGACGTGGTCACGAGCGGCAGCACCATCCATCCGCAGTATGCCTCGACCACCCTCCCCAATTGCAACTACCCGGGTCCCTACACCACCACCAACTGCATACCCTACAAGGCCAATCAATGGATGACGTTCCAAGTTCATGTCAAGGTCGGAACTTGGTACACGAATAACATGGTCTACCTTGGCGACAGCGCGATCCACCTCTGGATCGCCGAGGTGGGGCAGGCTTCCCGGCTGGCGATGCAGCGCGATTCCAGCGTGGGAACCGGCTACGATCTGGTGAACTTGACCCCGGCGATCAGCAACTACGGCAAGGTCTGGCTGCTGCCTTATGACACGGGCAAGGACCCGACGGTCACCAATCCCATCGCCTACACGTGGTACGACGAACTGATCATCTCGAGGAATCCAATCGCCGATCCGTCGCCATGACGGCGGTCGTCAGGAACGCGAGCAGCAGGTCCACGAGGTCAGGTTTCGAGACCATGAAACAAAGTCGGTGTGTCGTTCGCGGAAGGAGAATTCCGATGTTGCGAATGAAGACATTACTGTTCCTTTCCCTGGTCGCCCTAGCGCTCGCCGCCTGCGGCGGCCCGGAGCCGGACGGCTCGGGAGGTTCCGCAACTCCGGCTTCGACAACCCCGGCCGATACGACTGCACCCTCTATACCCGGTAATTTCACCGCCACGGCGGCGGGTTCGACCGGCGCCAACCTCTCCTGGAGCGCATCGACCGACAACGTCGGAGTGACGGGTTACATCGTCCGGCGCGGTGGCGCTCAAGTAGCAACGCCTACCACCACGATCTATGCGGACACGGGTCTGTCCCCTGGCCAGACCTACAGCTATACGGTGGCGGCGCGCGACGCGGCCGGCAACATTTCACCCAACTCGCCGAACCAAAGCGTCACGACCGCAGTCGTTCCCCCGCCCGACACGATTCCACCTTCTGTACCCACTAACCTTGTTGGCACACCGGGTACGAACGCGATCGGCCTGACCTGGACCGCATCGACGGACAACGTCGGCGTGACGGGCTATACAGTGCGTCGGAATGGCACCCCTGTAGCGACGAGCGCGTACGACCTATACGTTTACAGTTTCCGCCTTCGACGCTGCGGGGAATACTTCTGCGCAAACGGCACCTGTGCAGGCCACGACGCTGGCATCGGGGACGGCGACGCCGCTTGCCCAGTTAGCGGCTTTGATGCAACCTGGAACGTGGGCCGGCTTCACTGCGGGCAATTTCGATCTTGCCCTCGTGGATGCTGGTGGAGGGCATTCGATTTTGGAATTTGCCAGTCGCGGTCATTGGGATCCCGTTCACAAGAAAATCCAGTTCTGGGGAATGGGCCACATTGCGGGTCAGGCACTTATCACTTATGACGATGCCACGAATACGTGGACAAAGGATACGACTCAGGCTAACCCAAATACCTTCGGCCACGGGTATCAGCATCTCGCTTTGAATCCTGCGAATGGCGACTTATACCTGCGGTTTTATAACAGCGGCACGATCAAAAGGAAGCCATATGGCCAACCCTGGCAAGATGTTGCCCCCTTCGATAATAGCGTCAACAACCAGGTAGCAGGAGCCTTGGAGTGGGTGCCACAACTAAACAGCGGGGCGGGAGGTTTGGCATTTGCCGATACGGGAGGAGTCAGATTCTCGAATGCTGTGGTTTCCAGTTGGGGCTCGCAGATCAATGGGGCATCGGGTCCATACCACCAGAATGGCGTAGCGATCAACGGCGCTTTCTACTTTGGCGGCGGCAACGGTTCTGCCGCATTCTGGCGGCTTAACGCTAACGGCACGGTTACCGATGTCACCGATCCTCCGGTTAAGTTTGGAGTGACTGCAATGGACTTGATCCCTCATCCCAATGGGATTGACGCTCTACTGGTTGGCCCTGGTACTGCTGGGAACGCCTACCGTTACAACGCAGTGTCGGATACATGGACTCTTCTTGGCCCGCACCAACTCAATTCTGGAGACTGGTGGGTCGGCATTACGGTGCCCGAGTATGGCGTGACCGTGTGGCTGTGTCAGACCACGAGCGTGGACCCGCCATTCGTCCGCGTCTTTAAACCATAGGTAATTCACAATAACCCTGCTCTTGGTCAATTCAAAGGGAGCAGGCGGACTGCTCCCGTTTATCGGACCACGGATAATACGAGCTTAGGCCGCCATTCCACACCAATCGCCGATCCGGCCCTATGATGGCCATCGGTTCATCGGTCACGAGCACGAGTAGCAAGTGCACGAGATCGGGTTCTCGAAATACAAAGTCGGTATGCCGTTCCAGGAATGAGATGCGAACGAAGACATTGCTCTTTTTCCTGCTCGCCCTAGCGTTCGCCGCATGCCGCGTTGCGGCTGGGCCGCGATCCGTATCCGCCGACTCTGTTCCACCTTCTGTACCCACTAACCTTGTTGGCACACCGGGTACGAACGCGATCGGCCTGACCTGGACCGCATCGACGGACAACGTCGGCGTGACGGGCTATACAGTGCGTCGGAATGGCACCCCTGTAGCGACGAGCGC
>WNFG01008517.1_pt1 | contig 12849 bp, 10 predicted proteins | sample 5400431 | NCBI WGS metagenome assembly WNFG01 (sample SAMN13153346, study PRJNA577476) | soil metagenome | isolation source: 120 cm saprolite under Douglas fir tree site 2 hole 3 replicate 2 | place: USA:California | collected 2015-04-18
AGGCGTGGCTAAACCATATTGCGAGGGAGCGCAAGCGTGTTCGCGCTCTTTCACTCCCGTCCATGGAGCGGCTCCGCCGCCTGGGAGATCAAGTCACTGCAGCTGCGTTTAATTCTTTTCTGAAAAAGCATGCTCATCGTGATCCCCGCAGCCAGCGGACAAAAAGGCCAAAAAAATAGGCTCTTCTTTGCTCGATGTATTCAGAATTTGGATTCAAGCGCACCAAATTTCAACTAATCCGCCCTCAAGCCACAATGCTACTCTTTTCCGTGAGGCTGGCGCCGGGCTCTTCATCTCAAGACCGATCAGGCGTCCAGCAAGGAGAATCGTGCCGCGGAATTTTAGTTTACCGGGGAAGGTGTATTTAATCGGGGCGGGCCCAGGGCGCGCCGATCTGCTGACACTCCGTGCATTCGAAATTCTACGCCGCGCTGACGTCGTCCTCCACGATGACCTCGTTTTCTCCGAGGTGCTGCAGGTGATTCCCGCGAGCGCCGTTGTCCTGAATGTCGGAAAACGTTGCGGTCAAAAAAAGATCACGCAGGAGCAGATCCATGAGCGCATGATTGCCGAGGCGCGTCAAGGGCGGACGGTAGTGCGGCTGAAGGGAGGAGATCCGCTCATATTTGGCCGCGCACAAGACGAAATGCAAGCGCTGCGCCAAGCAGAAATCGAGTTTGAGGTCGTTCCGGGAATCACCGCAGCGCTGGCTGCGGCCGCCGCTGCGCAAATCCCGCTGACGGAACGAAGAAGCGCTTCGAAACTGCTGTTCGTCAGTAACCATCAGTGCGATGAAAAAGTACTTCGCAACTGGCGTTCGAACGTAGTCTCCGACACGACGCTCGTCTTCTACATGCCCGGCCGTGAGTTTTCCGAACTGGTCGAGGACCTTCGTGGAGGCGGGCTTGCTCCCGATACACCCTGTCTGCTGGTATCGAATGCGACCCTCCCGCAGCAGGAGCTGATTCGAACGACGCTTAGCGAGTTATCCGCAACGCTGGCTCCTCCCACACCCAGCCTGCTGATTGTCGGGAGCATGGTCGCCGAGGGTGCAGGTGCCGCCTGCCGGGGAACGCCGGGATTTGAAGAGATTTTGACGCTGCACGAAAATAAAAAAGGATTGGAGCTGGACAGAAAAGATGCCGCGGCGACAAGAGGCGCGGAGGCATCAGCCGAAACCAATCCCGTTATTTCGGTTTAGTCTGATCCGGCAGACGCGCCCTCGATTTGCCTTCCTCTTTTCTTGCTTACAAGCTCTTCGGACCGTTCCGCAGCTTCCTTGACGAGGAAGCCCATTTTCGGGTGTGAAGCCTCCAAGTCGACGGAGATACCGTAACCGCGCAACGTCTCCGAAGTTGACGGGCCGATGGAGGCGACCACGATTCGTTCAAACGCGCGGCGAAGTCCATTCCCCTTGCCCAGCTCCTCCGCAACCTGAAACAGGTGCGTGATCTGCACGCCCGTGGTGAAGAGCGCCAGGTCGATCTTCCCATCGGTGACAGAATCCACGGCTTGCCGGAGAGGTCCGGTGTCTTGCGGCAAGGCCCATTGATAGACCGGCACACACTTGACTTCAGCACCGCGCTCCCGCAAGGCCGCGAGCAACTCCGTGCTGGGTTTTCCGTATTCCTGCAGGGCAATTCGCGCGCCGCGCAAATCTTTTCCGCTTCCGACGAGCACCTTAATCACCTCGCGCCAAGTATTCGGTTCAGGCGCAACGAGATTCGCCGACACATTCCACTCACGGAGCACCGCGAGCGGCTTCGGGCCGCGCGCAACGACTGTGACCTTTCGCAAGGCGTCCAGAAACGCACCGATGGGATAGACCGTCTGAACCACTTGGGCCAGCGCGCGTGTGCCGACTCCGGTCAGTAAAATTACGATGTCGAACTTTCCATCTAGGAATTCGGCTGCAAATTCAAGAGCTTCACGATTCGAATCAAGAGGGATTTCCCGCATCGCAGGAGCGAGGACCGGACGGCCACCGTAGGTCTCAATCAGCCGGCTCATCTCGGGGCCTCGACGACTTTCCAGCGTCAAAACCCGTAGTCCCTTAAAATTTTTCCCGGGCATCTGCGGATTTCCCGCTTCTTACAATACGCTGGACGCGCCTGAATTGCTTGCGGGCTGCTTCCGCTGCACCCAGCGGATCGGGCGGTCGCGGTGCACGCAGGGTTCCGCTTCGAGTTTTTCGGCTGCGGCCGTAAGGGGGAGCTGCAATTGCACCACGCCATCCTTCACACGCGCAGGATAAGTGGTGACGCAGGCAACGGGGCTCGCGGGATTAGCCACACTTCCCGTCTCGAGATCTATCTTCCATGCGTGCAGCGGGCACACAACTGTTGTACCGGAGACGATTCCTTCGACCAGCGGGCCACCACGGTGAGGGCAACGGTTTTCGACAGCGAGGAAGCGGTCTCCGAGGTTGAAAATCGCAATCTGCCGCCCGCCGAGGACCGCGAGACGGCCTTCTCGCAGTGGAATGTTCTCGCAAGCCGTAACACAAAACCATTTTTTCTGGGCGTTCACGCGGTCACGTTCTCCATCGGCTGTATCTGAACGAATTGCGTCGGGTGCCTCGGCTGATCGCCCTCCAACCAGGCGTCGCGTGACAACGCTTTCGACTTCCGCAATCTCTCCCGAAGCCCCTGCTGCACGGCAAGCGGAGCGTAAATCGTCTCGCGTCGCACCTTTTCAATTCCAAAGCGCTCGACGAAATCGTAGGTACGTTCCAGGTAGTTGGCGTTTTCCCGGTAATACTGGAAAAACAGTGCGGCCGCTTGCAACGCTTCTTCCGTTGATTCCACCGTCACCAACAAATCCGCCTTTCGCACCTTTTTTCCCGCAGCGCCGCCTACGACAACCTGCCAGCTTCCCTCTTGCCCCACCAGTCCGATGTCCTTCACCGTCGCTTCCGCGCAATTCCGCGGACAACCAACCGCGCCCATCTTCAATTTGTGCGGCGTGTACAGATTCTCGAAACGCCGCTCCATTTCAATTCCCGCAGACGTGGAATCTTGCACGCCGAAGCGGCAGAAGTCCGTTCCCACGCAGGTCTTCACCATGCGCACACCTTTGGTGTACGCCTGCCCGGAGGGCATTCCTAGGTCGGCCCAAATCTTCGGCAAGTCCGACTTTTGCACGCCGAGAAGATCGATCCGCTGGCTCCCGGTGATCTTCACCATTGGCACTTTGTACTTTTCCGCGACGTCCGCGATGCGCCGCAGCTCCTCGGGAGACGTAACGCCGCCACGAATCCGCGGCACCACGGAAAAGGTGCCGTCTTTTTGAATGTTGGCGTGCACGCGGTCGTTGATGAAGCGCGCCGAGCGGTCTTCGGCATGCCCGCCGCACCACACCACGTCCATCATGTAGCTCAACGCCGGCTTGCAGACTTCGCATCCGATTCCATTGCCGTAGATGTCCAGGACTTCCTGCACTGAGCGGATGCGCTGGCTGCGCACAATTTCACGCAACTTCTCCTCCGGCAGGGAGACGCACTTGCAAAGCGACTTCCTATCTTCCACTTGCACGGTTGGCCCTGCGGCCTTCAGCAACTGCTGGCAAAGCTCGGTGCAGCTCCCGCAGCCCGTCGAAGCGCGCGTACACTCTTTCAACTGTCCCAGTGTGCTCAATGCCTTTTCACGAATCGCGTGAATGATCGCGCCTTTCGAAATGCCGTGGCAACCGCAGACCACCTTGCTGTCGGGCATCTCCGCAACGTCGAGCCCCGAATCCGCCGCGGGTTGGGGATAGAGCAACTGCCGCCGGAGGTTCGTCAGATCCGCGTGCGATTGCAGCCAGTCCATATATCGGTGGCTGTCCGACGTCTCTCCCACCAGAATCACTCCCGCCAGGCGGTTTTCTCGAAGCGTCAGCCGCTTGTAAATGCCGAGCGCCGGATCTTCGAATCGCACCACATCGCTGCCGGGCGCCGTTTCACCGAATTCTCCCGCCGAAAAAACATCCACGCCCATGATTTTGAGTTTTGCGGCTTGTATGGTGCCGTCATACACAGGGCCCTTGTTTCCAGTAATTGTGGCGGCCAGAACCTTGCCCTGCTCCAGCAGCGGCGCGACCAAACCGTAACACACGCCGTTGTGTTCCACGCACTCACCTACCGCAAAAACGTCCGGGTTAGACGTCTCCAGGTGATCGTTGACGACGATTCCGCGCCCCACCACCAGGCCCGCCTTCCGCCCCAACTCGGCATTTGGACGAATCCCAGCGGCGATTACCACAAAATCGGCCTCGATGGATGTGCCGTCTTGAAACTCCACTCCTTCGGCTTTCTCTGCGCCAAGGATGGCCTTGGTGTTCCGGGTGAGGAGCACTTTCACACCCAGGCACTCCATCTTCGCCTTCAGGTAACTCCCACCTGTGAAGTCGAGCTGCCGCTCCATCAAACGGTCCATCAGATGCACGACCGTCACATCACAACCCTGCACCTGCAGTCCTCTTGCGGCCTCCAGCCCGAGCAACCCGCCACCGATCACCACCGCCTTTGCTCCGCTCCGCGAGCAATCCAGCAGCGCGCGCGTGTCATCGAGATTTCGAAAGACATAGACGCCCTTTTTCGTTGAGCCCTCGATAGGCGGGATCAATGGCGAGCTGCCCGTTGCCAGGAGAAGTTTGTCAAAGGGGGTCACACTTCCGTCATCGCCCGTTACGGTCTTCGCCGCGGAATCCACGCCGGTGATGCGCACGCCGAGGCGGAGCCGGATGTTGTTCCGCTCGTACCACTCCAAGCTATTGAGGATGATCTCGTCCGATGTTTTTTCTCCGGCAAGCACCGAGGAAAGCAAAATCCTGTTGTAGTTGAGGTGCGTTTCGTCGCCAAACACCGTCACTTCAAATTTCGACGCGTACTTGAGGATCTGTTCGAGGCACCCGACTCCGGCCATCCCGTTGCCGACGACTACCAGCCTTTCCATCACATGCGCTCCTTGGGCTCCTTGCAGCGGCCGATTTAGCTCGCGGCCTCTTCGATGCGCACCCCCGGTGCGGGCGCTCCTTCGAGGGTCAGCGTCACGCTCGCGGCCTTCTTCGGCGCATTGGTCACATAGAGAGCCAATCCCGTCAGCAGCGTGCCAGAAACAATGTTCCCCAGCGTCACCGGAATCTGATTCCACAGCCACCATTGGCTCAGCGAAACAGGGGCGCCAAAAAGCTTGCCAGCGGGAATCACAAACATGTTCACAATTGAGTGTTCGTAGCCGTGCGCGAAAAACGTCATGATCGGCAGCCACATCGCTACGATTTTTCCCACGGTGGAGCGCGACACCAGGGCCAGAACCGCTCCCAGCGTCACCATCCAATTGCACAACACGCCCTTGATGAACGCCGTTTCCCACCCGCGCAGACCGAGGGCCATGTAGCCGAGCGTTTTCTTTTGCGCGGCTTGTTTCAGCAGGTCGCCGATAGCGCCGCCGGCGCTCGCCCCGCAGTTCGTGATGGCCAGGTAAAACAAGACCGCATAAAACACGCTGCCCAACAGATTTCCTGCGTAAACCCAAGACCAGTTGCGAAGCAATTGCGAAAAAGAGACCTGACCTGCGGCTAGTCCCGCGGGAAGCAGCGCAAAATTTCCGGTAGCCAGCTCCAGCCCCAGAAGCACCAACATCACAAAGCCGACCGGAAAAAGAATGGCTCCGACAATGGGCGCCAAGCCTTGCGCAAGCACGATCATCACAAGGGACGTGGCGTACGCGAGAAGCGCGCCCGCGAGAAATCCCCTGAGCAGAAGATCGCGCACCGGGAGGTTGGCCTTCTTCACCGCCGCCTTCAGGGCATCTTGCAGAAACTCTGCGGGCTGTACGTAATCCAACTTTCACCTCCATTACCCCGCGACAGGAAAACTCTTCCGGTGAGAATCTAGCGCGGCACGTTCAGCGGGCGATCAGGATTCCATCCGACTGTTCTCGCAGATCCGCTTGCAGCGGCTTCTTCAGGACGGGCGATCCCAGGGTCCGCTTATTTGCCTCTATCCTGAGGAAGGTCCCACCGGCGCGCAAACGCATCGTTTGCATCCGCTGCATCGAAAAAATTGTGTCGAGATGGAAGGGAGAATCAGAGTGGGAATTGCTACAACGTTTTTACGACAAGCCGTGCTTCGGAGGGATCCAAATGTTCGGCACAACCTTCGCAAATGGATATAAAATAAGAGGATAGCGTCCGTGGGGCTGTAGCTCAGATGGATAGAGCAACGGTTTCCTAAACCGTTTGTCGCGAGTTCGAATCTCGCCAGCCCCACCAGAAGCAGCGGTTAGTTGAGTTCTAAATGGCTAGATAACTTCGAATACGCTCCAGGATCATCCTTCCAACGGAAAGTGTTACTTCGAATGCCGCTCCTTTGCGGCGAGGCGTCCCGCGAGACGCTTGATCAGCGCAGAGACGAAAGTGATCAGAAGGGCGACGACGCTGCCGATCACCACTTCCACGGTGCGATCGATGGCGGTTTTGAAACTGGCAGAGCGTGAAGCTTCGAGGACGCCGGGAGTCATGACAATTGCGACGGTGACGGGCGCGACGCGCCAACTGCCGGGCGCTTTGATGAGCTGCGCGCTGATGAAAACGGAGACGCTGATGCCGAGAAGAATGGACAAAAAATTCGGGCCGAGGAAATAGAGCAAGGGAAAGGCAACGGCGCAACCGATGAGAGTGTTTACGATCCTGGTGTTGAAGGCCAGAAGCGCGGCGCTGAGCTCCGGTTCGGTCACGATGATGACGGAAATGACCGCCCAGAGCAGCTCGCTATGACCCCAGCGGTGAAAAATGAGCCAGAGAAGCGCGCATCCGGCCACGATGCGGAGCACGTATTGCCAACTGGAAGGCTGCGGCTGCGCGGCCTGGGGTGGAGTGGTCTGAGCTGCAGAGGCCATGTGTGACTCCTACGAAAGAGTGTCCCGCGGGCCGAGTGTAACGAAATTCGAGAGAAGATTGCGACTGGAACAATCCCTTTGCGGCGAAGCGTTCCTGAAAGGCATTGAACCTGGCCTCAGAAGTGTGAAAATGCTGTGGATGCAGCCCCGGATGTTTGGCTCCTTCGAGAAAATGAGAGCCGCAGAGCGGGACAGCGGATAAAATCGGCGCGAGGTGTCGAGATGGAAGAGGCCCTCGGAGTGCACCGGTTGCATTTCGCGTTCACGGTGACGTTTCACTACATTTTTCCCCAGCTGACAATGGGGCTGGCGCTGCTGCTGGTTTATTTGAAGACCAAGGCGCTGCGCACGGGCAATGAACATTACAACCGCGCGGCACGCTTTTGGGCGCGTATCTTCGGGATAAATTTTGCGCTTGGGGTGGTGACGGGAATCCCGATGGAATTCCAGTTCGGGACGAATTGGGCGGCGTTTTCCAAGACAGCGGGCGGGGTGATCGGCCAGACGCTGGCGATGGAAGGAGTGTTTTCGTTTTTCCTGGAATCGAGCTTCTTGGGATTGTTCTTGTTCGGCGAGAAAAAACTCGGGCGCATGGGGCACTGGTGGGCGGGATTTCTGGTGTGGCTGGGGTCGTGGTTCTCCGGATACTTCATCGTGGCCACGGATGCGTGGATGCAGCACCCGGTAGGTTACCGGGTGGGCGCGAACGGCGTGATCGAATTGGCGAGTTTCTGGGCATTGCTGCTGAACAAATGGACGTTGTGGCAGTACGCGCACACCATGCTCGGCGCGGTGCAGACGGGTTGCTTCGTGATGGCGGGGGTCGGCGCGTTTTATCTGCTGACACGGCGTGATGAAGTGTATGGGCGAACGTTCGTAAAGGGCGGCGTGCTGGTGGGCGCGATCGCGGCACTGCTGCAACTCTTTCCGACCGGCGACATGCAAGGAAAACTGATCGCGGAGAATCAACCGGTGACGCTGGCGGCGATGGAAGGGTTGTTCGAAACACAAAAGGGCGCACCGCTTGCAATTCTCGGCCAGCCGGACGTCGAGAAGCGGAAGCTGGACAATCCACTGGTAGTGCCGTCGATGCTGAGTTTCCTGACGTACAAAAAGTGGAGCGCGAATGTGCGGGGTTTGGATGCGTTCTCGCAGGACACGTGGCCGGACCGAATCGCATTGCTCTACTACAGTTATCACGTGATGGTGGGGCTGGGGACGATTTTTATCGCGGTGATGGTGGTGGCGGCATTTTTGTATTGGCGCGGGAAGCTCTACGAGTCGCGGTGGATGCTGTGGATTGTGATGCTGTGTGTCCCGCTGCCGTACATCGCCAACACCGCGGGGTGGATGACAGCAGAGTTGGGCCGGCAGCCGTGGCTGATCTACGGCTTGATGCGCACAGCGAACGGCGCCTCGCCGCGAGTGAGCGCCGGCAATGCTTTGTTCACGCTAATCGGATTCATGGGCATGTACGCGATTCTCGCGATTCTGTGGTTGTTCCTGGTGTACCGCGAAATCGAATTGGGCCCAGAGCCCGAAGAAGATTTGCGGCACGAAAAGAAAATCGCCATCGCGGCGGACTGAGGAGGACGAGATGGGAACAATCTGGTTCTGCCTCGTAGCGATCATGATTGTGATGTACGTGCTTTTGGATGGATTTGATTTGGGAGCGGGCGCGATTCATTTGGCGGTTGCGAAAACGGATGAAGAGCGCCGCCAGGTGCTGGCGAGCATTGGACCCGTTTGGGACGGAAACGAAGTGTGGCTCGTTGCGGGCGTTGTACGCGAGCGGATTCAGCGGGTTTTATCTGCCTCTGATGATCGTATTGTGGCTGCTGATCCTGCGGGGGGCGTCGATCGAGTTCCGCAATCACATCAAGAGCGCGGTGTGGGACCCGCTGTGGGATTTTCTGTTTTGCGCTTCCAGTTTGCTCTTGGCTGTTTTTTACGGGGCGGCGCTGGCGAACGTGGTGCGCGGAGTCCCGCTGGATGCCAGCGGATATTTCTTCGAACCGCTGTGGACCAATTTCCGGCTGGGTGAAAAGACCGGCATCCTCGATTGGTACACGATTCTGATCGGGGTGCTGGCGCTGCTGGCGCTGGTGATGCACGGCGGCCTGTGGGTGCAGATGAAGACGCGGGGCAAGGTGAGCGAACGCGCAGGAAAATTTTCCGCGCGCGCGTGGTGGGGCGTGGTGGCGCTCACGGCAATCGTGACGGCGGTGTCTTTTCGTGTGCAACCCCAGATCAAGGAGAATTTTGCTACCTGGCCCTGGGGTTACATTTTTCCGCTCCTGGCGGTGGCCGGGATTGCAGGCGCGCAATTCGAATTGAGAATGAAGAATGAACGAAAAGCGTTCTTCGCGTCGTGCGGGTACTTGGCGGGGATGCTGACGAGCGTGGTGTTCGGCGTTTACCCGATGGTGCTGCCGGCGCGGAATCCAGTTTATTCGCTGACAGTGAACGGCGCCAAGGCGGGAGACTATGGACTGAAGGTGGGCGCGATCTGGTGGACCATCGGAATAATCCTCGCGGCGAGTTACTTTACGTTTGTGTACCGCTCGTTTTCCGGGAAAGTGGATGTGAAGGCGGATTCGCACGGGCATCAGCATTAGGCCGATGAAGAGAGAGAAGGAGCTTCGCAAGAGGCACAGGCAGCGACGTGCGGGTTGACGGGTGGAAGAGAGCGGCGTAGCGTAAATGAAGAAGGATGAGCGAGCGCAATCCAACTCGGGGACGTGGGCCGCGGAGCATAGTTGTCGCCATGATGACCCTAGTGGCGATGTTGACTGCGCCACTGTGCGCGCCGCTCTGCGCGGCAAAGACTTGCTCGGCAGCGGTGGCTCCTTCGGACCCGTGCCACGAGAACATGGTGAAAGCTGACGGCGGATCCGCGGATCGCCTGTCTGCGGCGAGAGCTTGCGGCAGCCGAGAGCTTCCTGCGATCATCTCGAATACTGAAGTAAGGCTGGCGTTCTCTTCGGAAGCGCAGGGTCATGGCCCTTTCCCGGCGCTTGGCACCCATGCTGAAAACGCGCAGGCTTTCTTGCGAGTGCCCGAATTACGATGGCGCCCGGGCCCTCTCTCCTCGCGGGCGTCGAGTTCCCTTCTCCTGACAGCGATCCTTCGCATCTGAAGTTCTTCCCAAAATCAAGCCGGTTCCTGAGCATTGGCAGGTCCAGCCGGACGAATTTGCGTTTGGAGAAAAGCAGATCCCTCGCTTCGCTCGGGATGACAATAGCGGGTGTTTTTTCTGGATGACATAGAGGGGAGCTTTCATTCACCGGACATTCAGCGAACTCAAGAATCAGGCCAGCGAATCAAAGAATCATTCGCCGAAGTACAAGAGTCAGTCAACGGCCAGGAAGAGTCTGCGAGCTAGAAGGAGAAGACGATGAGCGGAACGAGAAGGAAATTTATTCAGGAGGCGGCGGCGCTGGGCGCGGGAATTTTCGGGCTCAGCAAGAGTTTGGCCGCGGAAGACCGGGACAGCGGCGAAGCGGTGGGAGCGAGCGCACAGACGGCGCGGGAGAATGAACATGGACGGCATCACAGTCCTTACGGCGAGCACTCAAAGCGCGCGCCGAAGGGTGCCGGAGAACGGGAGGCGTTCGCGCCGATGATGACGCCGGATATCGCGGATCTCCCGCACGAAATGGACAGCGGCGTGAAAGTCTTCAAGATCGTGGCAGAACCAGTGAAGAGAAAGATCGCGCCGTTCAAGACGATCGACGTGTGGGGCTACAACGGAAGCTGCCCCGGGCCGACGATTCAAGTGCAGCAGGGCGACCGCGTGCGCGTCGTCTTCGAGAACAAGCTGCCGGAGTCGACTTCCTTACACTGGCACGGCGTGGAGGTGCCCATCGAGCAGGACGGCGTGCCGTGGATCAGCCAAAAGCCGGTGGCGCCGGGGGAAAAATACATTTACGAGTTCACGGTGCACCAGGAAGGGACATTTTTCTATCACGCGCACAGCGCGATGCAGGAAATGATCGGCCAGATCGGCTTCTTCATCGCGCATCCGGAAAAAACGTACCGTCCACGGGCGGACCACGATTTCGGAATCATCTTGCAAGAGTGGGCGGTCCTGCCGAACAACACCGTGCCCAACACGGCGGCGATGGAATACAACTGGCTGACGTTTAACGGAGTGTCCGCGCCGGCAATCACGCCGATGATCGCGCGGCTGGGGAGCCGAGTGCGGCTGCGCATCGTCAACATTGGAATGGATCATCATCCGATACACCTCCATGGCAATCAATTTGTCGTTACTGGCACGGAAGGCGGGCGCGCGCCGGAATCGACGTGGTATCCGATGAACACGGTGCTGGTCGGGGTGGCGCAGGCGCGCGTGGTGGAGTTCGAAGCGAAATATCCCGGCGCGTGGATGGTGCATTGCCACCTGCCGCACCACATGATGAACAGCATGATGGACCTGTTGCGCGACCGCATGATCGAGACCGCGGACCAGACCGACGAAAAAGCGCTCAGCCAGATGCAAACGCTGGCGAATAGCGTGCCGTTCGAACACATCCATCATTCGCCGATTGCGGCGAACGCGAACAGCGTGCCGGGATTTCCGCAGGACGCTTTTATGGAAATGGGGATGGACGACGCGGTGGCGAAGCCGGAGACCCACGGGCTGCCGCCGAATTGGAGCGCGGGAATGATGGGGATGATGACGCTGGTTCGGGTTCTGCCGGAAAAAGAGTACGAAGAGATGATGGAACGGATCAATACGGGGGCAGGGCCTGAAAAGAGCAAGCATGTGCATGAGTCGTGAGGCCGGGCGGAAGAAAAGGAATTAACGCAGAGCACGCTGAGAACGCAGAGCACACGGAGAAATCGCAATGAAATTCGCATGGAACATCGTGGCAGGGTTTCTGGGAGGAGCGCTGACGCTTGCGGGCGCGGCGGGAGCGCGGGACAAACCTGCGGGGCAAGCAAGCAAACCGATGCCAGGGATGAGTTCACAAGAGCCCGAGCGGCATCACCACGGGGATATCCCGGTGGTAAAGGCGGAATACCCGCGTCTGGGGCGGGCGCAGGAGCGCGCGCAGGGGCCGCTGATCACGCTGGAAGATGCGGAAAAAATGGCGCGCGATTCGAATCCGACGCTGCGACAGGCGGAGGCGGAGATTCGCGCTGCAAAAGCGCGCCAGCAGCAGGCAGGCCTCTATCCGAATCCCACCGTGGGCTACACGGGGGATGAAATTCGCGGCGGCTCCGTGGGCGGGGGCAAGCAGGGCTTTTTCGTACAGCAAACGATTGTGACCGGCGGAAAACTGGGCTTGAGCCGCAATGTTTATGCGCAAGATGCAAAGCTCGCGGAGATTGAGACGCAGGAGCAGCGAACCCGGGTCGATAGTGCGGTGAAGATGGCCTTCTACCGCGTGCTTGCGGCCCAGGAACTCCTGGATGCGCGGCGCGACCTTGCACATATTGCCCAGGAGGCGGCAGAGACGCAGGGCCGGCTGAGGAATACCGGTCAGGCGGACGAATCCGAAGTGCTCGAAGCAGAAGTAGAAGCGCAGCGGATGCGCATGGCCGCGCGAATGCTGGAAAACACACTTCGGGAAGAATGGCGTTCGCTGGCAGCAGTGATCGGACGGCCGGAGATTCCGCTCGCGACCGTGGCGGGCGATCTGGAGAAGGGATGGCCGGAGTTGAATGAAGAGGAGGCGGTGGAAGCGATTGCGAAAGGGAGTCCCGCAGTGCAGATTGCGGATGCGGCGGCTTCGCGCGCCGAAGCGGCGTTGATGCGAGCAAGACGCGACCCCATTCCCGACGTTCAAGTGCGCGGAGGAATGGAATACAACCACGAGACATTGGGAAGCGCGCCGTTTGCGAAGGGCTGGGAAGGAATAGCGGAAGTGGCGGTGCAGATACCGCTGTTCAATCGCAACCAAGGAAATGTTGCCGCGGCGCGCGCCGAGATCGATCGCGCGGAACACGAGAAAAAACG
>WNFG01006076.1_pt1 | contig 12846 bp, 17 predicted proteins | sample 5400431 | NCBI WGS metagenome assembly WNFG01 (sample SAMN13153346, study PRJNA577476) | soil metagenome | isolation source: 120 cm saprolite under Douglas fir tree site 2 hole 3 replicate 2 | place: USA:California | collected 2015-04-18
GCGACATCAAGCTTAATGCGCGAGTTTTGTTGCGGCGTCTTGTGGTTGCGATATCGTTTGCCGATGACGCAAGAACGCCTTTCCAATGTTGTCTTAACGGCCGCCTTGGTCGTGGTGGCGGCGGTCTGGCTTTGGTTCCTGCTCGCTTATGCCGAATGGATTTTCAGGCACTGACGGTTTGTCCCGAGTAGTCCATGAGCGAGGACCCGGACCTTCCGAAAGCCAGTTACGCGCTGCAGGTGCTGCGCCAGGCCCGTTTGTCGCGCAACGAAACCGCGGCGATAATGGTTGGGGATCTGGTATATGAGATGGCAAGCACAGGCTTGCGGACCCCCGAAATAGAAGAAGCTCGTGAGGCCGCGTGGGTCGCAATTTCCGCCCTGGCAAATGCTCTCAAAGAAGAAGGGTTTGCTGGGCCCACTATCTGGAAAGCAGCGCTCAAAGCGACAGAGAGCTGGATAGAATTGTTGATTTAAGATCGCGGTGCCCACGGTCAGAGCGCCCTCTTTTCGGGGTCTCTGCTTACCCGGTGATGACTGGGATTGAGGAAATCCATGTTTTGCTCAGCAATCACTGTGAAACCACGCTACTGATAGTTATGTGACCGCTGGTCTTTGCGTTCCGCTCCATCTTATTTCGCCTCCAACCGATCGAGACGGTCAGCAAGCGCCAGAATGAGCAAGCGGTTTTGCTCTTCCGTGCTGGAGTGTTCCCAATCATTTACGTAGCTGATGATTTTGCTGGCACGGGTTTCCATCTCGGTTGCGATCTCCGCCGTCTCAGCATTTGCCGCGTCATACTCTGCAACCTTCGCAGGGGCCCTGCCCGACCATTTCGGAAGCTCGACGGGTTCAATCATTTATGCCATCACGCCATTGATCGCATGCACCCTGCGATTTTTGGCTAAGGTCGCCTGCCCTTCAGTGACCGTGCGCCAAGCCCGCTGCACGCGCGCTCTGGTGTGATACAGTCGCGTGCCGGCTTCCGTAAGCGGCCGCGATAATCTCTCGCTCGCCTGATCCAAGTCAGCCTGAGCTGCGAGGGAGGCTATCCGCACGCGACTCCTTGGGGAGAGCCGGTATGCTCACGGCAATCACGCGGTAGCGGCTTGATAAATTTCTCGCAGGCTTGAGCCGATCCCGCGTTTGCCTGGAGGGGTGGTGGTGGATCGAAAGTCGGTATGGTTCGACCACGCGCCATTAGAGGCGTTGGAGCTTGCCTTTTGTCCAGACCAATAGGCCAAAAACGTGAAGCCTAAACAGAGACAGATCACGATTGCCAAAACATGTAGAGGGCCTTTCCAAAACGGCTGCGTTCTTTGACGGTGTCGTTCCATTTTCAAACTCATGTCGGCGACGGAACAGAACGTAAGGTGAGGCTGATTCGCGCCTGCAGCTGCGCTATGCGTCATAGTAAGGCCGCACTAAAAGGCTATCAGTTAGCTCATCCCAATAGCTTAGCCTTACAAAAGTTTCATAAAGGAACAGCGTATGCGGAAACTTGCCAAGCCCACCGAACAAGAGATCAACGAGGGACCGCAAACGGTATCTTTTCAGATCGCGAATGGGAACGCGCGGCAGGGCTGCATTCTGCAAACCAAGTTCCCAACGAAGATACAGGCGCAGAAGTACCTTCTTACAAATTGGCCGATCATCGAAAAGATGGCTCGCGACACCCTTGCGACGGGAACCTTTGAAGGCGACGAGATCAAACTCGTGATGATCTAAACCGCTCATGCCGACACCCTCGTAGACCCCGTTCACGCGAACTTCCGGTCCATCATTGCCTTTCAACGCGTTTTGCACAGCGCCGAACCAATTAGAATTTGATCGTCCGCCAGGCCCACACCAACAAAGCTGCGCCCATTGCGGCCGCGATCAGCGCAATTCCCGCTCCGCCCGCGCCAGCAATCGTTGCCAGATGGTAACCGGTGAACGAGCCTGCAACGCCAACAAGTGCGCTCGTCAGATAACCGCGCCTTGTGCTGGTAAACTGCGTTAGCCAGCGTGATCCAGCGTATCGGTACATCAGCAGCCCGACGGCAATGCCAATTAGGAGGATGAGCAAAAGCATAAGGGCGGGATTAGCCACGAACATGACTTAAAACCTTTCATAAAGTCTGGTTACCCTTACTGAGAGGCCCTAGTACCCGGAATCATAGCTGGATGATACAGCGGTTTTTGAATCTGCGTTGACGGACCTTTTTCTTGGTCTAGACGAAGGGCTCAGCTTGGTCATTATATGCTCTGATGTATGCATCGATGTGGCCTCGGCCTCCCGATCGTTAAACGTCTTGGAATTCTGCTGGATCATCCGGTGACTGTACGCTCGCAGCTCGGGAAGGGGTCAGTCTTCGACGCACGAATGAGACGAGTGTGCGCCACAGGAACGAGGCGTCGCGCGCTTCGTTTCTCGACCCGAGCAAGATCAAGTCGACCTTCTCGCTACCTGGAGAGAAAGCGACATTGGCCTGGAACGCGGGCAATTGCCCATCTGTGGAGCGTTTCGTACGACGTTAATTGACAACGCTTGGATTGGCTCTTCCGGTTGCCGCATCAAATATGTGCGCACGATCCAGGTTTACCCTGAGCTTGATTTGCGAACCCGGCGCCGGTCAAATATGTGCGCACGATCCAGGTTTACCCTGAGCTTGATTTGCGAACCCGGCGCCGGGCGCTCTTCTGGTCGCACCCGCGCCGTCACTGAAGCGCCGAAGACGCTGGTGAAAACGAGCGTATCTGATCCAAGCGGTTCAACGACCTCGACGGTGGCCGGCAGGTCCGTCCAGCCAGGCGGCGTTGCGTCGATGGCGATGCCGACGTCTTCCGGTCGTATTCCGAAAACGACATTGCCGCCCTCGCCTCCCGCCCGTTGCAGCCGAACCGTTACCCCCTCGCCAATCTGCAACGTATCGGCGCTTTCAAAGCGCGCCGGCAGCACGTCATGGCTTCGATCTGGTCATGGGTGACGAACACCGTTGTCACGCCGAGCCGCTGGTGCAGCTTCTTCATCTCAACCCGCATGGTCCCGCGAAGCTTCGCATCGAGGTTGGAGAGCGGCTCATCGAACAGGAACACCTGAGGCTTCCGGACGATCGCTCGTCCCATGGCAACGCGCTGGCGCTGACCGCCGGACAGTTGCCTGGGACGGCGGCTGAAAAAGGGCGTGAGACCAAGGATCTCGGCCGCTTCGCGCACCCGTGAATCGATCTGCTTGCGTGGCATCTTCCGGTATAGAAGCGAAAACGCCATGTTGTCGTAGACGGACATGTGCGGATAGAGTGCGTAATCCTGGAACACCATCGCGATATCGCGATCGCGCGGCTCGACCTCGTTGACCTTGCGTGCGCCGATAAAGATTTCGCCATCGGAGATATCTTCTAGACCAGCCAGCATGCGCAGCGTCGTCGATTTGCCGCAACCGGACGGTCCCACCAACACGATGAACTCACCATCTCCGATGGCGAGATCGATACCGTGCACGACCTCAAGCGTTCCGTAGCGCTTGATCAACTTTCGGAATTCCACCGTCGCCATCACCACCCCGTTTCAAGTACTCGCGCGCAGCACCAATTCTACCCCGAGGTCGAAGCTGCCGCCGCCCTCAATTGTTCCGTCGAGTCGAGCGCGCAGCAACTTCGAGATCTGGACACCGATCTCGCGACCGGGCGGCCGCACGGTCGTCAGCGGCGGCTCACTCGCCGCGGCAAACTCAAGATCGCCGAACCCACATATCTTCAGCTGTTTGGGAACGCTGAGTCCAAGGCGCCCCGCTTCGAACAAGGCGCCAAGGGCAATCATGTCGTTGCTGCAGAACACGGCGTCAACCTTCGGATCGCGCGCCATCAGTGTCGCAAGCCCGTGCGCGCCGCCGATCGCGCTTGCACGCTCAGGCAAACGCACTTCAGTCGGCGGCGCGTATCCGGCCTGCAGGGCGGCCTCGGCGAAGCCGGCGTGACGATCAACGGTTCGGTAGTCCCGATCCATATAGGCGCCGATGAATCCAAGCCGTCGCGCGCCGCGCTCCGCGAAATGCCGGAAGACAAGCTGGCCTACTGAAGGGTGCGAAAAGCCGACGATCATGTCGATGGGGTGATCGGACAGTTCCCACATCTCGAGCACCGGAATGCGGCTCGTGAGCAAGGCGCGCACCGTTTCGCCTTCATGACGACGGCCGGTCAGCACCATCGCTGCGGGAGACCACGCCAGGAAGGATGACACGAGCTGCCGCTCGGCCTCCGCGGAGTAGCCGGTGTTGCCGAGCATCAACTGGTATCCGCTCCCCGCCATCCCCTCCTCGAGCGCTTCGATCGTGGCGGCGAAGAAGGAGTTGATGATCGATGGAATGATCACACCGATCGTCAGGCTGCGGGCACTGGCGAGCGCACCCGCGACGAGATTGCGCCGGTATGACAGCCTTTCGATAGCCGCATCGATGCGGCTGCGTACCTCGGGCGAGACGATGTCCGGCTTGCGAAGCGCGCGGGAAACGGTGGTCATGGAAACGCCGGCCAGCCGTGCCACATCCGCCATGCGTGAGCGAGGCTGGCCTGCACGATCGCGTTTCAAAGATTGTGTTTCCGCCATCGTCACGCAGAAGCCGGGCCATGGAGCGTGAAGAATGAAAGCGCTTTCATACCGCTGTCAATCGAGATTGCACTGCAAAAGCGGCGCATATTCAATCGAAATGGCCGCCCTTGACCGTCACTCTGAAAGCGCTAACATTTCCGGCAACGAGCGCAAAAACGCCGGTAGCGATGACGGACGGGACTTGGCTCGTCCCGCCGACAGAGAAAAATCGGGGAGGACGTGATGGATCGCAGGACGGTTCTGAAGACAGGCCTGGCCGCGGCTGGGACTTTGGCAATGCCAGCCTATCTGAGAGCGCAATCAAACAAGAAAATCAGCATCTTGACCTGGAACATCGCCGACCAGGAAGCGCTGCTCAAAGAGGAGTTTGACGATTTCAGGAAGGCAAATCCGGGCGTCGAGATCGAGTGGCTCGACAAGAAGGGGCCCGATCTTCCGGCCTTCTATCAGACCCAGTTGGTGGCTGGAACGGCGCCGGACATCATCGACATTCAAGGCGCGCTGTGGGTTGAATGGGCCGCGAATGGCGCGCTGCTCGATCTGACGCCCTACTTCCAGAACGACCCGGCGTTCGTGAAGCTGTTCAACCCGGATTACATGTCCGGCTTCGTCTACGAGAAAAAGAACTACCTTGTTCCGTTCTACGTCGCCAAGACACTGCTGTTCTACAACAAGACGATGTTCAAGGAAGCCGGGCTCTCCGCGCCTCCCAAATTCTTCGACGAGCTCCTCACGTTCTCGCAGGCCATGGGCAAAGGCGAGAAGACCGGCTTCCTGACGCTGAACTTCGATTGGCTGTACTGGCCGCTCATGAAGATGAACGGCATCGATTTGCTCACGTCCGATTTGAAGAAGCCTGCCTTCAATACGCCGGCTGCCGCTGAACTGCTTGACCGCCTCGCCAAGTCAACGGCTTCAGGCGCGATCAACAAGATCGCCTGGACCGGACGGTGGGTCGAGCCAAACGGCGCATTTGCGTCCGGCACCGTCGGCATGTTGCAGGCACATTCGTCAGCCTACTTCTTCGTGAAGGGACAGGGCCGCTGGATCAACCCAGACACGCTGGGTGCCGGCCAGGCTCCCGGCGACTGGTCGACGCCGACCAACCACGGCTTTGGCGTATCGAAGAGCTCGAAGAACCCGGAGCTTGCCTTTGCACTGGTCAAGCATTTGACGAGCGTCAAGTGGGCGACGCGGCTTGCGCAAATCCGCCGGGTACTCACGGCCAATATCGAGGCCGACAAGGCCGTGCTGGATTCGGTGAAGGCAGATGATCCGCTTGCCTACGCCGTGTTGCAGACGCAGCTCGAACACACCGACAAGATGACCGGCAACTGGCCTCTGCCAAATGATGCGCAGATCAAGGAGGCGTTCTGGCCGGAATTCCAGAACGCAGTCCTCGGGCGCAAGGACGCAAAGACGGCACTCGCCGACGCCGAACGGGGCGTCACCCGGGTCCTTCGCAGGGCATAGACCGAAACCATCGCTACGGTGCCGTTGCGACACCGCGGCGGTTGGAGGAGCGCTGATGCCGGCGGTGGCAGTGGAGAGTTCGATCAGGCAGCCGCGCTTTGCCGAGCGACGATCGACGCGCAAGGCGGTGCTGATCTGGAGCTTTCTAGCGCCGTCGCTGCTGATTTTCCTGCTCTACCGGATCCTGCCGCTCGGCTGGAACGTCGTGCTCTCGTTTGAGGCCTGGTCGCCCTTGAAGCCTGCCGTTTTCATCGGGCTCGACAATTATCAGGAGATGTTCACCGACGATGACGTATTCTGGCAGGCGCTTTGGAATACACTCGGCATCATTGCATCCGCCCCGGTCGGCATCGTCGTGGCGCTCGGGCTCGCCCTTCTCGTCAATTCCAATATTCGCGGTCGCGACGTCTATCGGACGCTGATTTTTCTGTCATATCCGCTGATGACCGTCGCGGTTGCGATCATCTGGCGCTGGATGTTTGATGAGCGCGTCGGACTGATCAATTATGTCGCGCGATCATTTCATCTGGCGGATTCGCCAATTCCGTTTCTCAATTCCTTTACCTGGGCGCTGCCGTGCGTCATCGTCGCGAATATCTGGCAGATGCTCGGCTTCTACATGATCATCATCCTGACGGGGCTGCAGACCATTCCCGCCAATCTGTATGAAGCGGCCGAGATCGACGGCGCCAATTCGTTTCGCCGCCTCCTTCGGATAACACTCCCGCTGCTGAAGCCATCGCTGTTTCTGTGCTTCGTGATCGGCATGCTCAATTCGGTCACGAGCTTCGACCTGATCTATGTCATGACCAATGGGGGGCCCGGCCACGCCACCGAAATCCTCGTGACCTATATCTACAAACTTGCATTCAATCAGACCCGCTTCGACTATGCCGCGGCGGTTACCGTCGTCTTCTTCCTTCTGCTGCTGGCCGTAACCTGGGGCGCGAACCGGCTTTCGGGCGGCAACGTCGGCGCCGTGGAGCACGATTGATGATCAAGCGGCAGCGGCGCTGGCACATTCACCTCGGGTTGATCGCCGTGTGCTTTGTCATGCTGGTCCCGTTTTACTGGGTGCTGAAGACGTCGGTCTCCGGCGAGAATATCTTCTCCTACCCTCCCAATATCATCCCGCGCGATCCCCACCCGTTTTACTACGTGGACGTCTGGTATGCGATTCCCTTCGCCCGGTACTTCCTGAACAGCGTAATCGTGTCCGCCCTGACGATCGTCGCGAACGTCGTGCTGAATGCGATGGCGGGCTACTCGCTAACCCAGATGTTTCCGGGAAAGCAGTTCGTGCTGATGCTTTTCCTTTCATGCATGATGATCCCCTTCCAGGCCACGATCATTCCGGCCTATTTGATCACAGGCAAGCTCGGGCTGCTGGACTCCTATCTCGGCCTCGCTTTGCCAATGTTCTCCACGATCATCTGCATTTTCGTGTTCAAGGCCAGTTTCGACGCGGTGCCACGTTCGTTGATCGATGCGGCACGCGTTGACGGCCTGTCGGAATGGCGGATCATCTGGAAGGTGATGATGCCGCTGGCCAAATCGGCGGTCGCGACCAATGTGATCCTCTCGTTCATCTGGTCCTGGAACAACTTCATGTGGCCGCTGATTGCGACGCGCTCGCAGGACATGCAGACCCTGCCGCTCGGGCTTGCCCGGTTCATCTCCTACCAGGAAGATACGACGGGTGCGCTCTACGCATTTTGCATCATGGTGCTTGCGCCGGGGATTTTGCTGTTCCTGCTCGCGCAGAAGGAGTTCGTGCAAGGGCTGACCACAGGGGCGACCAAGGGATGAGCTTCGAGGACGATCTCGCCCGGCCGCGATGGAAACGATGGTTGATCAACCGTTTCGTTCTCGTTCCCGGCTTCTTCGTGCTCATCGCCATCGTCTGGAACTGCTGGGTCTTCACGCACAATCACGGCGTGGTCGCCGGCCGGGTGGTCGACGCGGCCGGCGCACCGGTTGCGGGCGCCGAGGTCATACTATGGGTGTTCAACTTCACGACCTTCAACGAACGCGCTTCCACGCAGACCAGGACCGATGGATCGTTCGCATTCACCGACAATCCGTCTCACAATATCCAGCTGAGTGCTGAAAAGCCCGGAGTCGGAAGGTCGCGTATCCCGGTGCGACTCTATTTCCGGTCGGAAGATATTGCGCTGACGCAGCCACTGCGGCTTTCACGCGACTCCGACGGCAAGTGAGACACGCCTGCCGGACGGATGACAGCTCAAATCGCGCCGCGGGTTGCCGTTACCACGGCAGCGGCTGGTCGTGATACGTGACAAAGCTGCCGGTGTGATGCCGTCCCGCGCGATGGATGACGCCGCGCATGCCGGCGACGCTCTCGGCAACCGGCACGCGACCTCCCGGTTCGGTCGCCGCCCACCCCGGATGCAGCGCGAGGACGCAGATGCCGCGCGGCGCAAGGTCCACGGCAAGCGTCTTCACAACGATGTTCAACCCCGACTTGCTCGAGCGATAGGCATAAGAACCACCGGAATTGTTGAGGGCGATCGACCCCATGCGGCTGGACACGAATGCCAGCATCTTCAGATCGCTCCGGGCCACCTGCTCCACGAAGCTTTCGGCCATCTTCATCGGACCGACCAGATTGGTCTGGAAAATACGCTGCCACATCGCGTAGTCGGTTTCGCCGAACGGCGGGTGCGAGCGGCCAATACCGGCGTTGTTCAGGAGAATGTCGATCGTGTCGTGTTCGAGCCGATGCGACAGGGCTTCGATCGCCCCCGGACATCGAAAAACTGAACAAGCTCCCGGCAACCGGCGCAAATGAACATGGATCCGGTGGCGGGGGATATTCGATGATTACAGGTCGGGCATGTTGGCTTCATGTGTCATGATAATAGTCCGTCCATACGAACATCCATTGTGCGCTCGATAACCAACGAGGATCACAACTGGGTGAAGGTGCTTCGCAGCGTATAATGAGGGTCTGCCGAAAATTCCGCTCAGCAAGTAGCGAACATCTGTAGTGACTATCGTCGCCAGCGCGTTCGATTCGACGATCAATGACGTCGGGTTCGCAACGGTTTGACCCAGCGCACCCCGTTCCGGTCGCCTTCACACTTCAGAGCAAGTGACGGTCCTGCTTCAGGTTCAAGTATGGCCCGCTTTGCCTTCTTGGCTTTGCGCATGAGTTCTTCCGAATCGTGGATCGAACCTTCGGCTACCAGGTCGCCCGGCTCTTCGCAAATATCGAGCCAATACAACACGGCGTGGTTTTCGACCGAGGTATCCCTTGATCATGATAGTTCCGCGCCCGAATTGTTCCCGCCGCCACAAGGGCCAAATGCGGAGGAACCGCTACCGGCGCATGCACGTTGGCTTACCAGGTCAAAGGTTGGAGCGGATCAATGAGATACGTTTTAAGCTTGATGTTGGCTGTGAGTTCATTGGGGATTATCCCGGCCAGTTCAGAAGAAACTGAACTCGGAGTAAGCTTGGCTTCGCAGAACAACGCGATCACCGTGGGTTCGAACGGAAACGATCGTCCAGATGACGGTCGAAACATGGCCCTGATCAAAGAGGGCGAATTTGAATCGCCGGAGATGATTGCAGTCATTGAGAGAAATCGCGAAGACCGAGAAAGAACCGTTGTCATTGACCGCTAAATCGAAAAATCGTGGGCGGGCACGGACAGACGCGGTCTCAATTGCACGGTGGCGATAAGTTCAGCTTTCTCAATAGCGGATCCAAGCCATCTGAACGACACTCCCTTAACTCGCTAATTTGAGCTGGGGATGGGTCAACAGACCGAGTCTTCGTCTGTTTTGTGCTGCTGGCTCTTCGCCTTTCCGTCTTGGCCTTAACATGATGTCGATCGTGCCAATGACGAGAAGTAATGTCGGGATGTCGTATAGAAGCCGGTTCTTCTGATACTGGTGGAGGCGGACTCGCCTGGCCTTCCTCGCTAGGCTGAACGTACACGACATCGACTTTCTCAGCGTCCGTTGGCCTATCCTCCTTGATTGTAAGCGGTAGGCGATCAGTCTTGTTCCCGGACACAACTGGCATGACGACTTCCCGCGGCGGCGGCGTTGATTTCTTTGCGGCAGCTGCAATGGCACCAAGTGCGGCCAGGCAAATGAATCCGAGTGCGACGGTCCTGATCACGTGGTCGCCTCCTGAATGGTGAGGGCGAGCCCAGGGTTATGATTGAATCGGTCCAGAATGAGGCCGTGGATTCGCTTGGTTAACGAGCGACCGGGAACATTCGGTCCATCCGGATGGTGATGGTTCTCCTCGTGGTATTAGGCTGCCGTAAGGATCAAAGGAGATCGAAATGGCGAAGAAGGCAAAGCGGCTATGTCCGAAAACCGTACACAGCTTATCGACTGTCGCCGGCTCCTTCACATTGTCCTCCTTTCGACGGGCACTAGCCCATTTTCCTCAGAGCCCAGATCACCGCCCCAGCATCGCAGCGATCCTATTCGTCCTATGCGAGGCATCCTCTGAGGGCGCTGGACACAATTTTGCGGCAGGGAATGCCCAGGCCGTTATTGGGCACGACGGCACCGCTGGGCCTCGACGGGATCATTCGTCTCGAACACTTGCATGACGCGCGGTCTCCGTGCGAGCAAACAACAATAGCAACAGAATGTTAACTAACCATTTGCAGCATCTTCCGTGCCGTTTGGCTTATGGACGTGAAAAATTCAGAACGGTGTCCTCCGGTGACCACCATCATAGGCCGCCGTAGCGCAGATGCCTGATCCTTCCCAGTCAGGTCGCGGCGGATCAACTATCCTCCTTCTCGCAGTACACCAACTTTACGACCGGGTAGGTCCGCCCGCCTTAACCTTTTGTTAACCATCTCTGAGCACCATCGGACCTCACCTCCTGGACACGCGTGCGGGTCATCACCGCATTCGTCCCGGCGGCGGCTTTTCGATTTATCCGCGTGGTGGAGTAAGCGACATGTCGGTAGACAACGCCCGCCCAGAGGCAAATCCGCTCTTCGCATTCACCTTGATGATTGTTGGCGCCTTTGCGGCAGGCTTGCCGATGGCGGTTGCGATTATTTGGGTTTGCTCCTGAACTTACGCGGAGCGCACTACCGTTCGCGCTGGGCGATGCAACGCTGTCCGCGGCACGCTGGAGGAACTGCACGAACCTGGCGCGGCGCGGCAACGATGTGTTTGAGTTCTAACCGCAAGGCAATGATCAATTCGGCCCGCCACCTTGTTGCGGCGTAAGGCCTCTAGCAGCATTCCGGCGAACCCGATCAGCAGCATCGCCTGTGTTGGCGGTTTGCAAAGCGCGCCGAGGTCAGAACTAATCAACGTTCTACAGTGAACCCGCCGTCAACCTTGTAGGACTTGCATTCGATCCGTGCCCATTTAGCTACTTCGTCGTTACAACGATGTCCCTGAGTGCGATGTTGTCGTCGCCGTCCTGAGAGTCGTCAATGTCACCGCTAGCAGTTTTGACGAAGCTGGCCGCTATGCTGCGCAATGTTCCAGCGGTGCAGTTCGTATTTGCAAAGTTTGCAGTGCTGTTGCGCAACAAGGAGAGCGGCGAAGCGTCCGGCGTCATCAGAAGCACAGTTGATCAGCATGCCGCTGTTTTGCAGCCGTCCAGCGACCATACGATTGCAGTACCGGAAACGAATGACCAGTCCGAGAGAGAAAAGCTAGGTCCGAAAAGCGCCTCAACAGACTGACCTGCGCCGGTGCCGTATGTGGGCCTAGCTATGCGTGCCCGCACAGGATAGCAGCCTCCGGCCACCGATGGGACGTCACTCGCGGTCAATGGGTGGCTTGAAGGGAGTTCCTCCCACCTCTCATCACCCTGGAGGATGCCAACGCTCGCAGCTAGCGCCCGGTAAACCGAGGATCTGGCCCCTCGTACAGCTCTTTTAAATATGCCAGCCCATACTCCGCCAACTGCTGGGCATCACTCTGTCCTGCAGAGGCTAGGCTTTCGATGTATCCCGTAATTTTTTGTCTGGAATCTGAAACTCGGTCGGCATCAAGCGGGCGCATCAACTGGTAGGTGTTCAAAATCCGATCTATCAAGTCATTCATGGCGAACTCCGAAATCAACGCACTGCAATAACCGCAGCGCAGCATTCCGGGTCTCTGCCGTCAATCCCCGCTGGAAAATAACTTAGCGCTCCCAGACTGGCCTATATATTGGCAGCATGGCGAAGCGGGAAACAGTCGGAATGAGCTACGGGGCTCTTCGAAAAGAGTGCCTGGAGGCCGTTAGTTAGGCAGTGGCCGGGGTGCGAGACGGTTGGCGGCATTCAAATTATTCGAGATAACACACCGGGCGGGTTTTCGGTCCGGGGGACGTTGTACGGGAAGGCCGACAAGAAAATCGCCGATCGCGCGATCAATTGCGTCCAGCGTGAGACGCGACGACATTTCCATCTGAATGATTGATCGAGGCGACTGCCACGACACCGTCAGCCAAGCATCGTTCCGAATACATGATCCCACAGCGTTGTGCTGACGCCGTAATTTCGAGTTGCAAATCTATGATGGCTTTGGTGATGCTTGAGGAGTGGTAACGGCAATTTATCGGGACCGTGATGCGCGCAGTGATGCACGAACAAATACCAGGCATAGGCGACTAGCGCGCCTGCAACGAAAGCGCCGCCTACGATCAAATAGACCAGCGCGAAACAAATCCATATTTGCCAAAAAATTGTGAGGACCGCGCCGTCGGGGTTGGCATGATGCTGCCGATGCTCGGTTGGTGCGAAGCCATGCAGCACAAAGCGATGCACGACATATTCCGC
>WNFG01004353.1_pt1 | contig 12840 bp, 8 predicted proteins | sample 5400431 | NCBI WGS metagenome assembly WNFG01 (sample SAMN13153346, study PRJNA577476) | soil metagenome | isolation source: 120 cm saprolite under Douglas fir tree site 2 hole 3 replicate 2 | place: USA:California | collected 2015-04-18
TCCACTGAATCTCCACTTGAACAATCTTGCCGGTATAGTCGCCGGCATCAACATTGAGCATAAAGACGTCGCAATTGACTCCATCGACGCAGGTCGACTCGTCGGCTGAACCACTTCCGGTCGCCGTTCCGTCCCAGCTGAAGGTGGATCCGGTGGCTGCATTTACATGACCTGATGAAGGAGAGGCTGCGCGCAAACTGCCGACAGCCAAAATTGCGAACAAGATCGCGCAAAGGCGAAATGTAATATTGGGATGAACAGAATTCTTAACCATAGGAGAAGGGCCCTTTTTTAAGTTTTGAACTGCAGAAGTTTTCTAGAAGTATCGGGCAACGTGAAAATTGGCAAGCAAAATCTCTCTTCGCGACCAAAAAAAACGCAAATGTAGGGAAAAAGGACCTTACGGCGACGTCGTGGCCTGAAAACTCCGCTTTTTCGGGGACCAAACGATTCCGATCAATCAAGTGTCCACAAGCGTTTGCTGGCGACACGAACGTAGGGATAACAACGTGTGAGAAAGCGTCGTTCGCTCACCAAAAGATGTGAGCACGGTGATGATTTACAAGCACGTGTTCAAAAGCGGTGGCCCGGTCGAACCGTTGGTTGGGCTCCAATCTTGGATTTTCGAACGTCTTCGTTGCCAGCGATGGACGCGTAATCGTGCTAAAGCCACAGTCAGGAGATAGGCTTTGGGGAGATCTGTCATGTTCTGGCGATCAAACCGTGCAGCCGGCACTAGGCCAAGGCGTGCTCCTGGTCGGCGACGGAGGTAGAGATTTGACTGGGTACCAACCATCGACTGGAAATCAGTTTTGGTGCGACGATGAATCGGGCTCGATTGTGTCGACGACGGAGCTGATGGGAAACACAGTCTACATCGCCAACGACGTAGACGCCGTCGCGCTAGACCAGTTCACCGGTCAACCGCACTGGCGGTTTACGGCGGCGGATTTCAATCCATTAACCAAAACGCCCGCGATAGCGAATGGCGTCGTTTACATAACACGGAACGGTGTATGTTTCGACGGGCGATTTGTTTTCTCCGAATCGCGTCGATACTTTTCGTTTGCTGTAAGCGTTGATACCTAACGAGAAGTAGAAGAAATCGCGGAATGAATCTGGCTTTTAGCGTGACGACGACTCAGAAAACCATCGTACGGATGTGGTCGCAGCCGCAGCGCGTCATATTCCTTTTGTTTCATCTCGAGCCAATTGGCGATGAAGTCAGCATTGAACACGTCGCCTTTGAGCAGGAAGGCCTGATCGGCTTCGAGGGCTTTGATTGCGCCACTCAAGGAGTCAGGAACGCTCGGTACTTGAGCGAGTTCTTCCGGCGGTAGTTCGTAAAGGTTTTTGTCGAGCGGGTCGCCCGGATCGACGCGGTTTTGAATTCCATCGAGGCCCGCGAGCAACAAGGCAGAGAAAGCAATGTACGGATTGGCCGAAGCATCCGGAGTGCGAAACTCGATTCGTTTCGTTTTTGGATTCGCCGAGTAAGTCGGAATGCGAATAGCCGCGGAACGATTGCGCGCCGAGTAAGCGAGATTAACGGGCGCTTCGAATCCTGGAACGAGGCGCTTGTAGCTGTTAGTCGTCGGATTCGTAATGCAGGTGAGCGCCGGCGCATGCTGCAAAATTCCGCCGATGAAAAACAGCGCCATCTCGCTCAAGCCGGCGTAGCCATTGCCGGCAAAGAGCGGCTTCCCATCTTTCCACAAGGATATATGTGTGTGCATGCCCGAACCGTTATCGGCGAAGAGCGGTTTCGGCATGAAGGTGACGCTCTTGTTATGCTTCTTGGCGACATTGCGCACGATGTATTTGTAATACTGCATCGAATCGCTCATCGTTTTGAGCGACGCGAAACAAATGTCGATCTCCGCCTGGCCCGCCGTCGCGACCTCGTGATGTTGGCGTTCGATTGCAATACCGGCCTTCTCCAACTCGAGACACATCTCGTTACGGATGTCCTGCAAGCTATCGGCCGGCGAAACGGGGAAGTAACCTTCCTTGGCACGAATCTTATAACTGAGATTTGGAAATTCTTCGCGCGCGCTGTTCCAATGTCCCTCCACACTATCGACTAGATGGAACGATGAGTTGCCCGAGTAACTGAAGCGCACGTCGTCGAAGATGAAGAACTCCGCTTCCGGTCCAAAGAACGCCGTGTCGGCGATGCCGGTGCTGTTGAGATAAGCCTCCGCTTTCTCGGCCACCCCACGCGGATCGCGGTCGTACGGTTCGCGCGTAATTGGGTCAACAATCGTGCAGATGAGGCTCAGCGTCGGCTCACTGTTAAAGACATCGATCCACGCCGTGGTCGCGTCGGGAATCACGAGCATGTCGCTCGTGTTGATTGTGCGCCAGCCGCGAATGCTCGAACCATCGAAGCCGAGGCCTTCGCTGAAGATGTCTTCGTCGTATTCTGTCAGTGTCGTGGTGAAATGCTGCCAGCTGCCCGGCAGGTCGGTGAATTTGAAGTCGATCAACTTCACGTCGTTGTCCTTAATCATCTTGCTGACGTCGGATGCGGTTTTGTCTTTGGCCATATGTCGAGCTTAGCTACGAGGGTTTTGGTTTAATCAGGAATGCTGAAAGAAGTTTCGGCGCAAAAAATAATTCACGCGTCGAGGCGACGATGCTTGAGAGGCAAGGGCGGAGGTTCGGCGCGACTTCGTCACACCGCTTTCTCGCCGATCTCCTCTGTGCGGATGCGAACCGCGTGTTCCACGGGAAGCACAAAAACTTTGCCGTCTCCGATTTTGCCGGTCTTCGCGGCGCGCACCACTTCGCTCACCGCTTTGTCGACCATGTCATCGGCGAGCACGACTTCGACTTTTACTTTCGGAAGAAAATCGACCGTGTATTCGCTGCCGCGGTAGATTTCCGTGTGCCCTTTCTGCCGTCCAAAACCTTTGACTTCAGTCACGGTCATCCCTTCGATCCCGAGCTCGGCCAGGGCTTCCTTGACCTCCTCGAGTTTGAACGGCTTGATGATCGCTTCCAATTTTTTCATGTGAAATAAATTTGCGGTCCCGCGTTATTTTTTCGACCGAGAGCTAACCGCGGCACGCGCTTCCTTAACAACAGTGCGGCACGTATGCAATCACGAATTTTTTGCTGCGATGATGCGGAAAATTTGGCGAATCGCAGCGAGCGTTTATACTGAAAAAAATGTCCGCCGACTCCTTCGTTCATCTCCACCTACACACTGAATATTCGCTCCTCGATGGCGCCGTGCGGATGAAGGAATTGATGCAGAAGGCGGCGGAGTTTGAGATGCCGGCGGTGGCCATCACCGACCACGGAAACCTTTTTGGCGCGATCGAATTCTATCAGGAGGCGGTGAAGGCCGGCATCAAACCCATCATTGGTTGCGAGGCTTACATGGCGCCGCGCTCGCTCAAAGATCGGCCGAACACGATGCGCGATGCGGCTTATCACTTCACTCTCCTCGCCAAGGACGCGACCGGTTACCGGAATCTGGTGAAGTTGATTTCGGCCGCGCACCTGGACGGCTTTCATTACCGGCCGCGCATCGATAAGGAATTGCTCGCCGCGCATTCCGACGGGCTGATTGGAATGAGCGCGTGTCTGAAAGGCGAAATCAACATGGCCATTCAGGCGAACGATCTCGCCAAAGCGCGACAAAGCACGGCCGAGTTTCGCGACATTTTTGGCGGGGAGAATTTTTTTCTCGAAATGCACGATCACGGGATCGAAGCGCAGCACAAATGCAACGCCGTGCTGCCGCAGCTCGCGAAGGAATTCGGTCTCGGATTGGTCGCGGCGAATGACGTGCATTTTCTCGAACGCGGCCATCACGAAGCGCACGACGTCATGATCTGCATCGGCACTGGCAAGCTCGTGGCAGACGAGCGGCGGATGCGTTACGTGCCGGAACTTTATTTCAAATCAGCCGAGGAAATGCGGGCGCTCTTTGCAGATTTCCCAGAAGCAATCACCAACACGGTCACAATTGCGGAGCGTTGCAATCTCGAACTCGAATTCGGCCGCGCTAAATACCCGGAGTATCCGGCGCCGGAGGGCAAAACGCGTGAAGCTTACCTGCGCGAGCTCTGCTACAAAGGTCTGCACGAACGTTACGGCGAACGCGCTGGAACTGATTCCGAGTTAATCAAGCGACTCGATTATGAAGTCGACATTTTGGAGAAGACTGGATTCGTCAGTTATCTCCTGATTGTTTGGGATTTCATTCATTTCGCCAAAGAGCGTGGAATTCCGGTCGGTCCCGGTCGTGGTTCGGCGGCTGGTTCGCTTGTCGCGTATGTACTCGGGATCACCGACATCGATCCCCTCAAGTACGGTTTGCTTTTCGAGCGTTTCCTCAATCCAGAACGTGTTTCACCTCCCGACATCGATGTCGATTTTTGTGAATCGCGCCGTGGCGAAGTTCTTGAATACGTTCGGCAAAAATACGGTGAGCGGCGCGTCTCGCAGATCATCACTTTTGGAAAGCTGAAAGCGAAAAGCGTGGTACGCGATGTCGGACGCGTGATTGGTCTGAGCTACGCCGAAGCGGATCGAATCGCGAAGATGATTCCGAACGAGATCAATATCACGCTCGCCGCCGCCGCGGAAAAAACGCCGGAACTGAAAAAGGCGATCGAGACCGAACCCTCGACGCGACAGCTTTGGGAATACGCGAAAGTGCTCGAAGGATTATCGCGCAACGCGGGCGTGCACGCCGCCGGCGTTGTCATCGGCGATCGCGATCTTTCCGAATACGTCCCGCTTTGTCGCGACGTGAAGGGCAACGACGTCATCAGCCAATATTCGATGGGCCCGCTGAATGATTTGGGTTTGCTGAAGATGGATTTCCTCGGCCTGAAAACTCTGACCGTGATTGAAGATGCGGTGACGTTGATTAGGAAACGCGAACCGGATTTTTCGATCGACGCAATTCCGCTCGACGACCCAGCATCATTCGCTCTTTACAACCGCGGCGAAACGGTCGGGCTTTTCCAAATGGAATCTGGCGGCATGACGAGTTTGTCGAAGCAATTCGATGTCCGCAAGATCGACGACATCATTGCGTTGATCGCGCTTTATCGGCCAGGACCGATGGAACTGATTCCAGAATACGTGCGAGCAAAAAAGGGGACGACGCCGATCCGCTATTTGCACCCGTTGCTCGAGGAAATCTGCGCGGACACTTACGGCGTTATGATTTATCAAGAGCAAGTGATGGCGGCGGCGAACCGCCTGGCCGGTTACTCGTTAGGCCAGGCTGATCTGCTGCGGCGGGCGATGGGGAAAAAGGATAAGGAGAAAATGGCGAAGGAGCGCAAGAATTTCATCGAAGGTTGCGAGCGCACGAACAAAATTCCGGAGAAAAAGGCGAACGCGATCTTCGATCTGCTGGAAAAATTTGCCGGCTACGGATTCAACAAGAGCCACAGCGCGGCTTACGGTTTGATCAGCTATCAGACGGCTTATTTGAAAGCGAATTATCCGGTCGAATTCATGGCCGCCTTGCTCAGCAACGAAATCAACAACACCGAGAAGATTTCCATTTTCGTCGGCGAGTGCAAGCGCATGGCCATTCCAATTCTGCCGCCGGATGTGAATCGTAGCCGACTGAAATTTGCTCCGGAAACTGTAGCCGCGGTCAGCGACCGCGGCTACAACGCGATTCGTTACGGCCTCGCCGCGATTAAGAACGTGGGCGAAGGCGCGATGGAAGCGGCGATTCGCGAACGCGAAACGCGCGGCGATTTCACTTCACTGGAAGATTTCTGCCGCAGGCTCGATTCGCGTATTGCGAATCGCAAAATGTTGGAAAGTCTCGTCAAATGCGGCGCCTTCGATTTTCTCGGGCGCGAACGTACGGAGTTGTTTGCCTGCATCGATGAATCGCTCGCCTCCGCCTCGGCTTCGCAGCGCGACCGGGCAAGCGGTCAGGCATCGCTCTTCGATGATTTGTCATCGCCCGCCCACTCAAGGACGACAAGAACTATCGTGCCGTGGGCGGAACGAGAGAAGATGTCTTACGAAAAAGAGCTGCTCGGTTTTTACGTCACGGGCCATCCGTTGGACGATTACGCGACAACTTTAGCGAATGGGAATTATCAGAGCATTGTCTCGTTAGGCGAACTGCCTGATCGCGCGATCTTTCGCGTCGCTGGCGCGATTGTTCAGCTCGACAAAAAGTTCACGAAAAGAGACGGCAAGCCGTTTGCCGTCGTCTGGCTGGAAGACATGACCGGGACGCTGGAGGTCGTGCTCTGGAATGAAGTTTTCGTGAAAGTTTCCGAATCGCTCGCGCCGGGCCGCGTGATCGCAATCAGAGGAACACTCGACAAGCGGGACGACGGCGTTCGCGCGACGGCTCTGAATGTTAAATTGCTTTCGCCGGATCAAGCGCGGTCTGAATCGCCTAACGAGTCGGAAGAGCCGGCGGTAATCTTGAAATTTTCTTCTGCCGCCACGGCTGAGGAATTGCGACAAGTTCGCGACCTTCTCGCAGGTAATCCGGGCAGTCGTCGCGTGCAGCTTGTGTTCGAGCGCGCGAGCGGCGTGCCGCTGCGCGTGGATGTGGGCGACGAACTTCGGATCAAGCTTACTTCCGAACTCGAAGCGAAGCTCGCGCCATGGCTGGCAGCCGAAAGCGAATCGTTTGCCAGCACTATGGTTGCCGTGGGTTGAGCGTCGAAGCCGGCTGGTCACGCCCTTCAAAGGTTTTTAGCGCGGTCTGACCGAATTGGATTCTCGGCATCGCCTGAATTCCAAAGTGCAGGACTTCCTCGTTCGATTTACACAACCGAAAACTTCGCGAGAAGAGGGATTTTGAATTAAGCGGCTCGGCTCGCCCATACTCGATCAGAGTTATCGTCCATGGTCCGGAGGCGATGCCCTCGTGCAAATCGATTTCTCGGACTTCGGCAAAGATGCTCGTGTCGTGTCTTTCGGGATCTGTTCGGTTCATCGCGAAAAAATTGGCGCCGCTGACGCATTTGTTTTGCGCAACCGTGCTGAATTCGGATACCGGTACGTCTGGAATAAGCTTAAGAGACGCTTTCCAGATGTCTGTAAAATCGAGCGCGCCATGAAACGGCAATCGGCCATCGCTCAGATCAATGTTGGCAAAAGCTAATGTTGCAGACGATCCATGAAATACGAGGTGGCCGTCGATCCCGTCGACTGGTCCCGGTGATTTCACAAACCGGCCATTCACGAGTTGCACATCGCCATTGAAGTTCGGATTTCGCAGAGTGCCGGATCCAGCAAGTCTTCCGCTCAAAATTCCATCGCGAAAAACCTCACGGGTTAAATAACGCGGTAGTTTTGACAGGAAAATCGCCGGGAAATCGAGCGTGAATGAAAACGGTTCTTTGCCCTGCTGCGAGTTGGGCAGCGGTACTTTCGCTGCGAGCTTTACTGGATGAGAGCCGGCAGCGGTCGCAGTCGCGTTCAGATTAAGAGAACCTGAAACAATTTCTGCGCGAAGATCGGCCGATATTCGCGCGGGATCCTGGAAAGCGAAGTCGCGCAAATGCACATCCCAGGTTGATTGCAGCGAACGAAATTGACCATAACTCTCCAGCCGTGCGCTAAGATTGCCAGATATGTCCGTGCGATCGGTCAGCGCCGCTTGCAGTTCCGGGAGATCGATCGAATCCAAAACCAACTCGACATCGAAATTTTGCGCTTCATCTAATCCCTCGAGCAACGTATTTCTTCGCAGCCATTGATTAAGTGCGACTGGAATGAAAATGTTTCCTTGCAATTTTGCTTTGCCGTTCAAATCGAAGCGGAGCGTCTGGAGCTGCAAATAATTCGCCGAGACGGTGACGAATGCACTCAGGCTAGCATGGGCGTTAGAGAATTGAAATTCGCGGAAGAAAATATTTTGCGGCGAATAAGTCGCGTCGAATCTCGCGTCGAAAGCTTGCAAGCCAAATCGTGTATTGAGACGCACGTTTTGCATCTGGAGCCGAAAGTCACCGGAATGTGAGTTCCATGTTCCGTGCGGATTCCATTCGATTGAGACGCGGCCATCCGGCTGCCGCGATTGCCAGGCCGCAGGCAAAAGCGCGACATAGTCGGCAATGCTTCCGAGCGAAGCATTGATCTTTGCGGAGTAACGATGTTCGTGGGCAAGATCCGCTTCGGCTTTGACCTCGAGGACATCGTTGCCCCGCCGCGCTTGCAGCGAATCGATCCGCAGTTTGGATCCTTTCAGCGTCAATCTCGCGTCCAGCGTATCGAGTGGTGTGGCGAAGAGCCGGAGCGATTGGCCACCCAGCTTAATTTCACCACCGAGATTCCGGTTCCGGCTGTTGACCGTTCCGGCGATGGCGAGCGAGCCGGAAAATTTGTTCTCGCTCGCCCCGAAGAGTCTGGCGAAATCACCCAGATCGTTGACCGACGCGGAAATATCCGCACGAAAGTTGGGGTTGATCCAATCGGATGATTTCGCCGGCAGCGCATACTCGCCGCTGAGCGTAAACTGATTGTTGCGTTGCTTGACGTAGAGTTGTTCCACATCCACCTGGCGATTATAAAGCGACGCGCCGAGCATGACTGTCTCGGCAGTGCGGTCGCGCCAGGTGAAGCCGGTCACTTCAGTCCAGATCAAAGCGGTGGCTTGAGCGAGATTCTGCGGATCGCCGCGAAAGGTGAACTTTGATGCATGCACCGAACCGCCGGCCCATTCTCGCAGACGAAGCGTTGTGGACAATTGCGAAAGGGAAATTTCCGACGCAGTGCCGGCGACGTTCCATATCACACCCTTCTCTCGATTCTCTGTCGCAACACTCGCGCGTAGTTTGCCGCCGAAAGCGTCGAGGTTCAGCTCCAGACCGGTCCGCTTTTTTTCCAATCGCGAAAAGTCGGCCGTGATCGTTTCCAGATCGAGGCCGCGCGCGAGCGAGAGCGCACCAATGGTAAGGCGATCGTTGGCCCACGCGGTTGCGCCGCGAAGATTAGAAAACCGTTGCTGCAACCAGGGGGCGGCGATGCGGATTTCACGAGCGTTGAATTTTCCGGCTTCGATTTCACTGACGTTGACGTCGACGCCGTGCAGCTCGATTTGCGTGCTGCCATTGTTAACTCGGAAATCGAGGTCCGAGAGGCGCGCATCGTCGGCGAGGAGCTGATGAAGAAAACGCCAATCAAAGTTGCAAGCAGCCGTCTCCTGCGGCACGCGCCGGACTTCACCGTGCAAACCTTCGATAGCAACGGCGTGAATCACGCGCGCAGAGGAGCGGGTGAGAAGCGCGCGCAGATTCAAATCCAGCTCGACACTCGCGGCCGCAAGCTCAACTTGAAATGCGCATGGGCGCGTACTCGTGACCCTTAGTTGACGGATTTCCACAGGGCGAAAAAAGGGGGCCTTGATTTCGGCAAACGCGATTTTGACGCCTTGGGCGTGGCCCTTCGCGAGAAGGAATAGGCGAATCCCGTTACTTACGAGGAGCGGCGTCAAGCAGACGACAACGACGACCGCAAGCGTGAGTGCGAGGCCAAAGAGAAGCAGACGTTTCGCGAATGACATCGGCGTTCCCCTGCTTTACGCGCAAACGCGGAACGCGAAAAGTGGCTTCTCACGGAACGTCGCCTAACGACGATACGCCGTGAGACCAAAAACCCCTGCAGCTTCGGTCGCACCGTTGTAGCCGCTGCCCTATGGGTCGCGTGACGTCTTGGCGTGCAGCCAATCAACGCTTCGCACAGCGAAGCGGCTACAGCTTTATCTTTTGCTCATCCAGTCGGAGCCGCGATCGTGAAAGTCAGGTGCACGGGCTGTTTTGCCTGAATTTTTTGTTCGAGCTGTTGCTTGAGCGTTCGCTCCGCTTCGGCCGCGAGACCAGCATTGGCGGCTTTTTGTCGGGCAAGCTGTGGCAAAACGTGCAGTTCGTTTTCCACATCCTCGGCTGAGATGCGGTTCCAATAACCATTCTCAAAGGCGAGCACCTCGACCTTTTCTTCTTCCACGCCGAGAATCTGCGCGGGTGGAAGTCGCACCACGATTTCGTTCTCGCGGATGTCGACCGAAAAATTCCTGTGCAGATCGAATCCAGCTTTCACACGAAACATACCGTGCAACCGAATGCGCTTGGTGCTGCTCGCCCACGTGTGCAGAAATTCGTGTTCCACTTCGGTTCGTCGAACAACCGTCGCCAGCTCCGCCGCCTGCGCCGTTTGCTCGAGATAAATACGATTCTTGATTGTGATCTTTGGTTGCAGGTGGGCGACATCGATGAAGGTGGCGCGCAGATCGCGACCGATTCGTTCCAGTTCAGTGGCGCCCTGCGCTGCGGTGCGGGACGGCCAGCTCTCCAGTCGCAGGAAAATCAGGACGAGCGCAGCGATGACCATGAGCGTAACGAGAACAAATGCGATCGGCCACGCGGAGCGGCGTCGCTTTCGATCGCGAACAGGCGGGGGGGTGGCTTCACTCATGCCGAAAAAAGATCGAAAAAAATTACCGCCCCCCACGCCCGATGGGCATGAAGGGCGGCTGTTCCCCCCAGAACACTTTGCAAAACTGTCGAGCTAGTAAGCGAGCTTCTAACCCGAGGCAACAAATTTTTGTGTGAACTTGTGCGCGGCATGTAGAGGGTGAAATAATTTGGCCCGATGAAGCTGGGAATTCGTTACGAAACTGAATACAGCTACGAGGAACCAGTCGGTTTTTCACCGCACGATGTGCGTTTGTTTCCGAAAACAAACCGCTTCGTTCAAGTGCGGCGCCTCGATTTCAAAACAAAACCGGCGGCGACCGTGCGATTTTCCCAGGACGTTTTCGACAACACGGTGGCTTCGTGCTTTTTCCCGGAGCGTTCTCCGGAATTACATCTGCAGCTGGCAATCGACCTCGACCTGGAGGAGCACGATCCGTTTCATTTTCTGCTCGAGAATTACGCGGTCGATTTGCCGTTTACCTACGAGCCGCTGCTTGCGCCAATTCTGGAACCGTACCGCCGACGACGCTCCGCGGAGGTATTGAATCTTCCGAACTGGATCGCGCCGAGGAAGGAGAAACCGCGTTCCACGGTCGCGACGCTCGTGGAATTGAATCAAGCGATTCATGAATCTGTCGACTACGAAAGGCGCGAGGAAGGAGGCGCGCGCGCTCCGGCCGAAACACTGAAGCTCGGATGCGGAGCTTGTCGGGATGTCGCGCTTTTGTTGGCGGAAATGTTGAGGGAGATGGGTCTCGCGGCGCGTTTGGCCAGCGGATATTTGCGTGAGACCGATACCAAATCGCGCCGAGCGGAAGGTTCGTTGCACGCGTGGAGCGAAGTTTTTCTGCCGGGCGCGGGTTGGGTTGGTCTAGACGCAACGAATGGAATTTTCTGCAATCATAATTTCATCAGCGCGGCAGTGGGAATGACGCCGGCTGACATCACTCCGATAAGCGGCAGCTACTATCACAAGGAGCAAATCCCGGCGCGAATGTCGTACCGGCTCGAGCTGCTCAATCTCTGAGCGGCAGAGTCTCGACTGCTGTTATGCGGAGCGATCTGCAGCTACAAAATTTTCGCTGTTTCGATTCGCTCGCGCTGGAATTGGCGCCCGGGGTTCAACTTTTTCATCGCCGCGAATGGCGAGGGCAAGACATCAATTCTCGAAGCCGCCTGCGTCCTTTTACGATTGCAATCGCAACGCAGCGCCTCGCTCACTCCGTTGATGAAGCTTGATCAAAAAGCATTCGGTGTTGACGGTCGCCGGGGCAATCACCGCCTGCAGTTTCGCTACAGCGGGCTGCCCCGGAATTCGATTGCGTGGAACAGCGCAGCATTGCCGACTACCTGCTCATCGCGCATGTCGTTTCATTTGCCAATACCGATAGGTTGGCGCGCGGACCTTCGGAAGCGCGTCGGCGCTATCTCGATTTTCTAGGCGCACAAATCGATCCGCGTTATCGGCCATCCCTGCGCGCCTACGAACGCGCCCTGCGCGCGCGCAATGCTTTGCTGAAGTCCCCTCACCCGCGGCGGCGATTTTGCGAAAGATCTTGCGCGCTCAGGAGAGAAAGAAATTCGTCTGCGGCAAACCGTGGTCGGTCCGCATCGGGATGATCTGGAAATTTCGGTCGAGGAAATTTCCGCGCAACAATATGGGTTGGAGGGCCAGCAGCGAACACTCGCGCTTGCCTTGAAGATTGCACAGGCCCGCGTGCTATCGGAGGAAACCGGCGCCGTCCCGTTATTGTTAATCGACGATATCTTCGGCGAACTCGACCCCAGCCGGCGCAATGCGCTTCTCGCGCATCTGCCCACGCATGGGCAAAGCTCGTGACCGCGACGACAATGCAGTGGCGCGAACGAACGATTGAAGGTCCCCTCTTCCATTTGTCGGACGGTTATGTTTCAATGAGATCTTAAAGCCAAAACCGAGTACACTTTCGAAGAGCAGTTATGAAGATTTTAGTTTCTCATGCGTAATCTCGACATAGCCCTCCAAAATCTCGCCGGTTCGCTGTTGGTCGCACATCCAAACATGCGCGATCCGAATTTTCGCCGAAGCGTGCTCTTCATTTCAGCGCATGATCCTGCGGACGGCGCCCTGGGTGTCATCATCAATCGACCGCTCGACAAGCACGTCGCCGATTTGGTGACCGAGACGCCGCCGGAAGGGCTCGCTGATGTGCCGGTGTTTCTGGGCGGGCCGGTCGCGAAAAACCAGTTGATGTTTGCGGCCTTCGAATGGGAGGAAGGCCACGGCTTGAAGATCAATCACAACGTCGGCCTGAATGAAGCGCACGAGCGCATCGATACCGATCCTGCGTCGATCCGCGCGTTTGTTGGTTACGCCGGTTGGGGCGCGGGACAACTCGAAGCCGAGATGAAACAAAGGGCGTGGCTTTTG
>WNFG01004647.1_pt1 | contig 12839 bp, 14 predicted proteins | sample 5400431 | NCBI WGS metagenome assembly WNFG01 (sample SAMN13153346, study PRJNA577476) | soil metagenome | isolation source: 120 cm saprolite under Douglas fir tree site 2 hole 3 replicate 2 | place: USA:California | collected 2015-04-18
CAACGATCTCTTGGGCAACCCAGTTGCAAAACCACAGACGGCCATCATGCCAACGCGGCGACTCACCGAACGCGAGACCAGTCAACAGGGTTTGCACTTCAGGCATGGGAAGACTCCTTTCGTTTACCAGATCACAAAACTTCTGTTCTACTCTTTTTGGACGTTTTTCTAAAAGAAGACACTTTTTTCGCCTCAGATGGGAAAAATGGTCCATTTCTTGTCCATGTGGGAATGAAACGGGCGCGCACCAGTCCCATGACACAGGCGATCATTGCCTCAACAAGGGAGTTGCCCGCCCACACCAGGATCACCATTCCAAGCATTTCATTCCCAAAGATGTGGCTCCTTCTCTGAATGGCGATCACTGAGGAAAGTATAGTTCAATCAGCGCGTCCTGTCTTGTACAGAAACGCCAGCTATTGTGGCTGGCCCAGCCGAACGATCTGAGCAGGGGTGAGTCCGCTAAAGCGCTTCAACGATCTGCTCAGATGCGCCTGATCGTAGTAGCCAGCCTGACCAATGGTGTCAAATATGGAGATGCCTTGCTGTAAGAGCTCCTTCGCATATCTGGCGCGTTCCATTTGACGAACCATGCTGTGGGTCAAACCGGTCGCGTGCCTGAACCGGCGTTGGGCGGAGCGTAATGAGAGATCTTTGAGCTGACCTTGTGCCACCGCGTCGACGATGTCATCGCGCACCAGCAGACCGGAACGCACGAGCCGGTCGACAAACGTATCCGCATTGTCATAGTCAGGAAATTGCCAGGTAGACCCATTCAGCCAGAAGGATTGACTCGTTGCTTCAGGCAGGACCGCATCTCTTCTATCCCGGACAATACCTGGCGGTAAAGATGGCAGAAATGCTCCACGTTGAAAAATGATGCCAAAAAGCTCTGCTTCCCCAGGACAAGGTGCAGGGGTTGCTTTCGTGCCTGGTCCCCACAGCGTGAGGGTTGTCTTGCCATGTTGTTTGGTCACGACCAACCCCCAATGGCTCACGGCAGGAAAGAGAAATGAACCGGGGTTCATCATGTGAGTAGACCAGACGGTTTCTGCTTGAGTACGCCAGACGGCTGCAACAAATGGTGAATCAGAAGGTCTTTCCTCAAAGCGAAAGTTTTTGCTTCTGCAGGTAAAATCGAACAAAGCCTCGGTCACATCAGTGACGGGTTTGCGAATACGCGTTTCTGCTTTGGTCACGGGTCTGTGCGCGAGTTGGAGATCGTTCATAGAGTATCCCTTCATGCATTTATCGAGGTGTGTATGCGCCAGCAACATCGTGCAAAAGCGCAGTCAGTTTTCCTCTCCCAGTGTCCAAGAGTTTACTTGCAAATCACAAGGGAAGACACGCTCTTATTCTCAAACCAGGAAACAAAAGCGGAAATGCTGGAAGAATGGGAAGTCGTGGCGGATTTCACCAAGCTTATTCCACTTGGCTCGATGAGCTTACCATAGCAAGTGACAGCAAGCAAGCACTGTCTTGAGCAAGGTGATACAGCTGAGAAGCTTCTCATTTTTGTTGGCTCAGTCTATTGAAGGCTGTCGTCCACGCCTCTTCAGGAGATGCAGATGGACTGGCCGAGGGAAAGGGAAGAGGCATAAGTGATTCTCCTTCAAAGAGGCTACTCACGGCAAAGATGGTGAGTTGAGAGGGGATTCAAGGGACAGAGTTCCTTGAATCCCTGCGGGTGTCTCATCTCATTCGCGGGCCAAAGACGTTTGGAAATCAATGCCCTTTGAAGGTATAAAGAACCGTTCCATGAGCGGTTCTTTATACCTTCATCTACAACTGTAGGATTAGAGCAGCTTCAAGCGGCGAGCGGCTTCGCCTGCTTCCATGCGGCTCTTCACGTTGAGCTTGCGGTAGATACTCTGCGCCTGCGTTTTCACAGTATTGACCGAGACGACCAGTTCCTGGGCGATCTCCGGGTTAGAGCGGCCAGCAGCGAGCAGGCGGAGGACGCGCTGCTCTTGCGCGCTGAGCGGCTCAATCAGCAGCGCAGAGGCAGCAAGGGATGAGGCACCTCGCCCTGCTCGTACCTGAGGAAAAGCGCGCAGTAAGTTCTGCGCATACGTGACGAGCGCCTCCCCTCGTATGTCGAGTAAGACGGCTCGCAGTAATGTTGCCATCGCATCTCCTTCATCCAGGAAGAGACGCTGGTAGCCTTCCTGCGCGAAGGCAAGTGCTTCTCTGAGCGTCTGCCTGGCCTGGGGCAGGCGTTTGTCTGAGAAGTGCGCCAGGGCCGTGAGGACCTGAGTCTCCAGTACACTTCGTGCGCGCCCCTGGGCATGCGCTTCGGCCTGCCAGCGTTCGAGCAGGCGCAGGGCCTCTTCCGCCTCCCCTTGCGCGATCAGTAGCCGGGCAACGATCAGCGCCTCGCGCTCTCGTTGAATTAGCCGGAAATCTTCGCCGAGCTGTGCGCAGGTGTTCGACCACCGCTGCGCTGCAGCCAGGTCTCCAGCCGAAATGCTTATCTGTGCCTGGCACGCGAGTACCTCTCTGTGGAGATGCGGCCACCGGCGCTCCTGTGTCAAGGCGAGAAGTTCTTGTAGCAATCGTTGAGCCTGGGCATTCTCCCCACGGGCGTGCAGCACGCGTGCCAGGACGAGCGAACCAGGAACCTGGAGCAACTGCTCTGCATGGTACTTGCCAACTTCTCCAATATATTGCTTGCCAAGCTCAAGCGCCTGAGATGCCTGCTGTTCTGCTGCCTCCAGCTCATTCCATTCATAGGAGAGCGAGGCAAGGTTGACCAGTGCGCTCCCCCTGTCAAGAGGGTCCTCCTCAGCCTCGGCGAGCACCTGTCGATAGAGACTGGCCGCCTGGTGCAACTCCCCCCGCCTGGTGGACGCTTCGCCTAGCACGAAGAGAGTAGCGCGCGTTCCATAGATGTTCCCGGAGACTTCAAAGCACGCACGCGCCTCCAGGGTTGTCTGCCGCGCCGCGTCGAGTTTCCCTGCAAGCAGTTCCTCCATTCCCGCGGTGAGCATACTGGAAGCCCGCCACAGCAGCTCATCCGCAGGCAACCACTCGAGCGCCTGCCTGGCAGCAGCAAACGCCTGGGGGAGGTCTCCCTGCCACAACGCGACCTGGGAGCGGAGGGCCAGCACCTCACCGAGTTTGGGCCTGTTGCCTTCTGCCTGCCAGTAGTGCTCAGCCATCTGCAGCGGTACCTCAAGGAGTGCCCTGGTCGCCGGCGCGCTTCGATCCCGGGTGAACAGGAGTATCATCGCATAGGTCAAACAAAGCGCCGGGTGCGCTTGCAGCACCTCCTCTGGCAGCTCCTCTATCCAGCGATGCAGCGTGTGCAGTACCTCATTCAAGTGTTGAGGCTCAACAAGGCGTTCGATGAGCACAGCAGCGCGTGCAAAGTCCCGGGCGTAGAGTGCGACTTCGATCGCTTCAGTGAGCAACCTATGCTGTTCGTACCAGAGACTCGCCTTGTCGTACAACGAGCGCAGGTGGTCTTCTCCCAGGCGACGCCGCGCCTCGTGCTGCATGGCCTCGGCAAACAGCGCGTGATAGCGATACCAGCGCCCGGCCCCATCGAGCGGAATCAGGAACAGGTTGGCACGTTCCAACTGCTCGAGAACGCGCTCACTATCGTTCCTTCCGGTGACTGTGTCACAGAGAGACCCCGTTAGCCGGCTGAGTACGCTCGTCTGTAGCAAAAACTCTTGCAACGGCTCTGGCTGAGAAGAGAGCACATCCGCGACGAGGTATTCCAGGATGTGCCGGTGACTGCCGGTGAAAGTCGCAAGCACGTGCTCAAGGTCCTGCGGGTCTTTTCGCCCCTGCAGCGCGAGCGCCAGCAGGCGCAGCCCGGCAACCCAGCCCTCCGTGCGTGCTTCGAGGCGCGTGATCGCCTCCGCCGGGAGCGGGAAGGGGAGGGCCTGCCTGAGAAAGGCCCGCGTCTCTTGCAGGGAGAAGCGCAGGTCGGCAGCGTGCAGTTCGCTGAGGTCGCCATGGGCACGCAGGCGTGCCAGGGGAAGCGGGGGATCACTGCGTGTCAACATCAGCAGGTGCAGCGTTGCAGGGAGATGGTCGAGCAGAAAGGCCACCGACTCGTGAATCTGGGGCGCGGTGATGACATGGTAGTCCTCCAGGACGAGGACACCTCCGCATGCAAGCTGCGCCAGCTCATTGATGAACGTCGCCAGCTCATTGATGAACGTCGCGAGCACGCTCTCCAGGGATGGGCGTCGTGACATGTGCAATAGTGCGAGAGTCGACTCGCCAACAGTAGCATCGAACACCTGGCAGGCGGTGATGACGTAGCGCCAGAAGCGAACAGGATCGTTATCGCCTGCGTCAAGCGACACCCAGGCGACAGGAGGCGAGTCATGGCGTTCGCTGCGCGTTGCAATCCACTCGCTCACGAGCGTGGTTTTGCCAAAGCCGGCAGGGGCAGAAAGCAGGGTGAGCTTATGTTCAAGTCCTTCATCAAGCCGGGCAAGCAGCTGCTCGCGTGACACGAGTGATGAGCGCAGGCGCGGAGAAGTGAGTTTCGTACTCAGAAGTTCATATGTGCCTGCATGTTGTGTATACTCAAGCTTACTCATCCTGTCTCCCTGTACCGGTTCGTAATCGGCAGCCGTCTATCCCTGCCAAAAGCGCGCGTCGTAATCTTCACGCCAGGAGGTGCCTGGCGGCGCTTGTACTCGCTGGTGTCCACCAGGCGCATTACCCGCTCGACCGTCTTGCGCTCAAAACCCATCGCCATAAGCTCCTCAAAGCTGCGGTCATCTTCGACATATGCCTTCAAAATTGGGTCAAGTATATCATAAGGCGGCAGGCTATCGGTATCCTTCTGGTCTGGACGCAGTTCGGCGGAAGGCTCCTTGTCAATTACCGATTGCGGAATGACCGGCCTATCGCCAAGTGTATTGCGGTACACGGCCAGCTCGTATAGCAGCGTCTTCAACACGTCCTTCAGGACCGCGAAGCCGCCCGCCATGTCGCCATATAATGTAGCATAGCCCGTGGCCATCTCAGATTTGTTGCCTGTCGTTAACACAATCGGGCCGAGCTTGTTGGAGATGGTCATCAGGATGTTACCGCGAATGCGCGCCTGCAGGTTCTCCGCCGCCAGTCCCGGGTCACCTTCACCGAGCGCGGGTTGCAGCGTCTTCAGTGACGTGCGAAATGTCTCCTCTATCGGGATCGTCAAGAACTTAATGCCGAGGTTTTCGGCTAACTCCTGCGCATCGGTCTTGCTGCCCTCGGAAGAATAGCCGGAGGGCATCGAGATGCCCAGCACGTTTTCAGCGCCCAGGGCATCAACCGCGATCACCGCCGTTAGTGATGAATCAATACCTCCCGAGAGGGCGATAATGGCCTGCTTGAAGCCTGTCTTGCGCACATAGTCGCGCGTGCCAAGTACCAGCGCGGCATAAATTTCCTCTAAGCGCTCCATCTTCGGCTCGATACGCTGCGGCGCTCCCAGTGGATGCAGGAGAACCAGGGAGGGAGACGGTTGCGCGGGCTCATCGCTTATGGTGATTACAGGTACCACGTCAGCATCCACCTGCAAGCGCTCCTGGCGGCGGCGCGGATCATGCAGGCGCGAGCGGAACACGGAGGCTGTGTCAAGATCAACAATCAGCATATCCTCGGCAAACTCTTTGGCGCGTGCAATCAATGCTCCCTGCTCGTTAAAGACCATGCTGCCGCCATCAAACACCAGTTCATCCTGGCCTCCAACCATGTTGAGATAGGCCACGATCACACTATTATCGGCTGCGCGCGTCGCCAGCATCTCCTCGCGAAAAATCCCTTTGCCCGCGTAATACGGCGACCCATTGATATTCAGGATTACCTCGGCCCCGGCGTGCACCTGCAGGGTCATCGGCCCGGTTGGGTACCACACGTCTTCACAGATAGTGACACCGACATGCACGCCATTGATCAGAAAAATGGGAGCCTTGTGCCCTGCCTGGAAGTAGCGGTTTTCATCGAATACGCCATAGTTGGGCAGGTAGTGCTTGTGGTACGTGCCGCAGAGTCTCCCCTCGCTGATAATCGCGGCTGCGTTATAGATGTCTTGGTCGCGGTCCACAAAGCCAATCACGGCAGTCAATCCAGGAAGGTCCCGGCTGGCATCGATCATTTCATCCAGTTTACGCAGGTTGTCGGCCACAAAGCCCGGTTTGAGCAGCAAATCTTCGGGGGGATAGCCCGCCAGGGCCAGTTCGGGAAAACACACGATATGCGCGCCAGCCTCGTGAGCCTGGCGCATCGATACCAGCATCTTCTCCGCGTTGCCCTCCAGGTCACCCACGGTCACATTGATTTGAGCAAGTGCCACACGAAGAGGTATGATATTCATAAGGAGTTTCCTTTCTTAAACGCCCTTACTATTTTTTCTGACCGGGTGACTGTCTAATGCCGGTCCATCCGTAAATAAAAGGAGCATCTCTAATGGAGACGCAATTATATCTTTTACATGTCGTCCCGTTTATCATATTTGTCTATCTAGGTTTCCTGCTCTTTTTACATCCACCCAGAGAAGTACTCCTGGCTTCGCTCCTGGGCGGGCTTACAATGGGCGTGATCAACGCGCTCGTCGATCTTCTCGCCCACTATGCCTCCTGGTGGCACTATGCCGCCATAGGCTTAATCTTGCAGTTACCTTTACCCTTCTATATTACACCAATTTTGATCTTCGGTGGATTATCTTACCTGCTGATCTGGCGCTTCTGGCACACCCGCTGGCACTGGCTCGCCCTGCTCCTGCTCTTCGGCGTCCCCATCATTGGCTTTCTGCGCGACCTCGTAGATGCCACGGTCACACAAGACAGCTTTCTCGTCTGGAATAACCCTATCCTGGCAGGGCCACTGGACCTCATACTCTGGCTGGTAATGTTCTACGCGGGTTATTTCGTATTCAGGCGCCTGGCTCCCGAAAGAAAAAACGAACCGCAGGGCGCATAGGGGCGGGGAAGGAGCTGACACAGCCAGAGTTTTTGGAAGCATCATCGTCAGTCCGTAGGGGCGAGGGAGGCGGAGTTGGGAAGGGAGGGCCTTTATGGTCGCCCGGTGCTGGGGGTGTGAGCGCGTTCCTCCACAGGTGAGCACAGGGAACAGGACGCGGGCGACCATAAAGGCCATCCCCGCCGCTCCTCACCTCCCTCGCCCCTACGGATGGTGATGAGCTTTTTCTTACAATGATGCCTATTCCCGCCGCGCCTTGCTCCCCTACCCTTTTCTATGCTACTGCGTGCGTTTTTGGCGGGGGAAGGAGTTCTCCGTCCTGTACGGCACTGTTCACGAGCATCTCAAGTACCTCTTGCCCATGCTGGACTGCCTCGCCGTAGGTGCTGCCGTGTGTTGCTGGCATGATGACACGATCAGACCATTCTGGCAACGTCACCAGATAGGCCTGATCTTCTTCTGACCACTCAATGAGCATGGAATAATGAAGGTGGGATTCATTCATGACTCAGTACTCCGTCTTGCCTCTGCAATTTCTCGTAGCAAGTCACGCACAGCTTTTTCCTGATACGGTTTGGCATCATCACCATCATGACCAGAGAGAATAAGCATGCTTGCTGACACAAGAGGGTGTTTCCATTTGGTATGGCTTCCCTCTTGTGATACCTGATAGGCTCCTGCTTTTCGCAAATCTGTCTTGAGCTGCCGTATCTTACGCGGCATGTTGTCCTCTCACACACCGATTGACTTAATTATACCATAGAACATTCATCGCCACGAGTCGACCGAGATGGCTGCCTCCTGACGCCACTTCGCCTCTCATCCGCATGAAGCCTTTCGCCTTGTTTCCTTCCAGGAGGGCTACCCAGCAATAATTCAAAGACTACATATAGCCTGATCCTGGTAACCCCACAATGGACAATGCGAGCTATCCCGAAGCAGGCTTCGTAGCTAAACGTTGTGCCAACCCGGGCAAGCGGGCTCACGTATTTGGGGATGGGCCCGAGCGCTTGGCGCACACTCATTGGCGCTCGAATGCCAGCCGCACACCAAGCGCGATTAACACAACGCCTGTGACTCCTTGCAGGATTTCACGTACGCGGGTGCCAAAACGACTGTGCCCGGCCCGGCTGACCAGAGAGCCATAGAGGTTGAGCCAGCTCAGCAGGATCACCTCATAGGCGAGCATCATCAGCAACAACCGCAGTGGAGGATCGCCTGGACGGATAAATTGTGGCAAAGCCGTGGCAAAGATTGCGCCAGCCTTCGGGTTGAACAAATTGCTCAGCAGCCCCTGCCTGAAGGCTGCCCGTTTACCGAGTTGCGTCGCCTGCGGAGCAGGTGCCGTCGCGGCGGCTTGCTTTTTCCCCCAGAAGCTGGCGATCAGGCTTCGCAGGCCGAGATATCCCAGGTATGCCGCCCCGGCGAACTTAAAGACGGTGAAGGCGACCACTGACGCCTCAAGGAGGGCAGCGATGCCGAGCACCGACGCAAGTGCCCAGATAATGCTTCCCGCCCCGATGCCAAGGGTTGTGAAAGAGGCCGCACGCCTTCCGGCGAGGAGCGCATTGCGTGTGACCAGGGCCGTATCCGGCCCGGGCGTCACAATCAGCAGAGCTGCTACGGCCAGATAGGCTCCAAACCTCGCGTCTAAGAAACCCATCTCAGATCCCCCCTGAGTGCTGGTAAGGAACTCTGTATAGACAAACAAGCGAGTAACTTGAGTATAGAACAACAAGGGGGAGAGGGACAAGCACCAATTCACAGCAAGCAGAGAGCCATTTACGCTTCAAGAAGCCGTTTCTCTCTCAAGAAGAATGGGACAGAGCTGCAACTTGCTCAATGATTTCCATCAGTACCGTGATGCCTCGGATGATGTCAGGGATCTCCAGGCTTGCATAGCCTAAAAGCAGACCAGAGCGGTCAGGGGGACCAAAATAGTAGGCATCAAGAGGAGTGACGATGACATTGCGCTTCTGTGCCAGATGCGCGACGTGCGTGGCAGAGACCGAGGCTCCCAGTTCAAGATAGGCGTGTAGACCAGCTTCCAGCCCGCGTAACCGAGCAAGATGCGCGATGGGAGCAAGGGTTTGCGCGACGATGTGTCGCTTCTGCGCGTACTGCTGCCGCATCCGTCGGATATGCCGGTCCAGATGCCCCCGGGCGATGAAGTCGGCGAGCATCTGCTGAGGCGGCCAGGAGACCTGTTCATCGGTCAGATGCTTGATCTGCCTGATCCGTTCACAAAGCCGGGGAGGAGCCACCAGATACCCAATGCGCAAGGCAGGGGTCAGCACTTTTGAGAATGTCCCGATATAGGCTACTCGCCCTGCGTCATCAAGGCTGGCCAAAGCTGGGAGCGGGGAGGTATCGAAGCGAAACTCACTATCGTAATCATCCTCTATAATGAGGCTATCGTTGTCCTGAGCCCATGTCAGCAGCGCCAGGCGTCGGCAAATAGCGAGCCGTGACCCAAGTGGATATTGATGCGATGGGGTGGTATAGACCAGCAGCGGTGCGGCGGACCCATGCGGCAACCGCTCGACTTGCATACCATCATCATCAACCGGAATGGGCAAGATGCGTCCTTCCCGGGCCAGCACGATCTGCCGGGCAGAAGGATACCCTGGTTCCTCAAATCCAACGTAATCGCCGGCAGAGAGCGTTGTACGCACGATGAGGTCAAGCGCGTGCGTGGCTCCAGAGGTAATGAGAATATCCTCCGGGGTACAGGCAAGGCCGCGAGATCGTCCAAGGTAGGCTGCAAGCTCTGCTCGCAGCGCCGGATCCCCATTCGCGGGGTCATAACTGTTGGGTGGCAGACGAGCAGTTACCGTTCCCCACGCCTCGCGCCAGACACGGGGGGGAAGGGACGAGATAGAAGGTATCCCCAATCGAAACGCGATAGCCTGCGGGGGAATGGGCTCTTCACGCGCCAGTGGAGGAGCCTTCCTGAGCCAGCGCGGAGGAGTGTTCGGCGCCGGGCGCGTCAGACGTGGAAGCGGGGGAAGATCCTTTCTGACATAGGTTCCCGATCCGTGCCGCCCCTCCAGATACCCCTCGGCAAAGAGCTCATCATAGGCGGAACTCGTGACCGTGCGTGACACGCCAAGAGCCTGCGCTAATGTTCGCGTCGATGGGAGCCGCGTCCCTCTTGAGATACGACCATCGAGAATAGCTCGCCGGAATTGCTCACACAGTTGCTGATAGATTGATGTCGGTGCGGCACGATCAAGAGTAATGGGCAGATCGAGGTCGGGTACGAAATTTCCTCCAGGCATAATTGCTCCTTCAAGTGGCATGTGCCATTTTGCAAGATGTGGCCCTTTTGGAAAAGCCATCCACAGGCTATAGTATTGTACGTGAGATACGCCTACATAGGCAAGAGGCAACGAAAGCGTTGCGACCAACCACAGCCAGACACACAGAGGAGGAACACCATGACCGAGTCGAACACACAGGAGCAGGATGGACGAGCCGATTTTGATTTCCTCATTGGCCGATGGCATGATCATCATCGGCGACTGCGGGAGCGGCTGAAGGGTTCAACGTCCTGGGAAGAATTTGAGGGCACGACGGTGCATCGCAACATCCTGGGCGGACTGGGCAACATCAGCGAACACCTCTTGGATCGAGCTTCCGGGCGTCTGGAGGCCATATCCTTGCGTTTCTTCGATCCCAGGTCACAACAGTGGAGCATTTATTGGGCAGACAGCGTGCGTGGCACCCTGGACACCCCGATGATCGGCGGGTTTACGCAAGGACGTGGAGAATTTTATGCGCAAGAAGTCTTCGAGGGGAGGCATATCTTTAGTCGGTTTATCTGGTCGGACATCACCCCTACCTCGTGCCACTGGGAGCAGGCGTTTTCAGCAGATGGAGGAAAAACCTGGGAGACCAACTGGATCTGGGAACTTACCAGATCCCAGGAGTAGCAACCGCCTTGATGAGTGCCTTGAGAGCACCATACACTCAGCCCGGGGAGGCGCTGCTTCCCATCAAGGTCATCTGCTCGATGAGTAGATCCGTCATGACCAGAGAGGAGCAGCATGGACATTTACAAGACTGAGCACGCGGGAAAAACAGCAGCTGAACCGTCGCGGCAGCTTTGCAGCCCCATCGTGGAACTCAGACAATATACTCTTCATCCGGGGCAACGGGACGTGCTGATTGAACTCTTCGAGCGAGCACTCATCGAAACCCAGGAAGCGGTGGGAGCAGCGGTGATAGGGCAATTTCGGGATCTGGAGGATCCGAACCGCTTTGTCTGGCTGCGAGGCTTCTCTGATATGGAGAAGCGCCTCGCCGCGTTGCAAGCCTTCTACGGTGGAGCGGTGTGGAAAGAGCATCGTGAAGCGGCCAATGCTACAATGGTCGATTCCGATAACGTGCTCTTGCTGCGCCCGGCGCGTCCAACGTCAGGATTTTCCCTTGACTCCAGGGATCGACCCCCGCGTGACACCCAGAAGATTCCTCCAGGGCTGGTGGTAGCTACCATCCTGTCCTTTGAGACGCCCCCTGATACCAACTTTCTCGACTTTTTTGAGGGCACGCTCGCGCCGGGCCTGAGCAGGAGGGGCGCTTCGATCCTGTCCTCTTTCGTGACCGAGGTGCTGTGCCGCCTCAAAGCCGATCCCGAGGTCTTGAAGCTCGCGCCGACCCCACGCTCACTTGTGCATGGGAGAATGTAGTTCTATGTCAGGAATTCCAGAGCAGTACATCGTCCCATTTCAGAATCACGCAAAGCGCGGGTGAGCCACAGAAACGTTGGATTGACACTTTTAGGAGAACAATCTTTGGGTTAAAGTAGAGCATGTGAGCGCTACTCACAAGCAGGAGGGTGCGCTCGCGTTGCGATCAATTCCAGTCATAGAGAGGAGGAACACTATGACCGCGTCAAACGGAGAGCTACAGGATGGACGAGCCGATTTTGATTTCCTCATTGGACGGTGGAACATCCATCATCGACGACTACGGGAGTGGCTCAAGGGTTCCACATCCTGGGAAGAGTTTGAGGGCACAGCGGTGGACCGCAAGATCCTGGGAGGATTGGGCAGTATCAGCGAAGTCACCTTGCAGTGGGACATTTTACGCGCAAGAAATCTTCGAAGGCGAGCACATCTTTAGTCGGTTTCTCTGGTCGGGCATCACCACTACTTCGTGCCACTGGGAGCAGGCGTTTTCAGAGGATGGAGGAAGCACCTGGGAGACGAACTGGATGATGGAACTCAACAGACAGCAGGAGTAGGCATCTGAGGTGCAGACAACCGGAAAACAACGGTAAGGCCGTTTTGAGCTTAACTGAGCGACCACCAGATATCTACATGCCTCTATGAGCAGAAGAAAAGGAAGCTGAAATGCCCGTTTTATTTCTGCTAATGCTGATATCCCATGTGTTGGGCGGCGGCGCGTATGGTGAGGAGTTTGAGGATGAGCAACCACACTGGATGCGCTGCTCCGGTGCTGCATTGGCAGCATCGTCAGAGTAGCGCATCCAGTGTGAATGGTGCCGTCGGTGTGGTTGCTAATAAACGACCACGTAGCCTCCGATCTGCGAGGAGAAGGATTTTTCCCAGAGCGTTTTGCCGCTCGCCTGGTTTACCATTTCCAGTTGTCTGCCGGGATACTGGGGTTTGGTAGAGGTGGCGATGTAGATGTGGCCATTGGTGACCACGGGCGTGTAACTAGAGTCTTGCGAACCAGCGGTGACGCTCCAGAGAATCTTACCGTGATTAGCGCTGAACGCGATCAATTTGGGATCGACGGCCCCGCCAGCATACGGGAACTGGGTGACGGCATAGACCGTGCCATTGGCGACCGCGTAGGTGCGAGCGACGCTGGGCGCGGCAGTTTCCCAGAGCAGTTTGCGTTGGCCGAGATCGTAGGCGTCGAAGCGACCAATGTTG
>WNFG01003688.1_pt1 | contig 12832 bp, 14 predicted proteins | sample 5400431 | NCBI WGS metagenome assembly WNFG01 (sample SAMN13153346, study PRJNA577476) | soil metagenome | isolation source: 120 cm saprolite under Douglas fir tree site 2 hole 3 replicate 2 | place: USA:California | collected 2015-04-18
TCTCGCCCGGCGTGTGGCGCAGCGACACGGTCTCGAGCTGCGTGTCCTGGAACAGCTCCTGACGTACCGCGTATTTGAGGTCGTCGCGCACGCTCGGCAGTGCGAAATCCTCGCGTGTGGAGCGGTTGGCGCCGCGTTCGAGGCCGACCACTTTGAGCCCCGCCTTGGTCAGTTCGCGGGCCATGATGCTGCCGGTGAACCCCACTCCGATGCAGACCGCATCAACTTCCTTGAGAATGATCGCCATGGCGCGCTCCTGTTTTTAAGAAAAGTCCGCGATCGAGCGCGGCGGCTTGTCGTATTTCTTGCCGAAATATTTGGTGATCTCCTCCCGATAGGTCGCCGGCAGGCCCGGATAGCCGACCATCTTCCATCCCGCCATGTCGCGGTTCCCGCCATAGATCGGGTCGGCGAAAAACCCCTCCATGGTGATCTGCAGAAGCGCGTCGAAAAACATTCGGCTCGAGAAGCCCGGGAACGGCGCCTTGCCGTCCTCCATGGCTTTCAGGGCCGCTTCGCGGTCCTGCTCGGACAAGCGGTCGAAATCCTTACCGTAGGTTTTGCGGGTCCAGACATTGGCAGACTCGATGCCGGCCCGGAAAAACTCGCGCGGATTGAGCGCGAGCTGATAGCCGAGCTCGGGCTTGGCCTTGGGGAACGGCCCCTGGCGGTAGAGCCGCGCCCCCGTACCGTAGGCCCCCGCGAGCTGGCGGTCGACGAAGGTGGCGACGCCGCAGTCGCTGCCCGAGGGCGACAGTTCATCGGCCGGGATGATGGTGTCGACGGCCGCCACGATGAAGGCGTGCTCGGTTGCGGTCAGCGTGAGCAGAGGCTCGGTGTCCGCGGATGGCGTCACCGAAGCGGGCGTTTGCGCAGCCGCAGGAGCCGCGGTGCCGGCTGCGAGCGCCGCGGTGCCGACCATGGCCCCTTTGAGAAATTCACGGCGCGGAATGGTTTCGTCGACCATGGCGTTCCTCCCTCATACGACTGGATCAGGCCGCACGATGTCTGCAATATCTTCGCGCGCCAACCGAATTTATTTTCATAGTTTAGCGAGTTTTACCGGGAGTAGCGAGGCGTTCCATCGGCCATGAAAGCCAACCTTGCGGCGCAACGCCGCGATCAAGCACTCGCGTTCGCCGACGTCGTACGCCCGCGCCGGCACCGTCCCCCACACCGGCTTCGGCCATGCCGGATCGTTGCGCTCGCGGGCTACAATGTGAATATGAAGCTGCGGCACCACATTGCCGATCGCCGCAACATTGAGCTTGTGGCAGGCCGTCACGTCCTTGAGCGCACGCGACGTGTGCGCGATCTCGATCATGAGTTGCGACTGATCCTTCTCGTCGAGATCGATGATCTCGCGGGCGCCGGGCCGTCGCGGCACCAGAATCAGCCAGGGATAGTTGGCATCATTGTTGACGAGCAGGCGCGACAGCGGCAAATCGCCGACAGCCTCGGTGTCCTGTTCGAGCTGCGGATGGAGCGACCACGATGGCGGCGAACCTGTCATACCGCCGACTTCTACCAGATGAAGGGCACCAACCGGTAGCGTGTCGCGCGACGGTAATCGTCGTATCCGGGCAAGTGTTGCGACAAATATCGCTCCTCCTCCAACAGTCGCCACACGAGCGCACCGACGGCGATGATCGCCCAAATGATCGCCCACACGGAACCGAGTGCGAAGGGAGTCGCCAAAAGCAAAAGCGTGGCGCCCAGATACATGGGATGGCGAACGATCGCATAGGGGCCGGTGGACACCACGCGTTGATCCGGAGCGACATCGATGATGGCGGACGCATGGCTGTTCGCCTTGAACGTCATGAATATAATCGCAAATCCAAGCACGACCACCACATCAGCGGCGGCGACAACGAACCCGGGCACACGCGACCAGCCCAGACGATGGTCGATGCCGGGGAGGACAAGGAGCAAGATCAGGACCGCACTTAAGACTGTCCGGATGAGTTGTTGGGTCTCTTCCTTCTCGGCCGTCGCAGACAATCGCCGCTCCACCAGCGCAGGGTCGTGCTGCAAGAAGTAGAGAGCCATAACCAGGCAACACAGCGAAACCACGATCCAGTATAGCCATCCCTGCCAATAGGTAGGCCCTCCTGTGACAACAATGAGTACCCCCACGAACGCCGAGAATCCGAGGGTTCGGATCAGCGCCTTCTTTGCCAAGTCACTCATTGGATCGATCCTCAGGCGCAGATATGCTCAAGAGATAAAGCCAGGAACTGGGCCAGGGTTCCGGCGCTTGCAATCGCGTGCGGTTGCGCCGATATAGGGGACCGGGAGGTTGGCGGTGGACGAGCCACTCGCCAACCGGGTCAGGTCCGGAAGGAAGCAGCCCTAACGAGCTCCGGTTCGGGTCGCTCGTCAACCTCCTACCGCTGTGCAGATTTAGTGCACGCGTTGGAGCGTGGGCGTCCCGCCCGCTCTTTAAAGCCAAGAGGCGGGCGAGACGCCCGCGGTCCGGCCAGAGGCATGATGAGCGAAGCCGATGCGGCCGGCCGCCTCGCGGAGCCCGGCCTCGATCTCGGAGCAACACCGGCGCCACACGGCGCCGTATATCGTGTACTCGCCCGCAAGTATCGGCCGGCGACGTTCGAAGACCTGATTGGCCAGGAAGCGATGGTGCGGACGCTCTCGAACGCGTTCGAGGCCGGGCGCATCCCCCAGGCCTGGATCCTCACCGGGGTGCGAGGCGTCGGCAAGACCACGACGGCTCGTATTCTGGCGCGCGGATTGAACTACGAACTGCCCGACGGCTCTATTCATGCGCCGACCATCCACATGCCGGTGCAGGGCGTGCATTGCGCCGCCGTCATGGAAAGCCGGCATATTGACGTGCTGGAGATGGATGCGGCCTCTCACAACGGCGTCGACGACATCCGCCAGATCAACGACGCCGTGCGCTATGCGCCGGTGAGCGCGCGCTACAAGGTCTACATCCTGGACGAGGTGCACATGCTCTCGAACCAGGCCTTCAACGCACTGCTGAAGACTCTCGAAGAGCCGCCGCCGCACGCCAAATTCATCTTCGCCACCACCGAAATCCGCGAGGTGCCTATCACGGTTCTATCGCGGTGCCAGCGGTTCGATCTGCGCCGGGTCGAGTCAGACCGGCTGGTGAGCCATCTCGAAGGAATTCTCGCCAAGGAACAGGTTGCGGCGGAGCCGGAAGCGCTGGCCCTGATCGCACGCGCAGCCGAAGGCTCGGTGCGGGATTCGCTGTCGCTGCTCGACCAGGCGATCTCCCATGCCGCGGGGTCGGTGCGCGCCGACGATGTGCGTGCGATGCTGGGTCTCGCCGACCACAGCCGCATCGTTGAGCTGTTCGACGCCCTCATGCGCGGCGATATCACTCACGCGCTTGGCGAGCTGCGCGACCAATACGACTCCGGCGCCGATCCGCTGGTGGTGCTCACGGAGCTTGCCGCATTCACGCATTTCGTCACCCGCGTTAAAATCGTGCCGGCGGTTGCCGAGGATCGCGCGCTCGCCGAAATCGAACGCAAGCGCGGGCGCGATTTCGCGGCCGGCCTGTCCATGCGGGTACTGTCGCGAACCTGGCAAATGCTGCTTAAAGGAATAGCCGAGGTAAAGGAGGCGGCGCGCCCGGTCGCGGCGGCCGAAATGGTGCTCGTGCGGATCGCTTATGCGGCCGATCTGCCGTCGCCGGATGACGTCATTCGCTCGCTCGGCGACGCCCCGCAGCGCCCGGCCGCAGTCCCCGGCCGCTCCCCCCTCCCTAACCCTCCCCCGCCTGCAGGAGAGGGCAGGGTGGGGGAAGGTAGGGAGGGGGCGCGCACATCGGCACGGCAGGCGCTGGCGACGTCCGTAGCGCCGCCGATGAGCGATCCGGTCAGCCGCAGCGCCGAGACGCCGGCCGCGGCTCAATTGCCGCCGTTTGCCCGATTTTCCGATCTGATCGCGTTCGTCGGCGCGCAGCGTGACCTGCAGCTCAAGACCATGCTTGAGCGAGACGTACGTCTGGTGCGCTTCGAAGACGGCAAGCTGGAGATCGCGCTGGAGCCGAGCGCCTCCAGGGCGCTGATCGGCGATCTCGGTCGGCGGCTCGCCGCGCTGACCGGGCGGCGCTGGATGGTGGTGGTTTCGGCGGAGGCCGGCGAGCCGACGGTGAGGACGCAGCTCGACGCCCGCCGCGAGGAATTCAAGCGCGGCATCCAGGCCCATCCGGCGGTGCAGCGCGTGCTGGCGCGGTTTCCGGGCGCCGAGATCGTGGCGGTGCGGCGGCCGGAACCGGAGCCTGCGCCGCAGGTCGCGGCCGTTGACGATGACGAGCCGCCGCCCGAAATGCCGATTGACGACGGCGGGTCGGCGTTCGGCGCCCATGGCCGGCCGGACGATGTGGATGATGATCTCTAAGCCCCCTCCCCACCTCCCCGTAAGCGGGGGAGGATAGATTGATTTGCCCTCCCGGCTTGCGAGGGAGGGTAGAGAAGGGGGCGCGAGCCGCGTGACGAGAGGCGAGATATGGCAGATTTCTTGGGCCTGATGAAACAGGCCACCGAACTCAAATCCAAGATGGAGGCGATGCAGGCCGAGCTCGACCGCATCGAGGTCGAGGGCACGGCTGGCGGCGGAATGGTCACGGTGACAATGACCGCACAGGGCGAGGTCAAATCCGTGAACCTCGATCCGTCCCTGATGAAGCCCGACGACAAGGAGATCATCGAGGATCTCATCGTCGCCGCCCATGCCGACGCGCGACGCAAGGCCGAAGCCCTGCGGCAGGAGAAAATGAAGAACCTCACCGGCGGTTTGCCGCTGCCGCCGGGACTGAAGTTGTTTTGATTTGGAGCGGGTGCTGGGCATCTGGGAGCCATTGTGGAGTCGTGGCCGGGCTTGTCCCGGCCACCCCGATGATCTTGCTGTGTGCCTTAATGTTCGGGGTCGCCGGGACAAGCCCGGCGACGACGCCGGAATGTGATCCAAAGCCACTGAAATCCGTTATATGCCAACCGCCGTCGCCGGTCCTGAAATCGAGCGCCTGATCCAATTGCTGGCCCGCCTGCCGGGCCTCGGCCCGCGTTCGGCGCGGCGCGCCGCGCTCGCCCTCATCAAGAAGCGCGAACAATTGATGGCGCCTCTGACGGCCGCGCTGCAGACCGCAATGGAGCGCATCTCGATCTGCAGGGTGTGCGGAAACATCGACAGCTGCGATCCCTGCACGGTGTGCATCGACGAACGGCGCGACGCCTCGGTGATTGTGGTGGTCGGAGATGTGGCCGATCTGTGGGCGCTGGAGCGCGCCCAGGTGGTCAACGCCCGCTATCACGTGCTCGGCGGCACTCTTTCGCCGCTCGACGGCATCGGTCCGCAGGACCTTTCGATCGACGCCCTGGTGACGCGCGCCCACGCACCGGAAGTCAAGGAGATCATCCTGGCGCTCAACGCCACCGTCGATGGCCAGACCACCGTGCACTACATCACCGATCTCATCGGCCACGCCAACGTGAGGGTGACGCGGCTCGCTCACGGGGTGCCGATCGGCGGCGAACTCGACTATCTCGACGAGGGCACGCTCGCCGCCGCGATGCGCAGCAGGACGCCGCTGTGAGCGGATTCCCGTCGGATGGGTAACGCACGAATTTGTCCCTCTTACTTGGGTGCGTATAATCCATTGATTCGACGCTATTTTTTAGGGGTATTTCGTTTTGCTCGGATGGCGCTGGCCGACACGCCAGAAACCTGACTCACGCCAACAACAAGGTAATAGGAATAATATCCTATAAGGCACAGCGGCGATTATCGAGGTGGCCGAGGCGAAGCGTGCTCACCTCAGGAGGCCAAGCACGCTTCGCTTTGCCCACACTACGCGTCTGAGCTGACCCCGTTCGGCCTCGCTCCAAGCGCCGCGAAATGCCCGCCGCGCTGCAGCCAGGCGAGCAGCACCAGTCCCGGTATAGCGGCCACTGCGCAGAGGGCGAAGAACACGGCCCAGCCGGTGGCGCCCGCGATGAAGCCGGCCGGGGACGACAGATAGGTACGTCCAACCGCAGCGAGCGCCGTCAACAACGCATATTGCGTCGCCGTGTGCAGCGGGTTCCGGCACAGCGCCGACAGATAGGCCACGAAGATCACCGTGCCGATGGCGCTGGTGAAATTCTCCACCACGATCGCAAAGGTGAGCCATGCGACGTCGGCCCCGACCATGGCCTGCCAGGAAAATGCGAGGTTCGCGACGGCCTGCAAGATGCCGCCGATCCATAGGCTGGCGGACAGCGAATAGGCGCGCGCCACGAAGCCGCCCGCAAACCCGCCGATCAACGTTGCCGCCAGCCCGACGCCCTTGATGATCGCGGCGTATACATCGCGCGAAAATCCGAGCTCGTAGACGAACGGCGCCGTCATCACCCCGGCCAGCGCGTCGGTGAACTTGAACAGCACCACGAAGGCGAGGATGGCGCCGACCTGTCGGTATTGCCGGAAATCCACGAAGGCGCCGACCGCCGTGGCGATCACGCGTGTCAATGGGTTTTGCCGCGCATGGGTGGCCTCGACGGGCGCCGATTTCTGCGGCTCAGTCGCCACCAGGCTGGTGACAATCCCGACGACGACCAGCGCCGCCATGACCAGGTAGCCCGCCGTCCATGCGGCGTGCGCGGACAAATCCCAGCGCTCGAACTCGCTCACCAGGAACAGCGCGCCCGCCATCGATGCCAGCATGCCGATACGATAGCCCGCCACATAGGACGCCATGCCGGCAGCCTGCTCGTTTTCGTCGAGGCTTTCCACCCGGAAGGCGTCGATGACGATGTCCTGGGTGGCCGACGCGGTCGCGACAATCAGGGCGCCCAAAGCCACCAGCCACGGATCGACGGCGGGGTCGCACGTCCCCAGAAAAATGATCGCCGCGATCAAAACGAGCTGGGTCAGCACCAGCCAGGCGCGGCGCCGCCCCAACAGCCGCGACAGCCATGGCAAGTCGAGGCCGTCGACGAGGGGCGCCCACAGGAATTTTATGGTGTATGGCGTGCCGACCAACGCGAACATGCCGATCGTGCCAAGATCGACCCCGGCTTCAGCCATCCACCGCAGCAGCGTCGAGCCGGATAACGCCAGCGGCAGCCCGGCCGAGAATCCGAGAAACAAAACGACGAGCACGCGCCGGCGCAAGTAGACGCCGAGCGTTTCCGCCCAGGTCGGTTTCTCCGCCGGAGCCGCTTCGGAAAGGGACGTCGCGGGAAGCGCCCGCTCGCGCGAGGCCGTCACTCGCCGGCCTCCAGTTCCAACCTCACGGCCGGCGGCATGACGGCAGCGCCGACGTCATGCGTCCCTTGATGCGTCCCTTGGCCCACCTTGCTGTCGGCGAAGTCGAGCTGGTCGATGCGGCCGGCGCGCACGCCGATTTTCTCGGCCGATATCAGGATCTGACGCATGTCGTCGCTGGCCTGCCCGTGATGCTGCTGCAGCTTGAGGACGCGCTCCTGCAGCCGGCCCACATCCCCCATCAGGCGGCCGACTTCGGCCCGAATGAGGTCGGCGGCTTCGCGCATGCGGGCATCCTTCAAAATCTGCTGCATCACCTGGATCGCCAGCATCAGGAGCGAGGGCGATACCATGACGACCCGGGCCCGATAGGCCTTCTGGACCACATCGTCAAACCCGTCATAAAGTTCCGCATAGACGGATTCCGACGGCACGAACATCAGCGCCATTTCCTGGGTTTCGCCGGGCAGCAGATATTTGCTGGCGATGTCGGAAATGTGCTTCCAGACGTCCTGCCGCAGGCGCTGGGCGGCGCGAAGGCGGTCTTCATCGGTCTTGCCTTGACGAAAAGCCGTGATGGATTCAAGCGGAAACTTGGCGTCGATGACGAGCGGACGCTGGTCTGGCAGAAAAATCACGCAGTCAGGCCGGGTATTATTGGACAGGGTGTACTGGAACGCGAACAGCCCTTTGGGCAGGCCGTCCGCCACGATGGTTTCCATCCGGGCTTGGCCGAAAGCGCCGCGCGCCTGCTTGTTGCCGAGCACATCCCGTAGCGAGGTGACCTGGCCCGCCAGGTCGGCGAGGCTCTTCTGGGCGTGATCGATCACCGCGATGCGCTCGTGCAGGCTTTGCAGCCGCAGCACCGTCTGCCGGGTCACTTCGTCCATGGAATGACCGAGCCTCGTCGAGACCGCGTCGAGCCGCTCCGCCATCACGCGGGCAAGCTCGGCCTGGCGACCGCCGAGACCTTCGCCCAACGCCTGGAGGCGGCCGACGGTCTCAGCCTGGATGCGGGCGAGTTCCGCCATGCGGCTCTCCATGGCTTCGCTCTGCCGCATCTGCCTGGCGGATTCTTGCTCGCGCTGCCGAAAAGCGCGGACGCTGATCGCCGCAATGATCACCAGCACGGCCAGCACCGACGCGGCAAATGCCGCAGTTGCCGTGCCGAGGCTGATATCGAGCCCATTGATGGTGAAGATCGACTGGTTCATCCTGAATCCTTTTGGGCCCGCCTTGTAAACCGGATTCGAGAACCGGTCGAACGAAATAGGAACGAGAAAAGCTCCACAGGCCTGGCGGCCAGCAGAGTTGCGGGCTGCCGCGGCACATTGACCGCACCCGTGTCAGCCCTTACATCGCCCTTCCATGGCGCTGCGCGACATCCTCATTTTGCCCGACAAACGACTCCGGTCGGTCTCCAAACCGGTCGTCGCGATCGGCGACGAAATCCGGACCCTGGTCGCCGACATGTTCGAGACCATGTACGAGGCGCCCGGCATCGGTCTTGCAGCGATCCAGGTCGGCGTACCATCCCGGGTGATCGTGATGGATTTATCGAAGCGAGAAGCCGAGGCCGAACCCAGGGTCTTCATCAACCCGGAAATCACCTGGTCATCAGAAGAGCAATCGCTGTACGAAGAGGGCTGCCTGTCGATCCCGGACGTCCATGAGGACGTCGAGCGGCCGGCACGAGTCAAAATCAGATACCTCGACCTTGAAGGCAAACCGCACGAAGAAGATGCCGAAGGCCTGTTCGCCACCTGCATCCAGCACGAAGTCGATCACGTCAACGGCGTGCTGTTCGTTGATCACATTTCGAAGCTCAAGCGCGAGCGCATCATCAAGAAGTTCACCAAGGCGGCGAAGAAAGCGGAGAAGGAAGAATAATACCGAGCGTGATCAGGGAGGTCATCATGAAGCCGTCGCCGGTTTTTCTGCCTGGAGTGCCTGCTACATATATCCTTGATCGCCTCGCCAAGGCGGGCGGCAATGAAGTCGAAAGCGGTAAGCTGGCCAGCCCGGAAAGCTCGGCAGCGTTAGCTGTAAACTGCTTTGGTTGGTTCGTTCCACGTCCCGAGTTGCTACCGCCTTTTTCGGGATTGGATGCGACCTTCCCACCCCTGCTGGTCGATGTGGAATATCAGGCCCGTTTCCCGTGGTCGGGTGGCAAGCACCCATGGCTTGACGCCGCCGCGCTCACGAAAACGCATTTGATCGGCATTGAATCCAAGAGGTTCGAACCCTTCCGCGATAAGAAGACGATTTCACTTTCTGCCGCTTATGATCAGCCCGTCTGGGGCGAGGCCATGAGGCAGTATGAGAAGCTTCGCGACCAGCTTCGATCCCGCGCAATTCACTTCGAGTATCTTGATGCAGCGCAATTAGTGAAACATGCGTTCGGGCTAGTTACCGATGCGAGGCGCAAAGGCAAACAACCAGCTTTGGTTTACCTGTTTGCCGAGCCATCATATCTCAATGGCCGACCAATCGGTGATCGTGCCATTCAATGTCATCGGGCCGAAGTGGCCAAGTTCGCGGAACTTGTTGGCGGGGCAGAGGTCACCTTTCTAGCAACCAGCTACCGCGAATGGATCAGCTCATGGGTGCGGTATGACCAATCTGTTGGCCAACACGGTGCCGCTCTGCTCAGAGAGTTCGGCCCTTAGCCGCCAGAAGGTTTGCAGTTAGCAGGCCCATCGTGAGGTAGCGCAAATCACGCCACGTTCTTCAGCGGCCGTGCGCGCTCGATCCGTTTGCGTTCGCGCGGCGAGTGCGTCGCTTCCCACAGGTCAGTGCGCCGCTGCACGTTCAGCCAAAATTCGGGGCTGTTGCCGAAGACACGGGCGAGGATGAGCGCGGTCGGGGCGGTCACCGTCCTGCGGTCATTGCAGAGTTCGTTGACATGCTTGCGCGCGACGCCCATCGCTTCCGCGAGGGTCCCTTGGGTCAAACCCATCGGCTCCATGAATTCCTCCGACAGAATCTCACCGACCGTCGCAGGCTTACGTGTCGTCATCAACATGGCTCACCTCACAGATAGCTATGATCGTCCAAATAGACGCCCGCCGCCTCACCCCGGCCGCCATCCCACCGGAATATCAGCCGCCATTGCCGGTTAACGCGGATCGAACAGAACCCCGCCAAACTGCCATGCAGCTTCTCGAAGTGGTTGCTAGGCGGCACCCGCAAATCCCGATCGGTCGCCGCGTCGTCGAGCATCTGGAGCCTGCGGAATAATCTCGCTTCCAGATCGGGCGGGATGTTCCGCGAGCGGATATCCTCCACGAAGAAGGCGCGTAACCACGCGTCCCGGAAACTGACGATCATGCCGCTCCCCGCCCACAGAGCTTATGTACCACTCAGTGGGTCATGCGTCAAGGCGGGCGTGGATTTGGCGGCCTGCGAGGCAACACCTGCGCGGCATGACAACGTGGAAAGTGTGTCACTTCCGCGCTTGACCGAAGTACCGCAAATCCGGCGGCTGCTGGCCTTTGCGTCCGGGCATCAGGTAGCCATCGGCGCTCAGAAAATAATTCTCCTTGCCGATAGCGACGTGGTTGTTGGCTTCATTGCAATCATACTCGTTCCAAATCGAATTTTTCTCCCGCCGATAGCTCTTCACCACCGTCCACGGCCGCGTCAACGCATGGTCGGTCGTGGTGATTTCATCATGCAGTAAATCCGGGTTGGCTTTGTCGAGGAAAATCCTCTCCTTTATGACGGTCTGATTGTCCTTGTGCAGCGGAAGCCCGTCGACGTCGAAATCGCGCGGGCCTTTCATGTGGGTCGTCTCGACTTCGAGCACGTCGTAGCGACCGTCGCCGTTCTCATCGATCCACTTGCCGACGGAATACCCCGCGAAGGCGGGCTCGACGATCTCCGGCCGGGTGCGCCCGTCGGTGTAGATTCGACGCGGCATGACATATTCCGACAAGATGTATGTGGTGGTCGGTTGAATGATGATTTCGATCGGATAGACGGCGGTCATGATCCGCGGCATGCCCGACGTTCTGCAGGTCCATCTCAAGTCGCTGCCGTGTCCACCTCCTGCTTGAGCCGCCAGGCTCGCGTCGTAAATAGCCTGATACTCCGGCGTCAGCGGCGCCTGCTGTGCGAGACCTCCCGGTTTGCTGGGGTCCCATTGAGCGCCACCGACCCGGAGCCACTGGCCCGAGAAGTCAGGATATTTGGATTCGTCATGGGCCCAGGCACCGCACGCCATTGTCATGAGCGTGACCAGCGCCGCGAGGGACTTAATCGAAGTTCGATATAACATCGCATCCTCCCGTCATCCATCCGCGCGTCAAAAGGAGCGAGACAGGGTAGCGCAATCAGCTGGCGGCAGGCCGTTCGTTGACGCCGCAACAAGCATAAGCGTCGACGAGGCACGATCTGTGCAGCATCCTCGCCAATCCCTGTTTCGCAAGGATATTATAGCGGATTTCGATCGACTGGAATCACTTGTAGGGTGGGCAAAGGCGCGCTCCTGCGCGCCGTGCCCACCAAGCCGTGGTCTTTGGTGGGCACGCGGAGCCTGTCATCGGGCCGGCCGAAGGCCGGACCCGCTGGCTTTGCCCACCCTACGACGCCATTGCGCAGGGATACCGGAACGTTACGCGATCTCGCCGACCGGAGAAAGAGGGGCCTTCGCGGCGAGGCGCAGCCGCGCCGCCGAAATGCGGCCTTCGGGCGCGGTCTGATAGAAGACCGTGTAGCGCTTGAGCGCCGATGCGAACGCATCGACATCGCTTGCTTTGGCGACGTCGAGCACGTCAAAGCCGGCGCGCACCAGGAACAGGAACTGGTCGCGAAGGATTTGGCCAGTGGCGCGCAGCTCGCCGTGATAACCGTAGCGCTCCCGCAACAACCGGGCCTGACTGTAGGCGCGGCCGTCCTTGAAGTTAGGGAAAACCAGGGCCACAACGGCAAGGCGTTCGAGATAGGGCGCGAGCTCCGCCACTTTCCGGCTGTTCGGCCAGATGACGCCGACCGGCGCGTCGCGCTGGAGAATCTCTGCGGCATCGGCGAGGAAACGTGCGGCCGGCACGAGGACCGGCACGCCCTCGGGCAGGGCTGCGTCATCGAGCACGTTGACGTAGCGGTCGGCGATGACGCGGCCGTTCTTAATGAGTGGCATAGACCCGCTCCTTGAAGGGCTCGACGCCGAGACGTTTGACGGTCTCCACAAAGGTCTCGTTCGACCGCTCCCGCAGTTCGAGGTATGCGGCCACGACCTCCTCCACCACGTCGGCGACTTTCCCGTAAGGGACGGCCGGCCCCAGCAGCGCGCCAAGCTCGGCCCGTTCGTCGGCGCGGCCGCCAAGGGTGATCTGGTAGAACTCCTCGCCGTTTTTCTCGACGCCGAGAATGCCGATATGGCCGACGTGATGGTGGCCGCAGGCGTTGATGCAGCCCGAAATGTTGATGTGCAGACGGCCAAGGTCGCGCGCGAGATCGAGATCGCGGAACCGACGGGTCAGCTCCTGGGCCACCGGAATAGCGCGGGCGTTGGCAAGGCTGCAGTAATCGAGCCCGGGGCAGGCGATGATGTCGGAGACGAGACCGACATTCGGGGTCGCGACCCCGA
>WNFG01003691.1_pt1 | contig 12827 bp, 11 predicted proteins | sample 5400431 | NCBI WGS metagenome assembly WNFG01 (sample SAMN13153346, study PRJNA577476) | soil metagenome | isolation source: 120 cm saprolite under Douglas fir tree site 2 hole 3 replicate 2 | place: USA:California | collected 2015-04-18
AAATGGGCGGGAAGAACCCGGTGGTGGTGCTTGAGGACGCCGATTTGACGCTCGCGTGTACCGGTATTCTTCAGGGTGCCTTCGGGTCGACGGGTCAGCGTTGTACGGCGACCTCGCGGGTGATCGTGCAACGGCGCGTCGCTGAGCAAGTCGTGAACGCCCTGGTTCAAGGTGCCAGTAGCCTTAGGATTGGGAACGGGTTGAACGCCGGAATCGACATGGGACCGGCGGTTGACGAGGCACAGCTCCAAACCGATCTTCGCTACATCGAGATCGGTCAGAGCGAGGGTGCGAAACTGCTCTTCGGTGGGAAGCGCTGTAAGGGAGGCGACTACGAAAAGGGTTACTTCATCGAGCCGACCGTATTCCGGGGAGTTGAGCCGGGAATGCGAATCCACCAGGAAGAGATTTTTGGACCGGTGATCGCCATTGTCGAAGTGGACACGTTCGATGAGGCCGTGGAAGCCGCCAACGCAGTCGACTTCGGTTTGTCGAGCTCCATCTACACCCGCGACGCCAATTCGGCGATGAGCTTCATCGAGCGATCGGAAGTAGGAATGGTGCATGTGAACAACCCCACGGTAGGAGGCGAGGCCCAGCTTCCTTTTGGAGGCTGGAAGTCCACCGGCATTGGCGAGCGCGAGATGTCCGAGGAAGGGGCGGAGTTCTTCACCCAGCTCAAGACGGTTTTTTTCGATTATACCGGACAGCCCCGGCAGTCGAAGATCTATTGACCGCACCAAAAAGGCCGACCCCAGCGAAGCTCTGTCTGTCCTTCGGGCGAAGACTTCAAGTTCCTGGCCCGGAAGCGGTTTCCCGGCGCGTCTGGTTGAGCTAAGGGGGAGCTGTGAATGACCTTCAAGACAAGATCTCGGCGGCCTACGCCGACCTGGCGAAGCTGAAGCAACCGGAGTTCGCGAATGCAGTCCGCGCCGCGGTGGCACTCCTGGACGAGGGAAAACTCAGGGTCGCCGAAAAGAGCGACATCGGTTGGCGCGTGAATGCCTGGGTCAAGGAAGCGGTCCTGCTCTTTTTTGCCATCTCCGAGATGAAGCTGATGGAGGTGGGTCCGTTCGAGTTCCACGACAAGCTTCCCTTGAAGAAGGGCCTGGACAAGGCAGGAGTTCGGCTCGTTCCTCCCGGGGCGATCCGGTACGGCGCTTTCGTGGAAAGCGGCGCGATCGTCATGCCCGGTTACGTCAACATCGGAGCATACGTCGGCTCGGGCAGCATGGTGGACACCTGGGCGACAGTGGGCTCTTGCGCGCAGGTCGGGCGAAACGTTCACTTGTCCGGCGGCGTTGGTCTGGGCGGCGTGCTCGAGCCCCCCTCCGCATCGCCGGTGATCATCGAGGATGGTGCGTTCATTGGTTCTCGCTGCATTGTGGTGGAGGGCGTGGTGGTAGAGGAAGAAGCTGTCCTCGGCGCGAACGTGGTCCTCACTGCTTCAACCCCGATTATCGACGTCACCGGTCCGGAAGAGCGGATCTTCAAGGGTCGTGTTCCGGCGCGCAGCGTCGTCATTCCCGGTTCGAAGCCTAAGATCTTCCCTGCGGGAAGTTATTCCGTTCCCTGCGCTCTCATCATTGGACAGCGTCGCGCCAGCACCGACAAGAAGACGACGCTGAATGCGGCGCTTCGCGATTTTGGCGTCCAGGCGTAGGGGTTCCCGTCAAGCTCCGCGCTCCCACCACCTGTTGAACCGTCTCGGCGGGCGGACCTAGGTCCCGCGAAATAGACAAAGCGTCTCCTAATCCCGCTCGATGTCTGCCGGTGCGGCGTTTGCAAACCACGGCATCAACGGGATTCCCGCGCCGCGGGCACGAAAAGGGAGCAGCGATGTCGAAAGGTGCCATCTATGGTGGGTTGCTCGGGCTTCTGATCACGGGGGCTGCGGGATGCGGCTCCGATGACTCGTTGCGCGGGGCGATTTCGGTCTCGCCGGCCAAAGTCAATGTCAGGGCGGGCAGCGATCCGGTGATCTTCACCGCAACCGTTCCGGCCGATGCGGGAAGAATCACCTGGTCGCTCGAGGGTCCCGGTGCGCTCTCGGCGCGGGGCGATACCGCGGTTGCCTACACCCCTCCAGCAACTGTTCCCGTCAGCACCCCCTGCGTCCTTTCGGCGACCATCGCCTCTGCCGGGAGGGGCACGACCGCGGACATTCAAATTGTTCCCAGAGACGCGGCCGTTGACTTGCCGGATGGCGGAGATCCCCGACCCCAAGACGTCACCTTGCGCGTGTCACCAGCCTCAATCAGCCGGTACGCCGGAGGAGGGGCGATCGATTTCACCGCGGCGATCTCCGGAGGATCGGGCGAGGTGACCTGGTCTCTGGTTGGCCCCGGAAGCCTTTCCTTCTCCACCCCCCTTACCGCCAGGTATTTGCCACCTCCGAGCATTGAAGCGGACACAACCGCAGTACTCACCGCGCATCTGTCCAGCCCGCCGAGAACAGCGAGGGCGACCATTCTGGTGCAAAGGCCGGTTGGAAATCTCGCGATCCATCTCGTTATCCCCGCCGGAATCGGCCTCAGGCCCAACGTCTCTCTGATCGGTCCGGGCGGATTTTCCCGCTCGTTGAGCACCAGCGAAATCCTCTCTGGCCTGATCCCCGGCAGCTACCGCGCATCGGGAAGCCCCGAGCTGTGGCCCGGCCCGATTGTCTCTGCCGTGTATCTACCGGGGATTAGCGGGAGCCCGGCACAGGTTGCGGCCGGCGGCACGGCGACTATTGATATCGCGTACAGCGCTCGACGGGGCTCAGGGCATCTTTGGGTGGTCGATGCTGGGTCGGCGCGGCTGCGAGCTTATGGCGGGGGTTCTCTGAGTGGCCCGGGTAGAGTAAGCGCCGGGATCGTCATCGGTTCAGGGGAGAGTGGCTTTGCGACCTCCGGAGCTTTGGCGACCGACGGTGATATCTGCGTCCTGGTCGATCCATTCACCATCGCCAGGTACTCGTCGGGTCGCCTCGAAAGTGGGGCAACACCGGATCTGGTCCTCGGCAGCGGACGGGAAGGAGGGTGGCTGAATTTCGTCAGCGGGCTTGCGTTCGACCCCTCCGGAAATCTATGGCTCACGAGCAATGCTCCGTCGGGTCCAACCGATCGCCGGATCTTGAAGTTCGCCGCCTCGCGTCTGCGGTTGAGCGATCCTAACCCCACGCCGGAGGTGACAATTCGCGGCTACTCGAGCTGGTATCCCAGCGCGCTCGCTTTCGATCGCGCGGGAAATCTCTGGGTGGCCGATTTCGTGAATGATCGCCTGGTAAAATTCAGCCCGTCCCAGTTGCTTACCGACGGGTCGCCCGCGCCAAGTACGACCCTCAGCAACGTCGGCCCCGGCAATCCCCTGAACCATCCAATCGATCTGGCATTCGATGCCGATGGCAATCTCTGGGCGAGCAACCTCGCCAGCGAACAGCCTTCCGAGCTGGTCATGTACACGGCCACTCAGGCCCTCGCCGGTGGAAGTCCCAACCCGGCGATCCGCATTGCGCGACCGACGCTGGGGGGCTCTCGCGGTCTCGCTTTTGACGCCGGTGGAGGGCTTTGGATGGCAGTTCCGGGCGCACTCGCCAGGTTTTCTCGCAGCCAGCTTTTCGGCGGCGGCGCCCCAACGCCGCAGATTGTTCAGGACGGCTCGCTGATGATGCCAGCGGCCCTGATCTTCGACCCACCGCCTTCGGCGATTCCGCTCTACAGGTAAGGGCAGCCGCAGGATCAAAACGGACAAGTCGGGACAACGTTGTCCCGATCAAGCCTGGAAGCATCGCCTACGCGCTGCTGTTCGGCGTTTCGATCGTGAAGGATGCGGGGTATGCACCATGCTCCGATTCCCGGCGCGTGCAAGGTGACACGCGCGGAAGCGGCGATCCAATCGACTTTCAAACGCGCAGTCGCCCTTCGGTGGAAACAGACGTTGAAGCGAAAATGGATGCAGTCGCGAGGTAGTCGCGCCCTTCTATCTTCAGCGACCGTTCACTGTACGGAGGACTCCGCATATCGCTGGCTGCCGCCTTGCTCGCTTCCTATGATGATGGCCCAATGACCAGCTGCACATTCTGCAAGATACGGGACGGCCGTCTTCCCGCGACAATCGTTCACCGCGACGAGCATGTTCTTGGTTTCGAAGACATTCGCCCACAGGCCCCCGCTCACCTGCTCTTTGTTCCGCTGGAGCACGTCGCGACGGTGAATGATTTCAGCCCGACGGATGCGGCGCGAATCGGTCACCTTTTTCTCGCGGCCACGAACGTCGCCAGGGATCGCGGCTTTGCGGAGAAGGGCTATCGTCTGGTTTTGAATTGCAACGGTGACGCGGGGCAGTCGGTATTTCATGTGCATTTGCACCTGCTTGCTGGCCGTCAGCTGAAATGGCCTCCAGGCTGATCGTTCTAGGGGCAAGGCCGCTTTCCGCCCGGCCGCCCCTCGAGCATCCGACGGGCTGGCAGGTGCATCGCACTTACTGCGTTCCTAACCTTGCTTAGGACAATCACCTAACCCGAGGAGAGCTATGACGGCATTGTTACGTAGGTTGGTCTTTGTGGGCGTGTTGGGATCTGCGGCTTTGTTGATCCCGAATTGCGCCACGACAGATCAGGAGAAGGCCAGCAACACGGCAGATCAATCGACGGGCGCTGGAACGCGCGCGGCACAGTCGGGGACCAGCGGGTCCTCTGATCGCGTAGGCACGAGCTCGACTGGAAGCACGACGCCCGATAACCAGGGGACCGGCAGCACTTACGGAGGATCCGGCACGAGTGGTTCTGGCTCCTACGGAAGTGGGACGACCGGAAGTGGGACGACCGGCGGGAGCGGAACCAGCTCTGGAACGTACGGCAGCAGCGGCACGAGTGGCTCTGGTACCTATGGCACAGGCACCAGCGGATCAGGCACGTCCGGCAGCGGTACGAGTGGCTCCAGCACGTATGGCAGCGGGTCCTCGACCGGGTCCGGTACGTACAGCGGCAGCGGCACGAGCGGTTCTGGCACCTATGGTGGCACGGGCACCAGTGGATCGGGCAGCTCGAGTGGCACGGGTAGCTCCGGCACCGGCACGTACGATCGGTCCGGGAAAACCGGCAGCACCACCAGTCCCTCTGGCGGGACATCGGGTAGCATGAGCGACTCTACCGGAACGACTCCTCCATCCGGATCCAGCAGTGGCGACGTCAGTGGAAGTGGCACGACCTATGGTACCGGGTCCTCGGATACCGGCAGCGTCCGGAAACCGTCGAGCCAGAGCTCGACGACTGACGACGATTCAGCCACGGGTGGTTCGGGTCAATCCAAGAAGAAGAAGAAGAGCACGATGGACAACAGCCCTTCGGACAGCAGCGGCAGCGGTACGACCGACCCGATCCGAAAGCCATAGGGTACAGAAACGAGCTTCAGAAAAAGGGGCACCGCGGGGATGTCACCGGGTGCCCTTTTTTCTGTGCTGCGCTTTCTGACTTCAATCCTCGTCGTCGAACCTGATCGCCACGTCGTAGCAACCGGGCATGCCTGGAGCGGGAAGGGCTCCGGGCAGAACGCATTCCAGTGCAGCTCGATCGAGCAGGCCTGATCCCGTCGTACCCTCGAGGGTCGAGGTGGAAGCAGTGCCTTGCGGGCTCAGGCAGAAGTGCAGTTGGACTGTCCCCCGCTGCCGCAAGCGGTGCGCTGTGCCGGGGTAGCAGCGCCGCGCCGCGCTCGCGAGTCGTTGATGCAGTTCTAAGAGGCGATGGCTTGTCAGCGATCCCGTCCCGTGTAAACCGGTGGCATCTTCGCCTGACGCCGATCCCCCAATCCCCTGGGTCGCCTTGGCGTTGCCGGATGGTTCCCCATCGGAGAGGGTGGGAGGACCTCCCTTGCTGATGTTTGCCGGGTCGCCATTGGAAGGGACCGCGTCATCGTCGTTTGCTGCGTGAGCGATGATCGGCGCGGTGAGCACCTTTCTTCGAGGACGGGCTGAGCCCGCCGATCCAATCGGCTTGGAAGGTACTTCGGGTTGAAGCAGGTGGCCTCGTGGCGAAGCTCCAATCAGCCGCACTGGAATCGACGTTCGATCGGCGAGGCGAACTTCGCGTTGGAGGGCGGCCGTCGCTGCTTTGAGGGACGTCTTGCCGGATAATGCGACCATCGCCATCCAGAGCAGGCCCGCGTGCACGATCGTTGAACCAATCAGAGCGACTGCCCAATGCCTGGTCGGGGTACTCATCGGGGAGCCGTTCATTCCAATCGACCGAAGCGAGGGGCGAACAACCGCTGGCCGTCAACCGCTGTGGCGGAAGTTATCGGCAAATCAAACAACCGTTCCAGCACCGGCGAATCCAAAGTTTTTTCCGGCGGTCCTTGGGCCAACACCGCGCCATCCTTGACCAGGAGAACCTTGTCGGCGAAGGCAATCGCGTGATTGACGTCATGAACGACCGCCAATGCGGCGAGCCCTTTCTTCACTCGAGCTTTAATCCGTGAAAGCACATCTACCTGGTGCTTCAGATCGAGGAAGGCTGTGGGTTCATCCAACATGAGGATGCGTGGGTCTTGTATCAACGCGCGCGCGAGGACGAGCAATCGCCGCTCTCCCCCGGAAAGGGCATCGCTCGGTCGCGATGCGAGGTGTTCGATTTCAAGGTCGCGCATCAGCGAAACAGCGCGAATGGCATCCGACCGTGTCGGCAAGCCCCAGATGCCCAGATGGGGACTTCTGCCCATCAACACCAGCTCAAGCCCGGTGAAGCCCTCAGCGGGATCGAAGCTTTGAGGTACCCAGGCCATTGTTCGTGCGAGGTCTCGCCGACTCCACTGCTCGATGGACCTACCAAGCACCGTAATTTGCCCGGCCTGAAGCGGATGCAGGCCAAGGCATGTCCGGAGAAGAGTGCTTTTCCCGGCGCCATTGGGTCCCAGGATGGCCCAGAGCTCCCCCGGCGAGACTGCGAAAGTGACCTCGCGAAGGACTGGGCGATGGCGGAATCCCGCGACCAAGGCTGAAACATCGAGGACCCTCGCCGCTGGCGGCGCGAAGGTAGGATCTTGAGTCGCAGATTCTTTCATGACCAGGCAGGACCCAGTGTACCCACCCGCCCGCGGCGCAATACGACGAGGAAGAAGGGTCCGCCCAGAAGGGCGGTCACCACGCCGACCGGTAGCTCGGCATGAAATACAGGAAAGAGCAGACGTGTCAGCAGGTCCGACAGGGCGAGAAAAGTGGCCCCGCCCAGAGCGCTGCAGGGAATGAGCAGCCGCTGGTCTGGACCCAGCCAAAGTCGAAGCAGGTGGGGAACGATCAGACCAACAAAGCCAATCAAACCTGAAAGCGCCACCGCCCCGGCGACGCTCAGCGATGCGGCCAACAGCAGTACCAGCCGGGTCGACCCCACCGAAACTCCGAGGGACGCCGCATCATCCTCTCCGAGCATCAGTAGATTGAGCTTGCCAGCCTGCGTCCACATCGTCCCGATCGCGAGTATCTGCAGAAGAGCTGCGAACGCCAACGTCCATCCACTCTCGTAGCCTAGAGTGCCCGCGAGCCAGTAGAGGATTTCACCGAGCTTCTCCGGCATCACCAGCGATTTGATCGCGGTGACTGCCGCAGCGGCGAACGCATTGAAAATGACTCCGGTGAGCAATGATGCATACGGCGAGCTCTGCCCCCGGACCTTGCCCCCGGCGAGCACCAGCGCCGTTGCGCCGATTGAGCCCGCGAAGGCGAACATCGATGGTGCCGACAAACGCATCAGGGAATCTTGCTGCGCGCTGGGCATGAGTTGGGCTGCGCTGCCCAGGCCTGCAGCGATTGCCAGAGTCGCACCGAGCGCGGCGCCTCCGGAAACGCCGAGGACGAATGGGTCGGCCAGCGGGTTTCTCATCATCCCCTGCAGCGTGCTCCCAGAGGCGGCCAAAGCCGCTCCAACGATCAGGGCGAGGAACGCGCGCGGAAGCCGAAGGGACCAGAAGATGGCCGCATCGGTTGACGTCCGATCGGCCAGCGCGATCGACACTGAAATCGGTTGCTCGCCAAATCGAGCGGACATCGCGAACGCGACCACCATCACCGCCGCAAGGGCAAGCATCAGGACGACAGCTCGCCCAAGCGTGAAGCGGAGCTCCAGTCGACGGGGCGAATCCGCGGTCCCCGTCACGGTGCGCCCTGAGCAGTCGACCTGGGCGCGGGATGGAGCAAATTGAACAACTCCTCGAGCCCGCGAGAGAGGCTTGGGCCCGGGTGAAGCAGATCCTTCGAGCGCAGCCTTACCCAGCGCGCCTCCTTCAGCCCGGCTAGCTGCGCGAACTTCTCTTCTCCCGACAAATCATCAGCGGCGACGATCACCACATCCGGACGCGAGCGAATCGCGCTCTCTGCCGAGTAGGTCTGGTACGGCGCGGTTGCGCTTTGTGCTGCATTGACCGCGCCGGCGTCGTTCAGAAGCTCGGTGGTGAAAGAACCAGGCCCGGCCACGACGAGCGGGTCGAAGCCGTAGACGAACAGCACGCGCAAGGTCTTTTCGCCTCGTGCTCGGGCGCGGACCGAGGAACGGCTGCGTTCGATCAACGCCGTGATCGATTCCGCGCGTGCTGGCAGCTCAAGCGCCTTTCCCATCTCCCGGATGGCGGCAAGGATTTCGGCAACCGATTGCATCCGCAGCACGAGGACGGGAGTGTTGAGCTCTGCCATCTTCTCCACTGGCTGCCGATTTCCAGGCGAGGGTTGCACGAGGACGAGATCCGGCTTGAGCGCGATCACCGCTTCCACGCTTGGGTCCACAAAACCGCCCACGCGGGGCAGCGTGGATACTTCAGGGAATTCGTCGAAGCGGGATACGCCAACCAGGCGATCCGCCGCGCCGAGCGCGATCACCGTCTCGGTGAGCGATGGAGCCAAGGTCACGACCCGCCGGACTTTGGCCGGCGGTTTGGGGCCGAGATAAATGGGGACATCGAGCGCGCTTGCCAGACCGCCGTCGAGGAGCACTGCTCCCACGAGGGTGAGGGCCGCCAGCCGCGCACGTGCTTTGCTCAACTGGGCGCTCATCGAGGCACCTCAGGGGATGGGGATGACGTCGATCACGTTCGCGAAGCCACTGGGGTCTGCTTGACAGGCGGAGATGGGAAGTCCAGCGGTGGCGAAGTTGTTGCCTCGTCGCTCGACGAAGCCGCCATCCACGTTGTCGATGACGAACATTCGGCCCAGTTGGTCTCCGAGGTACAGCCGATTGCCGAGCACGGCGAACCTTCCGGGGGAGGCTCCGAAACAGCCGCCATCACATGCGCCATTCCAAAGCGTCATCCCTCCATCCGCGGTCATTGCGACGGCCCCAGAGCTGTCGATTGCGGTAAGGCGTCCACTCTCATAGGTGGGACGGCCGCTACACGTGACGTAAAGAACATCGCCAGCAGAAACCAACCAGTAAGTGTTGAGACAAGGGGTTGGTAGATAAATGGGCGTCACCGTCCCAGTCGTTACGTTAAGCTGTGCCAACATTCCCGGCCCACCGGGAGCATAGGTGGCAGTCAGATTGCTTAAGCCAACGTAAATGCTTCCCCGATACGCCGCAATTCCCGCCGGTCGTGGGAATGTAGGAGCTCCGAACGGCCTCAGGTCGAGGCTATTTAAGCTGAATGTACGCCCACGCGACGGCGAATCAGGATTGGAAACGTCGATCTCCGCTATTTCACCAGTTCCCCAGAGCGGGATGTACAGATTGTTTCCCAGCTTGGCGATGCTTTGTGGCGACGTGTTCGGGCCGAAAGGCAACTGTCCGCCGTCTGGAATCGAGAATTGCAGCCCCGCATCAATTCCAGTTCTTCGAAATACCTGAAGAGTATTCCCAATGCTGTTGACGACATAAACGTAAAAGCCGTCAACAAAAACGTGATTCGGTGAACTGCCCAGGGGATCGAAGGGGGCTAGGACGTTGAAATCCTGCAAACGCATCTGGCGCAGCCTTTGATCCCGGCCATCGGCTGCGAGCAGAATGCCTTGCATCACACCTAGAGCTTGCGGACCGGTGCCGATCGCGTGTCTCTCCGAGAGGACATCCGGCCCGGCCTGAAGGCCTACGACCTGCCCGGTGTCGTAACATGCCGCGACCACATCGGAGCTGCAGGTTCCTCCATCGCGACAGCTTTGACCGGTGAGACAGGTGTTGCCGCATTGACCGCAATTAAGAGGATCCGAGCGGATGTCCACGCAACCTTGGGCACACGCGGTGAGCCCGCCGTCCGCGGGACACCGGTCTGCGCATTGTCCCTGGTTACAGACCTGCGTGGCACCGCACGAGAAGCCGCCGTCAAGGCTACAGCCGCCGCAGTTTTGAGGGTCGGACGAAGTTACCACGCACGAGCTTCCGCAACGGGTCGCCCCAGGCCGGCATTGACAGGCCGAATCCTGACAAATCTGGAGACTCTGACACGCGACCCCGCAAGCCCCGCAGTTTTGCGAGTCGCTCTTGAAGTCGGCGCAGCCAAGGCCGCATCGGCTCAAACCCGCGCTGCATACAATTCCGCTCGATTGGCACGCGGAGAGGATGACGCCCGCGATGAAGCCGACGGCCCCTAGAATCAGCCCTGCCGCGAGCGGATGGGTAAACAGCCTAATGCGTTTCATCGGCGTCTCCATGACGTGGGTTTCCGTTCTTACTGGTGGGACGGTCGTAGGCGACCCTCAGCGTGAGGTATGCGGCTCGCCCGGGAAGCGGGTATCCGTCGAGGTCCTGCGTTTGCACATCGAGAAGATTCTTCACCTCGAAAGAGGCGGTAATTTGCGGCGACGACATGAGCTCGGACGAGACCCCCACGTTGAATATGGCGCGAGCCGGAACGGTGAGCGTCTCCGTCCTATTGAAGAATTGCTGCGACTGGAAATTCAGCTCGGACCGCAGGCGAACAATGGGCGGCCCACCGGCCAGGCGCGCGTAGATCTTATGGCGCGGGCGGTAAGGCAGTTCCTTGAGGTAGTACCTGGGGTCGTCGCGGAGATTCTGCGAGAACAGCAAGGTGTAGCCGACCAAGGCTGAGATTAGCGACGATGGCTTGAGGGTTCCCTCCGCCTCCAGGCCATACACCTGCGCGGAATTGAAGTTGTATGCCTTTGCGAGCAGCGGCGGATAATACTCGTACGAAATCAAGTCCTCATAACTGCTGTAGAATGCGCCCGCCGAGACAAAGGAAATCGAGGTTCGATGTCCAAGCGTGAGGTCCGTGTAGATCGAACGCTCGGGCTTGAGCTCGCGGTTTGGCAACAGAGATCCCGTGGCGACGTAGAGCTCGAGGAAGGAAGGCGCCCGGAAAGCCCTTCCGATATTTCCGCGCAGATCGAACCCCGCGGGAAGCGTGAGCAGCACGCCGAGCTTCGGAGATACTCCGGTGAACGGCCCGGTTCGATCGACGCGTACGGAAGGAATCAAGGACAGCGCACTCGAGAAGAGCAGTATTTCATCAGAGACCAAAAAGCCGATTCGAAACCAGGATGGGTTCGAGCTCGATTCTTGCCGCAGCGATTCGTACTCGACTTGCCCTTGCGCGCTCAACTGCTGCCAGCCACCCAGGGAGGTGGAAAATCCGAGCTCTCCGCCCATTGCTGAATCGACCTGGTCGACCAGCCCGAAGTAGGCCCCTTGAAAGGAAAGATGATCGCGGCGGAAATAGAGGCGATTGGACAGGTCCGCTCCGTCCCCGAATGAGTGATTCACGCGAACCGTGGAGGAGACGCGCTGGTTCGACTGCCTCGCCTCGACCGTTGGGTTCTCGACTGTTCCGGCGAGCCCGCGGGACTCGAGCGACAGCTCTCCCATCGCATCCAGCGACCAGTGGCGCGGCAGCGGGTAATGGTACTTGAGCAGGGCGCCGCCGAGGGTCGCGTCATTGTTCTCACGAGCTCGCTGAACCGAGGGATTGCCCGGCAACTGCGGCCGGTCGTTGAACGGATAGCTGTAGTCTCCCCTGGAGTGCGCGGCGTGCACCAACAGCAACCCCTCGCCCTGGGCAATGCTTCCCGAAGCCCCGAGCTTCGCTATCCAGGTTCCGAAGCTCCCCTGCGTGGCCTCTGCGGATATCTCTGCCCCCCGACGTGTCGAGTGGGTGAGGACGTTGATTGCCCCTCCCAGGCCTCCGCTGCCGTACTTGGCGCCGGCTCCGCCGCGAAGCACTTCGAAGCGCTCGACGATCGCGGACGGAACCAGTGACAGATCCACGCTTCCGCCAGCGCCGTTGAGCGGGATTCCATCGAGAAACACGAGCACGCCATTGGCCGACGCACCGCGGATGTTGAGCAGCTTCAGCTGCCCAAAACCACCCTGGTCGAGCATTACTACTCCGGGGGTCGGAGCGAGCAGCTCCGCGGTTTCCTTGGCCTCCCCCTGGTACTCGCGCGTTTCGATCACGGTGATTGCGCCGGACGGATCGCGGCGCGTTGGAGACTCGGCCGGAACTTCAGCGGGAGGTAAAGGCACGGTAACCGGCGGCAGCGTCGTGTTTTCATCCGCGCGCGTGGCGGGCTCGATGCCCAATGCGAGGCAGAGGATGCGCCCCGTCAAGCGCCAATGTCTCATGCGCGCCTTCCGCTCCCTCGTCGAAGAGAGAAGGCCGGTGCGGCAATTGCTTGCCGCGCCTCGGGGCAGGTTTCCTGGCTCTCGGACTGGGGCGGCGCACCATGCGCCGACCACCGAAGAGAACCTCCCGCCTTCCCCCAAGCACCGCTTGGAGTGGCGACTACCGGAGGTCCACCAGCCCTGACCTCAGGACTGTCCGAATACAGTGGCGGGACCGCGCCGGCTTCTCACCGGCTTCCCTCTTGAATGCCCGGCATGGGCACCCGAAGGCGAGCCGACTTGTAGCGGTGCA
>WNFG01003694.1_pt1 | contig 12824 bp, 10 predicted proteins | sample 5400431 | NCBI WGS metagenome assembly WNFG01 (sample SAMN13153346, study PRJNA577476) | soil metagenome | isolation source: 120 cm saprolite under Douglas fir tree site 2 hole 3 replicate 2 | place: USA:California | collected 2015-04-18
CACTTCGCCCGCCATCAACGGAGGCGACCCAAGCACGCCCCCGAACATCGTTGGCGCGATCGACTTCGCGGGCAACCCACGCATCCAGGGCGGCCGGATCGACATCGGGGCTTATGAGATCCGGTAGCCTGCTCCGTCCTGGCGGAGCGCATGGCTAACCGAGACTCTGGGAATAGGCAAAGCGTGCGCTCTTTTCTGGTTGGTTGTTGCTTGCGTATAGTGAACATCAGCATTGCACCGTTCACGAAACAGCGACGCCGGGCACGTCGTTTATCACAGCATCCCGGTTGAGTCAGACGCGCAGCCCCAGGGTTCTTTCCCATGCGCCGATGGAAACGCCCCCAGGCACTAGCTCGCAAGAGATGCTCGCGTCAACTTTCCCATTGTGGACATTGAGTTCAGTCGCACTCTGCAGCAGGTGGAGAAGATCCTTAACGCCTTGAAGTCAGAAGCTCCAACAAAATCAGAGAGGAGAAGGAATATGTGTAAGCTGAATGCTCTGTTGCTTGCCTGTATCTCATCGGTCTGTGCTTTGACGGTCCAGGCCCAGAACATTTCCGTTTCGATTACACCGACCCGGGCAAGCCTCTTGGTGGCTGGCCCGCAAGAGTTCACTGCCACGGTCACGAATGATGTGGCAAACAGGGGCGTTACCTGGGCCGTAGCCGCCGCAGGCGGGACGGTTTGCACTGATGCGGCGTGCGGCATGGTGTCTGCTACGAGCACCGCCAGTGGCGCGCCGACAACTTACGAGGCACCACCGACGACACCAACGGGGGGTACGGTAATGGTGACGGCTACATCGGTGACGGATCCCACGAAATCAGCCAGCGCTACCGTTACCATCACTTCGGGGGTGAACAACCCCAGGCTGAATGGCGACTACGCATTTACTTTCAACGGGGTGAGCGCGGGCGGTTCTTTTGTCTTCGCCGGCGTCGGAAGGTTCACAACGGACGGGGCCGGAAATGTGACAAACGGCGAAGTGGACGTCAACGCGAGCCAGTACCCTGGACCCGTGGTACCCCAAGAACCGTTCACTGGGACCTATGCGATCGGTGCGGACAACAGGGGTGTGATGACTTGGGATATCCCAGACGGGTCGGGCGGAAAACAACGATTCGCGAAGTTCGCATTTGCCTTGATGGCCAACGGCAGTGCCATGTTCAGCGTGTTCGATCCCGTCGGAGGTAGGACAGAGCTCGGGTCCGGGACCATGGAGAAGGTGAACACTGCTGCGTACAACACGGCCCGAATAACGGGTGACTATGCATTTGGAGTAGCGGGTGTGGATCATTCGAACAATCGTGCGGCGTTCGCGGGCCGTCTCACTGCCGACGGGGTTGGCAATTTCACCAACGTGGACGCGGTCCTTAACGCATCCGGTACCGCTAATTCGGCGACCTTTACGATGGCGACTTACGCCGTATCGGATACTTCAAGCGGCCGGGGTACAATACACCTGACGGCCCTGGTCGGCTTAGTGCCCAGGAGCTTCAATTTCGTCTTTTACATTGTGAACGCAGGAAAGCTGTTCGCGATGGAGACCGACCAGTACGCAATTTCGGCTCCACTGCTGAATGGCGTCCTGCTGCACCAGCAAGCTCCCGCAGGTGGGTTCTCCAACGCCTCGCTGAATAGCAACATGGTCATTTCTCTTACAGGGCTCTCCATCTGCGGTGGGGGAACGAGTCCTGCGCCGGACGTGCGCGCAGGCTTGCTCACTGCCGACAGCAATGGTGCGCTCACCCTAACCTACGACCAGAACTGCGGCGGGACACCCAACTTCAGCAGCAATCAGGTCGGCACATACAGTGTCGAAGCCAATGGCCATTCATGTATCACTGTCGGAACGGCTGCTTGGGTTGCCTACCTAGTGAGCTCGAACCAGGCCTTCGTTTTGGGCACGGATAGTTCTGTTTTGTTCGGGTTCGGCGAACCCCAGGCAGCGGGCCCTCTCGCCAATAGCGCGGTGATGGGTACCTATGCCGGCTTCACGACGACTATAGCGACGTTTGGTGGTGGTACTTTGTCCGGCGAGTTCACGGCGGATGGTGCCAGCCCGAACGGCAATATTACCGGCATCGAGGATATCAGCGACTCGAGTGGACCGAACTCGGGCGTGGCGTTCAATGCCACATACTCCGTATCGTCATCGCCAACAAATGGAAGAGGAACCATGTCGGTCAGTCCCGGGTCGGGAGGGAGCGCCATCATGTACGTGGTCTCCACTTCGAAGTTCGTGGTGGTCCCGCTGAGCAATCCGAATCCCGCAATCATGATCTTCGAGCAGTAGCCCGGATTGACCGGACGAAAATGCAATACTTTCGTATTCCCATGAGCGGCGCCTTGGCCTACGAAAGGCAGGAAGGATTCTGCCAAGGAAAGGCGCAAATGTTCATCCTAATTATTTTTGATTCTGCTGGCCCTGTGGACTGTTGGCTGTTTTTCCATGTCACAGCCGGTTTCACCCATCTGCTATAGCTGTTTGCCTTGATCTCACTTCCGATTCATCTCTTTCGGGGAAGAACAGCGACCTGGGGCTACAGCGGCGATAGCCACTCGCCGCGTGCAGCAGGTAGACGAGATCCTTAACATTTTGAAGTCAGAAGCCCAACAAAATCAGAGAGGAGAAGGAATATGTGTAAGCTGAATGCTCTGTTGCTTGCCTGTATCTCATCGGTCTGTGCTTTGACGGTCCAAGCCCAGAACATTTCCGTTTCGATTGCACCGACCCGGGCAAGCCTCTTGGTGACTGGCCCGCAGGAGTTCACTGCCACGGTCACAAATGATGTGACAAACAGGGGCGTTACCTGGACGGTAGCTCCCGCGGGCGGGACGCTTTGCACTGGTGTCGCGTGCGGCACGGTGTCTGCTACGAGCACCGCCAGTGGCGCGCCGACAACTTACGAGGCACCACCGACGGCACCAACGGGGGGTACGGTAATGGTGACGGCTACATCGGTGACGGATCCCACGAAGTCAGCCAGCGCTACCGTTACCATCACTTCGGGGGTGAACAACCCCAGGCTGAATGGCGACTACGCATTTACTTTCGACGGGATGAGCGCGGGCGGCTCTTTTGTCTTCGCCGGCGTCGGAAGGTTCACAACGGACGGGGCCGGGAATGTGACAAACGGCGAACTGGATATCAACGCAAGCCAGTATCCTGGACCCGTGGTACCCCAAGAACCGTTCACTGGGACCTATGCGATCGGTGCAGACAACAGGGGTGTGATGACCTGGGATATCCCGAGCGGCGGGGCGGCGGGCGGAACCCAACGATTCGCGAAGTTCGCATTTGCCTTGATGGCCAACGGCAGTGCCATGTTCAGCGTGTTCGATCCCGTCGGAGGTAGGACAGAGCTCGGGTCCGGGACCATGGAAAAGGTGGACACTGCTGCGTACAACACGGCCCGAATAACGGGTGATTATGCGTTTGGAGTAGTGGGTGTCGACCACTCGAACAACCGCGCGGCGTTCGCGGGCCGTCTCACTGCCGACGGGGCGGGCAATTTCACCAACGTGGACGCGGTCCTTAACGCATCCGGTACCGCTAATTCGGCGACCTTTACAAGCTCGACTTACGCCGTATCGGATACTTCAAGCGGCCGGGGTACAATACACCTGACGGCCCTGGTCGGCGGTGTGCTCAGGAGCTTCAATTTCGTCTTTTACATTGTGAACGCAGGAAAGCTGCTCGCGATGGAGACCGACCAGTACGCAATTTCGGCTCCACTGCTGAATGGCGTCCTGCTGCACCAGCAAGCTCCCGCAGGTGGGTTCTCCAACGCCTCGCTGAATGGCGGCATGGTGATTTATCTTACAGGACGCTCCGTGTGCGGCAGTGGAACCGGCCCTGCGCCCAATGTGCTCGCAGGCTTGCTTACTGCCGACAGCAATGGTGCGCTCACCCTAACCTACGACCAGAACTGCGGCGGGACACCCAACTTCAGCAGCAATCAGTTCGGGACTTACGGTGTCGCAGGCAATGGCCGCTCATCGATCACCGTCGGAACGGCTGCTTGGGTTGCCTACCTAGTGAGCTCGAACCAGGCCTTCGTTTTGGGTACGGATAGTTCTGCTTTGTTCGGGTTCGGCGAGCCCCAGGCAGCGGGCGCTCTCGCCAATAACGCGGTGATGGGTACCTATGCCGGCTTCACGACCACTATAGCGACGTTTGGTGCTGGCACTTTGTCCGGCGAGTTCACGGCGGATGGCGCCAGCCCGAACGGCAATATTACCGGCGTCGAGGATATCAGCGACTCGAGTGGACCGAACTCGGGCGTGGCGTTCAATGCCACATACTCCGTATCTGCATCGCCAACAAATGGAAGAGGAACCATGTCGGTCACTTCCGGGTCAGGAGGCAGCGCCATCATGTACGTGGTCTCCACTTCGAAGTTCGTGGCGGTCTCGTCGAGCGATCCGAATCCCGCAGTTCTGAGCTTCGAGCAGTCTTCACCTCCTCCAAGCCTCTCCCTTTCCTCGCTGACCCTGAACCCAACAAGCGTTATCGGCGGCGCGCAATCCTCCACGGGCACGGTGACGCTGAGTGGGCTCGCTCCCGCAGGTGGTGCGCAAGTCCTGCTTGCCAGCAGCAACGGGGCGGCTAGCGTGCCTCCCAGCGTGACCGTTCCGGCCGGAGCCAACAGCGCGACCTTCCCGGTCAGCACCAGCGCGGTGGCCGCATCCACGCCGGTCACAATCTCCGCGTCCTATGGTGGCGTGACCCAAACGGCTTCGCTCACCGTGACCGCCGCCGCCGGGCCGAACTACACCCTTTCAGCATCGCCAACGAGCCTGAGCATCGCACAAGGAACCAGCGGGAGGAGCACGGTCACAGTCACTCCGCAGAATGGCTTCGGCGGCAGCGTCAGCTTGTTTGCGTCGGGTCTACCGAGCGGCGTGACCGCGACGTTCAGCCCCAACCCCGCCACTACGACGAGCACGTTGACGCTCGCGGCCAGCAGCGCAGCCACCTCCGGCACGGTCACGGTGACCATTAGGGGTACATCTGGCACTTTGACGAATATGACCACGACTACCCTCACCGTGACGCCCCCACCCCTTCCAACCGTCTCTTCGCTGACGCTGAACCCCACGAGTGTCATTGGCGGCGTGCAATCCTCCACGGGCACGGTGACCCTAAGCGGGCTCGCTCCCGCAGGCGGTGCGCAAGTCCTGCTTGCCAGCAGCAACGGGGCGGCTAGCGTGCCTTCCAGCGTGACCGTTCGGGCCGGAGCTACCAGCGCGACCTTTACGGTGAGCACATCCACAGTTCTCTTCTCAACCTCCGTCACGATCTCGGCTTCGTATAACAGCACGACTCAGACAGCAAGTCTTTCAGTATTGTGGTAGCAACTTGGAAATGTTCGCCAAGGTCAAGAGTCCCAAGCATTGGATTGGCGTTGTTGGTGAACTGAGATGCTCAGCGTTCGAGCTAGCGCCGCCGATCGTCCGCCGTGAGGACGCGTCCGGAATCACAGCCAGGTAGATAAACTCCGGCAAGGCGGATAAATGTCGGCCAACCAGAGCTGATCCAGACCGCCATCGTGCGAGCCAGCTTGGGACACACCGGCAGACCATGAGTCGGGGTAGACGCCAGAAGCAAATGACGGGCGTAGGAGTAGCGAGATGTTTCCAGCGACCGTGCCCGTGGTTAAGCCCAGCCACAATCCCACCGCTTCGGTCGGGATGAGCCAGCTCCTTGAGGGTCTCGGGTCCGAGGTCTGCAGGTTCGGCCGTACGCGTCGCTCGCGACGAAGATCGAGTTGGCGGACTGGAAGATTCCTCGGTCGGCGATGAAGGCGCTCGCAGTTGCGATGGACTACACGCCGGTCAGCCGCGAATGGGGGAAGCACCTGCATCTGGGTCGCGCGCCGGACCGGCTGACCAGGTCTTCAAGTGAGCGGCATCGCGTTTGACCTGGCGGCTTCAGCCTTCTAGCAGGCTGCGGCGGCTGGCACACCGTGCGGAGGCGATCAGGTCATCGTCGAGTAAGCGTACTTGGGAACCGTCGTTCCGTTTTTTGCTCTTCAGGGGCAAGTCATATGTCCGAACCCTGGGCCTCACCTTCCATAACTTCAGAACGCTTGAACAGAACAGATCGACATCGCGGTCCGGTAGCCGTTCCATCTCCAATTGAACCCATCTCAAACTGAGATCCTAGAAGGAGGCAAAGCGTGCGGACTCTCTCCCGATTGTGTCGTTGCTTTACGTAGGATTAAACATCAGCAGCGCTGAATTTTGTGGTTCACATGATTGACGAGAAGACACTCGCGTGTTCAGTCCGACTCAATTAACTCAAATGCATGAATTGCTCGCACCCGTTGCGGCACCGCCGGCGAAAGTAGCGAAGCGTGTCCCGCTGCGGGAAAATTTTGCTTGGACCCTGGCGGGGAACGCTATCTACGCGGTTTGCCAATGGGGCATGTTGGTCTCCATTGCCAAGCTTGGGACGCCGGTGATGCTTGGCCAGTTTGCCCTCGCACTGGCCGTGGCGGCGCCCGTCTTCATGCTGACAGGTCTTCAGCTTCGAGTTGTGCTGGCAACTGATGCTCGCGACGAATATCGTCTCGGGCACTACCTCGCGCCCCGCTTGTTGGGAACCGCGGTCGCGCTGATTCTCATTGCGGGTTTTGTGCCGTTTTCACACCTTCATCGCGATACCGCAATTGTGATTCTTCTCGTGGGTGTGGCGAAAGCAGTGGAAATGCTGGGCGACATCATTCACGGCTTCTGGCAGAAGCACGAACGTTTTGACAAAATTGCGATTGCTCTTGCCGGCCGTGGGATCGGGTCTGTTGCGGTCATGGCCGCAGCCCTCTACGTCACGCGCAGCATCGCTTTCGCCACCGCCGCTACGGCTCTTTTTTGGTTACTTTGGCTCGCGACATACGAGCACAAAGGTGCAAAGAATCTACTGGCGAGCGTTTCTCCGCAAGAATTCCTGCGAGCAGAATGGGACATAGTGAAATGCAGGCGGCTTGTGGTGTTGGGCCTACCTCTGGGAGTCGTGATGTTCTTGCTCTCTCTGAACGCAAACATTCCCCGCCATTTCCTCGAACATTATTGGGGTGAATCGGCACTGGGCTATTTTGCAGCAATGGCGTATGTATTCGTGGCCGGTAACACGGTGATATCTGCGATGGGGCAATCGGCGACGCCTCGTTTGGCTCGTTACTTCGATTCGGACCGCCCCGCCTTTGCTCGGCTGCTCACAAACATGGTGTTGCTTGGTGCGATAGTGGGCATTCTGGGGATTGGACTCGCGCTCTTCTTCGGCCCCACATTCTTGCGGCTGGTATATCGGGCCGATTATGCGCAATACGCTGCCGTTCTTACCTGGCTTATGGCGGCGGCGGCCTTTGCCTATGTTGCGTCAATTCTGGGCTATGGCATGACGGCGGCCCGAGTTTTTCGTCCCCAGGTTCCCTTGTTCCTGGCTGCCACCTCCGTCACCGCTCTTGCTTGTTGGTTCTTGGTTCCCCGGCTGGGGTTGATGGGGAGCGCGTATGCCATACTGATTGGATCGGTCTTTTCTTGTGCGGGCAGCGCTTATTTCGTTTTCACCTCATTGCGTTCCCAGCCTCGCATTGGTGTGTAGCTGAGCTGCCCTAGAGGGCTTGGAGTGCCACTGAACAAGTTCCGGGAAAGACTCTTCGAGCGATATGACACGCATTATCTCCGAGGAAATAGCACGGATTATCAACGATATATGCCCGATTACGAAGCCTGTTATGGGCGTGTTGTCCCTGAACTGCCAAAGGGCTCGCGACTCCTCGATCTCGGGTGCGGCATAGGATTTCTGCTATTTTGGCTGGGTTGGAACAACAGTTTGGCGTACGCATTTCACTCGGCGAGAGTGACCTTGAAAACTTCCGAACGATCGAACGCATCACGCTGATGCTCACCAGGAAGAACGGCAACGGATCTCGCTAACCGTAAGAATTTCCCACAGCCTCCTAGACAAATCATGCTGATGCCGAAAGAGGTCGTTTATACAACGGATGACTGCTCCGGCTGGAGTTCAGTCCTGCCTATACAAGAGTGTGTGTTCGGCAGCGTGGAGTTTGCGAGAATCGTTCAGGAGTACTTGGGTCGACGGGCGGCACTTTACGTTCTGTGGAACCACAACTGCCTCATCGCATATCCGTTTTTTTTTCCGATCCATTCGCTCATCACTTCTCAGCCAGGAGCTGAATGGTCGTCTATCGGACATTTTCTCTCCAGAGTTTACGGGTCCGTTGGCGCGTGGCGCTGCGGTGCAGTCCGTTGCGACTGAATTCGCGAAGAGGTTCTCAACCTTCGCTTTGAACCAAAGAGTGGTCACTGAATTCATCCACCTGCACCCATGGAAGGCTTTCACCGATGCACTCCTCGGGGAATGCTTGCAGTTCAACCGCGAAATTGTCTACGTGGACTTGACTTGGCCGGAACAGCAGCTCTGGCGGACTTCTTTCAGCCACGCTTGCCGGAAGAATATCAATCGATCGCAGCGCGAAAACGTTCGAGTGTTTGAGGCCCAAACGATGGGCGATATCCGCGAGTTTCATCGCTTATACATCCAAACCATGAACGGTCGCAACGCGCTCAAGCACTACTACTACTCGCTGGACTACTTCTCGACGATTTTCGAGGAGTTACGAGGTAGCGCTCGTTTCGTCCTGGCGGAATACAAAAATCAGATGGTTGCGGGGATCTTGTACCTTCACGATCGGGATGACGTGTACTCGTATTTGGGCGGCGCGGACATGAATTTTCAGCACGTTCGCCCAACGAATGCAGTCATTTACGACACCATCCTTTGGGGTAAGCGGGAAGGCAAGAGACGCTTGATCCTGGGAGGAGGATATTTGCCCAGCGACGGCATTTTTCGATTCAAAGCCTCTTTCTCACCAGAAAGAGCCAGATTTTTTGTGTACAAGCGCGTCCATCTCCCGGAGAAGTACGCCGCGTTGTGCCGAACCTGGTCCAGTACTTACGGAAAAGATTCACAAGCTACTGCCTATTTTCCACCGTACCGCTCTTTGCAGGCCTCTGAATCACTTCAGGATTGTTGTAATGCCGCAGCTAAAACCGCCGAATAGAGCGCCAAAAAGGGGGAGTCTCGCGTTCATGATCGCACCCTACCAAGTTCCTTAGGGATTCAAAGAATTCTGGACCGCTCTTCGCGGACTCACCCAGCCGTTCCCAGACGTAGGGCATGCCTGGTTTCCTCCGTTCCAAGGCCTGGATGTCAATGTCTTCCCGACAAACCAAGGACGAGAGGGGGAATATGCGTTGCTTCGGGCACTGTCTTTACGCCCCCGCGCGCGCGTCGGCGTGCCTATCTTCATGCACCCGGTTGTGTGGCAGACGATCGTGGCTGCTGGAATGCAGCCCGTCTTTCTGGATACAGACCCGCTCACACTCGGGCTGAGCCTTGAGGATCTACGGAAAAAAAGGAACCGGCTTGATTGCCTCATCCTAATTCACACGTTTGGCTATCCGGCGGACTTCGATGCTGTCGCGGAGATCATGGAAGGCAAACCGGTACTGGAAGACTGTGCACACGCGCTCGGAAGCACATACCGAGGGCGCCCTCTTGGTTCTCTAGGCGATGGTTCGTTTTTCACCTTCCTGTTCTCCAAGTCTCTGCGGGCTGGTGGAGGGGGTTGCGCGATCACCAGAAATAGGGCTCTTGGAGAAAGGGTGGAAAAGCTGCTCCGCGAAGGACCAGAAGAAACGCTTCTGGGGGGGCTCATTCACGCAGTTGCGAATCTTCTTCTTGGCCTAGCCTACAGAAAACCCTGCTATTCGCTTCTGACGCTTCTCACATCCAACCGTTCCTACCGGCGGGCAGTCAATGAATTAAACTACCGGGTTTCTCCGTCGCTGCGAATGCGCCGCAGCGACTGGGGTGTGGTGGCTTCACGCTTGAAAGCATGGAACGCTGATTCCGAGAAAAACTCAGAGCTCTGGGGGGATGTTCGAACGTACTTGCCGGAGGGATGGAGTATCCCACCGGAGCCCCAATGGCGGAAGTGGAATCATTGGCTGTTACCTGTTTGTTTATCTACCGAGGAGGTCGCCGCCCGTGGCATCGCCAAGTTGAGGAGCCACCGAGTTGGCGCACGCCTGATATATCTCTACTCCCCCGAAGCGGGACGCCCCTACGGTTACACTGGCGATTGCCCTGAAGCCGAACGCCTCTCACGTTCCGTCTTCGTGTTGCCGTCGCACAGCGGTCTCTCCCCCCTGGAACGCCAACATATCTCGGAGTGCATGCTACTCCTCAACCAGAATACTGATATCGATACAACATACCACGGAGAAATAGCGCGCAACCTATAGCCATCGATTGTCCCGCTGCCCCCCTTGGGCCGGGTCTCCAGATGATGGCTCATCTGGTCGGCGATGGAAGCTTTTTGAACGAGTATCAGCACTTGGCAGAAAAATTGGGAGTTCCCAGCTATGTCAAATTTCTGGGGCGGTTCCGGTCGGGCCGACCTATATTCCAGTTCCTCGATTCCGTCGACCTGTTCGTTATGCCGTCTTTAACCGAGGGGTTGCCGCGCGCCATGATTGAAGCCAAGGCTCGTGGCTGTCGGTGCATTGGCAGCAACGTTCGAGGAATTCCAGAACCACTCGATCCCGTCGATCTGGTTAAGCCAGGGGATCCTGTGGCATTGGCAAAGGAAATTATGCAGAAGCTTGCGTCGCCATCGGAGCTGGCTCGCACGGCGCGTCGCAATCGAGCCAGAGCAAAGAGTTACCAACCCGAGTAGAGGCAGGCCAGTGAATTCGGGTTTCTTTCCGCCATACGCAACCAGGCCATTGCGGGAACCGGCAAAGTACTTGTGAAAGATCGTGCGTGCCAGCCACACCTAGCATTCATCGTCACCGCGGCAATGAGCACATGGTTCTTTCGCGGGCAGATCCGGCGGTTGCGCGAAGCGGGCTTCCGCGTGAGTTTCATTTCCAGCCCAGGGCCGCAGCTACAACAGGCTGCCACGGAGGGGGCAGAAATCATCACCGTCCCCATTAAGCGTGAGATTGCCGCCTTCCGAGACTTGATATCCCTGTGGAGGCTCTGGCGCACATTGCGGCGGATTCGCCCGGACATTATTAATGTAGGATTCCCCAAGACGGGACTGCTGGGCGGCATCGCTGCGCGGCTGGCCGGCCTCTCGCGGCGCGTCTATACCTTGCATGGCCTGCGCTTTGAGACGGCCCGTGGCTGGAAGCGAGGTCTCCTGATGCTCATGGAGCGCATCTCCTGCCACAACGCGAAATACGTGCGTTGCGTCAGCCCAAGTCTTCGTCAAAGAGCCATTCAGCTTGGAGTACTGCATCGTGAGAAGGCCTATGTTATCGGCGCGGGAAGCGCAAACGGAATCGACTGTGAGCATTACCAAGTCACGCCGGAGAGAATCTTGCGGGCCCGGGAACTTCGGCAATCGCTAGGCATTCCAGCGTCGGCTCCGGTACTCGGCTTCGTTGGACGCTTCACTCGCGACAAAGGTTTCACCGAGCTTTACGGAGCCTACATCCGGCTGAGACAACCGCTGCCTGAATTGCATCTGTTACTGGTAGGCGACTTCGAAGATGGCGATCCTGTCGACGCCGCTATTCATGAGCAGCTTCAGTCGGATTCGAATGTGCATTTCACCGGCAGGGTGGCTGACGCCGCCCCTTACTACCACATGATGCGCGTATTAGCTTGTCCGACCTACCGCGAAGGATTTCCCACTGTGGTTTTGGAGGCGCAAGCCGCCGGCAAACCCGTGGTGACGACAACTGCAACCGGAGCCATAGACTCCGTACTTGACGGAACAACTGGAAAACTGGTTCCTCCGCGCGACGAAGCGGCACTCGCGGTTGCTCTACAGGAGCTTCTTGCCGATCCAGAAAAGCGGCAGCACATGGGAAACGCTGCGGCGTGTTGGGTCAAACAGCAATTCCGGCGCGAGCTCATCTGGGACTTGCTCCTCCAAGATTATCGCAAGATCTTGCGAGAAGAATGCGGACGACAGTCGGGCCTGAGCGCAGTGATTAGGTCAGTCGGAAGCTGCGGCCGCCACGCGGCGGACGCGCTACGCCGCTGGCTCCGCGCGCCTTTCCGACCAGCTTAGTACACCCGTCGCTGCGGGCGCAGATGAACTCGAGGCTGAGAACCGATTGCGCCGAATCACCGATATTTATGGAGGGCCTATGTATATCGGGCCGATTATGCGCAATACGCTGGCGTCCTTACGTGGCTTATGGCGGCCTTTGCCTATGTTGCGTCAATGCTGGGCTACGGCATGACGGCGCCCCGAGTTTTTCGTCCCCAGGTTCGCTTGTTCCTGGCTGCCACCTCCGTATGCCATACTGATTGGCTCAGTCTTTTTTTGTGCGGGCAGCGCTTATCTCATTTTCACTTCCTTGCGGATCCATCCTCGCAGCACGGGTGCAGCTAGTTTGCCCTAAAGGGATTGGAGTTCCGTCGGACACGCTTCGAGAAAGCTTCTAGCGAAACGTCTTAACTGAAGCTTCGATACCATTCGAAAGACTCCTTCCAATATTAATGAAGTTTATTAAGGAGAACCAAGGCGACACTCGAAGGGGATGTCCGATCTGAGTCTTTCTTGGCACAAGTTGGCCCCCCAATTCATCCGGGATTCTTTCAGCCGCACCTGGTTCTGTTGCCCTCCGCCAGGGACGGAGCAGGCTACCGGATCTCATAAGCCCCGATGTCGATCCGGCCGCCCTGGATGCGTGGGTTGCCCGCGAAGTCGATCGCGCCAACGATGTTCGGGGGCGTGCTTGGGTCGCCTCCGTTGATGGCGGGCGAAGTG
>WNFG01003695.1_pt1 | contig 12823 bp, 14 predicted proteins | sample 5400431 | NCBI WGS metagenome assembly WNFG01 (sample SAMN13153346, study PRJNA577476) | soil metagenome | isolation source: 120 cm saprolite under Douglas fir tree site 2 hole 3 replicate 2 | place: USA:California | collected 2015-04-18
TGTCCTCGATCCGGGCGGGCCGGGTCGCGACATTGTGCAAGCTATAGTCGCACATAGAAGGCACTCCTTCGCTGCGAACAGCCAGAATGGTTGTCCTTCTTCGTGAACGACATCAAACCCCGGTGGCGATCTTATGACGACAATCCAAGCTAAGGCCGCTTCGTTCTCCTTGGCGGTGCAGACATCATTGCTGCAGTGCGAGAAAATCCGGCTGCTGGAGCGTCGCTGCGCTTTGCGTCCCAACCGACGCCACAAGGTCGCAGGCGGTGACAGCCGCATAGCACGATCCACTTGGTCCGCCTCGCGATTTCAGAATGAGGGAGCAGGGCGATTTCGTCGCTCATGACCCGAAGCGACACAGCCACCTAGGATGCCGCGAGCCAGCGCGCGATCTTGGACCAAGTATGTAGGAGAGTGGTTGCTCCCATGAACAGCCCGAGGTGCGTGCAAGCCACGATCTCCGTGCGGATTTGACGGCCCTTACTGCCAACAAGATGTCTGGCGGCCAGCAACTGTTCGGGAGCAACAATCTCGTCGTCGCGGGCAGCGAGCAAGAAAATTGGGCACCGTACTATCGAGAGATCAATCGGGCGTCCGAGCGCTGCGAAACGGCCAGTTGCAAGCTGATTGTCTTTATAGAGCCATTGAACGACCTGGAGATAATAGGTGCCGGGGAGATCGATGGGGCGCGCGTACCATTCGCGAAAGAGCGTGATCAGCCGCGAGCTGCGCGGGGTAGCGATATCATCCGGAACCTGCAACAGGCTATGAATTGCTTCGGGTTCGAGCGGTGGATGTTTCCAGAGCTGCAGCAGATGCGCGCCGCGGACGCGCCCGTCCCCGAGCTCTACCAATTGTTTGAACACAAATGGCGGCACACTATGGGCGACCCGAGACAGCTTGGATTCGCCTGCATTGATGTCGACGGGCGCTCCTGCGAGAACGAGCCCGTGTATCTTGCTGGGATACCGCGCGGCATAGACAAGCGCCATCCAGCCGCCTTGGCACAGCCCTATCAGATTGGCGCAGCCGCCGAGCTCGTCCACAACAACGTTGAGATCAGCAAGGTAGCTGTCAATTGAGAAGAAGCGCATTTCCGGGCTCGCCGAGCGCCAATCCGTCACAAATACGTTCCTCAGCCCAGCCATCTGCAGCGCCGCAACGAGACTATGGTCCGGCGCGAAATCAGTCAGCTTGGCGTCATGAAGCGCAAGTGGCGCGCAGACCAGGGTTGCAATGTCGTCGCCATCCGCCGAGAACTTGCGCAGGCGCATTGAGGGCAATTCGAGCGCAATCCGGTTCGGCGTTGTCCACCTCGGCTCGCGAAATATGGAGTTCGAGGGGTGCCCAGCGGCCAGATGCGCAAGTTCTTTGGTGAGCGCCGAGACCATCCCGCTCGCCGTCGCCGCGGCGAGTGCCGGCCACAGGAAGGGTGTCAAAGGAACCAAGGCGCACCGTCGGTGCAATCGCCATCGTCAAACGGTCGGACTGCCGGAGCGAATTGTCAACGCGGCCGATCGTCGATACTTCCCACCCTTCGGTGCGTTCGGGCTCGGCCCACGCGATCTCGTCCGGCGCCTCGCCTTAATAGCGGCTGGTATTGGCCTCCATCACGCTGGCGTCGACGGCAAACCCCTCGCCCTTGACCAAGCCGGGCGCCTCAATTCAATTTGTAGCCGAGGCGAAGAGTGCGCGTGAGAGGTGGCCCCCTAATTCGGCGTCTGTTTGTCTCGGGTCCAGTCCAGTTGTAGAAAGCCCACAATCACGGATCGAATTTGGTCGGCTGTTTGATCGGCAGCTCTGGCCTCTGACCCTTCCAAGTCCCGAGGTGCAATAAGTGATTTTCCGGTGCCTGAGGCGCCACTTCATAGAACCCGCCGCGGGGGGCGAGCGCGCAAGCGTGTCGATCCCTCATGGATCAGAGGCCAGGACAGCGCAATTAGTCCAAGCGCCATGATGCTGCCGACGAGCCCATTCGACCAGAAGACGGCGACACTGCCCTGCGAGCCGAGCAGCGACTGGCGAAACGCCTCCTCCGCCCGATCTCCCAGCACGATCGCCAAAACCATCGGCGCCAGCGGGTAATTACACTTCTTCATCACGTAGCCAATAACGCCGAAAACCAGCATCATGATAACGTCGAAGGTGGAGTTGTGTACGCTGTAGGCGCCGATAGCGCAGAACACTAAGATGATCGGTGCGATGATGCTGAAAGGAATCCGCAGGATCGCGGCAAATAGCGGAACACAGGTCAGCACCACCGCAAGCCCGACGAGGTTGCCGAGATACATGCTCGCAATCAGCCCCCAGACAAATTCCTTCTGCTCGACGAACAGCAGCGGACCCGGCTGCAAGCCCCAGATCAACAGCCCCCCGAGCAGCACCGCGGCGGTGGGAGAGCCGGGCACGCCGAGCGAGAGCATCGGAAGCAACGCCGAGGTGCCGGCTGCATGCGCCGCGGTCTCGGGCGCAATCACGCCCTCGATCTCGCCGTTGCCGAAATTATCACCGCGCCGCGATGTGCGCTTGGCAATTCCGTAGCTCATGAAGGAAGCCGGAGTCGCGCCCGCCGGCGAGATTCCCATCCAGCAGCCGATCAGGCAGGAGCGCAACGACGTGATCCAATAGCGCGGCAGCTCCGCCCAAGTCTGCAGCACGACCTTGGGATTGACGCCGGCGGCGCGACCCTTGAAGCTCAAGCCTTCTTCCATGGTGAGCAGGATTTCGCCGATCCCGAACAAGCCTATAACGGCGATCAGGAAATCAAAGCCATTAAGCAATTCCGTAAACCCGAAGGTCAGCCGTAGCTGGCCGGTGACGCTGTCGAGCCCGACCGCCGCAAGGGCAAAGCCGATCATCATCGACGCGACGGTCTTGAACGGCGGCTCGTTGCCCATGCCGATGAAGCTACAGAAGGCGAGAAAGAAGACCGCGAATTTCTCCGCCGGCCCAAACTGAAGCGCGAACAGCGCAACGAGCGGCGCCACGAAGGTAATGATTACAACGGCGAACAGGGCACCGACGAAGGACGAGGTAAAGGCAGCGGTGAGCGCCTCGCCGGCCCTTCCCTTCTGCGCCATCGGATGGCCATCGAAGGTGGTGGCAACCGACCAGGGCTCGCCCGGGATGTTGAATAGTACCGAGGTGATGGCGCCGCCGAACAAGGCCCCCCAATAGATGCAGGACAGCATGATGATCGCCGAGGTCGGTGACATGCTGAAGGTCAGCGGCAGAAGGATCGCCACCCCGTTTGCACCGCCGAGGCCGGGCAGCACGCCGATCATGACGCCAAGCACGATGCCGACCAGCATGACCAGCAGGTTGAACGGCTGAAGGACGACGGCGAAGCCGTGAAACAGATTGGAAATTTCTTCCATCGCTAAATTCCGTCGTTACAGGTGCAATAGCTCCTCCAACGGTCCCTTCGGCAAAGGCACCAGGAACCATTTCTCGAACATCAGGTAGACTGCGATCGGCGTGCCGATCGAAATCGCGGCCGTCAACGACCAATGATTCTTTCCTAGCCACAACATGAACACGGCGATCAGGGCTGCCGAGACGAGGTATATGCCGACATAGGGAATCGCCACGACATAGATTGCGGTCGGCACCAAGACGTGCAACACCTGATGCAATTGGCCCCATTTGGCAAAGCGTGGCCGGCGATCCGTTAGCCGGATTTGCAGAAGATTCACCGCACTTGATGCGATGATCAGCAGCCCGATGTAGAAAGGAAAGAATCCCGAACGCGGGCCTTCCGCTCCCCAACCGATGCCGACCTGAAGGCTGCCCACGAGGATGATGGCGCCGAACAATGCCGTGAACAGAGAGACGCCGATTTCCACCGTCCGTTGGCCCGGACCACCGCCACGGCCCCGCGAGATATCGCTCATTGAACTGTCACGGGCCATTGCGAAATCGCCGCGGGTCACGACCACTGGCGCGAGTTGTTACTGTGTTGCTGCGAGGAAACCAGCTTCCTTCATCAGTGCTCGATGCCGCTCTTCTTCGCCCCCGATCCATTTGGCGTATTCGGCACCGGTCATAAAGCTTTGGTTGAACGCACCATCCTTCATCAGGTTGGTCCATTCAGGCGCCTCACGGACCTTTTTCAATAGGTCGACATAATATGCAGTTTGCTCATCGGTGACACCGGGCGCCATGAAGAAGCCGCGCAGCATCAGATATTCGACATCGAGACCCACCGACTTGCAATTCGGAATGTCGGACCAGGCCTTGTCGGCAATCTTGTCGGTGTAAGGAATCGTCTTGGTGTCGAACACGCACAGCGGCCGCACCGAGCCTGCCCTCCACTGCGCCATCGCCTCGATCGGGTTGTTGACGGTGGAATCAACGTGCTTGCCGACGAGCTGCACGGCGACTTCGCCACCGCCCTTATACGGGATGTAGGTGAACTTGGTGCCCGTAACCTTCTCGATCGCCACGGTGATGATCTGATCCTCCTGCTTGGAGCCCGTGCCGCCCATCTTAAACTGGCCAGGCGGGGCCGCTTTCACGGCGCTAATGTATTCCTGCGCGCTCTTGTAGGGCGTGTCGGCATGCACCCACAGAATGAACTCGTCGAGCGCCATCATGGCGACCGGGGTTAGGTCCCTCCAGTTGAACGGAATGCCGGTGGCCAGAGGCGTGGTGAAAAGATTCGAAAGCGTGATAACGAGCTTGTGAGGATTGCCGCGCGAACCTTTGACGTCGAGAAAGCCTTCACCGCCGGCGCCGCCGGGCTTGTTGATTACCACCATCGACTGCCTCATCAGATTGTGTTTGGTGACAATGCCCTGGACGACCCTCGCCATCTGGTCGGCACCGCCGCCAGGGCCTGCCGGTACAATGATCTCCACGGGCCGGCTCGGCTCCCAAGCAGCTTGCGTTGCCGATACGCCAGCCGCCGACAGCACTGCCGCGGCAAGCGCTACCGCGTTCCGATTCTTGTTTTTCATCGGACTCCCTCCGTCAATGTCCAGACGTCACTTCTAGGTACGCCATTGCCCAGCTCATGGCGTCCGCCGGCATCATGGATATGACTGCCAGCGAAAGTACTAAGCCAAGAGCAGAGAAAAGAAAGACCACTGTCAAATCATTGGCTCGCTCATTAGTCGTGTACATAATCGCCTCCGATGCTTGGATTGAACCGCCATCGGTAGCCCCCTAATTCCGATGTGAAACATCTCCTGCAGCGTGGCAGGCAGCGTGTTCTCGTTTGGTTGTCTCGAACACTCGGGCGGCGCTGGACCTATTCCCCTCACTGCCGGAGCATCGGCGCCCCATGCCGATGCGTATCCAGCCGCCTTTGCGCCTTTGCGCCATTGCGGTGCTCAGTCCGTCGCGGACGGAGTGCGCCCTCTTGCCATAAGCTAGGGAGCGTCAATGGAATGGAGTATCCGTAACGATCGGGTGGTAGTACTACGGGTTGATGCGTCCGAGACGGATGGCCTGCCAGCGGCCGTCCGCTCGCGGAGTTCAAGCGGACTCAAGGCAGGATTGGACTGTCTTGCCGCAAGTCGCGACCCACTTCGCGACGGCTGAGTTGAACCATTATGACAAGGATGGCGTGATCTGGTCAGGACAATGTCACCGAGCGAATGCTGTTCCCCGGTCTTCCCGGCCTCAGCGATTGGCTAAAGCGGTACTACGGACCCGGAAAAAAGCCTTAAGGATCACCTCGGGGGTTCCTCCGGCGGAGCGATTATATCGACACCTTGAATCTGTCAAGCACATTCTGTAGGTGACTACGTCACGCGATTCATAGTAGGAAAGCGTATGCTCCCGAGGTGCGCTCGGATCGCCACGTCGGCTTCCCGCACCTTCCGGATGCCACCCGCGCCGCTAGTTACGCGGACCTATGGGAATTGCGCTCGTGCCACTTGGGGCCGGGCCCGCGCATGTAGTGGTGTTCGGGTCGATAGCCAGCGCCGAGATTTCGCGTAAGCTTGCGCCACAACGCCGCGATCAGCGCTAGGCCGCGCGCCATCGACCGGGTCCGGCGCACCGGGCGCCGGGCGAATTTTGCCGGAACGCTCTCGGCCATGGCAAACCTCAATCCTTCGCGGTTCGGCGTATCGCGACCGATCGTTCATCTGCCCACGGCGGGATTTCGAGAACGACAACCGCCTGTGCGCTGGGACCTCACCGCGCCGCTTTCTTCATGCCGCTGCGTCGATTTCGAACCGATCGGCTGTAGCCGTGGGCCGCTTGTCGCGGCTGCTCCAGTCCACGGCGCAAGCCTGCGCGTCCGCGAGTCGCGAGCCGTGCCTGTCGACATTCAATCGGTGCGCGGCGCGGATCAAATGCACTTTGGCAACGGCGGTTGATTAATTGCAAAATCAGAGGCGAATGGTGCAATTTCGGGCAGTTAGCAACAAGGCATGCTCAAAAGTAAAGCGCATTTATACAGTGCCCGTCTCTCAACTCACCGAACTTTTCAAGACGATAAAATCACAACCTTGGACTTCCTCGACGTAATGATTCCCTGCTCGCAAGGAAGCCGCCTTGGGCGCAATCGCGGATCTCCGGCGCCGATCTTTCTCGAACGCGCTACGAACGATCCGAACCCCGATGTCCGCAAGCTGGTGCGATGGGGGGATCGACCACTGTCAGGCAGCATGAACCTGCTCGCTGCGGCGGCCGTGATTGCCTGTTTTTGCGGCAGCGCGAAAGCGTAGTATCCGGACAACGGTAGCCTAACGGGAAATCCATCGACGATATAATGGCTTAGATGCCAGATTGGCTTGGCACAAGTTATGCTCTTTTTTGCGGCGACGCAAAATAGAGAGCACCCGATGCTGGCCCTGAAATGCATGTCGAGCCGCTCTTGATGGCCGCGGCTGGCCCGTCGCAGCCGGGGCGTGTGGTCGACGGTCAGGCGCTCCTCCTCGCCGAAAGCCATGCGCTCGTGGGCGGCCCGCCGAAACTGTTTGCGGCGCTTACGCCGCGGGAACGCGAGCTGGTGCTCAGCCGCGGCCGGCGGCGAGTGCTCGATCGCGGCCAAACTCTCTTCAACCAGGGCGCCATGCACGAAGGCATCTATCTGATCGAGACCGGCCGCATCCGCGTGTTCTACACGGCACCGTCGGGACGCGCGATCACGCTGGCCTACTGGCACGCGGGCAATTTCGTCGGCGGTCCTGAAATCTTCGGCCCCGGCGTGCATCTGTGGTCCGGTGTTGCGACCAGCAACAGCAGCGTCGTGCTGCTTCCGGGCAAGACCTTGCGGTCGCTCGTGCAGCAGGTGCCCTCGCTCGCGATCGGCCTCATCGAAGGACTGACATTCAAGGGCAAATGCTATTCGGCGCTGGCGCAAATGCTCGGCACGCGCTCGATCACCGAGCGGCTGGCGCATCTGCTGCTTCATCTCGTCGATACCTACGGCATCAAGGACGACAAGGGCATCCTGATCGGGGCGACATTCACCCATGCGGATCTCGCCCACATGGTCGGCGCGACTCGACAATGGGTGACGATCAGCCTGAAGCGGCTGCAGGAGCAGGGCGTCATCCTTTGCCGGAAATCGCAGATCGTCGTTCGCCAGCCCGACGTGCTGGAGGATATTCGCGGAGGCCGCGAATGAGCATTTTTTGCTCACCGAGCACGTTTTTTCGGCGGCGAGTGCCGAAATACTGCGCAGCGCGAATTTTTGGGCAACTAATCGACCGAGAGCGCCAGTCTCGGTTTGCGGTGCAACCAAGGCAGCCCAAAGATGACGGAAAGCGGGAGACGTTCGAGGCGCACCCTCCCACCATCGCTATTCGCAAGGAGCCACCAATGATCGCCACACGAGTCGTACTGGGGACGGCGCTGCTTCTGTCGGCTGCATCCTTCGCCGCCGCCGAGACCATCGAAATTTCGATCGGGCACCAGAGCATGTGCACCGACACCTACACCGGCGGCATCGTGATCAAGGAGCGCAAACTGCTCGAAAAGCACCTGCCGCACGACGGCAAGTACGCCGACGCCACCTTTAACATCACCTGGGCCGACTACGCGTCCGGCGGGCCGATCACCAACCAAATGCTCGCCGGCAAGCTCAACTTCGGCGTGATGGGCGACTATCCGCTGATCGTGAACGGCTCGAAGTTCCAGGAGACCAGGAGCCTGCGGACGATCTACGTCTCGGGCACCGGTTACAACCTCAAGGGCGCCGGCAACGCGATCGTCGTCCCGGTCAGTTCCGGCGCCTACAAGCTCGAGGACCTGAAGGGCAAATCGATCTCGACGCCGGTCGGCAGCGCCTCTTGGGGCATGCTGGTCAAGGCGCTGCAGGACAAGAAGATGCCGCTCGCGAGCATCGAGCTCAAGAACCAGGCCCCCGCGGTCGGCGCATCCAATATCGCTACCGGTAAGATCGACGCGCACTCGGACTTCTGCCCCTGGTCGGAGATCATGGAATTTCGCGGCACCGGCCGGAAAATCTATGACGGCAGCGAGACCGGCGTTCCCTATCTCCACGGCGCCGTCGTACGCCAGGACTTCGCCGAGAAATATCCCGAGGTCGTCGTCGCGTTCATCAAAGCCATCTACGACGCCGGCAAGTGGATCGAGGAAGATCCGATGCGGGCGACGGACCTGATGGAGAAGTGGACCGGCGTCGAGAAGGAAGTGCTCTTCCTCTATTTCTCCAAGGGCGGCCACCTCACGCTCGATCCGACCATCAAGCAGCAGTGGGTCGACGCGCTGAAGTTGGACCATGGCGTGCTCGTGACCGACAAGCTCGCCTCGGCCTTGGACTTCGACAACTGGATCACGGAGACCTACATCCGGCGCGCCTATTCCGAAATGAAGCTGGACTACGAGGCCGAGAAGGCGAAGGTCATCGATACGCTGGTGACCAACGCCGGCCGGCCGAACGAAGTCTGGCACGCGCGCGACGGCATCATCTCCTATCCGACGATGAAGGCGTTCCTCAAGGCGGTCGCGGAATTCCAGGCGACCGGCGCCAAGCTCAACGCGACCTACGTCTACGATCAGGCGACCGGGCTCAAGCTCTTCGGCAAGACGGCGTTCTTCGTCCACAAGCCCGACGGCGAGTTCGCGACCTTCCTGCGCAAAGGCGAGGCCGAGGAGTTCGCCGCGAAAGTCAACGGCAAGGTGATCTCGTTCGAGGAGGCCGTCGCAAGCTCGGGGGCGTGACCGACTGGAGAGCGCAGGGGCTCTCCCCGGTGAGCTCGCAGGCACGATCAATGGCCCCGCAGGCGGCAGTGAAGATGGAGGTTCTCGAACAGGGCGCCGCCAGTGCGTCGCCTGCACCGTCGGCGACTGTCGCGGCTGAACGGACGCCCCCCTCGCGGCCGGATGCAGGCGAGGCGCGATCCGATTGGATGTCCGGCGCCATGCTGTCGGCGGCTCGCTGGTTCGTGCGGTTGTCGGCGCTATTCGCTGGGCTCGCGGCCTGGCATTACGCGAGCTCCCGCGGTCTCACCCTATACATTCGGTTCGAGCACGTCCCCGGCCCGCTCAAGGTCGCGGAAGCGTTTATCAATCATCTGCAGCAAGCGGCGTTCTACATGCACATCGGCGCCAGCCTCAGGCGAATTGCTATCAGCTATTCGCTGGCCACGGGCATCGGTATTACGCTCGGTCTGCTGATGGGGCGCTCGCGGATCATCCGTGACCTGATCTATCCCTATATCGAGATCCTGCGTCCGATTCCGGGGGTCGCCTGGATTCCGCTTGCCATCCTGCTCTGGCCGACCGAGGAAGGGTCGATCATCTACATCACCTTCCTCGGCGCCGTGTTCCCGATCGTGCTCAACACCATCCACGGGGTCGAGCAGACGCCTGAAGTACTCGTCCGCGCGGCTCAGTCGCTCGGCGCGTCGCGCCTGTGCATCTTCACCAACGTCGTCCTGCCGGGGGCGTTGCCGAGCATCTGCGCGGGCCTTGCGATCGGCATGGGCGTGTCGTGGTTCTCGCTGCTGGCGGGCGAGATCATCAGCGGCCAGTACGGCATCGGCTACTTCACCTGGAATGCCTACTCCATCATCAACCCCCCGGACATCGTGGTCGGCATGTTGACCATTGGTCTGCTGGGCGCGTCGTCCACGGCCCTGGTTCACCTGCTCACCCGCCCGGCGCTGGCCTGGCAGAGGAAGGCCAGATGACCGGCGCTCTCGCATGCCTCCGGCGTGAAACCCGCGCCGGCTTGCGGCTGTGGCTGGTCGTCGTCACTACCTTCGTGGTGGGCTTCCACGCTCTGCAGCTCGCGATGTTGATCGTGCGCTTCGAGACGTTGCCGAATTACGTGACGGTTCATGACTGGCCCGCCAATGTCGCCCGCATCGTTCGGTCGACGCCCGCGATCGGCGACATGATCCCGATCATTCTCGACGAATGGTTGATCGAAATCGGCTAGATGAACCATTCGTTCGGTCGCGGCATCGCCGAATGGAGCTTCGTGCTGATGCCGGCCAAGGCCGCGGTCGTCTGCGTGATCGGAGCGCTCGCCGCCACCAACCTCGTGTTGCTGCGCGCGGTCTGGCCGATCTGCAGCCTCTCGGCGCGGCTTGGCGCGGCAATGACCACCACCGCGGGCGCGCTCGTCGCCGGCGCGTCAGCGACCACGATCACCTGGGTCGTGTGTTGCGCGGCGCCGACCTGGGTCGTCGGTCTTGCCGTGATGGGCGTGGGAGTCACGACCGCACTCGCGCTGCAGCCCTTCGGCGACTGGCTGTCGTTGCTTGGGCTTTCGGTGCTCGCTGCGATTGCAGTCCTGCTGCTTCGGCAGTTGTCGGGGCGCAGGTCGCCGGACGCGGTTCCTGCGGCGATCATGATGTCCAGCCGGATCGCGCGGGCTTCGTCATGATGCTGACGCTCGCGAAGACATCGCCGGTCGATGCGGCGAGCCGCGCTCCGACCCCGACGGCGCGCGATCAGGGGCACGTCGAGATCTGGGACGTTTCGGTCCAGTTTCGCACCGGCGGCAAGACCAATCATGCGCTCGAAAACACGTCGGTCGACGTCGCTGCAGGCTCCTTCGTGTGCCTGCTGGGTCCGTCGGGCTGCGGCAAATCCACGTTGCTCAATACGGTCGCCGGATACGTGCGGCCGACGACCGGTTGGGTCCGGGTCGACGGAAATCCGGTTGTCCGTCCCGGTCCCGATCGCGGCATGGTGTTCCAGCAATACTCGTTGTTTCCCTGGAAGACCGTCCGCAACAACGTCGCATTCGGCCCATACGCGACGGGGAGCGGACGCGCCCGGGCGCGCGCCGTGGCCGACGAATTGCTCGACATGGTCGGCCTCGCGCGGTTCGCCGATCGCTATCCGACAGAGCTCTCGGGCGGCATGCAGCAGAGGGTCGGCATCGCACGCGCGCTCGCCAACAAGCCGACCGTTCTCCTGATGGACGAGCCGTTTGGCGCGCTCGACGCGCAGACGCGCGCCATGATGCAGGAGAACCTATTGCGGATATGGGCGGAATTCAAAACGACGGTGATCTTCGTCACCCATGACGTCGACGAGGCGATCTTCCTCGCCGACCGCGTGCTCGTCATGAGCGCAGCACCCGGCCGCATCATCGAGGATGTGGCGGTGCCGCTGTCGCGACCGCGCAGCCTGGATGTTTCCACCGACCCGGCGTTCGTCTCATTGAAGCGCCATTTCCTGCAGGCCATCCGCGCCGAGAGCTTGAAGGCCTTCGAAGATCAGGACCGATGACGCGCACCAGCCAGCACGCCCTGATCATGGCTGCGGTCTCCGCTGTTATCTGGTCGGAAGCCGTGGCGGCGCCGCGCGTGAACGGTGTGATCCTCGACCACGCGGCGCCGGTGCAGGCCTTTACGCTCGCCGACCACGACGGCAAGCCTTTCACCGCGGACCAGCTCAAGGGCCGATGGTCGCTCGTGCTCGCCGGGTTCACCAATTGCCCGGATGTTTGTCCGTTCACGCTCGCCAATCTGGAGCAGGTCGTCGCCGAGCTCGGATTGCGGATGCGGCCCGACCGGCTGCCGAGGGTGATCTTCCTGGCGGTCGATCCCGACCGGGATCGGGCGAACCTGAAGGATTACGTTGTCCAATTCCATCCCGACTTCATCGGCGTGACCGGCGAGCTCGATCAGATCGAACGAGCGCTGAAAGGCATCGACTCGGTCGCGATTCGCGCCCAGCCGGATGCGCGCGGAAACTATCAGGTGAGCCACAGCGCGGCGGTGGCGGTGGTCGACCCGCAAGGACGCCTGGCCGCGAAGATCAGCCCGCCGTTCGATCCCGAGCCGACCGCCGAGTTTCTGGCCGATCTGTTTCACCGCCCCGACACGCGCGCCCTGGAGGGTGGGAAATGATGGGACATGACCCGCGCCTGCGCCGGTCTCTCGTGATCGGCGGCGCCGTCGTTGGCGCTGCGGTCTTTGCCGCGGCGTCGGCATGGGCGGGAGAAACCCTGACCGCCGAGAACGCCTGGGTGCCGCTCGCTCCCGCCACGGTGAAGGTCCACGCCGCTTACATGACGATCGTCAATCCGAACGACGCCGACCAGCACATTGTCGCCGCCGAAAGCCCGGACTACGAGCGCGTCGAGCTCCACGAATCGATCGTCAAAGACGGCCGGAGCGAAATGCGGGCGGTCGATCAGGTCACCGTGCCCGCGCATGGCAACATCGCGTTTGCGCCGGCCGGCCTGCATTTCATGTTGATGGGCCCCAAGCGCACGCAAGCTCTCGACGGCCATGTCCGGATCGTGCTGCGCCTGCGCGGCGGGGAGCAGCTTCAAGTCTCCGCCGTCGTCCGCCGCCGTGAGAGCGGAGGCCAGGTCGACCACCACCATCATGGGGATTCCCAATGATGGAGCCGATCTCCGATCCGCGGGCATGGC
>WNFG01003948.1_pt1 | contig 12823 bp, 9 predicted proteins | sample 5400431 | NCBI WGS metagenome assembly WNFG01 (sample SAMN13153346, study PRJNA577476) | soil metagenome | isolation source: 120 cm saprolite under Douglas fir tree site 2 hole 3 replicate 2 | place: USA:California | collected 2015-04-18
CAGACGACCCCTTGCTTGACGGTTGAGAGCGAAAAATCGGAGATCGATCCGCGCGGGCCAGACGGAGCCGCCGGCGTCGGAGTCGGAGCCACCGGCGTCGGAGCCGGAGCTCCCGGTCGCGGTGGGACCGCCGCCGCGGGCGCGACGCCGCACGGCACCATCGGCTGACCTTTCGGCGTGGTGAGATCAGGACTGAACGCCTTCCACGTCTGTGCGCCGTCACGCGTCACGAGAATGCAGTTGTAGCCGACGTACAGCGCCTTCGGATCGAACGCGGTGTCGAACCGTTTCCAGAAATCGCGGCCCGCGGTGTATAGGTTCGCGTCAGTTCCGAAGTTTGGCGCGACGTTGCCCCACTGTCCCGTCGCGAGATCGATCTTGATCAGCCCGTTGCCTTGTCCGGCGCCATAGCCGACGCCGTACACAGTCGTGGGCTTGAGCGGATCCGCTACGACGGTTCCGAACTCGGATGACGGCAAAGGCAACCAATCGACGACCGTGATCTGACCCCAATCGCTCCGGCTGCGCGTCATGATCGCGCCTGTGTCCTGCTGCGACCCCATCACCCAATACGGGTACCGGTTATCGGTGGCGATGTGGTAGATCTGCGCTATCGGTATCTGGTAATAGCCGCTCCAGGTCTGCCCGCCGTCGAGCGTGACCGCCGGGCCCTGATCGAAGCCGAACAACATCCGCTGGCCGTTGGTCGGATCGATCCAGATCTCGTGCGGGTCCTCACCGCCGGGCGCGCCCTTGAACGCGCTGAACGTTTTGCCGCCGTCGATCGATCGATACACGGTGGTGCTGACCGTGTAGAGAATGTCCGGATCCTGGGAGTCGACCCATACACCTGAGCTGAACGTGCCCTGCCCGTTGGCCACTCGCGTGTCGTTGCCTGCCATGTGCTGCCACGTTGTGCCTTGATCGTCAGACCGATACAAACCCGAGCCGCCCTGGAGCGGACCGCCAACGACGTAGACACGTTGACCCTTCGTGTGCATCGCGATCGCGACGCTGATGCGTCCCGTGTACGGCGGCAGCGTGTCGACCTTCTTCCACGTCTTGCCGGCATCGGTCGACTTGAAGAGCGGGGTGCCGTTCGTTCCTTGCGGCGCCGCTGCGCCTCCGCCGCCGAATCCACCACCGCTGCCCTGCGACGTCGCGAACATCACATGCGGCATGTCGAACGCGTACTCGAGGTCGCGCGTGCCGTTCACGTTCTCCGGCTTTAGCACGTTCGTCCACGTCTTGCCGCCGTCGGTGCTGCGATAGACGCCCTGGCCGCCGTGCCGCGCGTCGCCTTGCGTTGACGCGAGCACGAGGTTCGGATCCTTCGGATCGACCACGATCTTGTTGATCTTGACCGTGTCCTCGAGGCCAATGTGCGTCCACGTCTTACCGGCATCGATCGATTTGTACATGCCGTCGCCGAGCGAACCCTGCACCGAGTCGCCCGTGCCGGCATACACAATATTGGGATCGGACGGCGCCACCTGGATCGCGCCGATGCTGTCGACATTGGTGAACTGATCGAAGATCGGGAACCAGGTCACGCCCGCGCTCGTGGTTTTCCAAATGCCGCCGGCGGGCGCCCCGATGTAGAACACGCCCGGCTGACCGATCGCGCCGGTGACGGCCGCGATGCGCCCACCGTGAAACGGGCCGATGTTGCGCCAGCGGAGACCGGCAAAGAGGTCGTCGCCCGGAGCCATATTGACCCCGACGCGATCGCCTACTGCATAGATTGAACCGTGAGGGTTAACCGCTGCCGTAAACAACGTGATTCCGAACACAGCAACGGCCAACAAAATGCGGTAATTTGTTTTCATTTAGGAATTGACCTCGGTTTGCGAAAGTCTATCATGTACGTGGGAATGGCTCAGCACAAAGAGTCAATCGAGATCGCCACCGCAGATCGGCGGACCGCTGCAGGTTGCAATCGGGCTGAAGAAAGTCGAAGACGAACAAAAGGGTGTTGAGTTTCCAAATTGGTTCGAGAAGGCCGTTTGGAAACAAGAGTGGGACAGCAGCAAGAAGCGTAATTCCTATTGCTGCGAAGAAGAAGATACTCAACGCGGTAATGCCGAAGGGTCGTGACATCGGCTTAGCCATGTGTGATTACATTAAGCTCATGTGGCAAGAAAACTCATTTCTTTACTGGCTTTTCAAAATGCTGGTAATCCCTTACCGCCTAAACACTTTAGACAAGCGTCACTGAAAGAGCAGTGCGTGATGATTCGTAAATGGCCTGAGCAAGTTCCAATGAACGCCGGCCCTCATGTCCATCACAAAGCGGCCCGCCATTGGTCGCGATTGCCCGCAGGAAGTCTTCCAGAATCCGCTGGTGCCCGCGAACATCTGAAACCACTGGAGAAGTGGCGCTCAGGTTAGTATCTTGCCCCGCTATTAGAGCGATCTCTTCCAATGGCTGCCGCAAGTCCGCAGAAATGATCCGGTCGTGCTCGAGGACAATTGTGCCTTCGGAGCCGCTCAACTCGAGGCGACGAGCATAGCCGGGATAGATGGATGTTCCTGCTTCCAAAGTGCCGATGACTCCGCTGGAAAATTCGAGCGTCGCAACCACGGTGTCTTCCGACTCTATATCGTGGAGTGCGGTGATCGCTTTAGCGTAGACACGTTCGACATCTCCGAGCAACCACAACAATAGATCAAGCGTGTGCACACCTTGATTGATGAGAGCGCCGCCGCCATCGAGAGCCAATGTCCCGCGCCAGCGTGAGCCGCTGTAGTAGTCAGGTGGCCGATACCACTTTATGCGCGCTGAAACGAGGATCAGTTTTCCCAGGCGGCCCGCATCGATCAGTTCTTTAAGTCTGCAGATACCAGGCGCGACGCGATCCTGGAAGAACACTCCCAGTTTGACACCCGCCTGCTCGCACTCTGCAATCAGTTCGTCGGCACGATCGAGGTCAACATCAAGCGGCTTCTCGACCAGCACATGCAGAGCACGACGTGCCGCCGCGATCCCCTGCTCGGCATGCAATCCCGACGGACTGCCAATCACGACCATATCCATGGGCTGGTGTTCAAGAAAGGTCTGCAAGCTCTCATAAACAGTGCCACCATAGAGCTGTCCCAACCGCGCCGCCTTCTCCTGATTCTGTCCATAGACAGCTGCGATTTCCGCCCCTTCGGTCTGTTGGACCGCGCGCGCATGAGTCTCGCTGATATTGCCGCCGCCTAAGATGCCTACTTGAATCATGAGACTACAACCAGCAAAGCGCGAGTGACGTGAGAAGAAGAAAGCAAGACGTCAATTGGTGAATTCAAATTACAGCTGCAACAGTGAATTCGTTTTCGCTCCAGAGGAGCGAGATGTTTATAGCTACGAGCGCGGCCGCCAGGATCTCGCTCCTTCCGGGAGCGAAACCCGGCAGCGGAATCTCTGCCGGGGCAGGCAAGACCGATTGCGCTCCTTGTATCTACGGAGCTTCGGAGTAAAGGAAGGACCGCCAGGCTATAGACATCTCGCCCCTCCGGGGCGAAGCGACGAGCTCTAAAGCGTGCCGGCGCGCCGCAACAAGTCTTTCATTCCGGCCATGCTTTGTCGCGTGGATTCTTCGGGAGTACCGGCGCCGCGCCAGTGCGTTTCCAGACTTACCGTGCCGCGATAGCCGGCCTTCTTGAGCGCCCGGTATTGTCCAAGGTAATCGATGATCCCGCCGCCCATCTTCATCCATTGGTACTTCCCGTCCGTACCTCGGACGACGTCTTTGCAGTGCATGTAGCCGATGCGATCTTTCGGTAGGCGCGAGTAACCGTCGGGGTAGGCTATTTCACCGCGACTGGCAGCGTTGCCGGGATCCCAGTTCAGTTTGAAATTGGGCGAACGAACGGCCGCAAGCGTGCGCGCCGCTTCGGCTCCGGTAGCCGTGTTGCAGGCAGCTTCATTCTCGATCAACAGCGTGACCCCAAGTTTGCTGGCCTTGTGCGCCGCTTCAATTAACTTTTGATCCATGGCTTCGCGGTAAGGTTTTGGATCTTCGAGCCTCCAGAAGTCGAAGATCCGTATACGATCGACGTGGAAGGCGCGCATCAGCTCAAACCCGCGTTCCAGAAGTTCGTCCTGTTGCTCGAAGGTGAAGTCCGCGCCAAATTGATCGCGCTTCGGACTGAACTTCGAGGTTGGCGCGCCCGGCCAATCCACTTTGAAGATGGGCGACGCAATTGACGAGACGCGCAGCTTGTATTTCTCCAGGATCTTCCTTGCTTCAGCGATCTCCTTTGCGTCCAGTTTCATGATGTTCTTGCCCCACATCCCTCTTATTTCGATGTATCGGAGGCCGAACTCTTTCGCGGTGACTTCAGCCGCGCGCCCGAAGTCCTGCGTGATCTCGTCATTGATAACTGATAGTTTGAAAGTTGCCATTTGAAATTAGAGGTCAGAGATCAGAAGTCAGAAGTCAGCGTCCGGAGAGTCCGCTAAGGCGAAAACAGGTCACGGCGCTTTCATCCTGGTCCGGTCCGGCGAATTCCGGGCTGACCGCTGACGTCTGACCTCTGACTTCTGATCTCCGACCTCCGGTTTTCAGATTTTCATACCCAACGTATCTTCCAGGTACTTCTTGCTGATCTCTGCGCACTCCCTGGGTGTCCTGGCTTTGTCGGGCACGCTGTCCAATTCGATCACTGCCCAGCCGCGAAACTTCACGTCCTTTAGGGCGGCGAAAACTGCGGGCAGGTCAACTTTGCCGCGACCGAGTTCGACCCAGCGGTAAGAGCGCCCGCGCGGATCGCCGGCCGCAACGCTCTCAACATCCTTAATGTGCAGAAAGAGCAGACGGTCGTGATACTGCCGAATCGCCCGAGCGGGATCGCCACCGCCTTGCTGATAGTGGGCGATGTCGAGCTCGAGTTTGACGTAGCGCGGGTCAACCGATTCCATGATGCGATCAACTTCGTCGGGCGCTTCTCCGAGCGAGCCCATGTGATTGTGATAGCCAACCGGAACACCAAGATCGACGGCGCGCTTGCCGATCTCGGTTAGCAGCCGTCCGAGTTGTTTAAAGTCAGAAGCTGCCGGCGCGCGATCTTTGGGCCGCGCAGAATCCGTCACCTGCAAGTAATGACCGCCTAGATCATGCACGAATTTAGCGTTGCTGACGTGCTTGGCGATCTCACTGTCTGCGGTACCGGCGGCGATAGCTACTCCTCCACTCGACAGGGCGACCATTTCGAGGTGGTGCCGGTCCAACAGATCGCGCAGGGCTTTCGGCCGATCGCCGTAGTCCTTCAGCACGTTGTTACGTAACTGAATGCCGCGAAATCCGATCTCAGAGATGTCCTGAATCGCCTGCAAATCATTTCCGCCCCAGGTGATTGCCGCATAGCCGAAAAGAATCTTCGCCGGCGCCGGCGTAATCGGGCGATCAAAGTAAGCGAGATCAACATCCGGATAAAGAGACGGCTGGAAGGTTTTGGAAAGCGCATCGAGCGGCAGCGCCGAGGCGGCAGCAACAGTTCCCAGACCGGCTATGAAACGACGGCGAGACAGTGACATGTAATCTCCTGAGTAGTGACCTACTTTGATAAGCGGTGTTCAGAGTACCGATTTTAGTCGGGCTTTTGTTAAGCAAGAAAGACCCCAACTAAAGCTGGTACTCTAAACGCCGTTCATTAGGACGCGACCGATCTCCTCAATGCACTTTGCCGTTTCGCAACTATGCGGTTGCCGGCGTTCTCTTAATGGCGTCGAGCGTAATCCGCTCTTGCTTTCGGTACGCCAGATTGGCCATATGCGCCGCCACCGCCGAGCGATAGCCGATCTCGACCGGAGCATTAGGCTCTTTGCGCGAACGGATGCACTCGATGAAGTTAGCCATGTGATTCACGCCTTTGGAAACTCCTTTGGCCGCCGCGCCAGCGGGACGATTTAGTTTTTCCGGAAAATACCAAACGCCGGTCTCTGACTTCCCGGTCACCATGTCGGTCGCGCCCGCAACGCGTTCGATGGTGCCGTCCGAGCCAAGGAACCGCTCACCTAAACCGTAATGACTATTGCTGAAGGTTGACTGCCACGTTACGGTAAGATCATTCGGATAGTCGAGCGTCACGGCAATCGTGTCCGGCACTTCGCGGCCGTCCTTCTCCGAAAACACTCCGCCCGACATATACGCGGAAGTAGGAAGTGGAAGATCCAGAGAGCTAATAATCAGAGCGATCTGATGGACCATGTTCTCAGTCACATTCCCTCCAGAGAACTCCCAGTACAGTCTCCAATTTATGAACTTGTATGGATCGAAAGGCCGGGAACGCCGCCCGTTGAGAAAGAGATTCCAGTCAACGTTGCCGGCAGTGCAATCAGGGGGAACGGGACGGACCCACTGACCTTTGCCTTTGGGCGTATTACGGCTCATCCAGGATTCGACGTGCGTAATCTTGCCGGCCATGCCGCTCTTGATCCATTGCCGGGCATCGGCGACCGAGCCCGAGCTCTCGTGCTGCAGCCCGATCTGAACAACGCGATCCGACTTGCGCGCGGCGTTCCGGCAAGCTTCGGCCTCTTCAATGGACCAGGTCATGGTCTTTTCGCTATAGAGGTCTTTGCCTGCCGCTATTGTGTCGATGAAGTGGCGACCGTGGCAGTGAAGCGGTGAAGCCACAATGACTGCGTCAAGGTCTTTCAGATCCAGCAGCCTGCGATGGTCGGTGAAAGTTTTTACTGCGGGCGCAAGCTGTCTGGCCTCTTCGTGACGACGGGTGTAAACATCAGCCGCCGCGACAAAGTCGACATTCGGGATTTTTAATATTTCTCGCAAATCTTCCTGGCCGCGAGCGCCGCAGCCGATAATGCCAAGGCGAACTCGGTCATTCGCTCCCAGCACGCGGCTCGTCGCGAAGGACGTTAGCCCAACCGTGGCGCCGGCGAGCGCCGCCTGCTTGATGAATTGTCGGCGTTCGATCGTTTGCTTTGTCATGATCCGCTCCTGCTGTTGCCGCTATCGGAAACCGAGTTCGAATACCATCTCCCGGCCATGCAAATTGGCGGCAGACTTCGGCCGCTAATCTCCTTGAAGTGCGCGAACTTAGTCAAGATAGTTCTCAACCTATTCTCAAGCCGCGAGAGTCTGTCGGCGAAAAGAGTAAAAGCTCAGCCGGTATTCATCCCAGGACGATCCGATGTACGGGTTAATTCGGAGGCGGCGCTGTGGATGACGGCACTGGTTTGCCATCGACAGTATTTGGCTCCATCAACTCGATCCGAGTGCCGTCAGGATCGAAGAGGTTCGCCTGCCGCTTGCCATTCTTGCCGACCTTCACTTCGATAGGCCTCGGGTAGTTCTTGCGCGCCGGACGCGCTTCGAGCATAGCGACGGCCTTCTTAATATCAGGTGTGATCAAACAAATGTGATTCTTAGTCCCTGTCTGTTCAGCGTCAGGCGGTTTGGAGTACAGCATCAGCTCGAGATAATCGTTACCCTCCGGAACTCGCATGTTAACCCAGCTCAGCTCTGTTCCGGATGAGCTACCCCGCCAGAACTCCTGGAAGCCGAGGACATCGCGATAGAATTTCAAGGACGGCTCGAGCGCCCTAACCAGCACTCCGACATGCGCCATCCGCGTCGAGACGCGCGTGTCGGGCATGAATTTCCCTTGCTCGCGCCTCGTCCAACTGTCCGGTTCGTACTGAACAATTTCTACCTGGTGACCGTCCGGGTCGACAATGTTGAAATTCGAGTTTCCGATTCGGCCTTTTGTCACTTTATCCGGCACCTTAATTCCATGGGACGCCAGGTATTCGCGCAGGCCCTGGGCTGAGTCAGTGAAGAAAGCGATGTGATTAAGATGACCGTCTTGTTTGGGATTCTCGGCGAAGAGCTCAATGTATTGGTTGTCGTTAATCTTAATGAAAACGATCCGGTCCGAACCATCCTCCCGCTTCAGCACGTATGGCTCCTGGTATCCGAGGAAGTCCTCATAAAATGCGCGGGCCTTTTTTAGATCGCTGACGAACAGCGCCATATGTGACAGACCCAGGACGCGAGGACGTCTTACCTCATCGCCGGCTATTGAGCCGACAAACGAAATTGCCAGCACCAGGGAAATTGCGATTCGTTCCATGGACTTCATCTAGTGATGAGTTCGCCAGATTAATATAATCATCCGCCGAACGCCAGAGTTAATACAATGTTCCCGACGGTTTCACCCGCTGATATACTCGCGTGCGGGCGCACGTCCACGACTTCGTGACTCGAAAACTAAGGCTTGTGCGGTTCTTTGTCGCGCTCTGTTTCGATCAGGTCTTGTCCCTCACTCAACATCACCCCATCCCAACGGTTCATCACGTCCAGATGAATGTCGAACTGATCGAGGATCCGCATCGTCGTGTGGTTGATCACGTCTTCGAGGTTCTGCGGATGGTTATAGAAGGCGGGCATCGGCGGCAGAATCACGACCCCCATCCGCGATAGCTTCAGCATGTTCTCGAGATGAATCTCATTTAGCGGCGACTCGCGCACCACCAGAACCAGTTTGCGCCGTTCTTTCAGCATCACGTCCGCCGCCCGGTGAATCAAGTTGCTTCCCAGGCCATGCGCGATGGCCGCGAGCGTTCCCATGCTGCACGGCGCGATGACCATCCCGAGGGTGATAAACGAACCACTGGAAATCGCGGCGCCCTGATCGCCTATTGGATAGCTCTCCGTGGCCATGCTCTGCACATCTTTGACGCTGTACTGAGTTTCATGCACGAGCGTGCGTTGGCCCCACTTGCTCATCACCAGATGCGTCTCGACACCTGAGCCGTGAAGCATCTGCAACAACCGCACGCCAAAGACCGTGCCGGTGGCGCCGGTGATGCCGATTATCAATCTTGTTGGTTTGGTGTTCGGCATTTCGTAAACCGCTCTCGCTAGCTTCTCTTCGTCAGCTCGCTGCGAATCCAAAGCGGATCGCGCCTAAGATCCAGGACGGCATACACGTAGGCCACGTCACCTTCAATCTCATAGTAGAGTCCGAATGGGAATCGCTTTGAGAGCACCCGATGGAATCCAAAATAGACGGGATGAATACCCGCGTAAAGAACGAGCGAGTCGAGGTCGGAGAGAATCGACTCGGCAAAGTAATCACCAACTCCCGCTTCGCACGATTCATAGAAGCGTCTGCCTGATTCAATGTCCTCGGCAGCGTCCTCGAGGACGACCACCATCATGGTTGGGGGCCTCGTAGACGCGACTTGAGTTGGTCCATCGTTAGAAACTTCGCTTCTCCACGCTGAGCCCGCGCCTTCCGGTCAACCAGGACGTCTCGATGCCACTCCGGGGAATGGAGTTCGGCATCGTGGCAGAGCGAGTCCCAAAGCTGCTCCATCGTCTGGAGTCGCTCCCGGACCGACATCCTTTCAATTTCGGATGATTCGATCATGTAAACACCCTACTATCTCGCCTTGAATGGTTCAAGCCCGTCGCGATTCATTTGTCGGACACTCATCGCTTTGGCCGCACCCCCCACGTTGGCGACGGCGGTTCTTTCGTGGCGCGATCAACCGGACGTTCCTTTAGCATGCGCATTGCTTCCGTCACGGCGCGCTCGAGTTGCGGATCGCCGCCGGCAATCACTTCTTTGGGCCAGTTCTCGACATCGACGTCCGGCGCCACGCCTTCGTTCTCCACCGCCCATCGATTGTCGCGCGCGAAGAAGCCCCCGCGCGGTGCGATCATGGACCCACCATCGACGAACGGCGGCGTGTCAGCGGTGTGTACCAGCCCGCCCCAGGTTCGCTTGCCCACGAGCAAACCGATCTTCCTGTAGTGGAACATGTAGGGCATCAGATCGCCTCCAGAGCCGGCCATCTCGTTAATGATCATCACCTTCGGACCCCAAATGCCCGCCGCCGGGCTGGTGAACGGATAACGATCGCCGGCAACGTTGTTGAAGTAACCATCAAAGTCACGTTGCAGCACGTCGATGATGTAATCGGCCGCCGAGCCGCCACCATTATAGCGTTCATCGATAACCACACCTTTCTTGTCCTGCTGCGAAAAGTAATAACGATTGAAGCTGGAGTAGCCGGGCTGTCCCGTGTTCGGCAGATAGACGTAAGCGAGCTGGCCGCCAGAGAGTTTTTCAACCAAACGCCGGTTCGACTCGACCCACGCGCGGGTGCGCAGCGCTTGTTCGCTCGGCGCCGGCACGACAGTGACATGCCGCGCGCCATCCATCGACGGCTTGTCGTTCACGGTGAGCGACGTCTGCCGGTTCGCCGTCCCGTCGAGCAGGCGATAGATGTTGTCGGGCGCTTTCAGCTCAGCGCCGTTGATGGCAAGAATGTAATCGCCGACGTTTACATTCGCTCCCGGCGACGAAAGGGGAGAGCGCAGATCGGGATTCCAATTCTCGTTATCGTAGATGCGCGTGACTCTGTAACGGCCGTCTTCGACGGCGAAGTCCGCGCCCAGCAAACCACCCGGCGATTGCGGCACTTCAGGCATATCGCCGCCGCGCACGTACGAATGACCGATCGCAATCTCTGAGCCCATCATGTCGATTAAGTAATTGAGATCCGCGCGATGCATCACGTAAGGCAGCATCGCGCCGTACATCTCCTTGTCTTTCGGCCAGTCGGTCCCGTGCATGTTCGGCACATAGAGATAGTCGCGCTGGTTGCGCCAGCCTTCGTTGAAGATTTGTTTGAACTCTTCTTTTGGATCGAGGTACATCCGCAGACTGAAGTTCAGCCGGCCGGCGCCCGGTTGCGGCGGTGTTCGATCTGCATCAACGACAAAAAGCGAGGGAGCAGGGGGCCGGCCACCGAAAGCTGCACCACCGGCGCCGCCTCCACCACCGGCCGCGCGATAGACGAGCTTGCGGCCGTCAGCGCTGACTTCGAAGGCCGCGACGCCGGGAACGAACGTCGTCATACGCCGATCGCACAGGCGAAACCGGACCAGCTCGGTCCCGCCGCCGGCGCCGGCCGCGGCGCCACCACCATTCTGGCCACGCGTCGTCGCGTCAAGAAAGAAAACGATTCCGTCAGTTCCGGAATGCAGTTGGGAATACTGACGCTCGGGGACGCCGGGAACCGAGATAATTCGCTTGGATAATCCGTCGAAATCAATTGTCACGGTCACTGGTTGTCGCTGGCCGCGTGGAGCTTGAGGTTGATCGCCAATTACGGTTGCGTCGGCTGTGCCCGCGCCGCCGACAACGTCACTGGCGCACGTGCCGGGCGGCAGGGTCCGCCGGCCCGTGCCGACACCGCGATCCTCGTCGCTTTCAGGGAGCAGTGGGCTGGCATCGCTTTTCTTCAGCACCGCGAAGTACAAACCAAAGTTCTCGTCGTGATCGTAAGAAGTCATGTCGAGCCATTGCGAGCGCAAACCAAAATCCGTGGAAGCGAGAAACCAGAGATACTTTCCACTCGCATCCCACGCCGGCCAGACGGCGTCCGCGAGACCGTCCGTTACTTGTTTGGTTTCGCCGGTCTCGACGTTGCTCACAAAGATCGCGTGATACATCGAGCGCAGCCGGCTGGAATACGCGACCCACTTTGAGTCGGGACTCCAGACAGGATTCAGCGTACGCTGCGGCACCATCCACGGATCGCTGCCGACAACTTTCGCTTTGCCGCTGGCCACATCCACGACCCAGACGTGCAGGCCAGTGTCGCTGAAAAGGATCTTCTTTGAGTCGGGCGACCAGGACGAAGTGTAGTAATGCGTCGGATGTTCGAGCACGATTTCGCGCGGCGGAGTCAAGCCGTCCTGCGCTTCGATGTAGAGGCGGTATTCACCCGACTTGTCGCTGAAGTAGGAAATAGATTTTCCGTCGGGAGACCAGGCCGGATCGCGCTCGGCTGAGCCGCTTGAGTTCGTCAGATTGCGCACGTCGCCTTTCTCCACCGGAATCGTGAAGATTTCTCCGCGCGCTTCCACGACGACGCGCCGGCCGGTCGGCGAGAGCGCCATGTTCGTCATGCGACTGCTTACGTCTTCCCACCGCGGCATCATCCACGGAAAGTCGCCCGTCGCGATGATACTCACGACGTGCTCTTTGCCGCTTCTCGGATCAAGTTCGTGAATATAGCCGGCCTGCTCGAACACGACGGCGTTCGGGCTGGAATCCATGGTCTTGACGTCAAAGTCAGTGAACTTCGTAACCTGCGTCAGCTTCTTTGTCTTCGTCTGGTACGACCAAACGTTGGCGACGCCGTCGCGATCAGAGATGAAGTAAACCGTGTCGTCCACCCAAACCGGATCCATGTCCTTCGAATCGGTCCACGGCGGCGAGACCAGATCGTAAGATTTGAGATCGACGATCCAAACGGGGCGATTCTGACCACCGCGATAGTTGCGGCGCTCTTCGTCCCACGAATTGTTCATGCGATAAGCGATGTGTGTTCCGTCGGCGGAGATTTTGCCTTGATACGCGCGCGGCAAAGACATCGGCTCTTCCACTCCGCCTTCCGCCGGAACGGTCCAGAAGCGCGGCGCGCCGCTGGGCGTCCACGTTGCGCGCGCCCGGATGCCACGTCAGCCGCCGGGGCTCGCCGCCCTCAGCCGGGACCACGTAAACATCGAAGTTGCCGGCGTACTCGCCGCTAAAGGCAATCCATTTTCCGTCAGGCGAGAAATGCGGATTCGTCGTCTGGCCCTGGAAGCTCGTGACGCGGCGCGCCACGCCGCCCGCGCGCGGCGCTACCCAGATATTTTGCGCGTAGGCAAATGCGATTTGCGTGGCACTCACCGTTGGCGTGCGCAGCAGACGCGTGCTGCCGTTGGACATTTGAGCAGCAGCGAAGCTGCCGGCAAAGAGAACGGTGCAGAAGACCAGAGTGCAGCGGCGAAGCTCCGCTGAAAGCAGG
>WNFG01004845.1_pt1 | contig 12823 bp, 10 predicted proteins | sample 5400431 | NCBI WGS metagenome assembly WNFG01 (sample SAMN13153346, study PRJNA577476) | soil metagenome | isolation source: 120 cm saprolite under Douglas fir tree site 2 hole 3 replicate 2 | place: USA:California | collected 2015-04-18
CCTCGATGAGTCGCCGGCCCGGTGCGTACCTCCCTTGCTGCAGAAACAGCGACGAGACCGGGGCCAGTACCGCGGCGACATTGCCCTGCGCGAGCGCTTCGATTCCGGACTCGGACACGTGCTCGAGATGATCCGCGGACGACGCCCGCAGCTCGGCGGCGAGCTCCGCCGTCGCCAGATCGGCCAGTTGATCGGCGTGCAAACGCGGGATGAGACCGTGGTTCGCCCCGGTCCGTAGGATTCGGCGAGCTTCTTCGGCGGTGAAGGCGCTTTCGTCCACGAATGCGTCGCAGAACTTTGCCAGGCCTGCTTCCGCCACCGCGGGGATGATCTCCCGGACGCAAGCATCGACGTAGCGGTCGCGTTCCGGTTGCAGCTCCTGAGGAATCGCATGCGCGCAGAGCAAAGTGGCCACGAGCTCCACCGGCTGCACCTGGGAGACGCGGCGGATGGCGCGAAGCATCTTCAGCTCCTGGCTCAGGCTCAGGCCGTAGCCGCTCTTGACCTCGGCGCAGGTCACCCCTTGCTCGAGAATCGTCCAGAGCCGGCGGCGCCCCAGCTCGACGAGCTCATCCTCGGAGGCGGCGCGGGTGGCTTGCACCGTGCTCGCGATGCCGCCGCCGGATTCTGCAATCTGGCGATAAGTCGCCCCACCGCAGCGAAGCTCGAACTCCCGGCTGCGCTCGCCGGCGAAAACGAGATGGGTGTGCGGATCGACGAAGCCTGGGCCGACGAATCCACCGAGCGCGTCAATCACCTGGGTGCTCGGCCCTACCGCGTCGGGAGGAAGATCCGCGGCGGGTCCCAGGTAGGCGATCTGGGTGTTCGACACTCCCAGCGCACCCCGGGGAATGGGGGTCAGTCCCTGTTCGGCGGGTTGTCCCGGCTCTCCCTGGACGGAAAGGATCTCGGAGGTGTTGTGGATCAGCAGATCGAATGAGGCCATTGCCTTCAAATCGTGATTCCGGGAATTTTGACGCCCCGGTCGTGAGCCACCTTCACCGCGTCCTCGTAGCCGGCATCGGCGTGGCGAAGAATCCCCATCCCCGGATCGGAGGTCAGCACCCGCGCGATTCGGCGGCCCGCCTCGACCGTTCCGTCCGCCACGAGGACCTGACCTGCATGGAGGGAGTAGCCGATACCCACCCCGCCGCCGTGATGGAATGACACCCAGGCGGCGCCATTCACCGCGTTGACCAGGGCGTTGAGAATGGGCCAATCGGCGATCGCGTCCGAGCCATCCTTCATCCCTTCCGTTTCCCGGTAGGGCGAGGCCACCGACCCGCAGTCGAGATGATCTCGCCCAATCACGATCGGGGCTTTCACCTCGCCGCGGCGAACGAGGTCGTTGAACACCAGGCCGGCCTTGTCCCGTTCACCATACCCAAGCCAACAAATCCGCGCCGGCAATCCCTGAAAGGCCACCCGTTCCTGGGCCAGCGTGAGCCAGCGCTTGAGCGCGGGATCATGGGGGAACAGCTCGATCATCGCGCGGTCCGTCCGCCGGATGTCCTCCGGATCTCCGGAGAGCGCGACCCAACGAAAGGGTCCTTTGCCCTGGCAAAACATCGGTCGGATATACGCGGGAACAAACCCTGGGAAATCGAACGCGTTCTCTACGCCGGCGAGCTTGGCCTGGGCGCGAATATTGTTGCCGTAGTCGAAAACATGGCTTCCGGCGCTCGCGAAATCCAGCATCGCGCGGACTTGCACCGCCATCGAGTCGCGAGCCCGGCGGACGTACTCGTCGGGGCGAGCCGCTCGAAGGCCCGCCGCCTCCTCGAGCGACAGCCCCTGGGGAATGTACCCGTTCAAAGGATCGTGCGCGGCGGTCTGGTCGGTGACCAGGTCCGGGCGGAGGCCGCGCTTGAGCAACTGAGGATACGCGTCGGCGGCATTGCCAATCACCGCGATCGAGCGCGGCTCTTTTTTTCGGATCGCGGCAGCGCACCAGGCAATCGCCTCGTCGAGGTCTTTGGCAATCGCGTCGACATAGCGGGTGTCCAGGCGGCGCTGCGCACGCGCGGCATCGACCTCGATCCCGAGGAAGACGGCGCCATTCATCGATGCGGCAAGCGGCTGCGCGCCCCCCATTCCACCCAGCCCCGCGGAGAGGATCAATCGACCGGCGAGGTCGGCGCTTTGAAAATGAACGCGCCCCGCCTGGGCGAAGGTTTCGTAGGTCCCTTGAAGGATTCCCTGGGTGCCGATGTAGATCCACGAACCGGCGGTCATCTGGCCGAACATGATCAGCCCCTTGCGCTCGAGCTCGTTGAAATGCTTCCAGGTGGCCCAGTGTCCGACCAGGTTGGAATTGGCGATCAGGACTCGAGGCGCCTCGGAATGCGTCCGAAGAACGCCTACCGGCTTGCCCGACTGCACGAGGAGGGTTTCCTCGTCCCCCAATCCGCGGAGGGTCGTCACCAGGCGATCGAAGCACTCCCAGTTTCTCGCCGCCTTTCCCGCGCCTCCGTAGACGACGAGGTCTTGAGGTCTTTCGGCGACCTCGGGATCGAGGTTGTTCATCAGCATCCGCAGCGCCGCCTCCTGAACCCAGCCCCGGCAGGACATCGAAGACCCCCGGGGCGCTCGAATCTGGCGATTCATCCGTTCCTCCTCGGCCGCAATCACCAGATCCTAGGCCGGCGGCCGATTGGAAAACAAAGGCTGTCGTGCTACGCAAAATTCCTGGGGAGGCCGCATGAGTCGGCGTCAGATCCGCGTCGTGGGCGCGATGCTCGAAAAAGAGGGTGGGCGCTACCTGATAACGCAGCGCCGTCCCACGGCATCTCTGCCGCTTCTTTGGGAATTCCCCGGGGGCCGGGTTCAGGAAGGAGAATCCGACGCCGAGGCGCTCGCCCGCGAGTTGAACGAAGAAATGGGGGTGCGGGTTCAGGTAGCCGAGCAGGTGATGCACCTTCGCCACGACTATCCCGACTACGAGATCGACTTCCGCGTTTTTCGCTGCAGCCTGATCCCCCCGGAAGGTGAGATCCAACACCTCCGGATACACGACCACCGCTGGGTGACGCTGGCGGAGATGAGCCAGTACGAGTTTCCCGCGGCGGACGCTCGGACGCTGGAGAAACTGCTCGACCTGGACCACTGACGGCAAGCAAGCGAGCAATTCGCTTCGGGACGATTAATCTATTGTCCTGTTGACCAGGTCGATCGGGTGACCCAGGTTTGTCGTTCAACCGAAAGCAGTTGCGATGAAGCCAAAGATTCCAAGCAGTTTGAACCCGCGAGGGAAGAAGTTCGAAAAGGGCTCCTCCGGTCAGAACTCCTTATTCCGCCTGGGCTCGCCGCTGGCGTACATCGTGCTCCTGCTCGTCGGATTCCTGCTTTTTCGTACTGTTTTCCAGGATGCGGGCGTTCGCAAGGTCGCCTACAGTCAGTTCAAGGAAGCAGTCGAGAAGGGTCAGTTCGAGCGGGTGCAGCTGGCCAATGATTGGGTGAAGGGGTTCCTGCCCGAAAATACAGCGGCGGCGCCGGCGCAGACCAAAGGCGTTCGAAGCGAGCCCGCGACCGCTCCCTGGTTGGCGAACCGGGTGGCCGGGGATACCGATCTCGTGAAGCTCCTCGACCAGAAGCACGTCCCTTACGAGGCCGTCCCGAGCTCAGCTTTCGGAGAGGCATTCTGGATCTGGCTCGTGCCCATTGGCCTGGCGTTCTTCTTCTGGAGCTTCATGGTGCGCCGTCTTACCGGCGGCCTTGGGCAAGGACCCCAAAGCGTGATGAGTTTCGGAAAGACTCGCGCGAAGATTCATGCCGAGTCGGACACGGGCGTGGGCTTCAAGGATGTCGCCGGCATCGAAGAGGCGGTGGACGAGCTTCGCGAGATCGTCGAATTCCTCAGCACGCCCGAGAAGTTCAGGCGCCTCGGGGGTCGGATTCCGAAGGGCGTTCTTCTGGTCGGTCCCCCGGGAACGGGCAAGACCCTCCTCGCCCGTGCCGTCGCCGGTGAGGCGGGGGTTCCCTTCTTCTCCCTTTCCGGTTCCGAGTTCGTCGAGATGTTCGTTGGCGTCGGCGCGGCGCGGGTCCGCGACCTGTTTGCCCAGGCCCAGGCGAAAGCGCCCTGCATCATTTTCATCGACGAGCTCGATGCGATCGGAAAGAGCCGCAACGCTGGATTCGCCGGCGGACATGATGAGCGCGAGCAGACCCTCAACCAATTGCTGGCGGAGATGGATGGGTTCGATGCCCGGGTCGGGTTGATCATCCTCGCCGCCACCAATCGCCCCGAGGTTCTCGACAGCGCGCTTCTACGCCCGGGTCGTTTCGATCGGCAGGTATTGGTGGACCGACCCGACAAGCGGGGGCGCGAGCAAATTCTACAAATCCATGCCCGCGAAGTGAAACTGGGGGCCGACGTCAATCTGAAATCGATTGCCGCACGAACCCCGGGTTTCGTCGGCGCGGACCTGGCCAATGTGGTCAATGAGGCGGCGCTGCTGGCGGCGAGGAAGAACCACGATGCGGTGATGCGGTCGGACTTTGAGGAGGCGATCGAGCGCGTCGTCGCAGGTCTGGAAAAGAAGAATCGGCGGATGAACGAACGGGAGAAGGAGATCGTTGCCCATCATGAGGCGGGCCACGCGGTGGTGAGCTGGATGCTCCCCGACGCCGAACCGGTCCATAAAGTTTCGATCATCCCGCGGGGTCTGGCGGCGCTGGGCTACACGATGTCCCTGCCGCTGGAAGACCGATACTTGATGTCCCTCGACGAGCTCAAGGCGAAGATCGCGGGAATGATGGGTGGGCGGGCAGCCGAGGAGATTTTCATCGGCGAAGTTTCGACGGGCGCTGCGAACGACTTCAAGCAGGCCACCGAGATCGCGCGGATGATGGTTCGCGAATACGGGATGAGCGATGCGCTCGGTCCGGTCGCCCTGAGTCAGGACCGGCCCAGCCCTTTTCTCCGCGGTTCTTTTACATCCGACGGGCGCGACTACTCGGAGCAGACCGCGCGCATGGTCGACGAGGAGATCAGAAGCATTGTGCAACAAGCGCTGGAGACCGCCCGCTCGGTGCTGCGGGAGTACAAGGACAAGGTCGACGCCGTGGCGGCGCGCTTGCTCGCCAGCGAGGTTGTCGAGGAGGAAGAATTGCGCCACCTGCTCGGCCCCAAGGCCACCGTTCCCAGGCACCACCCGGCGAACGGCGAGGAAGAGCCTTCCTACTCGGAACCGCCCGGTGCGCAGAACGGACGCACGCACGCCTGATCGATCCTCGCTTTTGAGCTCCTTAGACCTCAGCGGGCGAGCGCAGGTCGCATTAATACTGTGATGTGGATCAGGAATTCGGCCCCAACTATCTGGCTCGCAAGGCGCTCTTTGCCAAGGGTCTGCGGCAGGGGCGCCTGACGGTGCAGGAGATTGAGGCGGCGCTTCCTTCGGGTACGTTGACCGCGTCGGAGAGGTGGCTGCTCTACTACTCGCTGCGCGCTTCCCAGGTGGAGATCATCGACGAGCTCAGCGGAGAGGTTGATCCGGGTTTCGCGCCAGAGGACGCGAGCCGGATCTAAGACGATGGAACCGGGCCTGGCCCTGGTCGTTGACGTTGACAGGCACCCCTCCCTGTATACGTTGCCCGACGTCGGGTAGGTTCTTCCTATGGACGAAATTGAGAAGGGGCAGCAACCGGCGCAGGCGGGGCAGGACCGTGATGACGAGAACGTCCTGCGAGTGAACGACCGGCGGCGCTTCGATCCAGCCGGGAACCCTCGCGGCGCAGATACAGAAGGTCCTTCCAAGGCGGGAGCGATGAATAAGAGTGCGGAGCAGGCTTCGCAGGATGCGGGTCAGAAGACGCCCAATGGCTCCGGAACGGAGCGTGCTCAGGGTGAGGCAGACAACGAGGCCCTTCGCCAAGAGCTGGAGTCCTCGCGCAAGCGGGTGGATGAGCTGGCGAGGGCATTTCAGGCCCTGAGCAATGATCGCGAGGAATTCAAACAGAGGCTCTCGCGAGAACGCGAACGGCTGATGGACGTCGAGAAAGGCAACGTCGCCCAGACGTTGCTGGAAGTGATGGACGAGTTGGATCTCTCGCTTCAGGCCGTGGCCAACGATCAGTCCCCTTTCGCTCAAGGGGTGCGCCTCATCCGCGACGGCATCCTCACCAAGTTGCAGGGGCTCGGAATCGAGCGAATCGATCCGCTGGGACAGCATTTCGACCCCAATCAGGTGGAAGCGGCGGACATCGAGATCACCGACGATCCGTCACGAGATCAGAAGGTTGTCTCGGTGACGCGCGCCGGATACCGGATGAAGGACCGGGTGATCCGGCCTGCCCGGGCGAAGATCGCGAAGTACCTGAAACCGGCCCAGGCGTAACCGCTCCCTTGGTGCGAAGAGGCCGCTGAGCTAGCTTTCGGGAAGATGCTGCTACTTCGTATTGCGGCGGTTGCGATCTGCTGCTCCGCCGGGTTTGCCAGAGCGCAGGGAAGCGCCGCGGGCGCCAGGCTCTGGCGCGAGCGATCCCCCGAAGCCGCGCCGCTGCCGGACTTCGTTCCACCCACGTCTCTCGCCCCGCTTATCCGCTCGGTCAGCCGCAGCGTCGTCAATGTCAGCACCGTCGGCGTGGCAGAGCCCGCGGACGGCGGCGAAGCGGAGTCGCTGGGCTCCGGCTTCATCATCAGCTCCAGCGGCTATGTGGTGACCAACAATCACGTGGTGGAAAAGGGGCAGCAGATAGCGGTGAGGCTGGAGGACGGGCGAGAGTTCTTCGCCGAGTTGATCGGCCGGGACGCCTCAACGGACGTCGCCCTCCTCAAGCTCAAGGGAAGCGATGTCCGCGATCTGCCCTATACGTTCCTGGGGAACTCCGACAAGCTCGAGGTCGGCGACTGGGTGATGGCGATTGGAAACCCGTTTGGGCTCGACCATTCCGTTTCCCAGGGCATCATCTCCGCGAAGGAACGGGTGATTGGCATCGGGCCGTTCGACGATTTCATCCAGACCGACGCGTTGATCAACCCCGGCAATTCCGGGGGCCCGCTCTTCAACATGCGGGGCGAAGTGGTGGGGGTGAACACGGCGATCATCAGCCGGGGACAGGGGATCGGTTTTGCGGTGCCGATCAACATGGTGAAGGATCTGCTGCCGAACCTCCTCGTGAATGGTCACCTCGAGCGGGGGTGGCTGGGGGTGAACATCTACGAGGAACAGCGCACCCCGCAGGGCTCGAGCAAGGGTGCGATCATCAAGGAGGTCTTTCGCGGCAGTCCCGCGGCGGCGGCGCAGATCAAGCCGGGAGACCGACTGATGGCAGTCAACGGCCGGCCGGTGGAGTCCTATCTGCAGTTGCTGAGGCGAATCGCGTTTCTTCCACCCGGATCGAAAGTGAGTCTCTCGCTGATCAGCGGCGCCATTGCTCGGGAGGTACACGTCCGGCTTGGCCAACGCCCTCCGGCGGATCCCGCTCAAGCAGGTCCCGACCACAGCGACAGCCTGGGGATGGTGGTTCGAGACGCGACGCCGGCGCCTTCATCCGAGGAAAAGCAGCCGCCAAACCGCGGCGTCGTGGTGTCGACGGTCATCCCCGGTGGCGCCGCGGCGCAAGCAGGTCTTTCGGTGGGCGACTTGATCACCGAGGTGAACCGGCGGCCGGTCCAGGACCTCCGCGCCTACGAAGCGGCGCTGGAGCGCACCGGAAGCGACCGGCGCGTCCTCGTCCGTTTCCAGCGCGGCGAGGCAGTCAAGTACGTTGCCTTGAGCCTCCACTGAGAGACTTCTTCAGGGCCAGGAACCGACAATTTCGCCCGTTCGCCCGTTCGTCACTTGCAGCGCATTGATTCGGGACTTGATCCCGCGAATTCTCTCTCCTCGCTTTCGCGGCAGCGTCCAGACATCCTGGGGAGTGAAGACCACTTCGACCCGCAGCTCACGCCCGGTGATGAGCCGCTGAAGTCTTGTGGCATCCCAATCTTCCGGTGCCCTTCTGCGCATCGTCAGCAGCGGCAGGAGAGGGTTTCCCGCGTTGTCCGTCTGCTTTGGCGCGCCGTGCGTCACCGCGTAACGTCCAGCGGCGAAGAAGGGCGTCAGCCGCAGCTCGTACTCCCTGCTCGCCGCGTCGAATCTTCCGGCGGAGAGAAGCCGCGCGCTATCGTCGCCGAGCATGATCACGAATCGCCGACCGTTGGACGTCTCCCGAAACGAGATTGCCTGCGCGTGGCATCGCGGTCCGCTTCCCGAATCGCAGTCGCCGATGTACTTCTCGAGGAACGAGGACAGGTTGCCCAGCGGATCGGCGGCGCTGCGCAAAGCCGCAAACTTTGAATCGCTGCTCGCCAGGGCGGGCAGGGCGATCCACATCGACAGAGACAAAAGGCTCAAATTCGCGCTCCTCGAGATCTAAACCGGAGGTGGTTTCAGGTAGATATTTTGACTACATTAAACTACTCGATAGCATCCGGCTTGGAGGGCGATACCGTGGACCAATTCGGAGGGCAGGCCGTGGACGAGCGACGCAGGAGCCTTCGTTTCGACAAAGTGTTCACCGTCCACCTGGGAACGCCCCAAGGCGTCACTCGCGGCGTCGGCCGAAACATCAGCGCCCAGGGAATGTTCGTGGAGACGCAAGAGCCGATGCCCCTGGGCGAGAGGGTGAGCGTCACCTTCTCCGGGCAGGACGGCACCGAGATCACCTGCTTTTGCGAGGTCCGATACCAGGTCGCTCTTTCTTATGGGAAGAAGGATGGAAACGAGGGCTTCAGCCGGGGGATCGGCTTGAGAATTGTGGCATACGACGTCCGCGAGGACCAGCCTGCCCCCTCGTTCGCGATGAGGGAACGCGTGCTGCACTGATACCCTTTTTCCCGTCGGCTTTTCGACTTGCCTATTGCGAGAAGCCCTCGAGCTGGTAGTGCGCCTCGATGCGCTTGAGGGCCAGAATCATTGCCGCGCAGCGCATATCGACCTCCTTGCCGATACAGAAGCGGCGGCTGTCGTGCATCTCCGTTTGCCTCGGCACGTTGCGCGAGATGTCGCGGATGATCCTCCAGTTTCGCTTCATCCCGAACTCGAGCTTCCGGTTGACCTCCGCTTCGCTCCAGGCCTCCATCCGCTTGTTCTGGATCCACTCGTAGTAGCTGACCGTCACGCCGCCGGCGTTGGCAATGATGTCGGGAATCAGATCGATGCACCGGCGGGTGATGATCTTATCCGCCTCGGGTGTGGTCGGACCGTTGGCGCCCTCGGCGATCAGCCTTACTTTAAGCCGTTCCGCGATCTCGGCGGTGATCTCCCCGCCCAACGCCGCCGGAATGAGCAGGTCCGCCTGGATTTCAAAGAGGTCCTTCTTATTGATTCGCTGCGCCCCCGGGAAACCGAATACGGAACGCTTCAAGTTCTTCGGATCCTGCACGTACGAAATCAGCGCCGGAACGTCGATCCCGTCGCCGTTGTAGATCGTCCCTTCCGCATCGTTGACCGCGAGCAGCCGCGCGCCCATGGAGTGGAGAATCTCGGCGACGTTCGAACCGACGTTCCCGAAGCCCTGCACCAGGAAGGTCTTTCCGTGGACCGAAGTTCCCTTCTCCGCGTAGTAGTCCTCGATGCAAAACGCGACGCCGCGGCCGGTGGCCTTGACCCGCCCCTCGGAGCCGCCGATCCGGATGTCTTTTCCGGTGACCACGCCGCGCAGCGTGTGCCGTTCATTTTCGCCGTCCGAATACTGTCGGAAGAGCAATCCCATCACCTCCGGATTGGTGCCCACGTCCGGAGCCGGGATGTCCACCTCGGGACCGATCAGCCGCTTGAGCTTGTACATGAAGCGCAAGGTGATCGCCTCGATCTCCTCTTTTCCGTACTGCCTCGGATCGATCTGGATGCCGCCCTTGGCGCCGCCGAACGGGATCTCGACGATCGCCGTCTTCCAGGTCATTTCGGCGGCCAGCGCCTTGAAGAGATCGAGAGAGACCTCGTGGTGATAGCGGATTCCGCCCTTGTAGGGGCCGCGCGCCTGATTGTGTTGCACGCGATAGGCCTTGAAACGCCGGGATTCGCCGGGGACCAGCTTGTAGACGCCGCCCTCGGAAAGCCTCAGGTGACCGCCGCGGATCGAAACGTCGGAGCCGAGCAGCGCCCGACCATTGAGGATGTAATTGCCGTCCGCGAGAGGTTCGAGCCCGTCGGGGTTGCGCAGCTTGGTCGCCGGCAGGTCGCCAAACTCCCTCGCCTGATCGGGCGCCAGCGGCACCAGGCGATCCTTGAGCTTGGTGGTGATGTAGAAGATGTGCTCGTAGTCCGGCTCCTCCAGCTCCAGTCTGACCCGAGGCGCGAGCCCGATCACGTCCGCCGCGCGATGGAAAATCTGCATCGCATCGGTGTAGACGGTGCGCTTGGGGGTGGGGGGCGGAACTCGCATGAAGACTTCTTGATCTGGCATTTCCAGGTGACTCCTTTCGAAGCTGCGACGGAACCCATCGGGCGAGCGGCCTTAGTGTAGCCACCGCTGGCGTCGAGTGGCCAGAAGCGGCGACGGCCCTCTTTTGGGGGCATTCACTAGGTGACTCGCCCGATGGTGTCAACATCGGGGTCAGCCTTGTTCGCGCGAGGCAGCGGTGGTAGGAGCCGGTCCCTTCGGAGCGCACCCCGTTTGCCGACATAGCTCAGCTGGTAGAGCAACTGATTCGTAATCAGTAGGTCCCCGGTTCAATTCCGGGTGTCGGCTCTCTAATTTCAACGAGGATCGGGGTTTTGAAGAGGCTCTACTCTTGGCTCCGGAAGGTGAAGCACTCGGTTAGCCTCGCGGAAGATCCGACATTCCAAACGCTGAGCGTGCCGTACTCGAAGCCCGCGCAGTGGAAGCGCACGAAGTCGATCCCGCGGGAGCACATCGAACTTGCACTAGCCGAAGTTGCGCAGTTGAGGCATCGAAATGAGGGAGCGGTCGATTTTTTGAAGTGCAAGCGAATGAAATTCCTGGGGTGGGATCACCAAACTGGCGTGTAGTACAGACCTACCCTCTTTCGCAGCGCATCTCGCGGAAGCAATCATGCGCGCGTGTTTCTGAAAACCCATGCGCGCGAGAAGGATGGCGAGCAGCACCGATACTACTCGCTTGTCGAGTCGGTGCGTACGAGCAGAGGGCCACAGCACCGAACGCTGGCGTATCTGGGTGAGCTGAATACGTCCGTCGAGGCGGATTGGCGCAAGACGATCTCTATCTTCGATGGCGACGGCACTGAGCAGCAGCTGGAGCTCTTCGCCAGCGATGCGCCGGAGTTGCCCTCGGGCGAGCGGGTGGTCCAAGTCATTCTCGACCGGGTACGCTGGGAACGGCCGCGTGACTTTGGGGAGGAGCAGGTGCCATGGCACGTGGTTGCCTTCATCCTCGTCGCCGCGCGGCTGATCGCGCCCTCGAGCGAGCTGGCGATCGAGGAAAGCTTTTATCCTCGCACCGCGCTCGACGACGTGGTCGGCGTCCCCAGTGACAAGGTGAACAAGGACCGCCTCTACCGCGCACTGGATAAGCTTTTGCCGCACAAGAGCGCGCTCGAAGCTCACCTCAAGTCGCGCATCGGCACGCTCTTCAAGGAGCCCTTTGACATTCTGCTCTACGACTTGACGAGCACGTACTTCGAAGGATTGGCGGAGAACAATCCGGCCGCGGTGCGCGGCTATTCGCGTGATCACCGTCCGGACTGCGCGCAGATCGTGATCGGCCTGGTAGTGACCAAGAGCGGTCTCCCGCTCGGCTACGAGGTCTTCCATGGCAACCGCGCGGATGCGACCACGCTCGAGGAAATGATGGCGCGGATGGAATCGCTCCATGGCAAGGCCTCGCGTATCTGGGTCTTCGACCGAGGTGTGGCGAGCGAGAAGAACTTAGAAGCATTGCGCGCGCACGGTGGCAGCTACCTCGTTGGCACACCTCGCACCCTCCTACGTAAGGTCGAAAGCGCGCTCATCGACGGCGATTGGAACGTCGTCCGCGAGGGCATCGAGGTGAAGCTCGTCCCAGCCCCCGATGGGAGTACCGATACTTTCATTCTCTGTCGCTCCGCCGACCGTCGACAAAAGGAAGCGGCGATCCACGACCGCTTCGAAAAGCGGATCGAGGAAGGACTCGGCCGTCTTGTTCGCGCCATCGACAGCGGTCGGCTCAAGAGCCGCGATCTGCTTCAGCAACGGCTCGGACGCCTCAAACTCGAGTGCTCGCGCGTCGCCCGTGCCTACGCGATCAACGTTTCTGGCGAAGGCGAGTCGCTGTCGATCTCATGGACGAAGGATACTGCGAAGGCCGCCTATGCTCGCCACGCCGAGGGCGCCTACCTCTTGCGCACCAACCTCTCGGGCGAGTCCGAAGCAGAGCTGTGGCGGATGTATATGCAGCTCAACGACGCCGAGGCAGCCTTCCGAACCCTCAAGCAGGACCTGTCGATCCGGCCCATCTACCACCAGCTCGAACGGCGGGTCGAGGCGCACGTGTTGGTCTGCTTTCTCGCCTACGCCATGTACCGCACCCTCCAAAGGCTCGGGTGCGACCGCGGCCTGCAGATGACCGCCCGCAGAATCCTCAGCGCACTATCGATGATCAAGAGTGGCGACGTCGTACTCCCGCTCATCAACGGTCCTGAGCTTCGGCTACGACGAGTCAGCCGCCCGGACCCCCAGCAAAACGAGCTTCTCACCCGCCTCGGCCTCGAATTGCCAGAGCGCCTCGGGGCCGACTCCATCAGCGAACCCGCGTAGTACAGACCTTCCCACCCCTGTCTCCAGAATCCGCTAACTTACGCCTTCCTCGACCCCTCAACTGCGCAACTTCGGCTAGATACCTCCTGCGCGACCGCGATGCCGCCTATGGTGACGTCTTCCGA
>WNFG01003699.1_pt1 | contig 12821 bp, 11 predicted proteins | sample 5400431 | NCBI WGS metagenome assembly WNFG01 (sample SAMN13153346, study PRJNA577476) | soil metagenome | isolation source: 120 cm saprolite under Douglas fir tree site 2 hole 3 replicate 2 | place: USA:California | collected 2015-04-18
TGCGCATCGCGTGGTGGGCGGGTCATTCCACCGGTCGGTATGCGGGGTCGACGTGGTACGCAGACACCTTTGCCCTCGATCTGGTCGAGCGGTGCGTGGCGCACATGAACGTCGACTCGCCGGGCTGCCGCTGGGCCACCGAGTATGAGGACATCTCGTGGATGCCTGAGACGGTGGACGTCTGCCAGCGTGCGATCCGCGACGCGACCGGGCAGGCCTCCGCGGGCGAACGGGCGCACCGTGCGGGTGACTGGTCGTTCAACAATCTCGGGATCAGCGGATTTTTCATGCTGTTCTCGACGATGCCCAAGAGCCTGCTAAAGGCCAAAGGCTACTATCCGGTCGGGGGGTGCGGGGCGAACATCGCCTGGCACACCGAGGATGACACGCTGGAGATCTTCGATGAGGGGAATCTCCTCCGAGATTTGAAGGCGTACGTGACGACGCTGGTGCGGGTCCTCAACGCCCCCGTGCACCCTCTGGATTTCCGCGCCACGACACGGGAGTTTGCGCACACGGTCGCCCAGTACCAAGAGGTCGCCGGCGAGATGTTCGATCTGGCGCCGGTGGCCGAGGAACTTGCGGCGCTGGAGGGCGCACTCGACCGGTTTGCGGGGCACTCCTCTGAGCTGGGGGCATCCTCGGTGGCCGATGCCCGGGTGCGGGCCACGAATACAGCTCTTCGCCGCATTGCCCGGGAGCTGGTTCTGGTGAACTTTGGCCGCGAGGACCGCTTCCGTCACGATCCCGCGATGCCAATCCCCCCGTTGCCGGATCTTGCGGCGGTGCACCAGCTCGCGAGTGGGGATGCAGCCCAGCGCGGTTTCGTACAAGCCCATTTGCTGCGCGGACGCAACCGCGTGATCTGGGCTCTGCGCGAGGCCCGACGGATCGCGGAGTCAGTCGCCTAGCCCCGGGATGCGCTACGCCATTTGCGGGACTCAGGTCATCACCGGGACCGACGCAGATCCGATTCCGCACGGTGCCGTTGTCATCGACGGTGATCGGATCACAGGGGTCGGTCCGCTGCGCGCCTTGCGCCTCACCGCACAGACCGAAGTCGTTGAGGTCACAGGCACCGTCTTACCTGGGTTCGTCAACGCCCACACGCACTGTTCCATCGTCCCGGGGTTGGGCGATCAGACCGGCCAGATGCGCCAAGGCCCGCTCCCCAGCGGTTTTCGAGCGGTGGGCAATATGCGCCGGGAGCTGCTGAGCGGGGTCACCACCGCGCGCATCATGGGTGAGGAACACTACTTGGACATCGAGATGCGGCGGGCCATCGATGCGGGACTGATCCTTGGGCCCCGCCTGCTCTGCTCGGGTGTCCACCTCACCAGCGCCCACGGCCACGGCCGGGCGCTGACCACGACCGATGGGGTCGAGGCGGTCCGCCAGCGCGTCCGCCAGAATATCGCCGCGGGGGCGGACTGGATCAAGCTCTTCATCACGGGGGGTGTCAGCAGCGTCGGGGCTGCCCTGGACGCGTACACGTACACACGAGAAGAGATCCGGGCGGCGTGCGAGGAAGCGCACCGGGCCGGGCGCAAGGTCGCCGCGCATGCCCATGGCGGCCCCGGAGTGCGCGTGGCCCTGGAGGAGGGGTTGGACACCGTCGAGCACGGCGCGTTACTGAATGGCGACGATGTGGACCTCATCAAGCGGCTGGACCGTTTCTTAGTCTGCACGTTTGCCATCCTCTATCATCCCGACGGCATCGAGAAGGTCGATCGGTCCAATCCTGCGATCTGGAGCAAGGTCCTTTCCCTCCGTGACCAAGAGGAGACGCGCTTCCGCGAAATTCTGCAGTCAGGTGTGCGCTACGCCGTGGGCACCGACAGCATGCACGGTCTGTTGTGGTTTGAGATGGCCACACTTGTGCGCTTCGGTGTGTCTCCGATGGACGCGATTCGGGCGGGCACGGCGTGGGCGGCACAGGCCTGCGCGGTGGACGCCAGGGTAGGAACGCTCGAATCCGGCAAACTGGCGGACGTCGTTGCCGTCGAGGGCGATCCCCTCCGCGATATTGAGGCGCTGAGCCGCGTGCAATTGGTGGTGAAGGGCGGCCGCCGCTATGAGAATCGTTCCCTCGAGTAACTGATCACACAACAGGAGGTTCCTCTCGTGGGCAGTCTCGCAGCGTGGAAGGATGTGCACGAACAGACGGTGACGGAGGCGGTCTCGCTGGATGCGCCGTGGGCGCTCGTCGAGCATTTCAGTGCGCTGGTGCGCGACTCGGGGGGTAAGGCAGAACGGCGCGGTATCGACTACATCATGAAGCGACTCTCATCGTGGGGTGTGCCCCACACCCTGCACGAGCCAGAACTCCTCATCAGCCTGCCCCGCCGCGCCCGCCTAGAGGTCTTGTCGCCTGAGCGCAGGCCGCTCACCGCGAAGACCCCGGCGATGGCGCAGTCCACAGAGGGGCGCTGGCAGCGAGGGAACCTCGTCTATGTGCCCACCGGACAGGCCGCGGGCATCGCTGCCATTTTTGCGAGGGCAGATGTCAGCGCGGATGTGGCTGACCGCGTGGCGCTGACCGAAGGGTATCCCTCCCCCGGGAAAGTCGCCGCGTTTCAGGAACGGGGCGCGCGGGCGGCCATCTTCATCAGTCCCGGGGAGCGCATCCACGAGGGGATTTGCACCACGATCTGGGGATCTCCCGACCTCGACTCGATCGCCCGTAAGCCCGCCCTTCCCGTGTTGGCCATCAACAAGACCGACGGGGCCTGGCTGCGCACGTTGGCTCAAGGGGGTCCCGTCAAGGTCCACTACTCCACCAGGTTGGACGAGGGGTGGAGGCCCATTCCCGTGCTGGTCGCCGAGATCCGCGGGACCGAGGAGCCGGAGAAGTTCGTCTTACTGCACGGGCACATCGACTCCTGGCACGAGGGGATTGGTGACAACGCCACGGGAGACGCGACGTTGCTGGAAGTGGCGCGGGTGCTGTGGCAGCAGCGCGCGCACCTGCGCCGATCGGTACGCATCGCCTGGTGGTCGGGCCACTCGCACGGGCGGTATGCCGGCTCGACGTGGTACGCCGACACGTTTGCCCTCGACCTTGATGAGAACTGCGTCCTGCACATTAACTGTGACTCTCCTGGATGCCGCTGGGCCACCGTGTTCGAGGACGTGTTCTGGATGAACGAAGTCCAGGCGATCGGGAAAAGCGTCATCCGGGACGTCACCGGTCAGGAGGCGAGCGGCGGGCGTCCCTTGAGGGCGGGGGACAAGTCGTTCAGTAATGTTGGAGTCTCAACTTTCTATATGTTGTCGTCGACCATGCCCAAAGCGGTGGTGGCAGAGAAAGGCTACTACCCCGTCGGGGGGTGCGGGGGCAACATCGCTTGGCACACGGAAGATGACACGCTGGCCATCGCCGATCGCGATCATCTCCTCCGAGATATCAAGGTGTACGCGGCGGCGACGTTCCGCGCGGCGAACAGCCCCATCCATCCGCTTGACTTCATGGCGACGGCCGTCGAGATGGGTCAGACACTGCGCAAGTACCAAGAGGCCTGCGGGGAGCAATTTGACCTGGCCCCGGCGATTACCGAGGCGACGGCGCTCGAGGAGGACTTGGCACGTTTCTATGACCGCGCCACCGAGCTGGCCGATGCGGCGGTCAACGACCCGCGCGTAGCTCGGATGAACGAGATGCAGCGGCGCTTGGCCCGCATTCTGGTCCCCATCAACTACAGCCGCGCCGGGCGGTTTCGCCACGATCCGGCCGTGGACGTTCCGCCCCTGCCCGATCTGGAGCCGGCGCTGCGGCTCGCGTCATTGGAGACCGGATCGCAGGCGTCCCGGGTGACGCTGATCCATTTGCTGCGCGGACGCAATCGCGTCCGCAGTGCGCTGCGGGAAGCGCGCCGCATCCTCGCAGATTACCGGAGGGTCAGCGGGTGAAAGCGGTCCTCATCCGCGAGCACGGGGGATTGGACACCCTTCGATTGGAGGAGGTGCCGACCCCGCGGCCGGGCCCTGGCGAAGTGCGTGTGCGGGTGCGCGCGGTCGCGCTCAATAACCTCGACGTGTGGGCCCGCAGTGGTCCCCCGGGTGGGCGGCCCGTGTACCCGTGGGGACGTTTTCCCCTGCCGGCCATCACCGGGGGCGATGTGGCGGGAGTGGTCGACGAGCCAGGGCCCGGAGTGACCAGTGTGGCCGTTGGCACACGGGTGGTGGTCAATCCGATCCTCTCCTGCGGGCGGTGTGAGTGGTGCGCAGCGGGTGAGCAGTCGATGTGCCGGGAGTACCGCATCTACGGGGAACATGTGCCGGGAGGGATGGCAGAGTTCACGGTGGTGCCGGCGCAGAACCTTCTTGCTCTTCCCGACGGCGTGTCGTTTGAACACGCTGCTGCCGCCCCAGTCTGCTTCACGACGGCGTGGCGCATGCTGGTCACCGTCGGGGGATTGCAGACAGGCGAAGATGTCTTGGTGGTGGGGGCCTCGGGGGGAGTAGGCACGGCAGCGGTGGCGATTGGCAAGTTGGCCGGGGCGCGAGTCTTTGCGCTGGTCAACGGCCGGGCGAAGACAGCCAAGGCGCAGGGGATGGGAGCAATCGCGATCGACCGCGCTGAAGTGCCGATATTTAGCGAGCGCGTCCGCGAGTTGACGACTTCAGGGGTCCACCTCGCCGCCGATCCTGTTGGGGCGCCGACGTGGCGGGAAACGATCCGCAGCTTGCGGCCAGGAGGCCGAATGGTCATCTGCGGGGCCAGCGGGGGGGAGCGGCCCGACATCGACATCCGGGAGATCTACCAGCGCCACCGCAAGATTTTAGGGGCGCCGATGGGGAATGTCCGGGACTTTCTCACGGTCATGGCCTTGGTCTTCCGTCGGGCGCTCGTGCCGGTTGTGCACGCGGTCGTGCCGCTAGCCCAGGTGCGCGAAGCCCACCGCATCTTTGAAGCGCGTGAACACTTCGGGAAAATCGTGCTGACGCCGTAGCTCAGTCAGTGGCCGGTCATCACCGGGGTGATGGCGACCGTCCGTCGATCTTCGCGCCGTCCGCGGTACCAGTAGGCGACCTGCTGGCCTCCGTACTTCGCCTCAAACAACCGGTAGGCCATCGCGCGATTCTCATCATCGAAGGCGGCGGTTCCGGCAAACGACGTGTCATCAATTTCCACCGAGACACGAGGATTGGCAGTGAGATTTCTGACCCAGTGCGCGTCGGCGTGGCCCAGCAGGTAGAGGAGCCCTTGGTGGTAGGTAAACCAGAGTTCGACCGTGCGCGGCCGGCCTGTGGTCCGACCGATCGTCGTCAGAAACACGAGCGGCGCGCGCCCCAACACTTGCAGGGTGCTGCCCTCGACGGACATCAGCCTGTCCGTCGCGGACGTCGGGAGGATGTTCTCAGCGCGGTCCCGATGGCCGCGATCGCCTCCGCGGTCAACCCGATCCGCTTCGCCACCGCCGGTCCCGGCCACCACTGATAGACCGCCAGATCGACGCGTTGGTCGGTCGCTAGTGCGATGCCGTCCCGCCGCAACGCGGCGTGTTGGCCCGCGCGTCCCCCACCGTAGCCGGAGGCCAGTCCGCCGAATCGATTGACGACACGCTGCCAGGGGAGGCCCTTTCCTCCGGCGTGTGCGATCCACCCGACTTCGCGCGCCGCGTGGGGCCGTCCCGCGAGACGCGCCAGTTGTCCGTACGTCACGACGTGGCCCCGAGGGACGGCGCGGACGATCGCGTGGACCCGGTCGACAAAGATCTGCCACCCATTGTGCCGTGGACCAAAAACCCGTCGCGCCCCGGCGGTCATGTCCGAGCCCAGGCCCTCGTGTCCGAGCGCGCGGACGTGTACGCTGCGCAGAACCGCCGCATGGGGCAACTGGGGCAGCGGGGGGCGCGCGCCGTGCACACCGTCGCCCCAAAATCCATCAGGGCCTGGTTGAAGTCATAGGCATCATCGGCAGGCAGCAGGGCGGCCGATAGTGCCCACAGGTGCCGGTCGGATGGCGTACGCCGTCCACAGAAAACGCGGCGCAGCACGCGCCGCACGTTGGTGTCGACGATTGGTTCGGCCTGTCCATACGCGAAGGTCAGCACGGCGCCCGCCGTGTACGGGCCGATGCCCTTCAACGTCAGCAACGCGTCCTTCGTCGGGGGCAGGCGTCCCTGGTGTCGCTTCAGGACGGTGCGGGCAATGTCGCGCAGCCGGCGGGGCCGGATGTTGTAGCCAAGCGGGTACCAGGTTTCCCGAACCTCACGGACTGACGCGCGGGCCAGGGCCTCTAAGGACGGGTACCGGCGGAGCCATTCGCGGTACTTCGGGATGACGCGGGAAACGGGGGTCTGCTGCAGCATGATCTCCGAGACCAAGATGCGGTAGGGATTCCGAGTGCGCCGCCAGGGCAGATCGCGACCATGCCGGGCGTACCATCGAAGAAGCCTCACCACAAACCGTCGCTTGCGAGAAGACGAGATGACAATGGTGCCGGTCACGAGGGCCGTCTTCGCCGCCTCGCGTATCCCGCCCTGCGATCGTCCCCGGGCGCCGGCACGAGCTGGTGATTGCAAGTTAGGAAGTTATCGACCGGCGTCGGCGGGTCCACAGGAACGCTGCACTGAGCAGAACGGCCAGGAGGGCAAGGGCGCTCCACGGCGTCTGCGACTGCGCCGGGGCGGGGGCGAGACGATTTCCTTGGAGCGTGGCGACTTGAATCCGAAATGTGCCCGCGAGCGCCTGTGTCCACGCGAGAAGGACCGTACCCTTCGATGTCCCCAAGGTCGGTTGCATATTCCTTCCGTCTGCGGGGACGCGTTCGGCGCTCTCCCAGTCGCTGCCCCGCTGGCGGACCATGATCCGCCCGCCCGCGTCCCAGGCCACGAAGATGCGCCCGGTATCGTCGACCGCGACAGCGGGATGAAACGCGTTTTCCGTCGGCGATGAGATCTGCTGCTGCGGACTCCACTGCTTCTGGAACTCGGCGAAGTAGATGCGGCCTCCTGCGGCTTCGCGCCTTTCCCACACCACGTACACGGTCCCCTGCTTGCCTGCGGCCAGGGAGACTGCGAACGCGTCATCGTGGCCCGATGAGATCGTGCGGGGCGGCGTCCAGGCACTGATGTACATCGCATGGCGCGCCTGGTAGGTGCGGAGGTCAAACTGGTACCAGGCGCTGTGGATCCGCCCGAGGTCATCAATCCCAAGGGACGGGTTGACCGCGTCGGGGACGCCGGGACTGATCAGGACGGGTGGGAGCCACTGGCCGTCATGGGACGCCGTGTACAGGATTTCGTACACTGACCCGTGCTTCGTTCTCACGGCGGGTGCCTCGGGGCGGATGCCATACCAGACAAGGTGGACCGTGCCGCGACTGTCCACGGCGAGTGCAGGAACGCCTGCATACGCGTCCCCGGGGGATACTTTGACCGGCTGACTCCACCGACCGCGTTCGGTGCGCGCGTAGTACACTCTGCCGACACCCTGGTCATACTGCGTCCAGGCGATGTGCACGGTATCGTCGCCTCCGACGGCCAGGGCGGGGTACCGGGAGGGCACGGTGGCATGCGTGATTTGCTGGACTTGCCACCGGCGCAGATCCGCCGACGATGCTACAAAGACTTGTCCCACATCACGGATGGGTTTGACGAATGTGAGATACGCCTCCCCGCGGCTGGTAAATCCCACCTTCGGTTGGCTATTCGCGTCAGTGGCGTCCTCGGCGACATCCGAGGCCACCACGGTTTGCGCGCGGGCGAGGGGAGCCGACAGGAGGGTGATCGCGATGGTGAGCACGCAGAGTAGACGCACGGCACACACTGTTCTTCATCCGGGCTGAGAATCCCCGATCTCTTTCGCCCCGAGCGTCCGCTGACGGGAAGGACAACCCCGTACGCGTCAGAGAAATCATCGCTGGATTTCTTGGAGGAGGGGCAGATGGTCACACGTCTCAGTCGTGCGCCTGTGCTCGCGCGGCGCGGCATCGCCGCCGCCGGTCACCCCCTTGCGTCTGCAGCCGGTCTGCGGATGCTGATGACCGGGGGCAACGCCGTCGACGCGGCTGTCGCCACGGCCGGCGTGCTGGGGGTGGTCCAACCGATGATGTCCGGCCTGGGTGGCGAGACGTTTGCCTTGGTGTATCTGGCGAAGGACCGCAAGGTCTACGCGCTCAACAGCAGCGGGATCGCTCCGTACGCGGCGACCGTCGAGTGGTTTCGCGCACATGGCCACCGGACGATGCCGCTGCGCGGGATGCTCGCCGTCGCCGTCCCCGGCGCCGTTGAGGCGATGGCCAGCGCCGTGGAACGCTGGGGCTCGGGGCGCTTCACGCTCGCACAGCTGCTGGAGCCGGCGATCACCTATGCGGCCGAAGGATTCCCGGTGGCCCCAAAAGTGGCCGCCTGGATCACCCAAGCCGCTGATGTGATCGCACAGTTTCCCTCCTCAGCTCGGGTGTTCATGCCGCAGGGGGAGCTCCCCCGTGCGGGGGATGTCCTCGTGATGCCCGATCTCGCCCGCACTCTGCGCGCGGTCGCCGCGGGCGGACGCGAGGTGTTCTACCGAGGAGAGGTGGCGCGCCAGATTGTCTCCTATTGCCGGGACCACGGCGGTCTCTTCACCGAGCGGGAGTTTGCCGAACACCGCTGCGACATCTACGAGCCGATCTCCACCACGTATCGGGGGTTGACGGTGTGCACCACGGCGCCTCCCTCGCAAGGCATTATCGTCTTGGAGATGTTGAACATTCTGGAGGGATTTGCTCCCGCCCAGCTGCGGTGGGGAACCCCCGAGGGGGTGCACCTGATGGTCGAGGCCAAGAAGTTGGCGGTGGCCGACCGGCTGGCCTACCTGGGCGATCCTCGCTTCCACGACAATCCGCTCGCCGTTCTCCAGTCCAAAGACTACGCCGCCCGTCGGCGCCTTGCGATCGATCCGCGCCGCGCGCAGACTGAGGTCGCTGCGGGGATGGTCGCCGAGCGTGTAGGGGACACCACGTCCTTTTGCGTCGCGGATGCCCAGGGCAACGTAGTGTCCTTCATCACGAGCCTGTCAGCCAGCTTCGGCTGCGGGGAAGTCATCGAGGGCACGGGGATCCTCCTCAACAATCGTGTCGGGCGTGGGTTCGTGCTGCAAGAGGGGCATCCAAATTGTCTGGGGCCGGGCAAGCGCACGATGCACACCTTGATGCCGTTCATGGCGCTACGGGACGGGGTGCCCGAGCTGGCCTTCGGCACGCCCGGCGGCGACGGTCAGCCGCAGTGGAACACGCAGGTGTTCAGCAACATTGTCGATGGCGGGATGGGTATTCAGGAGGCCATCGAAGCCCCGCGGTGGATGAGTTTTCCCACGACCGATCCTTCGACCCTCCCGGGCCGATTTGAGCTGCGGCTGGAGTCCGGATTTCCCGCTCCCACCGCATCCGAGCTAACCGCGCGCGGACACGTACTCGTCGAGATGACCGAGATGGAATCCGGGGGGGCCACCCAGGCGATTCAGATTCGCGATAGTGTCCTGTGGGGCGGATCGGACCCGCGGACTGATGGGTGCGCCCTCGGATACTAAGGATTCTCAGAACAAGATTGGCGGAGGTGATGGAGTGCAAGACATTCGCAGCGAACGGACCTTGGTTTTCGTAAAGCCGGACGGCGTGCAGCGCGGCCTCGTGGGCGAGGTGCTCCGCCGGTTCGAGCGCGCGGGGCTCAAACTGGTGGGGCTGAAAATGGTGTGGCCGGATCGCAAATTGCTGGAGCGCCACTACCCGCGTGACGAGACGTTCCTCAAGACGATCGGGGGGAAAACGAAGGAAGCGTTCGCCGGCGCCGGGCTGGATGTGAAGAAGGAGACGGGCACGGATGACCCGCTGGAGATCGGCCGACAGGTCCGCGGCTGGCTGCTCGACTACGTCTCAGGCGGTCCGGTTGTGGCGTTCGTCGTGCAAGGGATTCACGCGGTGGGCGTCGTGCGCAAACTGGTCGGGGATACCTTGCCGTATCGAGCGGCCCCGGGGACGATTCGCGGGGACTTCTCCGCCGACTCGCCCACCGTCGCCAACACGATGAAGCGCCCGGTGCGGAACCTCATCCACGCCTCCGGGTCACCTGAGGAAGCCTCCAGCGAGATTCCGCTGTGGTTTACTCCCTCCGAGTTGCACGATTACCCGCGCGCGGATGAGCGGGTGATGTTTGGATAGACGGGAAAGACCGCGCTCTTAACCGCCGAGGTCGACGACTTTCCCCACTAACCAAAAGGTGCCGGTCAGGATCTGGCCTTCGCGAGGATCGCCCCCTAACGTGGCACGATCGGCGAAGGTGTGCACCGTGACTTCACGAACGCGGACCTGGAGCCACCAGTACGGGGATTCTGTGACCGCATTGATCAGCATTCGCGCCTGGGTCAGCCGCCCGCTGATCAGCGCGGTCGGTTCCTGGAACGCGGGCGTGTCGTCGATGCTGGCATGCGCCGCTGAGGCGAAGGATTCCGCGGGAGGGCGGTAGATCTCTCCGGGAGCGGTCCGGTACGCCTCCTCGTTTTCGAAGAGTTCGGCCTCGGAGGCCAGCGCGGCAATTTCCACTCGGCCGAGGGTGGGAAACGTCGTGATGCGGTTGCGGACGACGGCAAAATCCACGAGGCTCGTCCGCAGCGGGAATGCCCCCGAGTAGGGCTCATCGCCCTCGCGCGGTTCTAGCCAGCCGTCGATCCACCCGTCGAGAGGCTCCTCGGGGTCCTCACCGATTCCTGTGATCGCGATCCCGTACGGCGCGCCAGTGGCGAAAAACGGCGTGATGCCGGCGATCTCGCCAGCTGGATCGATCTGTGCCCAGACCTGGGGGCCCTGGGGCAGCTCAAAACGGACTAACGCGCCCCCGCCGGGGACCGGCATGCGGATACCCTCCGCTGCCACCCGGCGTGCGAGCGCCCAGTACGCGTCCATATTCTCCACGGGGAATCCGATGCAGTTGAAATGGCTCGACATTAAGAGAGCGCGGCGCGGTGCGGGGCAGAGCCATCACGGCGCGCGCGGATGCCGATGGGGCTCCTCATGTTACGTCGGCCGGAGGAGGCGCAGGGCGTTCTCGGTCAGGATCGCCGACCGATCCTGGGGGGACAGTTCCAGGCGGTTGAGGATGTCGAGTTGCTCTTTAAGGATGTGATGCCGGTAACCGCCCCAGATCGTGGAGTCGGTGCCAAAGAGAATCCGTTTGGGACCAAACGCCCGCAGCGCGTCGCGGAAGATCTGTTCCAATGACGGCGCCCCCGGATAGTACTCCCGCCAGTTGTTGGTTCCCGACGTGTCCACGCAAACGTTGTCGGTGTGATAGGCGAGAAACAGCGTTTCCCGGAAAAACCCCGCCCCGAAGTGTGCGATCGTGAACGTGACCTCGGGAAATTCTTTTATAGGGGCCGACAGCGGGAGCGGGCTGGCGTAGGAAAGGTCGTAGAAGGTGCCGATTGTGATCCCAAAGTGAAACAAGATTGGCAGGCGGTGCTCGGCGGCGACTTCGTAGATGGGGTACAAGGCGCGGTCGTTGGGATAGAAGCGCTGGATCGGCGGGTAGAGTTTCAGGCCCGACAGCCCCATCGCTCGGAACTGGGCGACGGTGCGGGCGCTATCCGGGTGGCGGGGATCGGTAAGCGAGCCCCAGCCCAGCAGACGCTGGGGGTTGAGTGCGACAAAGCGCGAGAGTTCCTCATTGCCCTCGCCCACAGCGATGAACGCACCGGCGTCCACCCCTGCCTGATCGAACGCCGCGAGCCAGGAGCGGGCGTGATCTTCTAACGAGGTACCTTCTAATTCCGCCAGTCGTTCCTCAAACGATTTCCCACGGATTTGGGCAGACGCCACGGCCTTCTGGCGGTACACCGGCATGCGCTCTCGCTGCCGGCGCAGCATCGAAGCAGTGATCAGGTGGAGATGGCTGTCGATGATAGTCATGTACCGTCCACGTTACTCTCTATCTCAAAGTTTGGTCAAGACTGGTCAGGGGTGGAGCACATAACGGAAATGTGCAGAAAGGCGCTCGCGGCGCCCACGGTAGAAACAGCGCTCAATCCAGATCCTGCCAGGCACATCGAGGGGTGACGCGGGGGATGGTTCACCGACGCAGGACTTCGCTGTTCTGCACCCAGCAGAATCGTGGCGGGTGCATCACTAACCGGTGGGGAGTAGGAAGATTTCGAGAAGCTTGATGACAGGTCGCGGCATCCCGATTGCTTTGGGAGAAGGGTAACCGATTCAGACACGAGAGGGCAAACCCGTCGCAAGGCGGGGACGCAAAGCTACGGGACTGCCCCCAGATGGGGTTGCAGTCAGCCGGGTTGCCGAAGATGGGAACCGTTCTTCCCCGACCATCAGCCGCCCATCTTCGGGGTCGAAGGTGGGCGATTTGATTTCCGCTCCAGGTCGGCGGGGAAGAGCAGAGCTGGCGGATGTAGGATGCGAGGCCTCGGAGAGACCGCCGAGGCGGATGCAGGACGGAGAGCAAGATGTCGACACGGGTACGCATTGAACAAGTCCACTGTGGCGTCGACGGATTGATGACGGTCGGGCGCGTGGAGCTTAGCCATGGCGAACAGATCGCCTCCGGCCAGGCCCGGGCGCGCACCACGGACAGCATCTGGCGGCAGGTCGTAGCTGAGGCCACGCTCATCGCCGTTCGGGCGTTGCTCAACGGTCGGTTTGAACTGACTCTGGACGCCGTAGCGGAAGTCCGATCCGGCCCGCAGCCCCTGGTCGTGGTCACGCTGGTCGTGGGGAAAGGAAAGAGCGAGATCTACACCTCGGGTGCGGCGGCGATGAACGGAGACCAATATGCTGCGATCAGTAAGGCCGTATTGAATGGGGTGAACCGGTGGCTCGATCCGTTCCT